>FPIC01026259.1_pt1 | contig 10404 bp, 13 predicted proteins | sample 1504481 | NCBI WGS metagenome assembly FPIC01 (sample SAMEA4475357, study PRJEB15587) | soil metagenome | biome: Soil; feature: Field | place: India | collected 2015-03-11 | depth 0 m
AGAACATCAAGAGAGGAATGCACACCCTTCTTCTGCTAGACGTAAAGGAGGACGGCTCCTTCATGCCGCCCCGGGATGCCGCCGCGGTGCTCCTCGAGCTGGAAAGGCTGGAGGGGAAGGGCGTCTTCAAGCCGGAAACCCCAGCCGTCTTGGTGCACCGGCTGGGCTGGGGAGGGGGGGCTAAGTACACAAACCTCGCCCAAATCGCGGCGAGCGACTACGAGGGCCCCGCCGTTATTATCATCCCCGGCGTGCTCGGCCCCGTAGAGGAGGAGTGCCTCCAGACGCTGAGGTGATGTCCGCAGAGGCAGAGATAACCCCGGTCTACGCCCAGGGCTTCTATATCGTGACCCAAGGCGCGGTGCAGATGGTCATAGTATTCGACTACGTGGACAAGGGGCAGTACTACCAACGCCTATTGAGGAAGGGAGGGGAGGAGCTGGCCAAGGAGGTGGACACGGTGTGGCAGAATATGCAGAGCTTCATGGACGATGAAATCGTCAGGGTGAATGGCCAGCGAGTCCGGCCCCTAATACACGACGTGTACATCGGGCTCAGGGGGTCCCCTGCCAGGCCCTACATCACCTTCATCGGCTCCTTCCCCGCCCCCCTCAAGCCGGGTGAGAACATATATGAAAATTACTACGAAAAAGAGGTGGCCGAGTACGACTACGAGGCTGTGTGGATATTTCCACAAAACGCCGAGGTGGTGGAGTGGTACTTCCACGGCGAGGTGGAGACCCCTGAGCCGAACATACTGAGGGTGTCGGTCTCCAAGGGCACCGAGGTCGGAGGCAGAGAATACATAAAATTCCTAATCAAATAAATAATAAGGAGTCTATTCAATACGTGGAGCTGTGGAGTAGGCTGCGATACCTATGGGCCAGCCTCGTCTTCAGAAACAAGCCCGTAATTAACAAGGCAAAGATCGAACACGACTACGTTGAGGAGGCAATTAAGTATTGCCCCCGGCCTTACAGATATATGTGCTACACAGCGGCGAAGGAGCTCAAAATAAGCCTAGCCGCCATCGCCGCAAAGGGCATAGACGTGCCCACTGCCGCCGCCCTCGCCCTCGAAGACGTCACCACAGGCAACCACCACATGCCGCGCTTCTGGCGATACATAACCACAGGAGACCCCGGCCCCGACGCCCAAAGAATACTGAAAAAATGGATGACCACATTTCGCCCAGGCACGACAACAAGAGGCGAAAGGCCCGCGCCAACACGTAGAGCACGCGCCGATGACGGCGGTCGCCGCGCCACGGCCTAGCCGCCGGACGCGCAATGCGGCGTGATACAACCCCTTAACTTGGTCTAATGAAATTCGCAAAAAATATTTATTGACCAAGCAGAGAAGCGTTAATGTCCGTGGCGGGTGGGCTGGAATATCTGGAGAAGCTGAGGGACTTCTTCTACGGGTTGGCCGAGCTGAGGGATAGACTCAAGGAGAGGGGCTTCACGTGGCCTAGGCCCTACCCCGCCGAGGGCGTTGCGGCCGGCACCGTCAAGGTGAAGGCGGGGTTCCCGGCCATGTTGAGAAACGGCGTGATTATGGACGTGACCAACGTGGAGCAGGCTCAGATAGCCGAGGAGGCCGGCGCCGTTGGGGTGATGGTGCTGGACAAGCTCCCGTACGACGTGAGGAAGGCCGGCGGCGTCGCCAGGATGGCCGACCTCAAGGTGATAGAAGAGGTCATGTCCCACGTCACAATCCCCGTAAGCGCCAAGGTGAGGATTGGCCACTACTACGAGGCCTTCTTGTTGCAAGAGATCGGGGTCGACCTAATAGACGAGTCCGAGGTCCTGACCCCCGTCGACGACCAGCACCACATCAACAAATGGCTTTTCACCGTGCCCTTTGTCAACGGGTGCCGCGAGCTGTGCGAGGCGTTGAGGAGGATATCCGAGGGCGCCTCCATGATTCGGTCCAAGGGCGAGGCGGGCACCGGCAACGTGAGCGAGGCGGTTAAGCACTTCAAGGCGTTATACAGGGCTATAAACGAGCTGGCCGCCGCAGAGGAGGAGAGGCTGAGGGACTACGCCAGGCAGTGCCAGGCGCCGCTCGAGCTGGTGGCCTTGACCGCCAGGTTGGGGAGGCTCCCCGTAATAACCTTCGCGGCGGGGGGCATAGCAACGCCGGCCGACGCGGCCTTGATGATGTGGCTGGGGGCAGACGGCGTCTTCGTCGGATCTGGGATCTTCAAGTCCCAAGACCCGAGGCAGAGGGCTGAGGCCATCGTCTTGGCCACGGCCAAGTGGGACGACCCAGAGGCCGTGGTGGAGGCCCAGAAAATGGTAAGCGAACGCGCCGCGATGGTGGGTATCGACATCAAGACCCTCAAGCCTGAGGAGCTTCTCCAGACGCGGGGTCTATGAAAGTGGGCGTGTTGGCGTTGCAGGGCGATGTGGAGGAGCACCTAGAGGCCTTTAGGAGGGCCGCCGCTGAGCTGAACATCTCGGCGGAGGCGGTGAGGGTAAAGAGGGCAGATCAGCTGGACGGCTTGTCGGCTTTGGCTATACCCGGAGGAGAGTCCACCACTATCGGCAAGCTAGCCCAGAGGCTGGGGATTTTAGACCGGCTAAGGACCGTAGTTGAGTCAGGAGTTCCAACCCTGGCCACCTGCGCGGGGGCCGTGTTGCTGGCCAAGGAGGTGAGAGACTCCGTTGTGGGCCCCACGGGCCAGCCGCTCCTCGCCGTGCTCAACGCCGCCGTTGTTAGAAACGCCTACGGGAGGCAGAGGGACTCCTTCGAAGCCAATGTCGACGTGGAGGGCATAGGTACGGTAAGGGCAGTGTTCATAAGAGCCCCGATCTTCGCCAAGACGTGGCCCCCCGCGAGGGCCATCGCGCATGTCGACCATCCCCGCGCCGGCAGGGCAATAGTCGCTGTTAGACAAGACCACGTGCTGGCAACAGCCTTCCACCCGGAGCTTACCACCACGGCCTTTCACAAGGCCGTACTGGAAATGGCGGCAGGTAGGCTCTAGGAAACAACGACAGGATCAATAGAGAGACTTTAGAAGCCACGGGGAGAGAAGAGCGAGAACTGAGCCGCACCACCGCCGCCCACCCGGAGTCCCCCTCCGCCCTCTTTAACGAAGCCACGGGCCGACTACCGCCCTGTCGAAGCGCCGGATCACCTAAGCCAATGCACGTAGCTACCTTTCGCCACTGTACAGTCCGCCGCGTCGCCGTGATGCTTGGGCTTGTGGCGAAGCCGGATGGTCCCAAGAAATGCGAGCCCCTCAGTTTTTTCATGCCGCGTCGGGGGCTCGACTCGGCCCTCCTGTTAGTTACGTCGTTGTTGCGGTGGGCCTAGGCAGGCTCCAGGACAATCCCCCGGCTGGGCTCTATTCTCACTCTGTAAGCCCTTGTGGCGTGGTTCGTCATCCGCATCTTCTTCACTATCAGCCACCTCCTCACCTCCTTTGCCGACTCGACGTCGTCCATCCACATGTGTATCACGCCGTCTGCGATGTGCTCTAGGCCGAAGCCGAATGCCTGCCTCGTCGTCGGGGCGTACTGGCTTGTGAGAAGCGCGGTGACGTTCTCCCTATGCGTGGCGATCTTAAGCTGGTAGGAGTACTTCCTGGCCATGACGGGCTTGTCCACCCAGAAGGCGGACATGGAGTCTATCACCAGGCGGACGTGCCTCTCGGGAGTACCCCTCTCCTTGGCCACTGCGAGGAGGTCGTAGGCCTCGTTTATCGCCTCGATCAACGTGTCTATGGACAACGCGGCGTAGCGCCTCACCTTCTCGGGGCTCTCCTCCTTAGCCTTTTCGGTCAGCTGCCGCGCCACCTTCAACAAGCCGAAGATGTCGATGACGACAATCTCCGGGAGCTCCTCAGGCTCCTTCCTCCACGCTATGTTGTAGGCGGAGAACTTCGAGAAGTCCATGCCCAGCTGCCTCGCCTGCTCCATGACGTCGCGGAACTCCTGCTCCGTAGTGACGTAGACAACCGGATCACCGGACCTAAGCCCAGCGTAGGCGAAGTGCATACACAATATGGACTTCCCAACGCCGGGCTCCCCAGTCACCACCACCCAGCTCCCCTGCGGTATGCCGCCTTCAAGCGCCCTGTCCAGCTCCTCCACCCCGGTGGAGACCCTCTTCACGTCTTCCCCGGGGCGCGGCTATATAAGCTATCCGCGCAACGCCACGTACAGGGCGTAGGCGACTGCCACCGCCCTCAGCCCGTTTAGCGCCGCGTCGTATATCAGCGCCGCCCGCCTAGCCTCCGGCACGTTCCTATACAGCCAAACCCGCGCCTCCTTACAACAGTAACTAAGCCTCGGAGGATTCGGGATGAAAATCCATCCTAAAGCTAGGATGTCTCCGAATGCCTCCGCTACCCCCCTCTCACCGCACCTCTCCTTCACCACTTCCTTGTGTGCAAATTTGAGACAGTGAAATGTTTGGAGATATGTTGCGTAAAGCGACCTAGCAACGATCCATGCTAAGGCGAACCCCAAGCTAATGCCGGCAAGCCCCAGTTGCTCAGTAATCTTCATTGGTATGAAAAGCAGAATAATAACCAAAGCTCCCCTTACCTCGTTTATGAAGGCTACTGCGAGGTATTTTGCTGGAAGCCCACAAGAAGCGACACGAATAACAGAGTTGCAGTCCGCTACATATGCAGGCCTGCCAAGCACCAATGCGAGCGCTACTAAAGGGACAAAATAATAGATCAATAAGATGCCCCTTTGGGGTTGCGGGAGTGTCGCTATTAAAATGACGGCGGTTATTTCTAGGAGGCCTCCTGCTAGTCCCGCGGCGGCCGCTACGTCTTCGTAGAAGACGCGCCGGTCCCACCGCCGCCCCTCCACCACGGCGTTGCAGATAGACTTCACGTATTCACAGACACAATCCCTAGCCTTCCGCCCCCCAGAAAAAACCACGGGAAAAAAGGGGGTTAGTTAAAAAAGCCTACCTGCGCGTTTGCCCAGCACCAGAAGCCGCAACGGAAGAAGTCCGTCACCACGTAGTTGTTCTGTAGATACGTCCCCATAAGTTGGCCGCTGGGGCAGAAGCCATATACCGTAGCGCCCGAGGCGGAGAAGTATAACTGGTGCGTCAAGTAGTCCTCGGCCACGGAGCGGAGGCAGGTGAAGCGCCACAGCCCGTTGAGGTTGACGATGTGGAAGATGGCGTTTTCGTAGAACCAGTAGGGGGTCGAGCAGTAGAGGCAAGACTCCCACAGGGTTAAGTACTGTTGCTTGGCGGAGGGCGTCTGCGTGATGTTAACGCTCCGGCCAGCCGCGCTCAGCTCGAAGCGGTCTACTGGACAGCTGTTAAACACAGAGCCTATGTCCCAGACTAACAGCCTGTACCTCCCGGCGTAGTTTGCGAAGTTCAGCGGCCCGGCGACGCAGATAGAGTTCTGCAGAGGCGATACCTTGTTGCACGTGTTAGGCAACGCCGTCTGTTTGATACAGGACTCGAGGCCGTTGATATCCACCTTACGCCAGTAGAACATCACGTACTCCGCCCCCCTCTTCAGGACATCACCATACCCGGTGCAGTTGAGACCAAACCACTGAGCGAGATCCACATCCAATAGGTCAAATCCGATTCCTATAATTTTTTCAATTATTACAGATTTTTTGCCTAAATCAGGAATAGGAAGAGGGAACAAATAATTCGAAACAAAATCGACGAAGGCACAGGTAGCGGCCTTACCTATATCTCCGGTATCGATGTATGTGAGAAGGCCTGTCGCGAAGGCGTTGGCTAAGTTGACTACTAGTTCGACCCTCAATAGTATAACAGCAATTATCGGGTCTGTGACGGTTATCTGGGTTGAGTTTACGGTTGTGTCTAGCGAGGTGCCGTTTATTGCCTTTGCTATTTCTGTTAGGGCGTTGGCGACGGCTTGGTAGGCTTTTGCCCTTGCCGCGTCATCTGGCGTCTGGGCGCTGAGCTGGGCGAGGGTTTGGGCCGTTTTGGCAAGGTGCTGGAAGAGCCTCCCCGTGTAGTTTACCAGTACCCGGTCTATGAAGTAGGTCTTTTCCCCCGCGGAGTATACGAAGTAGCCGTATGCCCTGGGCTCGGGTGTGATGATGAAGAACCCGGCCACCGCCTCTGTGCCGTTTTTGAAGTACTCGATGTACAACACACGCGCCTTAACCGCGCCCGTGATGTGGATAAACGACGTCTTTAATGTGGCGTTGCCGCCAAGTTGCGTGAGGTTGTACGCGGGGCCGGGCCTCGCTATGAGGCTGTACCTTGGGGTGGCGACGGTGTAGTTGGGAAGAGACTTGAAGACGTACCTCCTGTAAAGCTCGCCTTTGTAGAATATGTATACCCCCGTCTCGTTCACGCTGTACCTGAGCAGGCCGGTCCTGTTCAACTCGGCGACATACTTATATATCATCAGCGCCGAGCCGCTCTGCGGAAACGCCCCTGTTGTTATATAAACTCCCCTCTCGTCTATATATATCAGCTTAGAGGAGTTTAGGGCGGCCCAGTACTGCCCAGGCGCCATGCTGAGGTATATGCCGGCGGACATCGCGTCAAACAGTTGCGGCAACGCCAGCGCCACGGCGGTTGCCAGCAAAACGGGGACCAGCAACCGCATGGCTTTTTTTTTCGCCGGGATATAAACTTTGCGCCGCAGTTATCTATTTTAGGCTGTAGGAAGATTCCGCTATGGCCAAGATGGTTGTTAGCTTCTCGGTGGTGCCTATTGGGACGGGCTCTCCCAGCGTATCTAAATACGTGCAGAGGGCGACGCAGGTTATTAGGGAGATGGGACTGAAGTATCGGACCGGCGCCGGCTTCACTGACGTTGAGCTGGACTCCTACGCCCAGCTGGCCGAGCTTCTGCAGAGGATAGAAAGGGCTCTGGCGGAGATGGGGGCCCAGCGCATCCTCTACACCATAAAGATCGACAGGCGGTTTGACAAGGAGCTGTACATAGAGGAGAAGGTACAGAAGGCGGAAAAGATATAAGCCAGCGCCTTTTTTATGCAAGGCAGGATCGGCCCCAGAGACGGCCGAGGCGCCGCCTGTGAGGGGGGCTCCGGTTCCTCTACGGCGTAAACCTCTTCTTGTTTTTCTCCAGCTTGGCTAGGTACGACTTTTCGAGGTCTAGGCCGAGGAGCCCGGCTATTGTTAAAGTGTAGATGAAGACGTCGGTGATCTCCTCTTCGAGGGCCTCCCTTACATCTTCCAGCTTCACATCGCCGTGGCCGTAGACGGTGCTCCGCACGGCCTTCTTGACCAGATTCGCGGCTTCCCCCACCTCGCCGGCCAGTGCGTTGGTGAGGTACTCAAGCCTGAGGACGAGGTCTTTTTCGTCGTCTATTACCCAGAACCGGGGGAACTTCTCCTTGGAGAACGCGAGTTGCATCTCGATCAGCTCTCTGATATCCACATGTATACGTCTGGCGGCATATAAGGCCCTTCTTGCAAAATAGGTATTGCAGAAAAAAGATGCGCATTTTTTCAGACATGGAGGTCTTCATCGTGGAGTTCTCTCCAGCTCTTGTGCTTAGAACAGTGGACGGCCGCGCCGAGTACAGAGTGGAGGGGCAGAGGGTGTTTGGAAGGGCTTATTTCAGCTGGCACCCGCGTAGTGTTTTTATTTCTAGGCGCCACTTCGCAGTGGAGTACCTGGAGGGCACCTACTTCGTGGAGGACCTTGGTAGCACCAATGGTACTTTTCTAAATGGAGTGGACATCCGGGGGATGGGGAAGACGCCGCTGAGGCTTGGCGACGTGATCAACGTGGCGGGGGTCCTTGAGCTTGTAGTTGCCTACAAGTAGGCCAGTACTCTGTGGAATGTGTCCCTCAGTGCAGGTGTTTTGCCCACCTCTCTTGCAATTTCTGCCAACTCCTCCACCGACGCGCTGTGCCTCGCCCCGGCCGAGGTGAGCACAGCCTCGTTGTACATCGTCCCCACTAGGTCGTTGGCGCCGGCAAGTAGGAGGGTGGAGGCCAGCTTCTTGCCCACGGAGAGCCAGTAGGCAGCCACCTTTAGCCTGTCCCCTAGGATCAGCCTCGCTATGGCCACCACCTTCACGTCGTAGGTGGAGGGGGCCGGCCTCGCGACGACCCCCCTCGCCTTGAGCTCCGTGTTATCTGGGTTGAACTTAACGGGGATGAAGAGGAGGAGGCCCCCAGTCCTCTCCTGGAGGTCCTTGACGCGGAATATGTGGTCTACCACGTGCTCCTCTCTCTCCACGTGTCCGTAGAGCATGGTGGCGTTGCTGGGTATGCCCATCTTGTGGGCCAGCTCCGCAATTTCGAGCCACTCTTCGCCAGATATCTTGTGGGGGGCAACCACCTTCCTGACCTCCTCTGCGAATATCTCGGCGCCGCCGCCCGAAATGGCGTCTAGCCCCGCCTCTTTCCAGCGCGATAGGACCTCCTGCCGCGAGACGCGCCACAGCTTGGCGTAGTAGTCCACCTCAGCCATGGTGGGACCCTTTATCGCCACGCGGGGAACCCTCCTCTTCACCTCTCGGAACAGCTCATCGAAGTACTCCGGCGTCAGGAAAGGGTTGAAGCCGCCGTTTATGTGGAGCTCGGTGACGCCGAGCTCTTTCGCAAAGCGCTCCACCATCGCCGCCACCTCCCCGGGCTTCCTCACGTAGCCCTCCCCGTGGCCGGGGAGCCTATAGAAGGCGCAGATGGGGCATTTGGCAACGCACACGTTCGAGTAGTTGATAACCACGTTGTTGACGAAGGTCACAACGCCGCCGTAGTACTTCCGCGTCAGCTCCTCAGCGGCTTTGGCCAAGGTGAAGACGTCCGCTTCGCGCATGAGGTAAAGGGCATCTGAGCGGTTTAAGCCTCTCTCAGCCATTTCGACAACCTCCTGGACGCCGGGCACGCGCTGATTCGTTTATTATTATTAAAATTTTACATACCATATCGTGTGAAAAACCTTGTGATGGATGTATGTCGAAGCTTTGCTCCTCATAACTCAATCTAGCAGATCCTTGTCGTGCTTAGCCAAGGTTAGCGATTTGTCAAGTGTGAGGATCTAGCCTTTCGTCGCGACTTCGATTATCCTGTTCTTCTCTTCCTTGTCGCCTCCCTGCACTCTAACGGCTATCAACGCGGCTGTCTCATCCAGCCTATTCATCCTCACGCTGGCGTGGGTTATGTTTTGAACTTTGCTACTCGTCGCGGTAGAGTCCTGCTCTTCACCGCCTCGACCTCTTCGTAGCGACCCTCGGCTTGCAAGGCTCGGCGGATAAGGTACAAGACACATTCACGTCATTGAAAGACACCTCGAAGTCTACAATTTTAACCGCGACGCCATTCACCGTCGCCTCCTCTCATTGTCCCAGCCACACCGGCCTAATCCTCACCTCGAAGCAACTCCTCCGCCGCATCCTCGGCTCTTCCAAAGCCTCTCTCGTTGCTCCCTCGCACGACGCCACGTCTAGGGCGCATTACTATTAATAACCCTTTGCCGACAGAAATTGTGGGAAGGCGCGAGGTGGAGTTTTTGAGGAGGAGGGCGCTGGAATTTCTGGAAGCGGCGCAGGACGATTTACGAGCGGGCAGGACGGATCTAGCGGCGTTCCACGCCGAGCAGGCAGTACAACTAGCGCTGAAGTATCTGCTAGCCCGCGACTTCGGTAGCTACCCCCACACCCACGATCTGAGAGCCTTGTTTGAATTGATCAGGGAACACATGCCCGAGATATGGGATTTCTACACGGAAAACAAATACGCGATAGAGGTTATGATGGACGCGTACATCGGCGCCAGATACCTACCGAGAGAGTACAGGAGGGATATCGTGGAGCATTTAGTGGACGTGGCGAAGGCCTTCGTGGAGAGGTATGTTAAATTGGGGAGTTGAGAGGGTCCGCGCCATTAAGGAGTGGAGGGCTATCGCTGAAAGGATCTGCGAAGAGGTCAGGAGGTATCTGCCCGATGCGAAGGTCTACGTCTTCGGTAGCGTCGCGAGAGGGGATTGGGCAGCCGACAGCGATATCGATGTGTTGATAATAAGCGAGAGGGCACCCGACGACGCTCTAGAGAGGGCGAGGATCGCTGTTGCGGTGAAGGAGGCGCTCGGAAGACTTGCGCCCGTGGAGTTGCACTTCGCTACGCCTAAGCAGTACGCCGAGTGGTACGCCAAGTTCATCGACGTATCTGTGAAGATATGTTAGCAATAACTCGCCGCTCAACGCCATTTTTGACAGCATAGCCGGCGCTCGCAACGTGTGACCCGATGATGTTATATCAATTGTGGGCGGGGATCTCTGCACGTCCCTATCCCCTCCGGGCGCCCTGGGGGACACGGGATCCGTGCAAGCGCTACTGCCCGCACGGATAGGCCGCGCCTGAAGGGTTGGCGCCCCCTCGGCGGGCTAAGCCCGCTTTAGGCCCGTGTGCAAGGGTCACCCCGCCCTGCCCGAAACGGGGGGGGA
>FPIC01037344.1_pt1 | contig 10398 bp, 9 predicted proteins | sample 1504481 | NCBI WGS metagenome assembly FPIC01 (sample SAMEA4475357, study PRJEB15587) | soil metagenome | biome: Soil; feature: Field | place: India | collected 2015-03-11 | depth 0 m
AATCTTTTCAAGCTGAGAAATCTTTTCTCTGAACTCACTTTCTTTCATCTCATGTGTCACAAACGCAAATTCGTTTGTACCTATTGGTCTATGTGTGTTTACTATCATGCAGTCATTGAATATGAGAGAAACAGCATCTTTTGCCTTAGTGTAGTCTTTGTATTTGACTCTTACAAAGAATCTGCAGGATGTATTTTCAATGTCCACAACTTCAATGTCCCCTGAGATTGCCCATGTGTAGACATAAGACTTGTCAATGTGTTTAACAATATCTATGATGTCGCCAACAACAGCGCTTGCTGTTGGAAGCTTTCCAGCACCTTGGCCATAGAACATCACATCACCAATTGCATCGCCTTTTACCAGAATTGCATTGAACACGTCATCCACGTTTGCAAACGGGCTTTTGTAAGATATCATAAGTGGCGAAACTCTTGCAACTACTTTTTTGTCATCAATCTTTTTGCTCATTGCAATGAGCTTTATTGTGCAGCCAAGCTCTTCAGCATACTCCATATCTTCTTTTGTTATCTTTGATATCCCTTCTGTGTAAATGCTTTCATAGTTTACATAATGAGAATATGCAATAGATGAGAGGATTGCAATCTTTCTGCACGCGTCATGACCTTCTATATCATTGCTTGGGTTTCTTTCTGCGTATCCTTTTTCCTGAGCTTCTTTTAGAGCATCTTCAAACGAAAGTGAATACTTTTTCATCTGAGTGAGAATATAGTTTGTTGTACCATTTAAAATTCCTGCGATCTCTGTAATTTGATTTCCTGCCAAGCAGTTTTGAAGAGGTCTTATAATGGGAATTCCTCCACCAACACTTGCTTCAAAAAAGTAGTTTATATTGTTTTCCTTTGCAATCTTCAAAAGTTCTGGGCCGTGCTTTGCAACAAGTTCCTTGTTGGATGTTACAACGTGTTTCCCGTTTAAAAGAAGTTTTTTTGTATAAGTGTATGCAGGTTCAAGCCCGCCTATTGTCTCAACAACAATTGAAACTTCGGGGTCATTCAATATAATATCAAAGTCTTTTATCATCAAATCTTTTGCAGGATGATCAGGGAAATCGCGAATGTCAAGAATGTATTTTACCGATATTTCTTCTCCTGCTCTTTTTGCAATTGATGATGCATTTTTTGTTAAAACTTCCCATACACCTGAACCAACAACGCCAAATCCCATTATTGCAACCTTTACCACTTCTGTTTCCCTCCCTTTTCAAAACCTTTTTAGTACTCTTCTCTTCCCAGAATCTCAATCTTTTTAACACCATCAACCTTTTCAATCTCAAGGATCAAATCTTTAACAGACTTTGTCATCCCCGATGTTCTGATAGAAATTGAGACAGTTGCAATTCCACCAAGAGGGATGTTTTGATTGATTGTAAGAATGTTTGCATTTGTTTCAGAAATAATGTTTAATATCTTTGACAAAATCCCAGGGATGTCTTTTAAAACAAGAGCAAGAGTTATAATCTTGCCACGGGAACTCTCAAAAAAGGGGAATATACAGTCTTTGTATTTGTAAAAAGCACTTCTTGAAATACCCACCATCTTTACAGCTTCGTTTACAGCTTTCACTTCACCCTTTTCTAATAGTTCTTTTGCCTTGACAACTTTCAAAAAGACTTCTGGCAGAACACTTTCTTCAACTATATAGTACGTGGCATCTTTCTTTAGCATAGCTACTGTTCACCTATAAAAGACAAATGTCTTTATGGAATGGATTTTAGCATATGTTTTTAAAAAATTCAAGTATAAAAAGAAAATTTGTATTGCATATTAAGTGGTAGAAAGGAGAATTTGGGCAAGATGATAAGGCTTTCGGATATCATAACAAAATACAGTATACTGATGTTTCTTCTAAGTGGCATTTTGATATTTTTGCTTGACGTAAAGGAACTAAAATCTAAAAACTTGCAAAGAGAAATGAGACTTGCAAAGATAACTGGAATTCTTCTTGTGTGTATTGGGGTTTTCATGTATATTATAAAACTTTTTATATGAAAGTGGTGAAGAACCATGAGTTTTATTGAAATAATAAAACGCAGAAGAGAAAGGAAAAGAAGTTATCAGCAGAAAGAGACAAAAACATTTGTTGAAGCCCAGGATAAAATCTTTCCATCTATTGATGAAAACATCAAGTACGTGAAAGAACTGCTTGTTGACAACGATGACATTGTAATAAGAAGGTTTTTTGCAGGCAATGTAAAATGTGCAACCATCTTTGTTGACGGGCTTGTAAACAGAGAAATAATTGACAGGGATGTAATAAAACATCTTATGGTAGAGATACAGCTTTTTAAAGAGGAGATTTCTCAAAAAGATGCGTATAGCAAAATTCTAAATACTCTTCTTGCAACATCTGATATAAAAGAGGTTACAAGCTTTAAAGATGCCATTTTAGATCTTCTGTGCGGAGAGACACTTCTTTTTGTTGATGGATTTGAAAGGATAATAAGAGTTTCTACAAGAAGCTTTCCCAACAGAGGTATTCAACAGCCAATCTCAGAGAATGCTGTAAGAGGTCCACGCGACAGTTTCAATGAAGTTGTGAGGTTTTCAACAGCACTTATTCGAAGAAGGGTAAGGGACACAAGGCTTAGGATAAAGAACATGAAAGTAGGCAGGCGTTCCCAGACAGATATATATCTTGTGTATATCGACGACATCGTCGACAGAGATGTTTTAAATGAGGTAAAACAGAGGCTTTCAAAAATAGACATTGATGCTGTCATAGAAGCCGGGATGATAGAACAGCTAATTGAAGATGATATCTTTTGTCTATTTCCAACCATTCAGCACACAGAGAGGGTTGACACAGCAGTTGCCGCAATCTATGAAGGAAGAGTTGTGATTCTCTGTGACAATACAAACACAGCTTTGATTGTTCCGGCAACTCTTATGACACTCATCCAGCACGCAGAGGACTATTATGAAAGATGGCACATTGCAACGGTGATAAGAATCCTGAGGGTAATTGCAGCATTAATTGCTATGACGCTTCAGGGATTTTATATCTCTATATCATCATTTACACCCAGTATGATACCACCTGACTTAGGGCTTTTTATCGCAGCAACAAGAGAGGGTGTGCCAATTCCAGTATTTGTTGAAGCGCTGTTTTTGGAGTTTATGCTTGAGCTTTTAAGAGAGGCAGGCTTACGACTTCCAGGTCCAATCGGTCAGACAATTGGGATTGTTGGTGGTCTTATAATAGGACAAGCTGCTGTTCAGGCGGGAATAATCTCACCTATAATGGTCATACTTGTTGCAACAACTGCAATTGCTTCATTTGTCATCCCTGCTTACAACTTTTCTATATCGCTCAGACTCTTAAAATTTATCTATATTGTTGTATGTGCAGCTTTGGGGCTTTATGGGTTTATTTTGCTAAGTCTTATTATTCTTAGCAATCTTGTAAAACTCAAAAGTTTTGGCGTGCCAATTTTATCACCTTTTGTTTCATTTGAGATAATGGACTACAAAGACACTGTGGTAAGGCTTCCGACAAGGTATTTGTGGGCAAGACCAATATTTGCATCAACTTACCAGAAAATAAGAATGATGTATGAAAGAAATGCTCTTCCAAGTTCGGCAGGTGAGAGCAAATGACTATAAACGACAATGATAAGATCTCAAGTTTTCAGTGTTTTGTGTTGTTTGTTTCTGTAATGATAGGAATAGGAATAATGTTCATGCCTGCATCTGTTGCAAAAACTACTGAGCAAAACGGGTGGCTTGCGGTGCTGCTTGGTGGGATGCTATCTTTTGCAGTATTTCTTTTAATATCTAAAATTACAATGTCAAATCCAGATGTCACTTTCATTGAACTTTTGAATGATGCGTTTGGCAAGATTTTAGGTATTTTCTTTTCGCTTATATATGTCCTATACTTTATCATCTTTTCGGCATTTGAAACAAGACTGATAGTAGAGACTGCAAAAGAGTTTTTGTTCAACCTCACACCAAATGAAGTTTTGATAATTACATTTCTTCTCACATGTGCGTATATCTCCAGATATGGGATTGAGGTTATAGCAAGGATATGTGAGATATTGATGCCAGGAATTGTTGTAATTATTGTAGTTTTAAGTTTTTTTGTGTATCAGCGGCTTGATTTTTCAAACCTTCTTCCCATTTTGAACATTCCTTTTTTAAAACTGATTCAGGGGATTGGGACAACAATATTTAGTTTTCTGGGATTTGAGGCATTCCTGTTTTTCATGCCTTATATAAGAAGAAAAGACAAGCTTATAAAAAGTGCGTTGTTCGGGTTTTTGGTCACAGTTTTGCTCTATGAAGTGATAATAATATTTGCAACAGCTGATTTTGGGGCAAAAGAGATGCAGACAATGATCTGGCCAACCTTGAACCTTTTTAGGGATGTGACAGTTTTGGAGGTTGTAATTGAAAGACCAGAGAGCATAATTGTTGCCCTGTGGATGATAACAACCTATACAACCGAGATTATTTTCTTGATGACAACAGGCTTGATTTTGGCGAGGATTTTCAACACCAAGGAGCACAACTTCTTTGTATTTTCACAGCTTCCTTTCATTTACATTCTTTCTTTGATCCCTCAAAATATATCTGAGACACAGAAGCTTATGGACTATTTTAGCTACTTTTTTGCAACCTTTGTTGTTTTATTTTTGCCACTTGTCACCTACACAGTCCTTTCTATTAAAAAGAAGGTGAAAAAGACATGAAGCCAAAAAGAAGAGCATTTTTAGCAATTTTAATAGTTTTCCTTGCATTTCTGTTATCAGGTTGCTGGGACAGGGTTGAGATAGAAGACAGAGGCTATATTCTTGCCCTTGGTGTTGACAAGTATGACCCGAGTGATTTGAACAAGTATGAAACCAGAGAGTATATTGACCTTGACAGAAAAACTCAGAAATTTTCTCCTGAACAACAAAAACCTGATATCAAGACAGACCAGAAAGGGATTGACCCACAGACAAAAAGAAAGGTAAAACCACCTCTTCCAAGCAGCAAAAATGAATACAAGTTTGCAGTGACAGTGCTTTTCCCAAACCTTAGAACCATAGGGAAGGATTCAAAGCCGGACGAGCAGATGAGATTTTTGTTTGTAAGACCCACAAATAATGTAATAGGCATCCGAAACTACCTTGAAAGAGAGATAAACAAAAGGCTGTATTATGGGTATTTAAAGGTTGTTGTGTTGGGAAGAGATTTAGTAGAAGAGCCAGGTTATGTAAGAGAGGTTTTGGATGCTCTCAACAGAGAAAGTGATATTCCTCAAAACACATTTTTGCTTGTGTCAGAGACAACAGCAAGAGATATTCTAAACACCATGCCTCTTGTTCAGCCTGTGACTGGCATTCATCTTTTTGAGATATCAAAAAATGCATCAATTTATGGAAGAATAATTGATACACCTTTAAGCCAGGTTGTAAATAGTTTTATAAATTCAAACTGCGCAGTTATATCGAGGGTGGAACCTGGGGTTGAAACCTTGAAAGTAGCTGGTGCTGCTGTGTTTAAGAATTTCAGGTTTGTTGGCTGGCTGGATGAAAAGCAACTTCAAATCTATAAGCTTCTCATGGGCAAGGCAAAACACACCTTTATTGACGATTTGAAATACAAATCCACGCATGTTCCATTTATTACCACAGAGATTCAGACCAAAAAGAAAATAAAAAGCGAAAAAGGAAGATTAAAGATTGTTTACAATCTGAGGATAGAAGGGGAGGTTATTGAGTTTGTGTTCAAAAGCGGGTACAAAGTTTTGGATGACCCTATGAGAAAGCATATTCAAAGTGAGCTAAATAAAATTATAAAGAAAAGAGCAGATGATCTTATTTATCTTTTGAAGTACCGATACAACGCCGATGTTTTGGGAATTGGGGATTTTATTTCAAAGCACAGACCAAAAGATTGGGAAAAGCTCAAGAAAAACTGGGATGATGAGTTCAAGAAAATAGATATAGAGGTTGTAACAGATGTAAGGCTAAGACGAAGCGGGACAATTTACTGAAAAGGTTTTTGAGTATTTTTTATGTATAAATCTTGTTTTTTGAGTGAATGCTAAAAATAGAAATAACTTTTGAGAGGAAAAGGGAGAATGGTGCAAAAAATTCGGCTTTCCAGAGCATACATTTTAGCAGCAGTTTTATCACTTTTGAGTTTTATTATGATTTACGAGTTTTTAAATTTCAAGCAGATAGATGCTCTGCAAAAAGACTTGTCTGCCTCGGTTGTGAGACTTCATGTCATAGCAAATAGTAATTCAAAAGAGGACCAAGAGCTAAAACTTTATGTTAGAAACAAGCTTATGGAGTTTCTATCGCAAAACATAGATTATTCAAGAGGAAAGTTGCACGTTTTAAAAGAGATTGCTGATAAAAAATCCCAAATAGAATGTTATCTCAATCAAGCTTTAAAAGAAAAAAGAAAATCCTATGAGGTGAAGGTGGCTATTCAAAGGGATTTGTTTCCAAACAGGGTTTATAGCAATTTCCTTTTCCCATCAGGTATATATGACTGTGTTAAGGTTTTCATAGGCGATGGTAAAGGGAGAAACTGGTGGTGTGTTATATTTCCGCCACTTTGCATAGTAGATGAGGCAAAGCTTGAACTTCCAGCTGAGGCTAAAAAAGAGCTCAAAAGTTCACTTTCCAAAAAAGAGTATTTGATTGCAACAAGTTATAGCAGCATAGACAAGATGCCTGTAAAGTTAAGACTCAAGATATATGAGATTTTGAAAACAAAATTTTATAAAGAGGCGTGGTTTAAACGTATTTTCAGGAGTATATAGGGCCGCAATTACATTTTGAGAAAACTTTAAAATGCTCTTTTAGCAAAGCTTTTTGTAAGCTTGCTGAAAGAGCTTTTTATTTTTTTGACATTTAGAGTATTTAAAAGTTATAGTCTTTTTTGATATACTTAATAACGTAATAATCAAAAATCTTAAAGTAATAGGAGGAAGATTTAATGAACCTGAAAGAGAAATTCAGACACGTTTTGAATTTTCCCAAAGAGGGTATAGATTTTATTGATATAACAACAGTTTTGCAGGACAAGGACGCATTCAAATACGCTATAGACTCTCTTGTAGATTTGGTCAAAGACCTTGACTTTGAACTTATTGTCGGGCCAGAATCGAGAGGGTTTATATTTGGCGCACCTGTTGCGTATGTGCTGAACAAAGGTCTTGTTCTTGTCAGAAAGAAAGGTAAGCTTCCTTACAAGACAGTTTCTGTTGAATACGAGCTTGAATATGGGAAAGATGTGCTTGAGATGCACATTGATGCTATAAAACCTGGTCAGAAGGTTGTGATAATCGACGACCTTTTGGCAACAGGGGGTACAACACTTTCAAACATAAAGCTTGTTGAGAAACTTGGTGGTGAGGTTGTGGGTATTGCATACCTTGTTGAACTCACATACCTCAACGGAAGAGAGAATTTGAAAGGATACGATGTAAGGTCTGTTGTACAGTTTGAATCTTCTTTGATATAAAACAAGTGGACCTAAAGAGAGGTCCATCGAGGTGAAAAGAAGCTTGAGTGACAAATTAAATGAGCTGATAGAAAAGGTAAAAAAGTATGCCTCAGAAGAAGATATAAATCTTATCAAAAAAGCTTTTGAATTTGCGCAAAAGTATCATGATGGGCAAGCTCGAAGCTCTGGCGAGCCATATATAGTGCATCCTCTCGAGGTTGCACTGATTTTAGCAGATTTGGAGCTTGACATTGCGTCAATTGTTGCTGGGCTTTTACATGATGTTGTGGAGGATACTTCTGCATCTTTAGAAGATGTAGAGAGGGAGTTTGGAAAAGAGATAGCCGAGCTTGTAGATGGTGTCACAAAACTTGGCAAGCTTGAATTTACCAGTAAGCTTGAAAGACAGGCAGAAAACTACCGCAAAATGCTCATTGCAATGGCAAAGGATATAAGGGTGATTTTGATAAAACTTGCAGACAGGCTCCACAATATGCGAACTTTAAAGTACCTTCCACCTGAAAAACAGAGGCAAAAAGCCCAGGAAACAATTGACATATATGCTCCGCTTGCACATAGACTTGGAATTTCAAAGATAAAATGGGAGCTTGAAGATTTGTCCCTGCGCTATCTTGACCCTGAAGGATATTATGACCTTGTTGAAAAGATTGCCAAAAAGAGGGTAGAAAGAGAAGAGTATATAAAGAAAATTATTTCGCTTATCTCAGAAAAACTCAAAGAGGCAAACATTGAGGTGGGTCAGATAGACGGAAGACCAAAACATTTTTATAGTATCTATCGCAAGATGAAAGAGCAGGGTAAAACTTTAGAGGAGATTTATGACCTTTTTGCTATCAGAATAATTGTAAATTCGGTGAAAGACTGCTATGGCGTTCTGGGAATAATTCATACACTGTTCAAGCCTATGCCGGGCAGGTTTAAAGACTACATTGCAATGCCAAAACCGAACATGTACCAGTCACTTCACACAACTGTGATAGGACCCGAAGGCGAGCCATTTGAGGTGCAGATAAGGACATTTGACATGCACAGGACAGCCGAGTATGGTATTGCTGCGCACTGGAAATACAAAGAGGGAAGGATTAAATCAACTGATGAGGATGAAAAGTTTGCTTGGCTGAGAGAGCTTTTGGAGTGGCAGAAAGAGCTCAAAGACGCAAAAGAGTTTATGGAGTCTTTGAAGATAAACCTGTTTTCTGACGAAGTTTTTGTATTTACTCCAAAAGGAGATGTTATAAGCCTGCCACAGGGATCAACCCCCATTGACTTTGCATATGCAATCCACAGCGAAATAGGTAACAAGATGGCAGGTGCTAAGGTAAACGGAAAGCTTGTCCCCATTGATTATGAGCTTAAAAACGGTGATATTGTTGAGATTATTACATCACCCAACGTCCATGGTCCAAGCCAGGACTGGCTCAAGATTGTCAAGAGTCCTCAAGCAAAGAGCAAGATAAACGCATGGTTTAAAAAAGAGAGAAAAGAAGAGAATATTCAAAAAGGCAAAGACATATTGGAAAAGGAGCTCAAAAAGTTGAATCTTCCTTTACAATTTGCTCTAAAAGAGGATGTGCTGCAGGCAGTTTCGCAAAGATATGGCTACAGAACACCTGAAGACATGTTTGCTGCACTTGGGTATGGTGGTATTACAGCTACTAAAGTGGCTCTGAGGATAAAAGAGGAGATAAAGAAATACATCAAAGAAGATGGTGAAAGAGAACTTCAGATTGAAAAACCAAAGCCTGCGAAGGCTTCTTCAAATAACGGAATACTTGTAAAAGGTGTTGAAAATGTTCTTGTGAGGTTTGCAAAATGTTGCAACCCGGTACCTGGCGATGAAGTGATAGGATACATCACGCGGGGAAGAGGCGTTTCAATCCACAGGCGTGACTGTCCAAATGTTGAGCAGTATTTAAAAGAGCCAGAGAGGATTGTTGAGGCTGAATGGAACGTGACAAAAGATGCAAAGTTTGACGCTACAATCAATGTTCTTGCAAACGACAGGGCAGGAATACTGATGGACATAACAAACTTGCTTGGTGAGAACAAGATTTCAGTAAAGGCAATACAGGGAAGGACCACACGAGACAGGATTGCCAATATAAATCTTACTGTTGAAATAAGTTCGACAGAACAGCTTGAGAAGATTATAAGAAAGCTTAGAAAAATTGACAGTGTTTTTGAGGTCCAGCGTGTAAAAGGAGGCTAAAAGACTTTGAGAGCTGTTGTTCAAAGAGTGAAAGAAGCTTTTGTTGTGGTTGACGGCAAAGAGGTTGGAAGAATCAAAAAAGGTCTTTGTTTGCTTGTTGGTGTTGCACAGGATGATACAGAAGAGGATGCTGATTATCTTTGTGAAAAGGTTGTAAACCTTAGAATATTTGAAGATGAAAATTCAAAGTTCAATCTTTCTCTTTTGGATGTAAGTGGCGAAGTTTTGGTTGTCTCAAATTTTACAGTTATGGGCGATGCAAGAAAAGGGAGAAGACCGAACTTCATGTTTGCAGCAGAAAAAGAAAAGGCAGAAAGGCTGTACAACTACTTTGTTGAAAGGCTTAAAGAGAAGGTTAAAAAGGTTGAATGTGGAGTTTTTCAGGCGCACATGGATGTAGCTATTTTAAATGACGGGCCTGTGACAGTTTTGCTTGACAGCAAAAAGGTTTTCTGAGCAGGCTTTTTTGAAAAAGTAGAGGGGGTAAAATTTGATGTTTTTTAAATGCATTGAAGTTGGAGATGTTGTGACAAACTGCTATGTTTTTGGGAAAAAAGAGGTTGTCATTATTGACCCGGGAGATGATGCAACAAAAATTGAGAGCATTATTGTGGAAAATGACCTTATTCCAAGAGCCATACTTTTGACACACGGACATTTTGACCACTTTTTAGGCTGCTGCTATCTAAAACA
>FPIC01038764.1_pt1 | contig 10357 bp, 13 predicted proteins | sample 1504481 | NCBI WGS metagenome assembly FPIC01 (sample SAMEA4475357, study PRJEB15587) | soil metagenome | biome: Soil; feature: Field | place: India | collected 2015-03-11 | depth 0 m
TTTGAACCCACGCAGGCCTACGCCACAGGGTCTTGAGCCCTGCCCCTTTGGCCTGGCTCGGGCACCCCCGCCTGACATATTTAATCTTAGCAGAATTTAAGTTTTTTCGCCGTTGTGAGCGGCGACTTCTTGACCCTTCGCAGATCCATGGCCCTGGGCTATGGGCACACCGCAATACACAGCAGTGCAAAAGGTGGGCCAGATCTTATAGGCAGAAATTCGTCTTTATTAAATTGCTACTTCACAAAGGCATGGGGTTTTGGCCGTGGGGCTATTGATGTGCGCTTTTCCTAGTTTTTAGAAACTCTTCCAGCGCCTTTTTCTCGTCGTCGCGGAGATACTGCTTATACTTGAAAAGCCACTCTCTTGCCTGTTCGTCGGGGACGTATACGTAGAGGACATCGCCCTCTTTTATCTGCCTCCCCACCATGACGTCGCCCTGTATCGAGATCGCGACCTCGTCGCCGACTGCCGCCTCGTTGACCGGCTTGCCCTGTTTTTGTATCTGCATTATCTTGCCCACTTCTCTGCCGTCTTTTACCAACGTGACGCCGGGCTTTATCGTGCCAGCTAGGACCTTAACGCCGACGATGACTGGGTCGCTACGTCGGAAGACGAAGCCTGGCAAGATCTGTATTTTCCCGGGCCTGGTGAGTTGCGAGAGTATCTGCTCTATAGTTTTGGTTTTCACCTCCTGCGACCATTTCAAATATTCGTCGAATATGCGGTAGAGGATCTCGCCCCTTATTATCTTGATGCCGGAGGAGGTAGCCTCCTTCTCCACGTCCGGCGGTATCTTGACGTTGAACGCCAGGATCACGCCGAAGGCGGGGTTCTTCCTCCGGCTCAAGACGGCTTCCACCACGTCTTTGTGTGTAGGTGGCCCCACGTCTGCCTTCCTCACGGGGACTCCCTGTTGCCTTAGGAATAGCACCGTGCTCTCCAACGTGCCGAAGGTGTCGGCGCGGACTATGACCCCCTCCCTGTCAGACTCTATCTTTATCTCGGAGATCTCCTCGCCTACCAGCCTGCGGGCGTTGGGCAGGTCCTGCAGGCTCCACACTGCTAACAGGGGGGCGCCCGCCACGACACCTTCTAGGCCGTCAGCCACGATCCTCACGCCCGCCGCCGCCTTCACCTCCTCCACCGCCATAAACCTGTCCTCTGGGTCGCGCATCTCTTCCAGCGGCTTGGGCATTATTAACATCCTCACCTTCGCCTCCTTTGGCCCCTCGAGGCCGGCCGTGACGACTACGTCGCCTTTTCTCAGCCTCCCGTCGTATATGATGGCGTCAGCCACGACGCCGAGGCCCCGCTCCTCCTTCACCTCCATGACGACGCCCCTCGCAGGCCCCTCCCCCACTTGTAGCTTCTCCTTGGGGATGAAGCGCTGGCTGACTCCGGCCAGTACTAGTAGTAGGTCGGCGATCCCCTCCCCCGTCACGGCACTGGTGGGGACTATGGGCACCTGCTTGGTGAAGTCCCTGACGCGGTCGTACCTATCCGCCTCTATGCCGAACTTAGACAGCTCCTCTATCAGCTTGCCGATTCTCTCCTCCAGCGTCGCCACGGCGTGCCACTCCTGGTCCTCCACGGCGAAGAGGAAGGGCCGGTTCTCCACGGACTTCCAGCCGTAGATCCTGTCCAGCTTGTTCGCCGCTATGACGAAGGGGACGCCCCGGCTCTGGATGAGCTTAAGAGACTCGACGCCCTGGTCCTCCAGCCCCGAGGTGATGTCCACCACCAATATGGCGAGGTCGGCCACTGAGCCGCCCCTCTTGCGTAGGTTGGAAAAGGCGGCGTGGCCCGGCGTGTCGATAAAGAGGAAGCCCGGAATCCAGATCCTCCCCCTCAGCCTTAGCCTATCCACCAGCGGCCCTGAGAACTTCTCCACCGCCTGCCACGGCACGAAGGACATCCCTATGTGCTGGGTGATCATCCCCGGCTCCCTATACGCCACGGAAGTCCCTCTAATCTTATCCAGCAACAACGTCTTCCCCACATCGACGTGCCCCATAACCACGACGAAGGGCGAACGGACACCGGCCATAAAACCAGCTGGGTAGCAGTATAAATGCCTTGCACCCAGCCACCCGCCGCTGAGAGCCGGTGAAAAAGAGGGCTATTTCCTATCTGACAAGGTATACGCGACGGCCAAGGCGGCGGCCACTGCGACGGCTATGGGTAGCCAGGGGGCGCCGGCTCCGCTAGCCGGGTTGGTGGCTTGTTCTCCCTGCAAATCGGCTACGATGCCCACATCGTAGCGAAAGAGCGGGGTGTCTACCTCGCCGTGATATATGACGACGGGCGTGCAGTTCAGCACCTTGACCGCGTTTAGCAAAGCCTCGCTTACGCCCTCGGCGGTCATGTTAGAGCCCTTAATAACGTCGAAGCTTACTGAAGGAATTCCAAAGAACGTGTCCCTAACACCGGCCGAGGCGGTGGTTAACATCGGCGTCCACACGTAGTACGGGAGCACCTCCACCAGCTCCTCGTCAGAGGCCTTCTCAACGGGCTTCCCTATCCTATTCTCCACGTTCCTCTTCACAGCCCGGCGGAGGGCTTCGCCGTCGAGCTCGCCCCTAGAGCTCCTCACGGCCTTGCGCAACTCCTCAAGATCCATAACGCTTAGAGCCGAGTCGTTGCCCATTAGCCAGCTCCTGAAGGCTCTGGCCTTTTCCAACCTCGCACTCTGGAGATACGCCTCGGCCCTTCCCCACTCCGGGTGCTTTTTGAGCTCTTGGAGAAGCCTCACCTCGATCCTCGTGTCGCTTACCTCAGGGATGTCCCAAGGCAGAACCACAACCACGGCCTTAACGGCTCCGGCCCGGCGGGCAAATTCAGTCACGTTAAGCGGCGACGCGACGACGAAGCCTGCCGGGGGCGAGTGGCTCAAGACGCCAACTGCGTACACCCTACCCCCAGCCGCCTCCGCCGCGGCCCTCAGAGTATTAGCAACGTAGAACGAGGCCTTGGGATCTGTTAAATTAGGCGCAACGCCGAGTAGCCCCGCAAAGACCTTCTCCACTTCAGTAAACGCCATGGGGACCTCAATTACGGGGCAAGCCGCCTGCGGGGCGTACAGCGCCACAACCCCTCCCACCCTCACCTGGCGGAAGTCCTCCGGAAACCTTATCACGGTGGTTGCTAAGGCAACAGAGACGAGCAATAGGGCAAGCAGTACGGCTGCAACGCCGCCGGTCCCAGCCCCCTTCAAGCATACCCTCCCCCCTCCACAGCGCGGGGCCGCACTAGACAACACCGTAGTCGAACCCGCAAACATGCGTATCGCTATGTCTCGGATATATAACCCCTGCATACCCCGGGTCTACTCCGTGCGCGGCACCCCACTGAGACGCGCAACTCGACCCACATAGTGGCGACGGGGAGAGGGCTTTTGCGCCATCCCCCCGTGCCGGGGCCTTGTGAGCAACCATTCGCCGCGGGGGTTCGGCGAAGAAAAAGAGATAATACCACACAGCTAAATGGAGCCTCCGCCTTCTTTTTCCAGGCGTTGAGTAAGAGGGCATCGACATAGGCCACGTAGTTCTTGGCAAAGAGCCCTATGGATCCCCCCCCCAGCTTGGCCAAGGCGTTGCTGAGCTCGCCGCTAGTGCGTCACGGGACGGGCCTTTGGCAGAGAGGAGTGACGTGGCACAGGCCAGCGAATAACTGTACAGGGCAGTGGAGGGGCCTCGGCCGTCTCTAGACGAGGCGAAAAAGGCGTCGGTAAAGGGGAGGTGGACAGAGACCCCGCTGGAAAAGGCGGCCAGGCGGCTGTGCAACATTGTGCGGATGGCGTGGATGGGGGGCTGTCTCCTTTACTTAAACGGCATCCACGAGGTCGAGATCAGCGTATCAGACGTAAGGGTCAGAACCCCATAATCCAAGCGCTGGTAGAGTGGGCGGAGAAGGTTCTAGCGACGTATAGCCTCGTGACACGCGGCGGCAAATAAAGACGACGACTCCTTACGGCAATTATTTTTATACTTGGGCGTGTAAACGTCTGTGGCGGAGGAGATTTTGAACAGGGAGTACGAGGTGGAGTACGGTGGGAAGAGGTACATCCTAAGACCTATAAAGGCTTGGGTTCTCCAGCCTCCCGGGAAGCCAGGCGTAGTGGTGGCGCTGTTCAGGCTTCCCGATGGGAAGACTGTGAGGAAAGTTGTGATGAAGTTGCCGCCTTAGCCACGCGCGGTTGTTTCTGTCAGGGCGTTTATGAGCATGCGTATGGCCACGTGCGATCTTTCGAGCGATTTCTCCATGGCGGCCACCAGCTCCAGTTCCAGCGGCGTCTTTGCCGCTACCCTTAGTTTCCTAAGCTCGGCGAGGTGGGCCTCGTAGTGCTTGCACATGTCCTCCAGCGTCCTTATGATCTCGTCCAACGGCTTTTGCTCCTCTACGTTTAGGGTTATTTCGGGCGTTGACAACACATCAAGGAGCCTAAGCCTCAGGTAGGTCTCTCTTATAATGCCGTCGATGAACTCCGCCAGGTACTCAGACTTCGCCACGTTTTTAAGCTTCATCAGCTCGACGAGGTGGAGGAGCTCTTCGCTTCTTACTCTGTCCATGTCTAACCCGTTGTGAACATATTTTTTAATATCGTCCCAACTTCTTCACATGATAGGGACCTTCGCCAAGACTGACGTAGTCAAGGCCTTTCCCACAAACTCCATCAGGCACGTTGCCCGACTGATGGCGGAGAAGAAGGTGGGGCTGGTGGTTCTCGTAGATCCAAAAGAACATGACAGAATCGTTGGGGTGATTTCCGAGAGGGACGTAGTTAAGGCTGTCGCGTTTGACATAGATCTCGACAGCCCGTGCGATGTCGTGGCCACGAAAAATGTGATCACTATCGAGTACGACCAGCCCGTGGCCAAGGCGGCCGAGATCTTCAGGAAATACAACATACGCCACGTGGTGGTGACTAAGGGCGGAAGGCTCTATGGAGTTCTTTCCATTAGGGATATCATACGCGATGACGCCGCGTTGAGGGAGGTCGCAAGCTTTTACGAATGGTCATTTGAGCCTGGGATGTCGGCGTAGATGAGGGCCACAGCTAGGGTTGTGGGCCTCGGCCCCTCGGGATCCGCCTTCCTCCACTTTTACGGCGCCGCCCGCGGCGTGGAGAGGTCGCCGCGGTATTTCAAGGCCTGCGGCGAGGCCGTACCCGTAGAGACCCCGCTGGTGGGGAAAGAACACGTGGTCGACAAGGTTAGGCTCTTCCGCTTTTACTATTGGAAGAGGGAGGTGGGGGAGGTGGCCTATCAGAAGCCCAGGTGGTACATAATCGACAAGGCCAAGTGGGTGGAGCAACTGAGGGCCGCGGCTACGGGGAGCGGGGCGGTGGACGGGGAGGTGGTGGTCAAGGCGGGCGGCCCGTACCAGAGCGAGGGGGGTAAGATAACGGTGGTGCGGGCGTACGTGGAGGGGGTCAAGCTGGAGGACGAGGCGGTCTACTTCGTCTTCCCGCCGGACTCGGTCGGCTTTTACTGGGCCTTCCCCCACGGCGGGGTTTACAATGTCGGAGGCGGGTTCATCGGCGTGGAGAACCCAGTGCCCCTGGTAAGGGCCTTTGTGCAGAAGTGGCTGGGTGGGGGCCGCGTGGTTGACGTCCGGGGGGCGCCGCTAACCGTGGAGCCTAAGATAGTCCTCCACGACGGGGAGGCCTTCCGCATAGGCGAGGCCGCCGGGCTGGTGTACCCTCTGACGGGCGAGGGCATTAGGCCGGGGGTCCTCTCGGCAAAGGCCCTGGCGGAGGCCCTTACTACGAAAAAGCCGCTGGAAACGTATAGAAGGGCCGTTGCCGACATCGCCAAGCAGGTGGAATTCCAGAAAAGGCTGTTAAAGGCGGCGCGGCGGTTGATAGAGCGGGGGGCTTCGATTATGGAGCTCGCCAACGACGGCGTATTGCGGGACTACATCGAGGAGAACCTCTCCGCAAGGGCCCTCTTCGCGGCGCTCGCCAAGAGGCCGGCCGTCGGCGTGAGGCTTGTGGCCGCGTTGATTAAATAATCAGCGGCCTATGTCGTCTTCATAGAACAGACCCGAGTTCCTCATCACCGATCCGTGTTAGCCCCAGTTTTAATTGCATTTCGCCAGGTCTAAGACGCGTCTGCCAGCCTCCTCGCAAGCTTGGGCGCTATGATGAATAGCCTTGCCAATATCAGGTTTGCAGGGGCGTATGGGTTTATGCCTAAGTCTTCAAGGAGTTTAGCCAAGGGGCCGAGTTTTTCTGCCGCCGACTTCATGCCCTGCCGAGTGTCCAGCTTAAAAATTTTTGCGTAGCGACGTGAAACATATTTAATTGCCAGATAGGTTCTACTTCGGTGGTGATTATAGCTCTGCTACTAGTGGTAGTAGCAGTGTTGATTGGGACTGCACCGCTGTTTTTCGTCAGAAACGTGGAGCCGTTGCCTCTAGACGCCGCCCCATATGTCCGCGCCGAGGACGTAGGAGCCACCGTCTACAACCTAGCCGTGTTTTTCACGGTGCTGGTAGCCGCCACCGCCATTATTTACATATTCTTTACGAGGAGGAAGTGGCTCAACCTCCTCCTCTACTTTATATGGTTTGTCCTAGCTGTGGGGGTAGTCCAGTTCTACACCATCCTGTACTACTGGTCGGGCCTGCTTAACGAGGATGTCGCCGTCAAGCTTATGTGGGCGTCGCTCCTCGTCGGCTTTTTAACTGTGGCCGCTATACACAAGAGGAGGGGGGACCTCCTCCTCGGCTTTTTGGGAAGCCTCGCCGGCGCCATGATGGTCCAGCTTCTGCCCGAGATGACCGTAGTGGCGTTGCTCGTCGCCTTGCCGGTGTACGACTACTTAATGGTCACAAGGGGGCTTTTGGGAAGTCTTATACGTAAGTCTAAAGAAGCCGCAGGAGGTGGAGTTCCGGCAAGAGGGGACACGCCCCTATTTGGCTTCGTTGTGAGGTTGAAGGCCATGTCGCTAGGAGTCGGAGATTTCGTGGTGTATGCCATGGCGCTCACCTACGTTACTGTACACCTCTACACCTACGGCTTCATAGCCCTACTAGCCCTAGTGGCGGGGGCCGCCCTTATCTACGTAGGACTGAGACTGACTGTGCACGTATTTCTAAGGCGCTGGGGTTATGGCCCCGCTTTGCCGTTGCCAATGCTAATGTTGCTACCCCTCATCGCCGCGGCTTGGCTGGCTTAGGCTTCCTCCCTCCGGCAAGTAGTGGCGTAGAACAGCTTCTCGGATATCCAGTTGGCCTGGGAGCCCACATAGTCAACCTTTTTCCTGAGCTCGAAGTCCCTCGGCTCTAGGGACAGGAGGTCCAGGTAGAGCCTCTCCACGACCTCTTTCAACCTCTTCGCCGCTTCTATGTTCTTTCTTAAGAGCTCCTCTGTGGCCGACCTGCCCAGCTCCCCCGCCACGTCGGCGACGCCCATTAGGTAGACGTACACGTCTACTCCGAGCTCCTCGCGCGGGGGGAGCTTCCCCTCTTTCATGAAGTAGTAGAGGACGTTGGCCTCGACGTATTCTTGCAGGCCGGTGGCGGCGCTTCCGTAGAACATGGGCCACTTGGCTATTAGCTCCTTTAGCTTAGCCGCTGTCTGGTTCATCTCGCGGAGGGCCCTCTCAGCCGCCTCAAAGTCTTTACGAATTACGGAGTAGACGACGGCCTTCGACAGCCTCGCCACCTTGATGGAGGTCTGGACTACCTCGTCTTTTACAGACTCGTATTCCCGCAGTTCGTTGTAGAGATTCCTCACGTCTAGCACGGCGCAATTATCGTGGATGTATAAAACCATTATAGTTTTAAGATGTGTTGAAAACACTGCTTATGGAATACGTCGAGGCGCTTCTCCGTGAGCTGAGCATCCCGGCTAGAGATGTGGACGAGGTAAAACAGCTAGTGGAGTCAATCTTAAAGCGGCTGCAACTTCTATGAACACGGATTTGTCCAAGAGGCTGGAGGAGGCAAAGCGGCGGGCTGATCTGAACTACTTCATATACTTAAATGAAAACGCCCCGGCGGAGCTGGAGGCCGTTAAGAGAGCTGGGCGTTGTGGAGCTCTTTGCGGCCTTGTCGTCGCCGTAAAGGACAACATAGAAGTGGCGGGGATGCCTATTACAAACGGCGCTCCGTACATGAGGAGGATGGCCGACAGAACGGCGCCTGTGGTGAGGCGCCTCATCGCCGAGGGGGCGGTGGTCATCGGCAAGACGAATATGCACGAGCTGGCTCTAGGCGCCACGAACATCAACCCCCACTACGGCCCTACGAGGAACCCACACGACCCTTCGCGGATTACGGGAGGCTCCAGCGGTGGGAGCGCAGGGGCGGTGGCAGTTGGCGTTGCGGATCTGGGGGTAGGTACTGACACGGGAGGCTCCGTGAGGATCCCCGCGGCACTGTGTGGGGTAGTTGGCTACAAGCCACCGTACGGCAAAATACCGACTGAGGGGGTGCTACCCCTGGCGCAGAGCCTCGACCACGTCGGCTTCATAACAAGGACAGTCGAGGAGCTTGTGCACATCTTGTCGGCGGCTGGGTGGGGCCCCGCGGAGCTACCTCAGATGAAGAGGTTTAGATTCGCCGTGTTGATAGGCGTGGCGGAGAACACGAAACACGTAGACAAGGCGTTTTGGAAGGCCGTCTCAGTACTTGAGTCCATCGGCGGGATTCGGGACGAGGTATTCATAGACGGGGGAAGGTATGGGGCGGCCCGGGCTGCCATCCTCCTCTCAGAAGCCGCGGCGAATTATTACCACTACCTAAGAAGCGCGGCGGAGCACATGGGACGCGACGTGGCGGCCCTCCTCAGCGCCGGCGCCGCCCTCCCCGCCGTGGCTTACGTAACTGCGAAGCGGGTAAAAGAGGAGGCTACGAGGTTTTTCGAGTCGCTGTTCAAGAAATACGACGTGGTGGCGACGCCCACGACGGCCACCGAGGCGCTGGCTATTGAAGAGGCGGGCAAATTAGCTGTTAGGGGGAGGCTACTGGCCTACACGGAGCTCTTCAACCTGACGGGGCACCCAGCCCTATCGGTACCTGCGCCGGCCTCCGGCCTCCCCGTCGGCCTGCAAATAGCCGCACGCGACGAAGACGTCCTCCTCTCAATAGCCAAGGCCTACGAGGAGGCCCTCTGAGCCTTTAAATACTCCATAAAGCCCAACACGCTGAACCTAAGGTAGAACTCCAGGTAGAGCCCACCCACGGCTAGTACCCTCTCCACGTTTGGATCAACACGGGCCAGCTCCCTAAGCGCCTCGTCAGCGGTCTTGTCTAAATTCCCGCCCAGCGCCTCCACCCACGACTTAACCTGCTCCACGTGCCTCTTTATCAGATCTACGTCCCTAGTGCAGGAGTAGTGGGGGAAACACACAGCCTCGGCGCCAAGAGCCTTTACCCTCTCCAGGGACTGCAGATACATGTCCAGCTTAAACGGCGGAGGCGTAGTTGGGATCACAACGCCCAGCTCAGGGATGTAGACGCCGGCACCGTCTCCTGTGAATAGTACTTTCTGGTCTCGGAAAAAGTACATAATGTGGTGCGGCGCGTGGCCGGGGGTGTAGTAGACGTCGAAGGCGTCGAAAAGCCTAGCCCCGTCCGCCACCCCCACGGCGCGCTCGTTGGGGAGAGGTCGGCCGAACTTCTCGGCGAAGATGCCCAACACGGCTCGGCTGGACTCGTAGAGCCTTGACGGATCTACCACGTGCCTTATGTACCTCTCGTGTACGTATACAGGCCTCCCCAGGTGCCCCGCCGAGCCGCAGTGATCCAGATGCAGGTGGGTGCATAAAACGGCATCTACGTCCATCGGCTGGTAGAGAGAGGCAGGACCCGGATCCACCACCACCTTAACGCCGCCAACCTCAACGACGTAGGTAGTCAAGAGAGGTGCCCCCTCCAGATACTTCGTGACGATCTTCATGGTAGTAGTAGGACAACACCTTAATTAAAATCTTCGCACAACTGTATTCCTTTTCGTGAATTTCTTAGAGCAATTATAGATTGTGTAGTTGTTTAACTCCTAATAAAACTCAGCCTAGCCTTTTTGTTATTAATATTTAATAAAACTTGTTTGTATTTATATAAAATACTATTTTACTATCATAGAGCTTGATTATAAAACGCTATTTAGATTAAGGTAATCCTTTAAAACTCCTCAAATTTCCCTCTCTATGAAGAGCACTACAGTATTAGTAATTGGGATAATCATAGTCGCCCTAGTAGTTGCAGTAGTTGCGTTGTTGTCACAACCTGCTTCTACTCCTACTCCCACACCTAGTCAAACATCCCAGCAACAAACTCAACAGCCACCCCCTACACGTTATAGTGTAATAATAGCTACAGGAGGGACAGGAGGCGTCTACTACTA
>FPIC01023093.1_pt1 | contig 10354 bp, 7 predicted proteins | sample 1504481 | NCBI WGS metagenome assembly FPIC01 (sample SAMEA4475357, study PRJEB15587) | soil metagenome | biome: Soil; feature: Field | place: India | collected 2015-03-11 | depth 0 m
CGGGCATTAAAAAGCCGGCTTGTGGCCGGCGTTTTACCTGTTTAAGGTATTGATATAAAAAGATAATATGAATTCTGATTCCTATATCCCCACACTTGTCCCCACATTTTATTCGTGCGTAGCTCCATCGTTTCGCGAATCCAGTCCAGATCAACACTTAGTGGGGAGCGCCTTGGGCTGTACCGAGTCGGATACAGGCTGACTAAGGCTCTTGATGAGATCAGCAATGGCAGGCGGATGAACAGGCCTTTGCTTGTACTGCGCGGCAAAATTTTCGATACCCCCTGGTTTGCCGAACATCCCGCTTAATCCGCCCACTATGAACAGAAGCGATAGCCCGAACGTGAAAGGCACTAGGATTAGGCCAAGGAATACGAATAGGCAGCCGCCTCCCACATCCTTGTTCTGCTCCCGGATTTTTGCCAGCGTCTGCGCATCGGGCTTGATGTAGAGGTTCTCATCCAGCCCCAGTATGTCGTGGGCGAACAGCTCTGTCTGGCCACGGCCGCACAGCGGCTTGCGAGCATCTTTGCTGTATTTGCCAAAGGCGCGCTGACGGGTGAAGTGCTCAAGCAGGGTTTGTTCGACGTCCCAGGCGTCTTCGCAATAGGTAAAGAAGAACTCTTGGTCAATCATCTTTTCATCGCCTTGCCCGCCGTAGGCGAGGCGTTCCTTGAGACTGGGCTTTTTGGTGTAGCCGAGTTTGTACAAAAGCCCACAGTTAGTCTTCAGGCGTGCGTAATAGACATAGCCGGCCGGGTTTTTTGGCCGTTTGAACCACCGCCATAGGTTTTTGAACATCGCCAAGATCCGTCTCGAACAAAAGACCCAAGATTATGCGCTGAGGCGGTGGCGACGGCGATTGGTTGACGGCAGGCAAAGTGGTTAAAGCAGCGGATCACTTATAGGCGCAATGAGCCGAGCCCCCTCATTGCGCACGTTTCCGATTTCTCGTCCTACCGCATACCACTCAAACCCATCGACTCCCTCCCCATGTTCAAGCGCAAGCTCTTCAGCCTCGCCAGGCGCCAGTTCGGGGTCCATCCAGTGAGCTGCACATTCTCCGGAGAAAACCAGTGGCCTGCGGTCATGGATGTCGAGCATGCCGTCATCGCTGGAAGAGGTGATGATCACGAAACCATCGCCGTCTCGCGGTTCCAGCATACCGCCCCGTTGAAACTGGCCTATCGCCGCGAAGAACATCGGTTCACCACTACGCAGCGTTATGAAATAGGGCTGTTTGATCTTCGGGTTCCGCTCGTCCTTCTTCCATTCGAACCAACCGTCTGCCGGGACGATAGCGCGTCCTGTACCCCAGACATCACGAAAGAATTTTGATGTCGCAGCGGTCTCTACTCTGGCATTGATCGCCGGCGGTCTCTTTCCGTGCGCCCACCAAGGCGCATACCCCCAAGGCACCGGATCCATTCGGAGACCGTCCGCGTCTTGATGTAGGAGCTGAACGTTTGATCGGGGCGGCACGTTGTAGCGCCCGATAGGTTCAGGGCTTACGCCTCCGAGTAACGGCAACGGCAGTTGCACGCCAATCTTGTCTAGATACTCGTAAGCAATTCGGTACTGGGCGAAACGTCCACACATGATGCCTCCGCACGTCTGCTTCGATTGACCGGCTGATCGCCTCCGAGAATACTGTATATAAATACAGCATCTTGGACTGCGCCATGCCCGTTCATATCTTGGGACCCACGGCTCCCTCAACAATTGCCTTACCGTTCTTCAGCTTCTGCGTGCCGGCCGGCTTTCCAAGCCCGGCACAGGATCATCTGGAGGGCAGCATCTCGCTGGACGAGCTGATGAACATCCGGGCACCTCATACCTACCTGGCGCGCGCGAGTGGCGAGAGCATGATCCACGTCGGCATTTTCGACCGGGACATCCTGGTCGTTGAGCGAGGGCGCGATGCGGAGAAAGGCGAGGTGATCATTGCGGCGTTGAACAATGAGCCATTGGTGAAGATATTCGATCGCGACGGCAGCCAGGTCATCCTGCGCTCGGCCAACCCCAAATATCCGGCGCGCTATCTCCTCGAAAGCGAGGAGCTCTACGTCTGGGGCGTGGTGCCTTACAGCATCCGAATTCATGGCAAGTATTGAGCGAGTGATCGCCCTCATCGATTGCAACTCGTTCTATGCGAGCTGTGAGCGCGTTTTCCGCCCGGATCTGCGGCGCACCCCGATCGTAGTGCTCTCCAACAATGACGGCTGCGTGATAGCTCGCTCGGCCGAGGCCAAAGCGCTCGGAATCAAGATGGGCGCGCCGTACTTTCAGATTCGCCGTGACCTGGAGCGCTGGGGCGTGGTTGTGTTTTCCAGCAACTACGCACTGTACGGTGACATGAGCGAACGAGTGATGACAGTCATCGAGGGGCTTGTCCCTGCCGTCGAGGTGTACTCGATCGATGAATCTTTCGCTGATCTGACTGGAGTACCGGACGTTGAAGCTCTCGGCAGGCGGATTCGCACGCAAGTCTTGGCGAGTACTGGTATTCCCGTCGGGGTAGGTATCGCAGGCACAAAGACTCTGGCGAAGCTGGCCAACCATTCGGCGAAACGCTGGCAAAAGCAGACCGGCGGCGTTGTAGACCTGCTCGATCCGGTTCGGCGCGACAAGGTACTGCGTGTAACTGACGTGAGTGATGTTTGGGGGATAGGCCGCCGAATGACGGAGCACCTGAACAGTATGGGTATCCGCACCGCTTGGGATCTGGCATGTGCGGACGCCTGGACGTTACGCAAACAGTTCAGCGTGGTGGTGGAGAAAACGGCCCGTGAGCTAAGAGGTACGCCGTGCCTCGATCTAAATGAGGCTGCGCCGCCCAAGCAAGAGATTTGCTGCTCAAGAATGTTCGGCAAGCGCCTCCTGGAGTTGGGGCCGATCCGGGAGGCTGTGGCAGCGTATGCTGCCCGCGCTGCTGAGAAACTACGGGCGCAGCAGTCCATGTGCAAACGAGTGCGTGTGAGCATCCGCACCGGCATGTTCAATCCAGATGAGCCAAAGTTTGCCAAAGGGGTGGTAGTTGAGCTGCCTTATCCAACGGACGACACCAGATACATCACCCGCGCGGCTATTGCTGGCCTGGAGCATGTCTATCGAGAGGGCTTTTCATTCAGCAAGGCAGAGGTGCTGCTGATGGATCTCAGACAGCGCGGCGAGTACACCAACGATCTCTTTGCCGAAACCCAGCCCGCCGCTTCAGAGCGGGTGATGGGTGTGCTGGATGCGATTAACGCCAAGTGGGGGCGCAACACCCTTAGGCCAGGCCGCGTACCCACTGCGCCCGACTGGGGCATGCGGCGGGACATGATGAGTCAGAGCTTTACTACGCGAATCGATCAGCTTTGGCTGGTGCGGTGCAAGTGAAAACATCCAGCCGAGATTGTTGCCAGTTCAGCTCGCCGCTAAACATGGCTCAGACGTGCGCGGAGCCTTGTACTGGTCGCGTACAACAATATAGCGGTACGCAACATGTGGTACGCACGCTGGTACGCACGAAAATCCAGGTTCACTGCGTTGCGTACCAGCCTGTTCATCCTCGATACATTCTTGGCCGTCCAGCTTCCTAGCCGCTATTTGAAGGTGGCCTCGGCGATACATATTGCTAATCCGATATTTAGAGTTGCCACTGCTAACGGAATAGTTTCTCGCCAGTTGTTCGCAGATAGCTGCGGTGGAGCTACGGGGCTTCGTCTGGCCCCGGTTCTTTCTTGACTGGAGGACACCAGAGCAAGCTGCCATCCAGAAGATGGGTAAATGCGCCGTTGGAGGGCCTGGTCGGAGCCCTCCCTCTTATGTGGAAATTCCAAAAGCGAACAAGCGCATCATATTTGCGCCGAATGACATTGCAGATCTTCACTCTCGTCGTTCCATTCAATGGTTCGGAATCGTTGAAGGTAAGCCATGTCCGGCGTTGCGAACAGCCCAGTTCAAACTGCTGGCCACTCGCCGACGCGCTGCTGTAAGCCGAGCATAACGATAATGAGCCGGTCGTCTCTCGACGCCTTGTCCACGCAGGCAAGCGGCAGAGCAATGATAAACTCGCGCCATTTGGCGCAAGCATCGCGCCAGCCGTATCCAAAAGGGAATTCCGCGCATGTCCGCCTTGTCCGCTCTGCTCGACGCCTACCGCTCCGCCGCACTTACCGAACGCGAAAAAGGTACCTACTTTGAGGAGCTGATCTGCGCCTACCTGCGCAACGAAGCCACCTACCGCGATCTGTACGACAAGGTTTGGACATACGCTGACTGGGCCAAGGAGCAAGGGCTCGACGGTCGCGACACTGGTATCGACCTGGTGGCGCGCACACAGGGCACCGGCGAGTATCACGCCATTCAGTGCAAGCTGTACGCCGAGAACTACCGCGTCCAGAAGAAGGACATCGACAGCTTCTTCACCGCCTCAGGCAAGGCGCCGTTTTCTCACCGCGTCATCGTCACCACTACCAATAATTGGAGTGAACATGCCGAGGATGCGTTGCAGGGACAGACGCCCCCGGTCAGCAAGATCGACCTGCAAGCTCTGGAAGATAGCCAGATCGACTGGGCGAAATATCAGCCCCAGCAAGCTGTTCACCTCAAAGCCAAGAAGAAACTCAGGGAGCACCAGCAGAGTGCTTTGAACGCTGTAGCGGCCGGTCTAAAAGACGCGGAACGCGGCAAGCTGATCATGGCCTGCGGCACCGGCAAGACTTTCACAAGCCTGAAGATCGCCGAGCGTCTGGCCGGGAAGGGCAAGCGCGTCCTGTTCCTGGTCCCCAGTCTCTCGCTGCTGTCGCAGACCCTCACTGAATGGACGCAGGAAAGCGAAACCCCGCTCCACAGCTTTGCGGTTTGCTCCGACAGCGACGTGGGCAAGAAGCGCAAGGTCGAGGACGACGCGGTTCAGGTCTTCACGCATGAGCTGCGTTATCCAGCCACCACTAAGGCAGATCGCCTGGCGGCGGAAATGCCCAAGCGCCACGATACCGAGCACATGAGTGTGGTGTTCTCCACCTACCACTCGATTGATGTCATCAGTCGTGCCCAGCTCGACCATGGCCTACCTGCCTTTGACCTGGTGATTTGCGACGAAGCACACCGCACTACGGGCGCCACCTTTGGCGAAGATGACGAAAGCACGTTTGTGCGCATCCACGACGCCGACTACATCCGTGCCGCCAAGCGTCTGTACATGACCGCCACACCGCGCATCTATGGCGACAATGCCAAGATCAAGGCCGAGTCTGGTGAAGTGACCTTGTGCTCGATGGATGACGAGGCGCTGTATGGCAAGGAGCTGTTCGTCATCAACTTCTCCGAGGCCGTTCAGCGTGGCCTGCTCACCGATTACAAGGTGCTGGTGCTGACCGTTGAGGAACGCATCATCAGCCGTCGGCTTCAGGAACTACTGAAGGACGAAAACAACCAGCTCAAGGTGGACGACGCCGCGAAGATCGTGGGCTGCTGGAAGGCACTTGCGAAACAAGGTCTACACGAACAGCTCGTTGGTGATGACGAGCCAATGAAGCGCGCCGTAGCGTTCTGCCAGGTCATCTCGCCGAACTACAAGGGCACCAAGCACAAGGTCAGCTCTATCAGCATCGCCAGCATGTTCCAGTCGGTGGTGGAGGCCTATCAGGAGGCCGAGGGAATCGATGAAGCTTCGCGCCTGATCTGCGACGCCGAACACGTTGACGGCAGCATGAATGCCAGCCAGAAGGAAACAAGGCTGAACTGGCTTAAGGAAGAGCCCCCGGCTAACACCTGCCGCATCCTCAGCAACGTGCGCTGCCTATCCGAGGGCGTGGACGTGCCGGCGCTGGACGCTGTGCTGTTCCTCACCCCGCGCAACTCCCAGGTGGACGTGGTGCAATCCGTCGGCCGGGTGATGCGAAACGCACCCGGCAAGAAGCGTGGTTACGTCGTACTGCCCGTGGTCATTCCCGCCGGCATGGAACCCCACGAAGCGCTCAACGACAACCAGACCTACAAGGTCGTCTGGCAAGTACTCCAGGCGCTGCGCTCGCACGACGACAGCTTCGACGCCATGGTCAACAAGCTCGATCTGATCGGCTCCGACCCGCGCAAGATGGAAGTCATCGCCATCACCGATAAGGTGGACAAAAAGGCCAAGAAATCCAGCGGCACCAGCAACGGTAAGGCTGGTAAAGGTCAGTACGGCATCGGCGAGAAGCGCAACAAATACGACGCCGAAGGCCAACTAACCCAGCAGGCCGAGATGACCTACGAAGTAGGCGAAATCGAAAAAGCCATCTACGCCAAAATCGTCGAGAAGTGCGGCAACCGCCACCACTGGGAAGATTGGGCCAACGACATTGCCAAGATTGCCCGAACCCACATCGACCGCATCCAGGGCATTCTGGAAAACCCCGAATACACCAATGAGCGAGCGACTTTCGAGGCCTTCGCCGCCGAGCTGCGCGACGACCTCAACGACAGCATCAGCGATGGCGAGATTGTCGAAATGCTCGCCCAGCATCTGGTTACCAAGCCGGTTTTCGATGCGCTGTTCGATGAATACAGCTTCGCCAGCCACAACCCCATGTCCAAGGCCATGCAAGGCGTGCTGGACGCGCTTCACGAGCACCACCTGGCCAAAGAAGCCGACACCCTGGAGAAGTTCTACGCCAGCGTGCGCCAACGCGCTGACGGTATCGACAGTACCGCAGGTAAGCAGAAGATCATCGTCGAGCTATACGACAAGTTCTTCCGCAACGCCTTCCCAAAGATGACCGAGCGCCTGGGCATCGTTTACACCCCGGTCGAGGTGGTGGACTTCATCCTCCACAGCGTCAATCACCTGCTGCAACAGGAATTCGGCCAGACGCTGGGCAGTAAAGGCGTTCACATCATCGACCCCTTCACGGGTACCGGCACCTTCATCACCCGCCTGATCCAGTCAGGCCTGATCAAGCCGGAAGAGCTGCCACACAAGTACAGGCATGAAATCCACGCCAACGAGCTGGTACTGCTGGCCTACTACATCGCCGCCATCAATATCGAAGCGGCCTACCACGGCGAAGTGATCGACGAGTACACCCCGTTTGAAGGTATCTGTCTGACTGATACCTTCCAGATGTACGAGAAAGACGACCTTGTAGATGCGCTGCTGGAAGACAACAGCGCCCGGCGCAAGCGTCAGAAGCAGCTCGATATTCGGGTGATCGTGGGCAATCCGCCGTATTCGGTAGGGCAAGGCGATGCCAACGCCAACAACGCCAATGTGCCTTACCCCAGCCTAGATGAGCGAATCCGAACTACCTACGCTGCTCGCTCAGACGCTAACAATAAGAACGCGCTCTATGACAGCTATATTCGCTCAATCCGCTGGGCCAGTGACCGCATTGGTGATGCTGGCATCATCGGTTTTGTCACCAACGCTGGGTTTGTAGAGGCCAATACTGCTGACGGTCTTCGAAAGTGCCTGGTGGATGAATTCTCCAGCCTTTATGTATTCCATTTGCGCGGCAATGCCCGTACTTCTGGGGAACAACGTCGCAAGGAAAAGGACAATGTGTTCGGAATGGGCAGCCGCGCGCCGATCGCGATCTCCCTGTTGGTTAAGAACCCCGAGGCGGAGGCTCACGGCCAGGTCTATTTCCACGATATTGGCGACTATCTCAGTCGCGACGAAAAACTGGAGAAAATCGTTGGCTATGGCAGCGTTGCGGGTATCGGCCAATGGCGGCAGATTACCCCGGACGAACACGGCGACTGGCTTAAGCAGCGCGACAACAGCTTCGGCCAGTTCATCGGTTTAGGTGACAAGGACGACAAACGTACTGCGACGTTGTTTGAGAACTACACCAGAGGGCTGGAAACCGGCCGCGATGCCTGGGTTTTTAATAGCTCAAAAGAAATTCTGATAAGCAACGTCACCGCAATGATCGATTTCTACAATGGCGAGGTTGATCGTTTTTTGCAGGCAACCCCGAACTTGGATGCCAAATCTAGAGCGTTAGCCGTAGCTGACTTCGTTAATAAAGACTCGACCAAAATCAGTTGGACACGCGGTCTTCGTAACGATTGTGCAAAGGGAAAACTGGCGCGGTTCAACAAAGCAGGACTTATTACTTGCCTGTATCGGCCCTTCACAAAGCAGCATGGGTATTTGGACCGAGTGCTCAATGCTTATGTGAATCAGCTGCCGCGTATGTTTCCCGAGGCCACTTCTGAGAACTTAGTGATAGGCGTTTCCGGTTCTGGAGAAAAAGTACCCTTTAGCGCACTTATTTCCAACCATGTGCCTAGCCTCCATTGCATGGATATCGAAGGCTCTCAATGCTTCCCTCTGTACCTTTACGACGAAGCCGCCCAGGCATCTGAAGACGACCTTTTTGCGCAGCCAACTGAAGGTGGGTTGCGCCGCCGCGCCGCCATCACCGACGCTGGCCTGGATCACTTCCAGGCGGCTTACACTGGCGAGCAGATCAGCAAAGAAGACCTGTTCTACTACGTCTACGGCATCCTCCATTCGCACGATTACCGCCAGCGCTTTGCGGACAACCTGAGCAAGGAGCTACCGCGTATTCCTGCTGTGAAGAAAGCCGCCGATTTCTGGGCATTCAGTAAAGCAGGCCGCGCACTGGCTGACCTTCACCTGAACTACGAAACTGTCGAGCCATACCCACTGACCATTGAGGCCAAGGGCACGCTCACTAACGCTGATTACCGCGTGGAAAAGATGAAGTTTGCCAAGAAGGGCGACAAAACCACCGTCATCTACAACCACCGCATCACCCTCAAGGGCATCCCCGAGGCGGCCTGGGATTATGTGGTCAACGGCAAGGCCGCGCTGGACTGGGTGATGGAACGCCAGGCCGTGCGTACCGACAAAGCCAGTGGCATCGTCAATGACGCCAACGACTGGGCCATCGAAACCATGGGCAATCCCAAGTACCCGCTTGATTTGTTTCAGCGCGTGGTCACAGTAAGTTTGGAAACCCAAAAGATCGTGAATGCGCTGCCGCCGTTGGATATCTAGCGCGTCGGCAACTAAGAAAAGGAAATCTATGATGCAAGCACGGACGCTTTCAGAACACCGCATCGCTCGCGATCTTGGAGAGGCCCTTTGCCGCCGTATGGTCGGCGGCTGTATCCGTGATCTACAGCGAATGCAGGGTCACATGCTATCGGGCGATGATTCCGGTCTGATTAACACCTGGGATGAAATCTGCGTTCAGCAGCAGATCGAACATTCATTCTCTTGGCATGCTTATGTGGCAACGATGGACGCGTTCATCGAATCCCGAATCAGCCAATTAAAACCCTATGAGCTGGACGCCATATGGCTACTAACTCGTCAAGGTGACGAATGGGATAGTGAGCTGGAGGAGGACCGCGGGCGCTACCCAGTCTCCGAACATGACGTGGCCGCATACTTGCAGGATGAACTGCTGTCAGAGGCCACTAATTGGAGTAACTCACGGATCCAGGGTTACCTGGATGGTCGATATGAATGGGACTGAATGTCCGTTGCTAGCGTTAGGCGGACTACAGTAGGTCCCGCCTCCGTTGGTCCTGTTCTTTTAGTAGCGCCCTGAGTTCCCGCAGCTGCGGGCGAATTCCACCTTTCCAGGCATTACGTGAAGCTTTGTATTTGCCTTCAGCGCTGATCGGGCCCGTGCTGTTGTTCCAAGGTTGCCATTGCCGAATCAACTCCGCTTGCCGAGCCCGTCGCTCGGGCGTCCAGCCGTTCGCCATGTTGCACCTCCAATAGTTCGTTTGGCGAGTTTTTGTTTTTCCTCGCGCGCGAACGCATAGGGCTGTGTTCGTTGTTCACCTGAACCTGATTGCCGATATTGGCCTGCGTAACAAAGGCAATCTGCTTCGGAGCCTTAAGTTCGCCAAGGGTTTGCAGGGTGGCACGCGCCTGATTCTGCGCCTTCAGCGCCAACTTCATGTAGCGTTCCAGCCTGTCCATGTCGGAGCTGGTCAGCGCATTGCTTGTAAGCCTGGCGAACAGGCCATCCAGGGTATGCGCCTGCGCCATAAGCATGCTTTCCGCACGCGATAGATCATCGTCGTGAACGGCTGCAGTTTGCTGCTTGAGTTCGGCAATCAAACCGTTGATCTCGGTGCGATCAATGTTCTGGCAAATCTTCAGTACCGAAGCGCTAAGGCATTCTGGGCTGGTGACGGTACGGGCCAGTGCCTGGCTGGGGGACACTCCGTGGCGCAACTCAACTTGTAGTTTCTGTTTCACGTCAAACTCCGACTAATGCGGGCTGTGCCCTGGTAAATCTAAAAAGGAGTCCAGTTTTTGTACTGGGCCATCGCGCGCCGTCGGTACGATTTCTGTACCCATGAGCATGTCAGCAGGTACGGTAAGGGAGGG
>FPIC01025189.1_pt1 | contig 10354 bp, 9 predicted proteins | sample 1504481 | NCBI WGS metagenome assembly FPIC01 (sample SAMEA4475357, study PRJEB15587) | soil metagenome | biome: Soil; feature: Field | place: India | collected 2015-03-11 | depth 0 m
TCTTTTATCTCCTAAGTTTAAAAAGTTCTGAGCATATAACTTACTTTGTATGTTCGCTTTGCAGCTCCATGTGCTCTTCTTTTAATCACAACATCATACTCTATCTCAATCTTATCAGCAGGTATAAAAACAACATCAAACCTTTCAACAGATCCCTTAAGATAAGAGTAAACAGGTGGCGGTGAAGGTGAGGGGGTATGCCCTGAACCTAAATAATTCTTTTCTACAATTATTTCTTTATTTGCTGGATTGTAGGTGATTTTAATGCGAATATCCGGCACTGCCGATGGTGCAGGATTGTTGGTTTGATAAACATCCATCACAACAGTTTTTGCACCACCCGCGGTGTAAGTGTAAGTGACAGTTGTTTGATCAGACATGGAAAGCCACTGATATATTGAATCATTTAGCTTTTTAGCTTCTCCCTCAATACGTGATATTTTTATGTTCTCCTGCGCAGTCATAAACGTATTGCTAAAATATGTGTATATCGCAATCATTATAATCGAAGCTATCGCTACTACAACGAGCATTTCAACAAGAGTAAAACCCTTATGCTCAAGATTTAATTTCATTTCACTTCCACACTCCCAGCCGGTACCGGCTTTATAATTACCCTCTTTTGGTATCCTCCGCTACCACCTCTAACCTTAACAGTTATTTGCTGTTCAGTATAGTAAGTAGCCTGATTGGAGCGAAGACCTGGCGACCCACTAAATCTGCATAATCTTCCTTCTTTATCAAAATACAAGTAAGTAGCAACTGACCCGATTCCAGTTACTATCACACTAGAATCAAGCTCGGCAACTTTACTTGTTCGCTCTTTAATTACAGTTTCACTTGCTGACTGGTATTTTATCAGACTGATAGTTAATTCTCTTTGGCTTGTTGCAGGATTTACTACATCAACAATTTTTAAAAAATATGTGTTATAATCTTGCTTCTTATCTTCCAGGTCATACAATTGGATTATTGCATCGGCCAAAAAATTAGCAACTGATCGCACTTCCTCGCGTCTGACAGATGCAATATAATTAGGTATACCAATTGCAAGTAAGATAGCAATTATTGCTATCACAGCAATCATCTCGGGCAGGCTAAAACCTCGTTTTTTCATCCTCATTTACCTCACTTACACGGTTGTGACGCGGATTAGACCTGACAATGAAGGCTGCTGCCGCCAGGGCTGCAATCACGTCAACTCTGAACTGGATTTTCAGCTCTTCAAGCCTGCTGTAAATCTTTCCATCTTCACTGACATAGTATCGAGGAGGTAACCTGTTTAGCGACAATGCTTTTATGTCTGCTCGACATTTTTCACATCCACACACATCAAGCTGGTTTATCACCCAATCAAGCCACTCATCAACTATTTCTTCCATAGCATTCCTGATTTCAAGCACTCTTTTCAACCTCGCCATACAAGATTTATATAAAGATCAGCCAACCATTTGCCCCAAATTGTTGTTATAAACAGTGCAAAACATATAAAAGGGGCAAATGGTATTTCAGACTTAAAACTGCTTTTACCACATCCATGCTTTATTAGGTACACAACACTCCAAAGAGCCCCAACAGCAAATGACAATAAATTACACACCACCATTTCTTTCCAATCAAAACCAAAACCACCAGCAATCAAAAGAAGCACATCGCCAAATCCCATTGCTTTTCCTTTTGACAAAAGCCATATTAGCGCAACAAATGCACTGTTCAAAATACCACCTGACAGAACAAAAACCATACCTGAAATTGACATATGTTTGCCTTCACTTAGCGTTTGCACAGCAACAAAACCAATTTTTAAAATTCCAAGCAAAATTATGCTTATTGTTGAAATTTCTTTGGTCCTTACATCAACTGCTCCAATATACAAAAGTACCATATAAAAAAGATAAAGAAGCACAGCCTCAAGCGTCAAGCCAAATACCTTGAACGAAAGATAGGCTCCAGCTGCGCTCAAAATCTCAACCACCGGGTACATTATAGAAATTCTTGATTTGCAAAATCTGCATTGCCCTCTCAGCAAAACAAAACTTAAAACAGGTATTAAATCATGCCATTTTAGCTTTTTGCCACAGATAGGACAATGGCTCGGCGGCCATACAATTGATTTACCTACCGGCAACCTGTATATGCATACATTCAGGAAGCTGCCAAAAACCAGCCCAAACAGCCCTGCTAACAATTCCATACCATCACCATCTCAACTCTTTGGTATTACTTAAATTCGCACAGCTAGGTTAAAATATTGTGTTAAACATTATTTGTAGCTAGGATCTGGCTTAGGATAAAGCTCTTTGATATTACCACCTGAATCCTTTGCTCCTATATAAACAACTTCGGATGTTGCATCATATTTGTAGTAGAAATCATCATTTTTCAGCTTCGTCTTTGGCAATCCACTACCTAAGTACTTGCTAATGCCATCTGTAACAGGATTTGTCTCTGTTATCGTTGTCCAAGTTGTAACAGAACTGCTAAAAGTCCCACCTTCAGAAACCCACTGCTGAATGGCTGTTGCTATGTTTTTAGCGTTTGCTTTATCAGCCTCAATTTTTGATCTGTTTATCTGTCTTAAAACCTGAGGAACTGCAAGTGCAATGAGTATTGCAATTATTGCTACAACAATTACCATTTCAATTAAAGTAAAACCTTTATTCTTTCTGTTTACCTGCTTTACCATCCATGCCATCATCTTTTATCCACTCTCCTTTTTTATATTTTAGTTTTTAACGCACAAAAAGAGCACTTGGCTCTGGAAACAGCTCGTACATCGTCGAGCCATCTCCACAGTAAATTCTAAGCACAGTATCGTACTTGTAGTAAAAATACCAGGATCTGTTTGAGGCTGGTTTTGGCACGCCTCCTGAAATATAATCGCTCAGTTTCATGTTTCCCACAGGTGTGTTTATAATATCTGAATCAATCCTGTAAAAAGTATTTGCGGATGTTACCAACTCAGAGACATTCTTCTGGCTTTCTTCAGCAAAAGTGTAAAAAGCATATGCTATCATCCTTGCATTCGCCAAATCAGCTTTTTTTCGAGCACTTTTTATACTTTGAACCACCTGGGGAAATCCAATAGCCACAATTATTCCAATTATTGCTATCACAATCACCATTTCAATTAGTGTAAATCCCTTCTTCTGCACCCTTTAACTTTCCCTTCTTTACTTAAGGTTGAATGCTTCCGTACAACTTAAACAGCGGCAAAATAATTGACGAAACCAAAAATCCCACCATCCCAGCAAGTAAAACAATTATCAACGGTTCAAACACAGAGGTAAGCCTTGTAACCTGGTTCTCAACTTCACTCTCAAAATAATCAGCCGTCTTTTCAAGCATGCTGTCAAGCGTACCACTTTCTTCACCTGTTCTTATAAGAATTTCCACTATTCGCGGAAATATTCCACTCTCTGCAATAGGAAAACTCAAACCCTCTCCTCTCTGAACACGCAAAATTATATCTTCAAACTTCTTTTCAATAAACTTGTTGTTGATAACATTTCGCGTGGTTTCAAGCGCAATTATTATACTAACTCCCGCCGATGTCATTGTTGCTAAAGTCCTTGCAAACCTTGTTGTTGCCTGACCAAGCAAAACCTTACCTATCAACGGAATCTTGAGTTTTAAACTGTCAATAATCACGCCACCCTTTTCACTGTTTCTAAATACTTTGTATCCAATAATTGCAAAAATAATTACAATTATTATGTATATTATGTTTTTTCTCGTAAAATTAGACGCCGCAATTATGAACTTTGTCGTTGCTGGCAAATCAACACCCAATTCATCAAATATCCCAACAAAGGTGGGTATTACGTAAACCAGCATTATAACAAGCACTCCAAATGCAACCAGTAAAACAATAGCAGGATATATCAGTGCATTTACTATCTTTTGTTTCAACTTTAATTCTTTTTCAAAATGCGTTGCCATTCTTTCCAGCGTTTTATCAAGTGAACCTGAAAGTTCTCCAGCTTCAGTCATATTAATGAGAATTTCAGGAAAACACTCGCCTTTCTCTGCAAGGGCTCTGGAAAGCATTGAACCGCTCTGAACGCTTTTGTAAATATCTTCCAGTACTTTGCCCATTGCTCTTCCTTTAAACTGTTCAACAATGACACTTAAAGCTGTAATTAAGGGAATACCTGCCATTAGCATTGTAGACAATTGCCTGCAAAACATGCTCAGTTCTTTTATTGATAGCTTTTTGCGAAAACTGACATTTACATCCCTGCTCAAAACACCCTTTTCTTTGATTTCAACCACAAATATATTCCTCTTTCTTAAACTATCTATTGCTCCTTCTTTCGTATCTGCTACAACTGAACCTTCTATTTTCTTTCCATTCATGTCAACAGCCTTATAAATGTATTCAGCCATTTAAAATTACCACCTCTCTCTGATTAAAACAGTATACAACCCATCTATTTTTGCCTTCCAATTTTAATCTTTACGCACTCAATAGCTTCTGCATAAACTCAATGTCAGTAGCATAATTAAAAACGTCTTCTCTGGTAATTAATCCTCTTCTGTAAAGATCTAAAAGTGACTGCTCCATCGTAATCATGCCTGTTTTTTGATGTGTCTGAATCACAGATTGAATTTGGAATGTTTTGCCTTCTCTTATAAGGTTTCTTATAGCTGCATTTACAATCATTACTTCGGTTGCAACTACTCTTCCTTTTCCATCCCTTCTGGTTAGAAGCTGTTGAGATACAACCCCCTGCAGTACTGTAGAAAGCTGAACTCGAATCTGAAGCTGCTGATAGGGTGGAAAAACGTCTATGATTCTATCTATTGTTTTTGCAGCACCAACTGTGTGAAGTGTAGAAAAGACCACGTGACCTGTCTCTGCCGCAGTAAGTGCAATAGCAATTGTTTCTAAATCTCTCATCTCGCCCACAAGAATAACATCTGGATCTTCTCTCAATGCTGCTCTCAAAGCATTGGCAAAACTTTGGGTGTCTGCCCCAATTTCCCTCTGATTAACAATGCTTTTTTTGTGCTTGTGTAAGTATTCAATCGGATCTTCCAAAGTTATGATATGCAAGTCCCGTTCTGTATTAATAATGTCAATCAGCGAAGCAAGAGTTGTAGATTTTCCTGAGCCAGTAGGACCGGTTACCAATACAAGTCCTTTGTTTAGCTTGGTAAATTCTTTTAAGACAGGAGGCAAGCCCAACGTTTCAAAAGCTGGTATGTTAACAGGGATGATTCTAAATGCTATTGAAAAGGTGCCTCTCTGTTTATAAACATTAACCCTAAAACGACTGACACCCTTTATACTATATGAAAAGTCAACTTCCCCTTTTTCATTTAATACTTTCCACTGTTCTTCCGAAACAATTTCTCTGACAAATTCTTCAACCATCTCGGGAGTTAGTATCGATTCATCTGCTTTAACAAGCCTCCCATGAATACGAAACACAGGTGGAACACCTGGTGTGATATGTATGTCCGATGCTTCCTTCAAAAAAGCATCTGTCAGAATTGCATTTATACTTGGTTCCATATTTTCAACCTCCTCCCCCACTCGAACTCCCAGATTATTCTAAAGCATATGTTATCTTGAGAAATTCTTTAACAGAAGTGATCCCCATTATAACTCGTTCTTTGCATGCCTCTTTTAGTGTCTTCATTCCTTCTTTGATTGCCATTTCTTTAATCTCATCACTGCTAATATCTTTTTTATTAATCAACCTTCTCAGTTCTTTTGATATCAGCAACATTTCATACACACCTGTTCGCCCATAATATCCTTTATTATCGCAAAACTGACAACCCTTCTTCTTATATAATTTTACATCCTTTTCTGCATCTAAGTCAAGAAGAATTTTCTCTTCTTCGTCAGGTATATACGCTTCTTTGCAATAAGGGCACAACTTTCTCACAAGACGCTGGGAAATTACACCAACCAGAGATGAACTTATCAAAAAGTTTTCTATACCCATATCTACCAATCTCGTTACAGCACTTGGCGCATCATTGGTATGGATAGTAGATAAAACTAAGTGACCTGTGATAGCTGCCCTGATTGCCATATCAGCTGTCTCTTTATCTCTTATCTCTCCAATCATTATAATGTCAGGATCCTGACGCAAAATAGAACGAAGAGCTGCTGCAAATGTAAGACCTGCCTTTACGTTAACTTCCACTTGGTTTATACCTTCAATTGTACTTTCAACTGGGTCTTCCACTGTTATTATATTTCTTGTTCCTGTATTAAGCTCATTCAAAATTGTATATAACGTGGTTGATTTACCACTTCCTGTAGGTCCACATACCAAAATTATCCCGTGCGGTGCATTAATCATCTTGTTATATTTTTCTTCATCGTCAACAGTTAACCCCAGCTCAGACTTTGACCTAACAAAGGCACTTTTATCAATTACTCTTATAACTATCTTTTCGCCATACACGCATGGCAAAGAAGAAATTCTCATGTCATATATCTTATCAGCAAATATATAAGTAGTTCTACCATCTTGCGGAATTCTCTTTTCAGCAATATCCATATTTCCTACAATCTTAATTCTCGCAACCAGAGAGGAAAGCACGCTTATATCCAATTTCATTATATCATACAGCACTCCATCTATTCTATACCTAACCTTTATTTCATGTTCAAAGGGTTCAATGTGAATATCGCTCGCTCTTGAAGTAATCGCTTGCTCAAAAATGGAATTAACCAATCTTACTATTGGACCTTCTGTACCATCCTCAAGCCCCAGCTGAAACCTGGGCACGACAGAAACTCTGCTTTGCTGGAATTCTTTGCTGCTTGTCTCTTTTTTCAATTCTTCAACTGCCTTCATAGCTTCCTGTTTACCAAAAAACTTTTCTATTGCTCTTTTTATATCTGAAGCCTTGGCTATCCTGGGTTTTATTCTTTTCCCAGAATAAATTTCTAAATCTTCTATAGCAAATATGTTAAGAGGATCAGCCATTGCAACTATCAAACTTCCATCTTCATCAAAAGCAACTGGCAATACAGTATGCCTTCGAGCAATTGTTTCTGATACCTTCTCAACTGCTTTTGGGTCAATTGGATACATATCAAGCTTTATGTGGGGTATCCCCAGCTGAAATTCCAAAACCTCAACCAGCTCATCTTCAGAAATGATTCCTTTTTCTACTAATATTTCGCCCAATTTTTTATTGGTCTCTTTCTGGATCTTTAACGCCTCTTCTAACTGCTGGGGGGTAATTATATTTGCCTCCACCAAAACATCACCTATTTTTTTTCTATCTCTGAGCAACATCTCTCATCTCCTTTTTTATCTTCTACTTTTTAAACCCATCAACACATATATATTTTGTGGTTAAATTAATAAGAAATTACTATGACATCTTCTTCTCTGTTTACATGGATGCCCTCACCTGGCTGCATAATAATCATTACAATCCATATCGACTCATTCCATAATTTTGCCAACAAAACATCTTTTATCCTATCAGACTGTATCATTAACGAGCTTTCATTAAAATATCCACTATTCTCTGGCACTTTAATCACTACAACACCATTTTCAGGAAAAGTTTTCACCTCGGTCTTATTGATTTCTACATTTGAAATAACTATTTCTTGGTCTGATGCTTCTATCTGAGCAATAACAATCTCAAACTCAATAATAAGTTCTTTTTCTTTGTGGATTAAATTAACCTTAGCATAATTGAATTTGACTTCAAGGGTATAAATACCTTGTTCTTCTCTTAGATTTACTTCTCTGATTATCTGACTACTTTTAATCTGTTTTGATATTTCATCCTGTTGCAAAGTGTTTTCTTGGTTTGCATTTATTTCTCCCAAATTTAATATAAACAAGCCTTCATCTAAATAGTAATCTAATTTTTCGTAAATCTTTAAATCAAACTTCAGCACAATGGTTGATTTATGTTCGTTAATATTATTTATTGTTACTGCTTCTAATGTTGGATACTTCTCAATTATTAAATAGACTCCATTATCAATCTTTTCTACCTTTGATCTAACTTTTTCCTCAACAAGATGCATCATTATCTTGTAATTCTTGTCTTGAACAATCTGAATCTTTTTGACAACTTTGCTGTCAATAGGCTGTATACCCTTTTCAATGTAAATGTCTCTTCTCTTTATCTCATATACAACTACTTCTTCCTCTTTTATTATCTCGATATTATTCTCGTCTATTCCACTTAATTCAATAGCCACTCTTTCTTCTTCCACAAATGAATGAACAAAAATAACTTGCGGTTCAAATACGAAAGAAAGCATATTGTCACGAAATTCTACCAAATAATCAATGACATCTGTATAAATGTATATTAAAACATCTTCTATATCCTCTTTAAATTCTATTCTCTCCACACATCCATCTTGAAACTCTACTCTTCTGTTCTCTATTGTTTCCACGCTTGATGTGAAAACTCTAACTTCCAAGCACCTGTCGGTATTGTTTCTTTCAACTACGTATTTTATATCTCCTTCACACATAAATCTCAAGAAACTTTTCGCACCCTTGCTCTCATACTCAAAAGCTTTTATCTTGTTAAGCTTCTTAAGCGGAATCAGAGATAAATTAGTTGATGTCCCATCTTTAGAAACTGAAATGTCAACCTTACATCTCGTTTTAAGCTTGATTTTCCCTTCATATCCATTCTCAACGCGTTGTACTTCTATACTCGAAAAGGTTTCAAAATCTTCACTCTTCAGCAGCGGATCTTCATGTAACTTTACAAATCTATTTTTGACCAAAAAGAAGACTTCATTTGCTACCGCATCATAATCAATTTCTATCTCATGCGGTAATATGTTCTGGAATATCAATATGTTTTGGAACATATTGTAAAGCAAAAAAGCTTTGTTAGGCCTTGCCAATATGACTGTCTTGTTCCTATCTTTTGCTACAATTAATCTTTTTACGGGTGAATAAATTACAAGGCATACTAACCCTTTTTCTTTATCTTCTATCACTCTGATTCTTTCTATATACTCTTCTTTAAACTCAAACTCTTTGTTTAATAACCCTGGTGAAGCTGCAAAACCATACAAATATGCATATGTAATGCATTTGTCCTGATCTTGTTCCAAAACAACATTATACTCTTCACAATTAGTTACTAGCTCAATCTTTGTCTCTTCCTCGCTGTGCACCACTTGAATGTCTCTCAAAACTTTAATTTCAGTAAATTTTACTCCCGTTACAGACTTTCCTTCTATCAATTCATAAACTGCTTCTTTGTGCAAGGTTACAATAATGTCATATCCATCCTCACTTTTTTCAATCGAAAAATCTTTTATGATTATGTCATCCACTTCTCTTTTTTCTTCTTCTAAATAGATGTCTGCTGCCTTTACACTAATTTTGATTTTTCTGTCTTCTAATTGTGTAACTGAAATAGTATTTGGTGGAATGTTATCTAACATCAATACTTTGTTATTTTTGCTGTATGAAACACTACCCTTTGCCTTGAGTAATATTATAGACAGTTCTCCCTCACTCTCTCTTACATTGTACTTCTTTGCTTTTGTGTAGATTATTACTATTGTACTTCCATTGATCTCTTCTAACTTTACACCTTCTATAACGCTATTTTCGTAGAAATATTCATGTTGGAGTGAAGAAGATAAATAACAATCTTCACAACTTACTATAATCCCGCTCCCTATTTTTAATTTTCCAATACTATAAGAATATTCATCTTTACTAAATGAAATAGTAAGTATTTCCTCTCCCTTTTTCTTTTCTAATCTCACTTCTCGAAGCACATTCTTATCTTTCGTTTCTATCCCGCTTCCTATCTCGGATATATTTTTTTCTGCTGTTTCTGGAAATATCTTTTTTTCTTCCGCCAATTGCCCCGGTGTACTTTTTGCTTCAAAAACTGAGAGACTCTCTTTTTCTTTAGAAGCTGTGTCTTCAATTGTATCTTTCAATTGAACAATGTCCCTCATAGTTGAAACATTTTCTTTTGTTTCTTCCACCTCTTCCCTGCTTTCAAGTGGTAATTTAGCCTTTTTGTCACGAACAGATTTTATTTTTTGAAGAACTTCTTCAACCTTTTCACGTGAAAATGGTTTTGTTATATAACCAACTGCACCATATTGCATAGCTTCTTTTATCATCTCATGGTTACTTATTGCAGTCACCATAACAATCGAAATATCTGGAACAATCTCACGTATCTTTCTCAATAATTCTATTCCATTATAATCAGGTAAAGTTATATCCAGAGTAACAACATCTGGTTTTAGTTCAGCAACAAGCCGCAATGCTTCTGTCCCATTTGAGGCCTCGCCTACAACTTCTTCCCCAACTTCGTGTAAAATCCCTTTTAATACCTTTCTTATAAATACAGCATCATC
>FPIC01028702.1_pt1 | contig 10319 bp, 8 predicted proteins | sample 1504481 | NCBI WGS metagenome assembly FPIC01 (sample SAMEA4475357, study PRJEB15587) | soil metagenome | biome: Soil; feature: Field | place: India | collected 2015-03-11 | depth 0 m
CCGCACCGAGGTTCCGGGCGGCGACAGGATCCCCTATGTGCTGGCCTATCACGAGATCATCGAAGCCCCTGAAAAGACGGCAGAATATGATCCCGAAAGATGCGATGTGATCTATGACGGGGCAATCTCTCCGGATTTCTATGGCTGGATCTTTCCGCATGGCAAATCCGCCAGCGTCGGCATGGGAACCGAGGTTGACAGCGTTGACCTGAAGCAGGCAACCGCAGACCTGCGCGAATCCGCCGGCCTTTCCGCCTGCAAGACGATCCGGCGCGAGGGGGCACCGATCCCGCTGAAACCTCTGGATAGATGGGACAACGGGCGCGATGTCGTGCTGGCGGGTGATGCGGCCGGTGTTGTCGCCCCCTCATCGGGTGAAGGGATTTACTATGCCATGGTCGGCGGGCGGGTGGCAGCCACGGCGGCCGCGGCCTGTCTTGCCTCGGGTCGCGTGCGCGATCTTAAACTGGCCAGGCAGATGTTCATGAAGGACCACAAAATGGTGTTCCGCGTGCTTGCCTCGATGCAGAACGCCTATTATCGCTCGGACGAGCGTCGTGAAAGGTTCGTATCCCTTTGCCATGACATCGATGTGCAACGGCTGACATTTGAAGCTTACATGAACAAGAAACTGGTGCGGGCACGACCGATGGCGCATTTGAAGATCGGCCTGAAAAACCTTGCGCATCTGACACGGCTGATCCCGGCGAGCCGCGTATGAACATCATGATCCCCGCATGGGTCGATGGCAAATTGACCCCCGTCGACAAGCTCGAGGTGCATCAGCGCGGCCTGCGCCACAAGGCCGTCTCGGTTTTCGTGATCCGTGGCATGGATGTTCTGATCCAGCGGCGGGCCATGGGCAAGTATCATACCCCCGGCTTGTGGGCGAACACCTGCTGCACGCATCCTGACTGGAACGAAGCACCCGAAGTGTGCGCGGTGCGGCGTCTGCGCGAGGAACTGGGGATCACGGGACTGCACCCGGAACATCGTGATCAGGTCGAATATCGCGCCGATGTCGGGCGCGGGATGATCGAACATGAGGTAGTCGACATCTATCTGTCGCGTGCAGATGACAGCATCAAGGTGACGCCCAACCCTGACGAGGTGATGGAGATCCGGTGGATCAACTATCAGGATCTGCAAGCCGAGGTGGCGCGCCACCCTGCGCGCTTCACACCCTGGATGAAGATCTATCTTGCGGAGCACAGTGACCGGATCTTCGGCCCGGACATGGTTTACCTGGCAAGCCTGTCGCAGGAATAAGCCCACAGAGACGTGCCGATCTGTGTCGCAGAACCCTGCAGATGGCCGAGGGGGTTCTTCTTCTGCCAACAAAACAAGCCTTCAGGGTGTCAGGGCTTGCACAGAGATTGTTTGCGCGCGCCGGTTGTCATATGCTCATGGTGTAATGCAAGACCGCCAATCTCCACGCCCGAGGGGGCGCCGTCATGTCGGCAATCCGTTAACCCGCAAAAGAAGCCACCGTCCGACTTGCACCCCGGCTTCAGGGCCTGCTCCTCCCGATACATGCATGTCTTACAAGCTGACCCAAAGGCCTCCGACGTTTTGATCCTTTCGTGATCGGGCCCGGTTCCGACGGTCTCTTACGGTGACCGAGCGCATTATTCTATCTGACCACAAATTCAGCATGCAGCGCGCCCGCAGCCTTTATACTTTTGAGGATATCGATCATGTCGCGGGGCGCGACACCCAGCGCATTCAGACCTGCAACGACCTCGGACAACGAGGCGCCGGGCATGATCTCGGCCAGACCAATGCCGGGCTCTTCCATGATTTCCGCATTGGTTCTTGGCACGACAACGGTTTCGCCTGGAGAGAACGGGTTTGGCTGCACAACGAGAGGTTCTTCTTGTATGCGAAGGGTCAGATTTCCCTGAGACACGGCAACGCGCGAGATCCGGACATCCTCGCCCATGACGATCGTTCCCGAGCGCTGATCCACAACAACGCGCGCCTTGCCCGCCGGAGAGATGGCAATGTTCTCGATGCGCCCCAGGGCATGCGCGGTTGAAGCCATGCGGGTCGCAGCGATATCGAGTTGAACCGTTCCGGAATCTAGCATGCGCGCCACGCCGCGCCCAAAGTCATTGTTGATCGCCTGCTCAATGCGGCCAGCCGTCGTGAAATCAGGATCCCTGAGCGCCAATCGCAGCCCGGAAATCGAGGATAGTTCGAAGTCTATCTCGCGTTCGACATGCGCACCGGCGGGAATCGAACCCGAGGTTGGAACACCTTGAACGACACCGCCCGCATCCCCGGCAGCCGCCACGCCGCCTGCGATCAGCGCGCCTTGCGCCACCGCATAAATCTGTCCATCCGCTGCGGTGAGTGGCGTCATGATCAAGGTGCCACCCAGAAGGCTGTCTGCATCGCCAATTGCGGAAACGGTGACATCGATCCGGCTTCCGGCGCGCGCGAAAGGTGGTAAGCTCGCTGTGACAAAAACAGCAGCAACGTTCCTGGGACGGAACTGATCGCCTGCCATGTTGATGCCAAGGCGTTCGAGGATATTTGCCATGATCTCTTCGGTAAACGGGGCATTTCTGATGCCATCCCCGGTCCCGTTGAGACCAACCACAAGCCCGTATCCGACAAGATCATTGTGCCTTACACCGTCAAATTCGACCAGATCCTTGATCCTTACAGAGTTCGCCAGAACGGGCTGTGAGACGCTTGCCATCAGGCAAAGAGCAAGAAACACCTGGAACAAGGCCGCTCTCATCGCATGAATTCCGACAATGAGAGGCGAGACAAGCGCACAGTAACAGCATAGATGCTCTCAAGGCGGTTTTGCGCCTCTTGGAGACGGGTTGCCGCTTCGTATGGATCAACCGAAAGCAAGTTGTTCCTCGCGATTTCAAGCGACGACTTTTCGCCTGCGATACGCGCCTTGCTGTTTTCGATCCTTTCCTGGGCGTAACCAAGATCGGCGCGCAATCCTGTGAGGCCAGCCTGCGCCGTTGCCAAACCTGTTGCTGCATCACGCCAGACACGGGATTTCTCACTGTCAGAGAGGCCCATAGTTGGATCTGAGGCGAGGACTGTCATGGCGAGTTCCTTGATCACATCCCGAAGAATCGGCGAGTCCGCCCGCAGTTCGAGCGCAAGCTCTGATCCCTGTCCAAGGCGATAAGCCTCTGGACCAGTGGATGCGCCAAGATAACCTGAAGTGGCAAATCCGGATCCGGGACTGTCGAACCATTGATCGACCGCGTGGCGCAGATCATCCGCTGTCACCGGGAAGGGAATTGTCGACTTCAGATCGGCGAGCATGACGGACATGTCGGCCAGTGCCGGTTGGTTGGTGTCGCGCCCGGAGAAAAGACTGCGGCCTGCGACGGTCGAGTTCAACGCGTTCACAACCTGTTTCAAGGTGTCGGCAGCCATGCGTGGGGCCAGCTGACGGACCGGCGCAAGATCGCTACTGGCTGATTCAAACAAATTCGTGCCGAATGCCTCAGTGATGTTTTGGACGCTCGTCAGTGCGGCTTGCATGCCGTTTGTAAAAGCCTCGGCCTCGGCCGCTGCTGTGCGATATCCGTTGAGCAGGGTGAGACTGCGTTCGATATCGGCAAGGTAGGCGTAATCACCCGTTACGCTTTGAAAGGGGTTGGTGCTGCGTCCGGTTGTCAGCTCTTGTGTGAGCAGGCCAATCTCTTGTCTTGCCTGAACGGTCTGGCGCCGCAGCAGAAAGGATTGCGCCATGTCACCGATCGCGTTTATCGCCATGTTCAGATCCTCAAAAGGTTACTCAGCATCTCGTCGACTGCCTGAATGACCTTTGCGTTTGCAGCAAAGGCCTGTTCGATGCGCATCAGGTTCTGTAATTCGCTGTCCGTATCTACCCCTTGCTCAAGCTCTGCGGCCCGCAACGCATTGGCCCGCGCGCCTGCAAAGCTCTGGTTTTGTTCAGCGACTTGCCGCATCGCACTGATGGTGGACAGGGACTCTGTCACAAAGCCGGAAAACGACCTTGCCCCGGTGCCAGGCGGGAAGGATGACGACACACTGGCCGTTTCAAGCGCCTGCTGCATACGCCACAGAAGCGTTCCGTCCCCTGAAGGCTCTGTGGGAGTCGCTCCCAGCCCATCACGCAGACGCGAGACCATGCCACCGGACCGGGGGTCGACTGCTGCGTTCAGCGTCAAACGGCTTGCCAGACCGACGGTCGCATTCGGGTCGAGCAGCTGACCGGCATCCGTGAAAAGTCCGGGCAGACCTGGCGGCACCGAAGGATCAAGACCGGCGGCACCAAAACGTTCGACAAGCTCTTGTGCCAGGCCATCGATGAGCGACTGCGCCGTGACAGTATCCTGATCACGCAAGCGAAAGGCGGCCTCGAGTGCGCCACCACCCATCGGACTGGTCAGCGTGTCCATGGGAACGATCTTTCCGTTCAGGGACAGACCGGACAGCATGCCGTTCGCCTGGGTCATCTGCGGGCCGACGATCTTGACCGGACTGAAGACGAGGATGGCAGCCGCGCCATCAAGAAGCACGGCGCCGCCGGTCGTGAACAAGGCACTGGTTCCGTTTTCCCGAGGCACTTCGGTGACAGGAATGATCTGGGCAACCCTGTCGATGATCACCTGCCGCTCGTCCTGAAGGGGCGAGATGTCGATACCTTGCACCTTCGAGGCTGCTATGTCACGGTTCAGGCGTTGCAGCCTTGCCAGATCGGTGTTCACCTGATCGACATGGCTTGCAATCTCGCCATCGGCGCGCGTCCGGATCTCCTGCAGTCCATTGGCGACCGTCTGGAAGGATGCGGCAAGGTCCGTCGCGGCCTGAACGGATCGCGCCAGTCTTTGCGGGGATTCAGGCCGGCTGCCAGCCTCGATCAGGGAAGCTTCGAAGGCGCGCAACCGACCCGCGATGGAGGTCGCATCGAGTGGAGTTCCAAACAGCGCCTCGATCCTGGTAAGGCCTGCTCCGATATCCTGCGATTGGCGATGTGCGCCATCCGCTATACGTCGGTCTGCAAGGATCAAGGGCGAAACGTTCCGCAGGACCCCGTCCACCCGGACGCCACCGCTAGGACCAGAGGACTGCGCCAGGGAGCGCGCCGCATAGCCTTCGGTGGCGGCATTGGCGATGTTCGACGCCACAAGTTGCGCCGAGCGCGAGGCAGCCGCCAAACCGCTACTGGCAAATGAGAGCGTAGAGGAGAGGCTCATTTCATGTCTCCTTTTTCCTCAGATCGGCGCAAAAAGTCACCGTTTGATATTGGTGGTTTCCTGCAACATCTCGTCCACGGTCTGGATCACCTTGGCGTTGGAGGAATAGGCACGTTGGGTCTGGATCAGGTCGGTCAGCTCACCCGCAACATCGGTCGCGGATTCCTCGCGCGCGAATGACACGACATCACCTGTTGGCCCTTCACCGGCGTTCCAGAGAAAATATGTGCCGCTTTCGGGAGAGGGGAGGTAGGTCTGTTCGTCAAGCGCCACCATGCCATTGGGATTGGGCATGTCGACCAGAGGAATCTGGAAGATCCGCCGCGTGATGCCAGTGTCGAACAACGCGTGGACAAAGCCATTCGCATCCACTTCAACTGACCGCATGTTGCCGACAGGTGAACCATCCTTGATGATGGACACCGGGGCAAAGCTGTTGGACAGCTGCGTGATCCCATCCGACGCACCGATACGCCCGATATTGATCTCCATCGGTCCGCCAGCGACGTTCACGATCAGCGAACCGGTGGCGGCGTCATAGGCACCGCCGCTGACGGTTGTCACAGAGCTAAGCGTGCCCCCGGCGATACGACCGTCATCGAAGGACAGCTGATATTCGCCGATGATGACGCCGGGTGTGGCCGTGTCGCGGATTCGCATCGTCCATTGGTTGGACGAGCCAGTGGCGGGAACAGTCGGCTCGTATTCGATCTGCAGGCTTTCGGAGGTGCCCAGATTGCCGAAATATTCCACCGACAGATCACGGGCCAGCCCGGTCGATCCGGCAAAGGTTTCGGTTGCAGGCAGGTTGATCCCGAGGTTGAGACGGGTCGTCGGGTCGCCGGTGAACTGGTTGACGTTGATCTGGACGGGCCGCAGCCCGACGCTGGTGTCACGCGGATAGGTCGGAATACTGCCATCCGGAAGTGCGGGCCATCCGAGCAGGATCAGGTTCGACTGGGTCCGCAGATAACCCGACGCATCCGTACGGAAAGATCCCGTGGTGCTCAGCATCATTTCCGGCTGCGTATTGGTGTTCAGGTCGGACGACGACATCACAGGCAGAAAACCGCGGCCACGCACGGCAAGATCCGTGGGGTTACTGGTCGAGACCAGAGATCCGCGCTGATCGATCAGGCGCTGCGTGGTCACACGCACGCCGCCCGCCGAATAGGTGCCGCCCGTTCCCGAGATGACCATCGAATGGAAATCCGCCTCTACCCGCTTGTAGCCGAAGGTGGCCGAGTTCGAGATGTTGTCTGCAATCGCCGCGAGGCGGCTGGCATTCGCCGAAAGACCGGCAACGCCTGCGTTCAGGGAGGAAGAAATCGTCATGAAATACCTTTCTGCTGTACGGATCGCTTTGACTGCGACAATACAGCCAAGCCTTTAACAGCAGCCTAACGGCTAAAATCCCGCGTATCTTTCCCGCACCCTGACCCGGATCAGGCTATTGGAGTTCCATCAGCAGGATCACCTCGAGGCGGTTGTTGCGGACGGACATCGGGTCTGGCACCACGGGCTCGCGATCCGCATTGCCTGTAACCCGTGCGATCCGCGTGGCGGACAGGCCGTCACCCTCCAGCAAAAGACGCATGCGATCCGCGCGGCCTGTGGAGAGTTCCCACACCGGATTGACGGCAAGAACGACGGGGCGCGCGGCGACATGGCCCTCGACCGCGACCTTGTTGATCACCGTTTCAAAAGCGGTCCGGATCATGCGCGAAAGTTCCTTGAGAACATCCGCAGGTTCATCGGTCTCTGCGACAAAAAGAGAGCGGTCCGGCAGATCGAAGAGTTCGACCACAAGACCCTCATCGGTGATCCGAATCTCGAGATGACGCAGTGCAGCGGCCTGGATCGGACCAAGCATGCCCATATCCTGCAGGCTTTGACCAATCTGCTCGAGGATCGCCTCCCGCTCGCCGGGTGCGGTAATCGCGCCACGGCCGGCATTGCTTTCCGTGGGGTTAAGGCTTGTGGCGCCCTGCCCCATCCGGGCCATCACATCCTCGGAAAAGATGGTGTCACCGCCCATCATGCCATCCGAACCGCCAGAGACGCGGCTGATCGGCAGCGTCGGCGAAAAGTAATCCGCAATCCCCTTGCGCTGGTTTTCCGTTGTTGCGTTCAGCAGCCACATCAACATGAAAAAGGCCATCATTGCCGTCACGAAGTCGGCATAGGCAACCTTCCACGCACCCCCATGGTGGCCACCCGCAATAATCTTTTTCCGTTTGATGATGACTGGAGACGCATTTGTCTGCGTAGCCATACTCACCACCTTCATACTCACCCACGAGCAGGAGTAGCGGCCAAACCGTTACAGCGACCTTAACAGATAGAATTGCAACGATTTGGCTGGCTTTCCGCCAAGGCCCTAGGGTCGTACACGATCCGGCGTCTGCCCTTGCCCCAGATCCCAGAACAGGCCCGCCATGAGGCCAAGCGCATCACGACAGACCGAACCCAGGACATGCTCGTTCGGCGCATGTTGTGAACACCCCCGGTAGGAATGCGGGATCCAGACCGTGGGAAGACCAAGGATATCGGCGAAACAGTCATTGGGCAGCGAACCTGCAAGGTTCGGCAGGATATGCGGATCCCGGCCCGTGCTGCGGGTCAGGCTGTCGGCCACGAAGGTGACCCAGGGATGATCCGGATCCAGACGGGTCGCAGCAAAGGCGCCGCCATCCTGCGGCACGATCTGCACCGCGTGAAACCCGTGCTCATCCAGATGACGGCGCAGGGCCGGCAGGATCTGGTCCTGGTCCGTGCCCACCACAAAGCGCAGCTGGCAGGTCGCGCGGGCATGGGCCGAGATCGCATTCACCGGCGCCTCGGGCACCCCGCTTTTCATGGCCAGCACGGCAAAGCTGTTCCAGCCATAGGCCCGTTCGGCGGGGGTCAGGCTTGCCTCGCCCCAGTCGGTATCGATCGGCGGGCCATCCTCGGCCGTGATCGGAAGATCGGCCAAAGCCGCCCGCACCGCAGGGGTCAGGCTGGTCGGGCGCCAAGCCGGGATCCGGATCTGGCCGCGCGCGTCGGTGATCGTGGACAGCGCCTGCGCAAGGATCATCGCGGGATCCGCCAACAATCCGCCCCAGTTCCCGGAATGATGCGCCCCTTCACGCAGGTTCACCACCAGATCAAAGGTCAGCCCCCCGCGCGACCCCATGAACATCGTGGCGCGATCAGGCTGCAGGCGCGGACCATCCGAGGCGATCAGCACATCCGCGGCAAGCCGGTCACGCTGCGCCCTGAAGAAGTCGGCAAGCCCGGGGGATCCGGTCTCCTCGCTCATCTCGATCACGATCCGCAGGTTGAAGCCAAGCGTGCCGCGCGTGGCCAGAACCGCCTCGAGAGCGGCGATATTGATCAGGTGCTGCCCCTTGTTGTCGGCGCTGCCCCGGCCATAGATGCGATCCCCCTCTTGCACGAGGCTGAAGGGATGCAGCCCCTCGCGCCATTGATCGGTCTGGGCGCGGATGACATCACCATGGCCATAGGTCAGAACCGTGGGCAGATCATCCCCTTCGATCCGTTCACCGATCAGGAGCGGCCCACCGCCAGCGGCAGGATTGTCGTGAATGCTGCACCTGAAGCCAAGCGCCGTCAGGCGTGGCATCATCGCCTGCGCGAGGTAGCGATGAAGTTCCTGTGCCTGCGCCGGGTTCTGGCTTTCGGTTTCAAAGGCAACCAGCCCTGCCAGATCGTTCAGGAAATCACCGCGATCAAAATAGGCGGTCGCGGCGTTCATCGCAGATTGGCGGGTCATGGGCAGTTCCTTGGGTGCGTTTGATGTGGTCGCACCTTCAAGGCATGGGACAGCGGCGTCAACACGTCAAAATTGACAAAAGGCGCTGCCGCCTTGTCCCGTCAGACCGGGACAGTCTGAACAAAGCGCGCCAGCACATACCCCGCCATGCCGATATGCGCCAGGGTGATCAGAACGGACAACCCATGCAGCCATTTGAAGCGGTTTTTTTCGCCCGCATCTGTCGCATGGTTGATGGCCGGCATCAGGATCTGCCGCGTGGGCCAGACCGTCACCGCAATCGCCGCAAGAATGGCCGCAGCAACGGGATCAAAGGCCAGCACCAACCCCGCCGCCAGGGCGGAGGTTCCAAGCACGAACAGATAGAAATGCGGAAAGGCCCGCCTGATGGTGGGGCCTGCGACCTCGGGCGGCAGGGCGGTGAACAGAAAGGCGGCAAAGCCGAAGGAATAAAGAACCATGCCCCCAAAGAGCAGCGCGGTCATCAACAAGGAAAGTGTCAGCATGAGAGGCCTTTGGCTTTGCCGATACAACATACGGCTAAAGTGTCACGGATGGTTGGATCAAGGCGCATCGCGATGCCTCCAGCGGGGAAACGCATAGGGAACCTGCGCGCGGTAGCGGGCAAACCGCTCTCCGTAACGGGTGGCAAACCGGCGTTCCTTGAGCCGAGGCGCCAGCAGGCAATAGCCTGTCAGCAGAAGGGCAAGCGCCAGTTGGTCCGGCGTCCAGACCGGCACGGTCCAGAGGGTCAGGGCAAAAGCCACATAGATCGGTTGGCGGATCTCGCGGAACAGGCCGCGCGTCGGCATGTCGGGAAAGACCGGCTTGGTCCGGGCGATAAGGGACATCCAGCCAAGCGCGCCGGACTGCACCTCGGCCCCGGCATCGAAACTGGCTTTCATCAGCAAAAGCCATGACGCCCCATAGGCAGCGACAAGGGCCCAGAACAGCGCCCCTTCCGCGCGGAACCATACGATACCGGATGGTGTCCATAGCGCAAACAAGGCCAAGAGCTGCAGGCTTGCGATCAGCGCATAGGTGGTGGTTGTCAGTGTCGCCCCATGCGGACCCGGCACCATCCGCGCCAGAACCCGCGTACCCGCCCCCGTCAGCAAGAGTGAGTGAACCAGCGGAAATTGCAGGATCAGCAAACCATTGGCGATCAAGGCCCAGGGCCAGGGAACACGCCCCAGGCTTTCGCTCAGACCATGGAACATCGCCACGATCATCGCCAGAACTGCAAGGGCGAACACGGCATGGCACAGGATGCCCATCGTCAGGGCCAGGGCGATGCGTCCCACCCCGGCAGGCGGGCGCAGCGCCCCGGTGATCAG
>FPIC01168176.1_pt1 | contig 10249 bp, 8 predicted proteins | sample 1504481 | NCBI WGS metagenome assembly FPIC01 (sample SAMEA4475357, study PRJEB15587) | soil metagenome | biome: Soil; feature: Field | place: India | collected 2015-03-11 | depth 0 m
AGCCGGTTTAAACCGGCTTTTTTATTGTTTGCTACTTTTGCTTATACCAAGGGGCCGCCACCCAGGTTAGTGCCTCCTGTAGAAGTACCACCTGTTCTAGGAGTGTTAGGAGTTGGTCCTCCCGGTCTGGTTGTAGTTCTGGTAGTTTTTACAGTTGTAGTTGAAGCTACACCACCAGTTGTTGCAGTACCGCCAGTCATGTTTTCAATATCAGATCCAACGTTTTCCATTTCTTTTCTACCTTTGTTCAATAAAGAGCGGGCAGAGTCAGAAAGATGATCGATACGATCGGTAAGCTGATGCCTCCAGTCATTGGCAGTATCAGTTACTTTGCGTCTGCTTTCTACACCACTTTGCGGTGCCATAAGCATACCAGCGGCAAGTCCTGCTGCTGCACCTAGCAATAAGCCTACCAGGCCTGCGCCACCACCACCGTTTCCGCTTTCTACAGAATAGTGCTCTGGTTTGTATGAAGAGTTGCGTGCATCTTCATTAATATGGCCTTTAGCAAGCGCAGTCAGTTTGTCGTCTGCATTATACTCTTCTTCCAGCGATTCTTTCAGAAGCTGGGCAGTACGACGGTCGCCTAGTTCGTATGCATGTGTAATAAGTGTACCGTAGCTGCATATTTCCATATGCTCAGATTTTTGTGCTCCTGCTATTAAAGCAGCATCAATTACATCGCTATCTCCAGATGATTGCATAATTTGCTCACCTTCAGCAATAATTGCAGTCATAATCTGGCAGGTTTTGCCTTCTGGACTCTCACCAATAGCATTAAAAATCTGCTCTAGTCTTCTTACCTGGTTTTTAGTTTCTTCCAGGTGATTTGCAAAGGCTGCTTTCAGATCTGCGTTAGTAGCATTTTTTTGCATCTTGGGTAGTGCAACCAGTAGTTGTTTCTCAGCGCTGTAAATGTCTTTAAGCTCAGTAACGAATAGTTGTCTTAAGGTTTCTAGTTCCATGGGAAATATGTGGTTTTTTCTATGACATTTATTTGTACTTTCTACGGGTTTAAACCGTAAAGGATATTATTTGGCGCTATTTTGTTGAAAAATTCAAATCTTTGGTTTTATAACAAATTGTACAATTGCATTGCTGCTCTGAAAAATCCCAAAATTATCGGGATACTGTATATATGTTGTCACTGTTACGCTTTATCCAACAATGCAGGTGGTGTGTGCGTACCTAAATAAAGAGAAGTATTAATGAATTTTAAATAAACCAGATTATGATCAAGATGTTAGTTTTCTTATCAGCAGCAGCCATTACAGCTGCTATGATATACAGAATGGGTAATACTGCACAAATGCAGATGGAAGGTGTAGATCTTTCTGAAAAAGGCCTGACCAATGAAGCTGCCACCGGCAACACAGACTAGTGTTCAGTTAATCCAGCACAAAAACGGCTCTTGCTTTGGTACTGGTACCAAAGCAAGAGCCGTTTTTTAATAAACCCACGGGTATAAATCTGGAGGTGTGCTCTGCTGTGGAGTAGAAAGCGGATGCAAAGCCCTGGTTTTATCAATATACATAAAAGCGTCATAACGTTCGGGTATAAGGGAGGGAACATAGTTGCCCCATCGTTCTGAAGAAGGATGATATACTACGCCAATAGCCCTGTGGCCGATTTTACTGTTAAGCAAGCCAGCCTTACGGATATCACTGCTCAGCAGTAACTTATTGTCGGGGCTTAACTGGTGTAACAGTTGTTCAAAACTGTTTTCCCGCGCTGGTGGTACAGGCATTACCTGCATGGGAGCCCCCCATTCCTTACTGGCAATCACGGTGCCTTCATACGAGCCAAAGCCTACAGAAAATACCAATCCATTTCCCCAGTGCTCTCTAGCCAGCTGGCCTACATTTACCATGCCGTTGCGGGCCATATCAGTAGCGCGGGCATCACCAATATGAGTATTATGTTCCCACACAATTGCTTTAGAGTCTGGTCCATAAAAGTTCATAAGTCGCACAAGGGTTTCCATCATGTGCCGGTCGCGCACATTCCATGAGTTGCCTCCGCCGGCTATCATAGCCCTGTAATACCGCTCTGCATTTACAGCAATAAGAGCGTTTTGTTCTGCCGAAAAATCGGTTAAACTACCACTTGACTGGGGCATGGCTTTTTTACGCAGCGAGCTTAGCATGTGCACTACTTCATCTTCACAATCCTGCGATACAAACGCAACGGCTCTCGCATATTCTTGCGGATCTTCACTATAAGGCTCAAAGCAACTAAAGGCTTTATGTGCGGCGGCTACAGCTTGCCCATCCCGTTGTTCCAGGTATTTTAATATTTCCTGGAGCGAGTCCCAGAGGCTGTATACATCTATTCCATAAAAACCTGCTTTTTGAGCCTGCGGCTGTGTTTGATTGTGAGCATGTAACCACTCTACTAGTGCCGCAATTTCCCAGTTGCCCCACATCCAGGTAGGCCATCGGTTAAAAGTAGAAAGCACTTGGGCAGGAGAGTGAGCTTCGGTTTGCCCTGTAATAAACTGGTTCACCTGGTAGCAATCTGGCCAATCGCCTTCTACAGCAATAAAGTTGAAACCTTTTTCCTGGATCAGTCGCTTGGTTATAGCTGTGCGCCAGGTATAGTATTCTGAAGTGCCGTGCGAGGCTTCCCCTAAAAGAACAACACGTTTTTCACCAATCGCTTCAATAAGCGGGTCCAGGTCAGCGGCTGTATTAAGTGGGCTGTAATGTAGTTTTGAAAGATCTTGATCCATAGCAAGTAGGTTTTATATATGGATAATAGGCCTGGTGCTTTAGGCAGCGTACCCTTTAAAGGTTCATACTGTTATATCTGCTTTTGGTTGCTTGTAAAGCAATGGATTATTATTTATGGTTTCTGTTCAGCTTTGGGCAGCCACAGGTAAAGTATTTTAAAGCAGATTAAGCAGGAGCTTGCAGGTAAATAGAACTTCCCTATTTTTGCTATACACTAAATGAACTGCCGTGCACATACGTCCTAAAACAACTCCTATTTATCAAACATCTGTTTTTACATTTGATGGACTTTCCGACCTGGAAGAATACTTTGGTACACCAGGAAATGGATACATGTACTCGCGCTTTGGCAACCCCAACGCTGAAGAACTGGCTAATGAGGTGGCCCGTCTGGAAGGGGGAGAGGCTGGTGTAGCTACCTCCTCGGGCATGTCGGCTATTTTGGCGGCAGTGTTGTGTTATTGCAAAGCAGGCGATCATTTATTGTGTGCAGAAGATATTTATGGGGGCTCATCTGTACTGCTGGCCCAGGAACTAACCAGGCTGGGCATTGAGGTAAGCTTTGTGCCTTTATCTGGTCTATATGCACTTAAGCCCTACTGTAAAGAAAATACCCGCATGTTGCTGGCAGAAACCCTGAGCAATCCTTTATTGCAGGTACTTGATATTAAACGAGCGGCACAAGCCTGTAAAGAACAAGGATTAAAGCTGGTAGTAGATAATACCTTTGCTACACCTGTACTTACAAAGCCGCTTTTGCTGGGTGCAGACCTTGTTTTACACAGCGTTACCAAGTACTTATCGGGGCATAGTGATGTAACAGCAGGAGTAATTGTGGCTGGCCAGAGTGATGGTGCACGTTTACAGCAGATTATGGTGCGCCTGGGCTTAAACCTTAGTCCTTTTGAAAGCTGGCTTGCTGCCAGGGGGCTAAAAACCTTATTGTTACGTGTAAGGCAGCATTCTGCCAATGGGTTGGCGGTAGCGCATTTTCTAAAAGGTCATTCAAAGGTTAAAGATATATATTATCCGGGCCTGGAGGAGCACCAGCACCACAACCTTGCAAAAGAACAAGGGCAAGGTATGTTTGGTGGCATGTTATCGTTCAGAATTGAAGATAATGAAGCTACTGTAGAACGCTTTATGCAGGCTTTGCAGCACATACCCTTTGCTCCTTCACTGGCAGGTGTAGCCACCTCTGTTTCACATCCGCTTCGTACATCTCATCGCTTTCTTAGCCCGGAGGGACAGGCAGCATTATCTATAAGCATGGGACTTATCCGTTTGTCGGTGGGTATTGAAGAGCCCCTGGAAATTATAAATGACCTGGCCCAGGCTCTTGAGGCAGTATAATTTAAGACAGAGACTAGCTAAAGATCCGAGAGGGGTAGAAATGGTAAAGGGTTAAGCAAAGCCTAACCCTTTTTAATAAATTCAGAACCAATCATTCGGAATGCCTCTCCTTTCCTGATTGTTCCTGAACTTCTTCTGGTTATATATACGAGGTCCTAATGCATAAGTTTCAGGGTTTTATGAATTATTTTTTACTTGCTTATGCCTTTTTTTCTGGTAGGTGCCCCTGTATTTAATTTTAAACAATGTAAGCAGTAATGCGTTTTACTTAGAGGTGTAACTTGTATTAGTTCAATTTTTTTTGCAAGCACCTTTTTGCTTTCTGGAGTATGCAGGCTCCCGTTTCCTGTGCATTCCAAACCATTTTTATTTTTCCTTAACAAATGTTTATACATGAAAGGATATCAACCCATTGAAGACTACGGGCTGATTGGCAACCTGCATACCGTAGCTTTAGTATCCAAAAAAGGTTCTATCGACTATTTGCCTTTTGTGCGGTTTGATTCGCCCACCATATTTGCTTCTTTACTGGATAAAGATAAAGGAGGGAGGTGGTTTATAGAGCCTGTTGCAACAGATGTACATTACAAACAGCAATATATACCTGATACTGGTATACTTCTTACCCGGTTTTATACACAGGATGGAATAGCCGAGCTAACCGATTTTATGCCGGTTAAAGAAGATGAGGAAAACTGTGCCGTAGTACGTATTTTAAAGATTATTACGGGTACTCTTACTTTTAGAATGCAATGTACACCCAGGTTTAACTATGCCAGGGCTAAACATGAGGTGGAAGAAAAGGACCATGCCTGGATTGTAAGGAGTAAGGGCGAGGATGAGTACCAGTTCAGGTTTCTGGCTGATAAAGAAATCAATGTAAAAAACCAGGACCTGCATGGGGAGTGGACCTTACAGCATGGAGAAACTATTGCCTTTGCTATAGAAGCGTTGCCCCAGGATGAGGCCAATTTTACACCCAAAGATTTGCTGCATTATACAGAAGTTGCCTATCGCTCTACTATAAAATTCTGGCGAAAGTGGATAGAACAAACTACTTACAATGGCCGGTGGCACGAAATGGTGCTACGCTCTGCAATTACCCTCAAAATGCTAACCTCGCTTGAGTTTGGGTCTACTATTGCTGCTGCCACATTTAGCTTGCCCGAGCAGTTAGGCGGAGAGCGAAACTGGGATTATCGCTTTACCTGGATACGCGATGCAGCCTTTACGATGTATGCTTTTTTAAGGCTTGGGTTTAAGCAGGAAGCTAAAAACTTTCTGAAATGGATCATGCACCGCTGCGAAAACATGAAAGATGCTTCTGACCTGCAGTTGATGTATGCCGTAGATGGGTCGGCACAACTGGATGAAGAATGCCTTGACCACCTGGAAGGCTACAAAGGCTCTGGCCCGGTGCGAATCGGAAATGCAGCTTACAAGCAATTTCAATTGGATATTTATGGAGAGTTGATTGATACTATTTACTTGTACAACAAAAGCGGGGGTCCCATTACCTATGAGTTCTGGCAGCATATTGCCGGTTTTATTGACTATGTAATTGATAACTGGCAGCGCAAAGACCATGGTATATGGGAAGTAAGGCATGAGGAAAAAGATTTTTTATATTCTAAGTTAATGGCTTGGGTAGCCCTGGATCGTGGTATACTTATAGCGCTCGACAGATCCTTTCCTGCTCCTCTCGAAAAATGGACTCAAGCGCGCGATACCATATTTAAAGAAGTTTATGAAAACTACTGGAGCGAAGAAATGCAGTCGTTTGTGCAGTATAAAGGAGCAAAAGTATTAGATGCTTCTGTATTACTAATGCCAATGGTGCGGATGCTGAGCCCTGCAGAACCAAGGTGGCAGTCCACCTTAAAAGCACTTGAGAAAAACCTAATCACCGATTCGCTGGTATACAGATATAACCTTGATGAAGGAGCTCTGGATGGTCTGGAAGGAGAAGAGGGTACATTTAGCATGTGTTCCTTCTGGTATATTGAAAACCTATCCAAAGCCGGACAGGTAGGCAAAGCCAGGCTTTATTTTGAAAAAATGCTCAGCTATGCGAACCATTTAGGCTTGTACTCCGAGCAGATTGGCCTACAAGGCCAGTTGTTAGGCAACTTTCCCCAGGCATTTACACACCTGGCTCTTATCAGTGCCGCTTTCCAGCTCGACAGAGATTTGAAAAGCAAGGATGTAGACGAACAAAAAGATTTATACGTATGAGCACAACCAACACAAAACGATTAGAAGGACAGGTAGCTGTGGTAACCGGCGGCAGCTCTGGCATTGGTAGAGGCATTGCCATTGCCATGGGAGCAGAAGGCGCCAGGGTAGTAGTTAATTATCACTCTAATGAAGAAGAAGCCAGAGAGGTAAAAGAAAAAATTGAAGCAGCAGGTTCAAAGGCAGTCATCGTGAAAGGTGATGTTTCCAATGAAGAGGATGTAAAAAACCTTATATCGGCAGCTACTAAAGAGTTCGGTAGCTTGGATATACTGGTGAACAATGCCGGAATACAGAATGATGATCCCCTGGTTGACATGAGCCTTGAGCAATGGCAAAAGGTAATTGATACGAATCTTACCGGTGCATTTCTTTGTGCCCGCGAAGCTGCAAAAGTTTTTTTAAAACAAGGTCCTGATGAGAAGAAATCCAGAGCGACCGGTAAAATGATTTTTATAAGTTCTGTACACGATCGTATTGCCTGGGCCGAGCGTGTAAACTATACTGCCTCTAAAGGAGGTATGCATATGATGATGGAAACGCTGGCACAGGAACTGGCGGGTGATAGAATCAGGGTTAATAGTATTTCTCCAGGAGCTATTCAGACGGATATCAACAAGGAGGCCTGGTCAAACGAGGAAGGTCGTAAAAAAATGCTGAAGAAAATACCCTATGGGCGTATTGGTGTACCCGATGATATTGCCAGGGTGGCTGTATTTCTGGCTTCTGATGATGCAGATTATATTACTGGTACTACTATATATGTAGATGGAGGTATGACTTTATATCCGTCTTTCCTGAGAGACTAATAAGTATATATGAAGAAGTACGATGCAATTATTATTGGTAGTGGCCAGGCGGGTACTCCTCTGGCCAAAACTTTTTCTGCCCAAGGCCTAAAAGTAGCTATTGTTGAAAAAGAGTACCCTGGCGGAAGTTGTGTAAACTGGGGTTGCACGCCTACTAAAACCATGGTGGCATCTGCAGCAGTAAGCCACCTGGCAAAAACTTCATCAGAAGTAGGCATCGATACTTCCAATGTAGTAACCAATTTTGCTAAAGTAAGAGGGCGCAGGGATGAACTGGTAGAAAAATCAAGGAAAAGTGTTGCTACAGCGCTGGAAGACGATGAAAATATAAACTTACTTTATGGAGAAGCTTCTTTTAAAGGTGCACACATCATTACCGTTGAGCCTGGTGAAGGTAAAGAAGCCATACAGCTTGAAGCAGATAAAGTATTTATTAATACAGGAGCCAGCCCTATGGTGCCCGACCTAAAGGGGTTAAAGGAAGTAAAGTATTACACGTCTAAAACAATAATGAACCTTGAGGAATTGCCAGGGCATTTAATTATTCTGGGAGGGAGTTACATTGGTCTGGAGTTCGGGCAGATGTACCGTAGGCTGGGAAGCCAGGTTACAATTATTGAGCAGGGCAAACAACTGGCCTCTAAAGAAGACGATGATATTGCTCAATACCTGCTAGATACTCTGCAGGAAGAAGGCATACAAGTAATTTTGGAGGCAGAAGCAGGTTTAGTATCCACTAAAGCAGGTAAGCTTGAGCTTGCGTTAAATAAGCCTGATAACAAGACTATTACAGGTACACATTTACTTCTTGCAGTTGGTACTACACCCAACACGGATGCTTTACAGCTGCACAAAGCAGGAGTTGAGGTAGATAAGAAAGGGTACATTGAGGTTAATAATGTTTTAGAAACTAACGTGAAGGGCATATATGCGTTAGGCGATTGTAAAGGCGGGCCTGAGTTTACCCATATTTCTTACGATGACTACAGGATAGTAAAAGATCATTTATTCGGCAATAAAAAAAGATCGGTTGATGACAGGCCCTTGCCATATACCATGTTTACCAAACCGGAGCTTGGGCGGATTGGCTTAAATGAGAAACAGGCCCGGGAGCAAAATGTGCCTTACAAGCTGGCAAGTATGCCCATGAAGCATGTAGCCCGTGCAAATGAAGCTAACCAAACCAGGGGCATTGTTAAGGTTTTGGTAGATCCTGATTCGAAGCAGATTTTGGGTGCAGCGTGCCTTTCTGAAAATGGGGGAGAAATGATGTCAATGCTGCAAATAGCCATGATGGGACAAATACCTTATACCAGGCTCAGAGATGCTATGTTTGCGCACCCAACTTATGCAGAAATGTTTAATAAATTGTTTGAGGAGATTAAAGATCCCACATTTAAGTAATAGACTGGAAGGAAAAACGCCCGGTTCAATTAAGAACCGGGCGTTTTTCCTTTTTATCAGGATGGGTTTGGTATATTATCAGGTGTAATAGGGTTTGGATCAGGGTTTGGCTCAATACGAGTTGGGTCAATACGCTGAGGGTCCTGTTGCGGTGTTATACGGGTTGGGTCATTATCCTTATCAGGGCTGGTATGATCAACTTCAGAAGGATCATTGTCAGGCGTTATCCGTGTAGGGTCATTACGCTGAGGGTCTCGTAAAGGATCTGTTTTCCCCGGGTCGTTATATGGGCCAATGCTATCTGGAGAGGCAACATCTGCATCATTGGTATAGCCTCTTGCTTTCGATACATCACCCCGTTGTGGGTTCCTGTCCTTATCATTCAATTTATCTTCAGCTTTATTTTTCTTATCGTCAGTTTTCATGAGTTGGTGCTTTTGAGGTTCTTTAAATAAGTACGTTATTGCTTTGGCATGAGTTGTATGCTCAAAAAAGCAGAAGCTAAAAGTTAAAACGCATAGCAATAGGTATTTATACAGAGATAAATTTTGCTTTATGTACTTATTTAATCTTTATTTATAAGATTTAGTGTGCAAAAATTTCAAATAATTGATGAAGTTAAAAAAAAGTATTAATATGGGTTGTTAATGACAATCAGATATTTGATGTACACTGGTTCCTGGAGATGAATCTATAATAAAGTAGCCTGCATCTAAGACCTTGCTATACAGCTGTACTGACACTCTGCTGGAAAACGAATAGTTTATGAAGGTAAGACAGAAAGAAACTTGGAAAGAGGGCTCACTTAAACAGCTTAGCTGGCTGCCTATACAACTACCTAAATTGTTTAGAAACGGAGCCTCGTTTTATGAGGTAGCCGGTTTTTTGCATTCCACTTTTCATGATCTTTTTCCTGCGGGCACCTGCATATTATATTATCTTAACGAAAAAGGAGAATTTGTAGCAGCACACCCGGCCAAAGGCCTGGCAGAAGCCAAAAGCCAGCATCCTTTGCATAAAAATGCTCTGGATCCTGGTGTAGAAGCAGAATGGAAGCAAAAACTCTTTGTTTTATGGACCGATCATCCTGTACTGTTATCTAAAGGATTTCAAACCTGTTGGTCTTTTCCTGTATATAATGACTCTCATGTTCTTGTTGGAATTTTCGATGTTTATTTTGAAGACCAGAAAACAATTGAACCTGGAGACCAGGAATTATTGCAGCAAATGGCTGGTATTGCCGGTGAGGTTCTGGCCTGGCGAACGTGGTTGCCACAAACCAATGCTCATTATACAGGAACTGGTGGAAGCACCAGTCCTAATTTTACCACGGATAGCTTTGTTTCATCAGATTTCAGCAATGTGAAAGGATCCTTATTATCACCACAACAAATTATTGAGGCCATTCCTCAGATTGCATGGACCAACCGCCCGGATGGGAAGGTAATTTATTTTAACCAACGCTGGTATGATTATACAGGTTATACCGAAGATGAATCTTTAGATGATGGTTGGCAAAAAACACTGCATGCTGATGATTTACCCCGCACGTTGGATTACTGGCATTTTTCGCTTCAAAATGGTGAAGCCTTTGAGAGCCAGTACCGGATTAAAAGACATTCGGACGGGGAGTATCGCTGGCACCTGGTTAGAGCAACTCCTATTATTGATCAAGGGAAAATAGAGCTTTGGGTAGGTACCTGTACAGATATACAC
>FPIC01076031.1_pt1 | contig 10246 bp, 12 predicted proteins | sample 1504481 | NCBI WGS metagenome assembly FPIC01 (sample SAMEA4475357, study PRJEB15587) | soil metagenome | biome: Soil; feature: Field | place: India | collected 2015-03-11 | depth 0 m
TTTTATATCGGCGCTTTTTGGCGCGTTTTATATGTTATTTTTTCGGTGGGTAGATTCTTTACTAGGATAGAGATGAATTGTGTACAGTATAATTTGGTGGGGGGATGTATGGAAGAATGGGGGATGTTATAAAACTCCCAGCCTGCTTAGTAGGTCCATTGCGTTGTAGCCCTCTGCTAGCTTGACGTATGCTTTTTTCTCGCCTTGTGGGGTTATTACGGTATTTACTTTGTCTACTTTGACGTTGTATAGTCTGGCTACTTCGTCGGCTATCTGCTTCTTTGTGGCTGTCCTGTCTACTATTATTGTTATTTTGTTTTCTTTCTCGGCGAGGCGGAGGGTTTTTTCTGTTATGAGAATTCTTCTTACGATCATAGGAATAGCCCTCTGAGTTTTTCTACTGCTGGGGCTGTCCAGAGGGTGAGCCTCCCGGGGACTGCGCCGGGTGCTAGTACCAGCATGTTTAGGTGCTCGGCGGGCACCACGTCGACGCCTGGGAAGTTCCTCACGGCGGCGGCGAGCGGGGCGTCTGCCGCAGATACCACGACGAGGACGCTTTTCGGCTCCTTGTAGCGCCTGCCCCTCATCTTCCCTTTGCCGGCCCTAATCTTGGTCCCCTCTGCGGCTCTCTCCACGTCGGGCCACAGCCCCAGCGCCTCGAAGAGTTTCCTGGCCTCTTTTGCCTTGGCTATCTTCTCGGCGTCTCCGGAGACGACTACTGGGAGGGACTGGACCTTGTCTATGACGTGGCCGCGGGCGGCTACCCAGGTGCGGTAGGCCGTGGCGGCTATTGCCGACCTAATTGCGAGGTTTTTCTCCTTCTTGTTTATCTCTTCGTGGAGCTTCTTTTCTACCCTTGGCGGGTGGGCCCTCCTGCCTCCCCGGGTGTTGGGGGAGAAGCACCCCCTGGGCCAGAGGGAGCCTTTGTACCTCGGTATTCTGGCTATGCCGAGCCCGACGCCGAAGGATTCGCAGCTGTGTTCTTTGCCCGCGCCTTCGTATACGCCTTTTGGCTGGAACCTGGCGCTCAACGCGCTGAGGTACGCCCTTCTTATGAGGTCGGGCCTGACGGGCTCGAAGAAGTGCGGCGGGGCGTCTATCTCCGCTATGTAAGCCCCGTCGGGGCCGTATACTTTCAGCTTCTCTGGGGGCCGCTCCTGCAACGGCTGGATGTATGGGCTGAAGTCCAGCTGCTTGAACTTAAGCACCGCCTCTATCATCACGACGTGGGTTGCAACCTCTTTATAAGCTTAACCGCGCCCGCCCAGAGGCCCCTGGGCGGGTCAAAGCGGCTTGGGATCTGTGAGGAAAGGGGGTTTGTGGCGTGTGAAAATGAGGCGTAGGTGTCTAGGGCTGTTGGGAGCTTACCCAGACTACTTGGGGCTCTGTGGCGGGCGGCGCTCTGCGGGGCGGCCTGGCGGGGTGTCTCAGCACTACTAGTCTCTTCCTCGCCCCCGGCACACTGCCCTGTATCAGTATGTACGACCCTTTAATCACGCCGTAGTGGGGGAAGCCCGATTTGGGCGTTATCTCGGCTCCGTTTTCGCCAATTTTGAGAAGCCTCTTGTTGTACTCGGTGCGCTGGTGGAAGCCCATCTGGCCGGGCCTCGGCTGCGTGAACATCAAGGCAGGCGCCTGGGGGCCGATGGTGCCGGTCCTTCTGTGGCCCTTCCTGTGTTTGTGCCACCTCGGCAGTATGGTTACGCCGAATCTCTTCACCACGCCCTGCCAGCCCTTGCCCTTAGTCACCGCTATCACGTCCACCAGCTGCCCCGGCGAGAAGACGTCTTTGGGAGAAACGGTCTTGCCCAGCAACGAGATGGCGAATTTAATCCTCTCGTCGATGTTGGGGACTCCGCCGATGGGTATCTCCAAGAGCTCCGGCGTCTTTTTCCCTATCCCGGAGAGGTGGGGCTGCGTGGCGACTAGGGCCCTTACCTCCACTGCGACGTCTCTGTACTCCTCTACCTGCTTCATCTGCTTATCCACGTCTACCTTTTCTGGGAGGGTCAGCACTCTGCTGAGGTGCTTGGGCAACTCCCCCGCCCAGACCTCGGCGGCTGACCTGAGGTAGCCGTTGGTGGGGTCTAGGGTGTATAGCCTAAAGCCCCACACGAAGAGGGGCGGGGCGTCCAACACCGTGACTGCCTTGACCACCTCCTTGCCGTAGAGGGGGCTTGTCGGCCTGTCGTCTACGACCACGGCGTGCAACATGCCGGCCTTGTAGGCGGCGAAGCCGAGGAGGGCGGGCTTCCCCAAATTGGCGTCTGGCCAAGTCCTCACCCTGGGCACGATATCGGCGGCGCGCTTCCTTGGGTATACTCCCATTGAGCCGCGGCGCGGCCTGTTGATCTTAAGGCCCATGCCGATGCGCAAGAGGCCGAGTTTATAAACTTTAGCGGGCGCCACTTTTAAAACTCCAACTCGCCGCCTAGCCATGCGCCAGTTGAAGAAGTGGAAATGCGCCGTGTGCGGCGAGGACATAATCGAGGGGCAGGTGTTCACCTTCTACGCAAAGGGCCCAGTCCACTGGGAGTGCCTCGAAAAGGAGCTGTCGGGCAAGGTGTACAAAGACGTGGACTCCGCCGCTCTGCTCAGGCTGGACCACTTCCTCCACGAGGGCATCGTCCTCGCCAAGGAGCTGGAGTACCTCGCCCAAGGGGAGGCGGCCAAGGAGAGGATTAGGGAAGTCCGCAAACAGCTGGAGGTCCTAGCGGCGAAGCTGACCAACGAGCTAACCTCAAAATTAATCTAGGCCCTCTTTTTCCACGTGTCCCTAGAGCTTGGGAGGAAGAGCGTTAAGCTCGCGTTGGGGAGGCAAATCCTCTCCTTCCCCCTCCCAGCTGGCGAGCCCAGGCCGGCCGCCGAGTTTGACGGCAAGTCGCTGAGGGCCACTTGTTGCGGCGTAGGTGTGGAGCTGTTAGTGGAGAGGCGGGGCGGCGCGACTGTTGTTAGGAAGAGGCTTGGGGCGAGGGAGCACGTCTTCGGTCTCGGGACTAGGGCCTACCCGCCGGATAGGAGGAGGGGGCGCTTCATCCTCTTCAATAACGACTTGTACGGATACCAGCTGGGGATGGACCCCCTATACGCCTCGATCCCCTTTATGGTGTTTGTAGAGGACGGGAGGGCCTTTGGTCTCGTGGTTAACAGCCCGGCTTACGGCGTCGTTGACGTGGGGTTTTCGAAATACAGCGAAGTGGTCGTGGAGGTGGAGGATCTCCCGGAGCTGTATATACTCTTCGGCGAGGGGCCGCTGGATGTATATACCACCTACAGCGAGGTTACGGGGAGGCCCTTCCTCCCGCCGTCGTGGGCCCTGGGCCTGCACCTATCGCGATACAGCTACGAGCCCCAGGACGCGGCGGCTGAGGTGGTGCGGGAGGTCGCACGGGAGGTGCCCCTTGACGCGGTGTATCTCGACATAGACTACATGGAGGGGTACAAGCAGTTCACGTGGGATCTGCGGAAGTTCCCCGACCCCGCCGGGTTTGTCCACGAGATGCGCGAGCTGGGCATCAGGGTGGTGGCGATTGTAGACCCCTACATAAAGGCGGAGCCGGGGTACAGGCCGTTCCGCGAGTTGCTTGACTGCCTCCTCGTGACAGAGAACGACGAGCTCTTCCTCGCCAGGGGGTGGCCGGGGCTCTCCGCCCTGCCGGACTTCCTAAACCCCAAGTGCAGGGAGAGGTGGGGCGACTTAATAGCCGACTTTGTAAAGACGTACGGCATAGACGGCGTCTGGCTTGACATGAACGAGCCGACTGTTTTCAACTGCGACGCCCTAGCTACTAGGTCTAGGATATACGCCCTGGCCGGTGCCACGCCGCACGGCCTAACAAAAGAGGAGCTTCTATGCAAGGCGCCGAGGGGCGCCTACCATGTAGTGGAGGGGGAGAAAATCCCCCACGAGAGAGTCCGGGGGCTTTACCCCTACTTCGAGGCGGAGGCCACCTACCGCGGCCTCCTCAAGGCGGGGAGGGAGCCCTTTATCCTCTCCCGGTCCGGTTACCTCGGCATACAGAAATACGCGGCGTTGTGGACTGGGGACGTCCCCTCCACCTGGGAGGGCTTGAGGCTGACCCTGATGGCGGTGCTTGGCCTCTCGGCGTCCGGCGTGCCCTTCGTGGGCGCAGATGTGGGCGGCTTCGCCGGGCTGGGGGACTACGAGCTAATCGCCAGGTGGTACCAAGCGGCGGCCTTCTTCCCCATCTACCGCGTCCACAGAGACAAGGGCACTACAGACGCGGAGCCCACGAGGCTACCGGCGCGGTACCGACACATGGCGCTGGAGGCTATTAAGACGAGGCTTAGGTTTCTGCCCTATCTAAGACACCTGGCGTGGGCCGCCCACCTACACGGCTACCCAATCGTGAGGCCGCTGGGCCTTGAGTTCCCCGACGACGAAGACGCCTTTAAGATACATGACGAGTACATGGTGGGGCCTTTCCTCCTCTTCGCCCCTATTGTGGACAAGGGAGCCAAGCAGAGGGACGTCTACCTCCCGCGGGGGGCGTGGCTGGAGCTAAGCACGGGGAAGACCCACCTAGGCCCCAGCTGGACCCTCTCCGAGTCGGACATGCCGCTCTACATCCGGTCGGGGTCGGCCGTGCCCGTCCAGGATGGGCTTTACATATACGGGGAGGGAGCGTGGACGATCTACACAGACGGGGGCGTCGTGGAGGTTGCGAGAGAGGGCGGGAAGGTGAGGCTAAGGGGGTGGACAGGGGGTGTATATATCCTCGGCGAGATGCTAGACGAGGTTTATATAAACGGCGCGGCCAAACCCGGCCTCGCTACAAAACTCGGAACCTACCTCGACGCGCCCTAGGGCGCGGCCCCGGGGCTTTACCTGCGGCGGCTACGCCGGCTTGTTGTACTGAGCTAGGTGCCGGATGAGCTTTTCTATTAGGGCGAAAACATCGTCGCGGTGCAAATCGAAAATCTTCAGACCGCCGAATAAAAGTGTTGTACAGCGATCTTTGCCACAGTACGGCGATAAACAGGCACAGACCTGCCCATATCCCAGCACAAGCGCCGGGCGCGTCCTCTACGGCGTGCATGGGGATTGCGGGATATCCACCACGTAGACTTTGCCGTATTTGGAGAGGGCCTCGGCCAGCTCCTCGGGCTTGTCTGTGATGAAGACGTGGGAGGGGCCTGTGCCGGAGACTCCGCCGACTGCGCCTAGGCGCAGGGCCTCGAGGGTGGGCTCCGGGGGGTAGCCCAGAGCGAAGCCGTAAGCTACGGCGTTTATCAGCATTGCCTCCCTCCACATGCCCATTCCGGCAAATGACACAGCCGTCCTCACCACGGGCGCCAAGGCCCTCATCTCCTGAAGCTTATGCCTCCTCTTCTCGTAGGGTGGTATCAACACCACCGCCTTCCCCGACACGTCCAGCTCCCTTATCACCACGAGCTTGTAGTTGTCTGTGAGGTAGCTCCGCCCCGTGGCGCTGGCCACCGCGTCGTCGAAGGCCCCAGTAACGCTTATCCCCACCTCTCTGCTCAGCTGGGCGTTTATCCTCGCCACGTCGAAGAGGTCGACGTTTGCCCCCGCCAGCTTTGCCGTGGCCGACACAAGGGCGTTCACCACCGCGCTACTGGACTTCAGCCCGCCGGCGGGGGGGAGGTCCCCCGTGATCTTGATGGCGACGGGGCCGACCCCCCACCGCTCGGCCACCATCTGCACAACTTTCCGTATCGGCTCCACGTCGACGTCTGCGTAGGTGGCCACCTCCAAGCGGTCTGAGCGGCAGACCTCCGCCATAACCCTCAGCGATATGGGGAAAGCCGCGCCGTGGCCCGTGGCGATGGCGTTGATGATGGTGCCGCCGCCCCAGGCACAAGCCCTTGCGCAGTCCATAGCCGCTTTAGCCGCCGGCTTTTTAAACGTCGCTACGGAGCATTTTTTAAATTGGATACACGGCGCACACATGGCGAGGGGCATAGACGTGCTGGGACCCCACGCCTACACTCTGGTAAAATACGGCGTGTCGCCATACGACGACGTTAAGACAGCGGCGGAGAAGCTTGAAGGAGTTGCGCCCCACTTAGCGCGCCTACTGTCAGAGTTGGGGATCGCGTATACAGTCGGCGGAGGAATATAGTTTGGAACGCCCCGGCGCCTTTTAAACGGCCGCCACGCCCACTACACACATCTCAACGTAAAAAGCCGGCGGCAAGCCCATAAGGGGCTTCCCGGAGAACCTCCTCACCCACAAGCCCGGTTCAAAACTTCAAAGGCCTCTTCTAGGGCGTCTTCTGGCTCTACTAGGGCAATCCTCACATGTCCCGGGCGGCCGTAGAGCTCTCCGGGCAGTACAGAGACGCCGGCTTGTAGGGCTTTTTCAAAACAGCCGGCGTTTGCCCTTGGAAAGATGTAGAAGGCGCCGGCTGGCTTCACGAAGGGGAGCCTCAGCGTCTTGGCGGCGAGCTCGGCCCTCCGGCGGTATATCTCGGAGATCTCGCGGCGCCTCCGGGGCAACACGTCTATTACCGAGGCCACGGCCCTCTGGACGTGGGTAGGCGGGACGTTTATAGTGGCCTTGTTGAATCTGGCCACCTCCCTGGCCACCTCGCGGGGCGCAACCACAGCCCCAATCCTCAGCCCCGGGGCTGAGAAGACCTTGGAGAAGGAGTAGACCACAGCGACGTTGGGGGAGAGCTCCAGGGGAGATGTAAACTCGCCGAAGATTATGTCTCTGTAAATCTCGTCGCTAATTACAAACTCCGCGGCGTCAACCAGCTCCCTCACCTTCCCCCTCGGCAATACGGTGCCGGTGGGGTTGTTGGGGTAGTTCACGATGTATATGCCCCGCTCCGAGAAGCTCGGCACCCACCCGTCCCCCGACTCAACCACCTCCAAGCTGATGCCGAAGACCCCCGCTATATCGAAGTAGCCGGGGTAAAAGGGCGACGGCGTAATTAGCCTCTTCTTGCGGAAGATCCACATCAAGGCGGCCAGCCCGTGGCGTCCTCCCGCAACTGCCACCACCTCGCTTGGCTCTACGCCGAAGGCCGAGGCAACCGCCTCCCTAAACTCGGGGAGGCCTTCGGGCGGGCCGTAGTGGAGGTCGCCGACGCGCCCCAGCGCCTCCACCAGCTCAGGTGGCGGGGGGACGTCTGGGTCGCCGATGTCCAGCCTGTGGCTGGGCCGCGCCGACTCGATACGCCTAATGGCGGAGGCAAAGTCCATATATACAAAACACCAGTTAAATAGATGAGGCTCTGGCGGCTGGAGGAGGCGGAGAGGTTGGTCAACAGCGAGCTGGCCCAGGGGCTTGCCGAGACGTGGGCCAGCTGCGCCGACGAGAAGTGCCTCGCAGACAGCCCGTACGACCCCGCATTGGTGGGGGTAGGCCGGTGGTGGCTCGGCCCCTTCACAATCGGCAACAGAAAACTGGGAGAAATCCCCTTCTACTCGCTACCCCCCGTCGCCACGTGCCCCGGCGCCACGCCTTTCTGCATCCGGTGGTGCTACGCCGTGTACGAAATTGCGAACTGGCGGGCCCACGTCCGCGAAGCGGCGTCCTACCTCCTATCGCTCCGAGACGACTTCCCAGACATCGTGCAGAGATTTCTAAGAAGGCTTCCACACAGGACAGTTAGGCTCCACGTAAGCGGGGACTTCTACAGCGTAGAGTACTTGGAGAAGTGGGTTGAGGTGGCTAGGCGGGAGCCTAGCAGAGTCTTCTACACCTACACCAAGTCCTTTGGGCTTGTGAAGAGGGCAGAGGCGCCTCGCAACTTGGTTATCCACCTAAGCGCAGACCCCCACAACTACTTAGAGGCCGTGGAGACGTGGAGAGAGCTGAGGAGGGGGCTTGTAACCTATGTATATACCCCCGGCGCGGAGCGCCGCGATTTTGAAGTGTTGAGGTATATACTGGAGAACACCGAGGCGAGGATCCTCCTGTTCCTCAACCACGTCCAGCACGCCCCGAGGCTCCGCATAAGCGCCGCCCAGATTTGGCGCAGGCTGAAAGAGGCCCTCGGCCCCCTAGCGGGTCGGGTGGTGCTCGACCCCGAAGAATTCGCCGGCGCTCCCCAGTGCTCCCTGTGCCAACTCTGCTATAGAGCCTATATTTAAAACATGGTTGCATAAAGAGGCTATGGGGTATTGATATGCGGAACAGTCCCCGTCAGGAGGCCGAGAGACGTGGAAAGGGCGCTGGAGGCGCCGCTTACATGCCTTGAGCTTAGACTCGACTACCTAGAGGCGCCGCTGTCTGAGGCGTGGCCTGTGCTGGAGGAGGTGGCGGCGCGCCGCACGGTAATAGTCACGGTGAGGAGGAGGGAGGAGGGCGGGCACTGGCGGGGCGGCGAGGAGGAGAGAGAGGCGTTGTACAGAAAGCTCCTCGACCTCAACCCCCACTACGTCGACGTCGAGGCGGAGTCCCCCATCGCACCGAGAATTGCCGAGGTAAAGGGCAGGGCCAAGCTCATAGCCAGCAGACACGACTTCGGGGGGACGCCCCCGCTGGAGGTTCTCAGAAGCTGGGCGGAGAAGGCGGCGGCGCTGGGCGACGTGGTTAAGGTGGTTACCTACGCCCGGGAGCCGGCCGACGGGCTTAGAGTCCTCTCGCTTATAGGAGCCGTGGAGAAGCCTGTTGTCGCCTTCGCCATGGGCCCCGCCGGGACGTACACAAGAGTGGCGGCGGCGGCGCTGGGCAGCCCCATTATGTACGTCTCGCTAGGCGAAGCCACGGCGCCGGGGCAGATCACCGCAGACGCCTACTTCGCCGCACTGACAGCACTGGGCGTCGCCCCGGCGGGGGAGGGCCTCCCCTCGCTTAGAGAGGCGCTGGACTGGATAGACGGCGGCCTCATGTACCTGCTTAGGAAGAGGCTAGAGATCTGCCGCGACATGGGCAAGCTCAAGAAGGCAGCCGGCCTGCCGGTGTACGACGACGTGAGGGAGGCCCAGGTACTGAAGAGAGCCGGCGACTTCAAGCAGATCTTCGAGCTCGTCGTCCAGATGTGCAAAGCCGTCCAACTAGTGGCATAGACTTATAAACAGGTGCGGCGGATAATGTGTGGAGGAGCTGAGGCGCTATAAAGAGGACGTAGAGGAGGCAAAACGGATACGGAGGGAGAGGGCAGACTGGAACTTCATCAACACCCTACCCCCAAGACTGAGAATTGCGGTGCTGTACTACATAGAGACCGGCGATCTGTACGTGGCTTCCCGAATCGCCGGCATGAAAATGGAGGAGTTCAACGAGCTAAGGCGGCGCGCCAAGGTTCCCAGCGTGTGAGACAGGCGGTAGCGGATACCTGCTTCTTGGTGGACTGGGTGAAGTTCAGGAGGCGGGACCTCCTCTTCGCAGTATTCGACGTGGTGTGGCTCCCAGAGCCCGTGCTCAGCGAGGTGAAGAGCGAAGACACCCTGGACTGGGTCGCGTCAAAGCTAGCGGAGAGGAGGATGGCCCTTTTGCCAGAGACGCCGGAGCTGAGGGCGGAGGCGCTGTCGCTGATGGCTGAGGCCTCCGCGCGCCTCTCCGCGCCGCTTGTTGACTACCCCGAGGCCTTCTGCCTCGCCGCCGGGAGGAGGCTGGGGGCGGTAGTGCTCACCGAGAATAGAGGAGCCCTCGCAGTGCCGCGCGTCTTGCCGCAGTACGCCGGGGTGGAGGTATGGAGATCGCTGGAGGTGTTGGCAAAGGCGGTGGAGGCCGGGGCGGCGGACTGCTCAGCCTTCGACGAGTATAGAGAAGACGCAGTCCACGAATTCCCCAAAAGAGACCTCGAAAAGGTATTAAACGCGTTGAGCTGTAAAACGCGTGGAGCCCGAAGTTGAGGAGGAGGCTAGGCGGATACGGAGAGAGAGAGCGGATTGGGACTTCATAAACTCCCTACCCCCGAGACTAAAAATAGCAATGCTCTACTACATAGAGACGGGGGATATAAGGAGGGCGTGCAAAATTGCCGAGATGAGCCTTGAGGAGTTCAGAGAGCTGATGAGAAAAGCAAAGATACCACTAGTGGCATAAACAGCCAGCACACAACGCCCTGAAAAGCCGAGGAGCAGGACGAGGCTTGTTTCAACTAGCTACGCCAAATCGCCGGGCGCCCCCTCCCCCCGAGGCCGCAAGAGGCGCCGCGGCATCCTAGGTGCACCAAAGCTACCGCATTGACAACCCACCACAAGGCGGGACAAGTAAAAAGAACAGGACAACGCCGCAACACAACCAGGCCGCACCCCATCCCCGGCCCTCCAACCCTTTAAGCTAAATTTATACCCCCAAAC
>FPIC01110658.1_pt1 | contig 10240 bp, 5 predicted proteins | sample 1504481 | NCBI WGS metagenome assembly FPIC01 (sample SAMEA4475357, study PRJEB15587) | soil metagenome | biome: Soil; feature: Field | place: India | collected 2015-03-11 | depth 0 m
CTCAGCAGGGGCTGCTTCAGTTGCTGCGGGCTCGGCCTTTGATGAAGCCTCTGCAATATTCGCACCAGCTTTAGGTGTTGCTTCAGTAGCCTTCATGTTAGGTTTTACACTTTCTTCAACCTTAGCTGCAGGCTTAGTAGTATTTTCTGTTGCCGGTGTTGTAGCAGCAGCAACGGGTGCAGTATTTGGCTGAGATGATGCAGTGTTAACTGTAGGTATGTTCTCAGCTACATTTGCTGGTTCTGCAACTTTATTACTTACCGGCTCTTCTTCCAGGTTAAGTTGCTCCTGAGGAGTTTCTTCTTCAGCTACACCTGTTGCTTCAATTTCTGAAGAAACATTTTCTCCATATTGAGCCAACAGCTGTTGTTCAAGCTCCTCTGCTGTTATGCCCTGTGTTGTATCCGCTACAGGCTCATCAAACAAAGCAAAAGGATTAAACTGGCTTAACTGCTGCATAGTATTTGGTTTTGAAAATACTACAAAAGCGCCCACAACTGCAGCAGCTGCAACCGGAAACAAAACAAGAGCCCAAAGTGCAGATTTGCGGCTTGATGTTTTAGGCCTCGCCATTCTGGCCGGAGACGGAACAGCAGGTTTATCGGGAGCTGTTGAAATAAGCCTTTTGCTACCTTCGCGCATTACAGGCTTGCAATATAGCTCAGGAAGCCCAAAACTGTTATTATTGAAGTTTATTTTATTTTCGGGCTCAAATTGCAGCCTGTATTCATGGTTTATGTACAGGTTGCCCAGTTCTTCAAACTGGTATTTGCTTTTTTCTTTAATTTGCCTTTTAAGCTCAAATACATATTCTTTCACCTGTTGGGTTGCTTCTTCTTTTGACAAACCCTCGTACTGTACCAGCGCACCAATAAGTAATCCATCATCAATTTTAAGCTTCTCATTAAAAGCAACATGCTTATAAGATGGCACAAAGGTATGACGTATCGGGTGTATTTCTGCCGGTACTGTGTGAGTGATGAAGCCTCCGAATCCTGGTAGCACTACACAATCATGATCGTGCAGTAAGGACTTCAGGTGTTTTTCTATCATATACTTAAAGTGAATAGGTTGCCCCGATCATTACCAGGGTGCCTCTTGTAGGATAGTAGAGGAACCTTGGGTTTTTCTGGTTCAACAGGTTGTCAATATTTAAGAATACAGAATAGCGGTCTTTGATGGTGTAGTCAACTTTTAGATTAAGATCAACAAAACCTTTTAACTCCTGCGCCTGCATGGTATTAGGGTTAAGAGCAAATATACTGCTATTATAATATAATGTGTTGTGTAAACGTATTTTATTGTTCAGGTTATAAGTGGTAAGCAGGCCTGTGCGTAATGCTGGCCTGTGCCATGGCCTTGCCAGGCTGGCATCTTCTGACCCCATAGTGTAATTGTTGTAATCTACCCGGGCACCTATTCTGAATTTTTCATCAAGCTGATACGAAACATCTCCTATAAAGTTAAGTACTGCGGTGCCTCTGTCATAAACAATTTCAAATTTGGTTGTATCTTCTGTTGTGTTAACATAAAATGGCAGGTTCCTGTAGTTCTGTATTCCCAGCCTGGCTTCATAAGCCACCTTACCGCCTACATTACCTCTAATACCACCATATAATTCTAATGCTTTGTTGGTATGACGTAACTCAACGTTGGGAGCAAGAAAAGGGTTCTCATTAGCAAACGTCCTGAGTGTGGTCTTTTGCATATCACCGGTTACCCCTGCAAAAGCTATTACGTTGTTACCTAATAAGTTGTAGTCTACATTAACATGCGGGTATACGTGCATGTTGTTATTGTTTGTGCCATCGCCAATGGTATCATTCTCATAAACCATATTAGCACCTGCTGTAATGCTGAAAAGCTCATGTGTAAAGCGATAGGCCGGGCGAACACCCACAAACATACGGTTGTTGTTTTTCTCACTGTCTTTACGGTTACTGTTCGAAAACTCTACGTTCATTAAAAGATCAGAGCCGCTGGCCAGTCTGTAACCCGTAGTTAAATTGGTTAAAAATTCACTTTCTCGGGCTTCGTACATATCAGAGAAACGTACTACGCCAAGGCCCAGGTCCCAGTTAAACTTAGCATCCTTACTAGCGTTTTTAAGCGATGCACCAAGGCGCCCTGTATGGAATACCTGGTTGATATCGCTTTTGTCTGGCGTAGCAATTTCCTGGTTATAACCATAAAAACCGTAGCGTTCGCGCAGGTATGAAAAGTCGGCCCCAATAATAACATGCTTGGTAAAATAATTACCATACATATTAAACAGGTTTTCGCTGGTGCCAGAGTTAACGCCATCTACTGGGCCCTTGGCAGAGGCCAGGTGTCGTGCATTTATGCCATAGCTGTAGTTTTCTACGCGTGTGCTGTTGTAATACCCTTCAAGATAGGTTGTACCATAATTACCTACACCTGCCTTTATATAATTACCTTGTAGCTTTTGTAATGGGTCTTGCTTTATAGTCATAATACGAACGCGGGGCGTAACGTATGGTAACTGAAAGCTAAGTGGGTTCAGGTTATATTGCAGAGGAGGATTAGTAGTTGCACGTTCTGGCAATAATATTTTCTCGAAGTTGCGGTCTGCTTCTGGTAAAACAAGGTCGAGTTCTTTATCGATTACAATCTGTGCATCTTGCACTTCTCCGCCAGCGCCGCGTTGAATCTGGGCGTAGGCAGATGTGCCAAAGATTGAAAAGGCTGCGGCCACTGCAGCACTTACACATATTTTTAAGCTATTCATCAGGATCGTATTCTAATAATGTGTTGCTATGATTTGTTATGCTTTGCTTCTTACTGGTTCTGAGCCGAAGCCGCTCCTGCAGATTTTTTACCTTGCAGCGTTGAAAGCTTAGCTTTTGCTGCTTCACGGGTTTGAGCATCCGGAGACTTTTCTATAATAGACTTAAGGGTTGCTTCGGCTTGAAAATTCTCATTGAGTGCAATAAAGTTATCTGCAATTAGCAGGAACGACTTGTCAATCCATGATGCATAACCAGCATAGTTCTTATTAAGGTCGTAGAGTGTTTCCAGCGACTGTTTGTAGTTGTTCTGCTTGTATTGGATTTCTGCCATCAGGTATTGTGCCTCGGCTCCGTTCTGATCTTTGGCAGAATTAACAGTGTTAAGAAAGTCGTCTGTGGCCTTAGCCAGGTTACCCTGAGCATAAGCAGATTTACCCGAATATAGCAGTGCTCTGTTTTGTGCTTCAATAGTTGAGCCACCAGAGTTCATTACTTCGTTGGCAAAGTAGCTTACAGAATCATACTGGGCAGTCAGAAAGTAGTTTTCTACCAGGCCAATCCAGGCATTTGACTGTTCTTTTTTATTGCGGGCCACATCGGCTAGCCTTCTGTACAGGCTGATCGAGCTCTTGTAGTTTTTCTGTGTGTACTCAATTTCTGCTGCGCGGGCTACCGAACGGCTAAGCATTGTACTCTTGCCTTCACGTATCACATCCTTATGGTTTTTAAGTGAGCTAGGCAAATCGTTTAATCGATAAAAAGATTCTCCCAGGTAAAAACGGGCATCGTAGGCCATGTTATTGTTAGGGTAAGCCTTCAGGTAGTTTTCAAAGCTGCGTACTGCCTGTGGATATTTCTGGCTGAAGTATAATGATTTTGCCGTTTCAAACTCTATGCTTTCCAAGGCATCGCCATCAGGGTTTGCTTTTTTGTACTTGGTCAGGTAATCGTTAAAGTCTTCAATACGGTTAGTGGCTGCCATCACTTCCTGTAAACCAAGTAATGCACTGTTTGCAGTTTTATGAGTTGGATACTCGTTCAGGATCTTTTTATAATCGCGGGCTGCATTGTCATAGTCCTTAATGTTGCTATAGGCTACTCCTCTTTTTAAATGTGCGTTTGGCACAAGGGTACTGTTAGGGTAGTTTTCAATAAGGGTTGAAAAGCCGGCAATGGCAGCAGCGAAGGTGCCGTTCTGAAAATCGATCTGTGCTTTTTGTAAAAGCGCATCATCACGGAAGCGAGATGTAGGGAAGCGGTCTATTACAATATTAAAGCTACTGCGAGCTTCTTCAGGCCTTCTGTTTAGTGTAAGCACAACGCCTTTCTGGAAGTAGGCATAATCACGATCTGAAATGTTTGCTTCAATTGCCCTGTCGTACAAACGTAGTGCTTCATTGTAGCGCTTTGTTACGAAATAGGTATCGCCCAGACGCACCAGGGCATCTCCCCAGTTTTGCTTGTTTTCGGCACGTTCAAGCGCATTTACATATTCACGGAAATGTACCTGCGCTTTTTCAAAATCTTTCTGGTTATAATATGCATAGCCTATTCCATAGCGAGCCTTTAAGAAATAAGGAGAGCGTGTGGCATTAGGTGTTCTAAATACAGAAGCATAGCTGTTTATAGCTTCCGGATAGCGCTCCATTACAGAATACGCTTCGCCAGCCCAGAAGTATCCGGCCAGGAGCGTTTCTGCATCTTCAGGGTTCTTTACCGATTTTTCGAACATATCTACTGCCTCTGTAAAGCGGCTATCGTTAAACAACTTCACCCCTTTATGGAAAGTAACACGCTGGTAGGCAGCATTTACGCGCTTGGTTCGCTTATTTAATTTTTCAATATGGGCAATAGCTTCCTCGTAATTATCAGTATTGAGGTAGGCCTCACTTAAAACATCATTGGCTTCTGCGCTAACCTCGCTGTTGGGAAATTCCTGCATAAGTGCCTTCATTACCGGAATAGTTTCCCGGAATTTACCCATATCATAATTCACCTTACCCTGGTTAAGCATAGCCAGTTGCTTTATTTTAGGGTCATAATTTTTGCGGGCTGCCTGTTCAAAAGCGCTTGATGCAAACTGTTTGTTATCTGTTTTAAGATAAGCAAGCCCCAGGTGGTAAGCTGCGTTCTGGCCAAGTGTATCGTCTTTGGCAGCAACCTGCTTAAAATGGTCTACAGCTTTATCAGCTGCATTGGCCATATAGTTTGCATAGCCTATGCGGTAGTGCACAGCAGGAGTGACCGAAGCTTTATTTTCGGTAGCATAACGGTTAAAATGCTGGGCAGCCTTGTTATAATCTTCTTTACGGAAGTGTGCTTCTGCAATCAGCAGTGCAATTTCGCCTGTATCGTTGGTTCCTTTCTGGTTAAGGGCCTGCTCTCCATACGATATTACTTTATCATACTCACCCTGGCGGTAATAAATACCAGTTACCATAACCGGTACCATGTTTTTATAAGCAGGGTCTTTTTCAGCACGGGCCAGATCTGCCAGTGCCTCATCATACTTCTCGTTTAAAAAGGAGATGTAACCTGCATAATAATTCGCAGCACCTGTGTATTTGTGTTGAGTACCTTTTATTTTATTAAAGGCCTTACCTGCTTTCTCAAATTCTTTGCGTGTAAAGTGGGAGTAACCCAATTTAAAGTCTGCTTCTACAGCCTGCTCTTTTGATAGCGTTTTGCTATCGATCTTAGAAAGATATTGTATGGCTTTATCGTACTTACGCTGGTTGTAGTAAAAATTGCCCAGTTCATAATTAGCGGTAGCCGATTTTGGATGCTCGGGGTATTTACGAACAAAGTTTTCGAAGCGTACCTCTGCATCAGCATTAAAAAGATTAAGAGCCGAATAGGCTAGATAATATTCTGCATCTATTGTCTTAAGGTCATTGCGGTTCAGGGAAATGTATTCCTGGAAGCTTTGCCTTGCAGCAGCAAATTTCGATTTATCTAAAAGTTCCAGGCCTCTCAGGTAAAGGCGGTCATCGTGTCTTTCGCCTGGCGTTTGTTGAGCCCATACAGAGCCGGTTACCCCGCATGCAAGGGCCATAGCCAGGATATTTTTTTTGAGCATTGTATTCAATTGCAAATTTATGTTCTACATGAAGACTTTATCAGACAAATATAGCAGTCCTATTCGTGTCTGCATTACGCTATACTTTAATATATATTGTTTTTTTTAAGCGCTTATTTTAACTGATTGTATAGTATGTGTACAGCGTGATTATAGGTATTAATCTTTTTTTGCGAAGCATCTTATAAAAATATTACATGTGTACTCGGTTTTTATGAGAGCCTGTGTACAGCCATTACTACAGATACAATGCCAAATGTATCTAATACTGATGTATTTAGCACGCATTGCTTCGTCTTTGTGTAAGTAAATAATAAAAACATCGAATTTGCTGGTTACTTTTATATAAAAAAGTGTATTAATTATTACAAAGTAATGTTTGTTATTTAGTTTTAATATAATAGCTTTGCCTTGTAAATATTCCTTTAAATAATAAAAGCAAATTGAGTGTAGTTGGCTTCTTAATTTTATAAAAACCTCTTCTGCTTTATTTACAAACGATATTACTCCCAATCACATAAAAGTTCTAATGAAAAAGGTGTTACTGAATATTTGTAAAATTTTAACAGTATTTGTGCTTTTAATGGCTGGAACCTACACTGCCCAGGCTCAATGGATAAAGCCTTTGCACAGCGTTACTGATAAAGACATAAATTCTGTATTCTTTTTAAATAAGAGCCAGGGTTGGCTTACAGGTGCCGGCGGGCAGGTTTGCAGTACCCAGGATGCTGGTTTAACCTGGCAGATTAATACTATAAATAAAAGTGTTGAGTTTTTCGATATTAAATTTGCTTCAAAATCAGCTGGTTGGCTGGTAGGTAGTAATGGTAAAATTTTTGCCTCAAACGATGGCGGTATTACCTGGCAGGAGCAGACCAGTGGTGTAAAAGAAAGTTTGCTTACTATTAATGCCATTGATGACCTAACATGCTATGTAAGTGGCGAGAGTGGTGTTATTCTTAAAACTTCTGATGGTGGCCTTAGCTGGAAAAAACTAAAAAGCAATACCTTTTACACTTTACAAACCCTTTATTTTATCGATGCTAACACTGGTTGGGTAGCTGGTGAGGGAGGCTTTATGGCTCATACCAAAGATGGTGGCTCAACCTGGCAAGAAATTAAAACTGGTGTATCGCATGCAATTACTTCTGTATTTTTCTTTTCTAATGATCAAGGCTGGGCTGTAGGGGAGGGTGGAACTATGATCTACTCTGCAGATGCCGGTAAAACATGGGCTTCCAGATCTTTAGGGTTTAGGAACACGTTAAGCGCTGTACGGTTTGTTGACCAGAAGAATGGATGGATTATTGGTAATTGGGGCACTATCTTACAAACCAGGGATGCAGGTATAACCTGGCATTTGCAAAACAGCGGTACAGATTATGGCTTGCAAGGCATGTTTACGCTCGATAGCCAGAATATATGGGCTGTTGGACATGGCGGTATGGTGCTGAAACATGCTACGTTACAGATCAGTTATCCGGCTGATGGTTTTATTGCCGGTGGTACTAGCCAGAAAATTTTACTTAAGAATACAGAAGCATACCAGTTTAGTAATGAGAATGTATTTATGGTAGAGCTTTCTACTGATAAATATAACTTTACAAATGCCAGGCTTATTGGTAGCCATAAAGGAAGTAGTGTTGAAGAAATATCATGTGACATCCCTTTGCAAGAGTACACTGATCGTAAGGCATTTATCCGGATAAGAACCAACCAGCCTACATTTGTAAGTGAAACTATTCCAATAGACATCAATAAATCTATTGTTGATGTAAAGGTTACGATGCCTATAACTATAAATGCTGATAAATAACAGCATTTATAGTAGTTTAGTGAAGGATTTTGAAGATCAGCTCTTTTAATATCTGTCCATCGGTAGCACTTCCGCTGTCCACACCCTTTGATTTAAGGTCTGCAATCCTCAGGTAGTGGATTACTTCCATTGTCTTCATAATGTTATAACTTCGCATAGCTACCTGGTAGTCTTTTACAAAGTATGGGTTAATTTTTAAAAGGCTTGCCAGGCCTTTGTCGCTCTTATCTGCTGCAGTATGGGCTGCCAGTACTTTGGTAAAAAAACCAAAAAGTAATGTAATAATCGGAATGATGGGATTGCTTTTTGGGTCGGCTTCAAAATAATTAATAATCTTATTAGCCTTTACCAAATCGCGGTTCATAAGCGCTTTCTGAAGTTCAAAAACATTATATTCCCTGCTAATACCTACATATTGGTGTATGTGCTCTGGAGTTATTTCTGTTCCGGCTTTAAGATTCAGGAGTAGTTTGTTTGTTTCATTGGCAATACGGTTCAGATCATTACCAATGCTCTCAGCCAGTAATACAGTAGCTTTGGGTGTAATGCTATAGCCCTTTGATTTAATGTAATTCCCGATCCAATCTGGTACCTGGTTGTCATAAATTTTCTTACTGTTAACCAGAACTGCAAATTCATCCAGTGCTTTTGCTATTTTCTTTTTCCCATCTATGGTTTTATGCTTATGGCAAAAAACAAGTATAGTAGAGGGTAGCGGGTTTCGTAAGTAACCATCCAGTAGGTTAGTGCCAGTGTCTTTACCCAGGTCTTGTATATCCTGTGCTTCTTTTACAATTACTACCTGCCTGTCAGACATCATAGGGAAACGCCTGGCATTGGTAAGTATCCCAGCCATATCAGTATCTTTACCATATAAAATAACCTGATTAAACGATCGGGCCGATGGGTCCAGGGCGTTTTGTTCAATCCAGTCCGAAATCTGGTCGATATAAAAAGTTTCTTCTCCCTGCAAAAAGTAAATGGGAGCATATTTATTATTTTGTAAATCTTTAAGAACTGAATCCGGACTTTGGGCCATGAGAACTGATTTTTGGGCAAAGCTTTAAAAAGATGATCGATTTTGCAATACACACGCACATATATTTATATCTTTGCCCTCTATTTTAGGTTTCGGGCAGAGGGAGAAGGCGGTACAGTAGTATCACTTTTTGAAGAGAAGAAGAGCGAAGCCAATAGCGTTTTGTAACATCTGTTAGCCTGTGCTTTAAGCAAGGCTATACTAAACCTGTTTTATATTACAATGAAAAACTTTATTGATGAGCTTCGCTGGAGAGGCATGATTCACGATGTGATGCCCGGTACAGAGGAGGAACTAAACAAAGGGATGACTGCCGGTTATATTGGTTTTGATCCTACTGCTGCTTCGCTGCATATAGGTAACCTGGCAGCTATTATGTTGCTTAAGCAGTTTCAGTTGGCCGGGCATAAGCCTTTTGCCCTTGTGGGCGGTGCTACAGGAATGGTAGGCGACCCCTCTGGGAAGTCTGAAGAGCGTAACCTCCTTGATGAAAATATATTAAGGCATAACCAGGAAAGTATCCGCAGGCAATTATCCCGCTTTTTGGATTTTGAAGGAGATAATGCCGCAGAGCTTGTAAATAATTATGATTGGTTTAAGGAGTTTAGCTTTTTAGGTTTTTTAAGAGACGTAGGCAAGCACCTTACCGTTAATTATATGATGGCGAAGGATTCTGTTAAAAAGAGGCTGGAAACAGGGCTTTCATTTACAGAGTTTTCTTACCAGTTGCTACAAGGATACGACTACCTGTATTTATACAAAAACAAAGGTATAAGGCTGCAAATGGGCGGCTCTGACCAATGGGGTAATATTACCTCAGGTACTGAGCTGATCAGGCGGATGGAAGGCGGAGAAGCCTACGCGCTTACTGCTCCGCTCATAACAAAAGCTGATGGTACCAAATTTGGCAAATCGGAAGGAGGTAATATCTGGCTTGATGCAGAAATGACTTCGCCTTATAAGTTCTATCAATTCTGGTTAAATGCATCTGATGCAGATGCACCCAAGCTGATTCGTATTTTTACACTTTTAAACCAGGAGCAGATTGAAGCCCTGGAAAAAGAACAGGCAGAGGCCCCTCATTTAAGGCCTTTACAAAAAGCCTTGGCTAAAGAAGTTACCATTATGGTACACTCTGAAAAGGATTATGATGCAGCCGTACAGGCTTCTGAAATTCTTTTTGGGAAGGCTACTACAGAGGCTCTCCAGGACCTTGATGAAAAGATGCTTCTTGATATTTTTGACGGAGTGCCTCAGGTAGCTGTAAGCAAAGCTCAGCTGGAAGAGGCTAAAGATGTAGTGGATTTGCTTTCTGTAAGTACGGAGGGAGCTATTTTTACATCTAAAGGTGAGGCCCGCAAAATGATTCAGGCAGGGGGGGTAAGCATTAACAAAAATAAGATTACAGCAGATCAGACTGCTTCGGAATTTGCCTTGCTTCAGCAAAAATATTTGCTTGTTCAGAAAGGTAAGAAAAACTATTACCTGCTTAAAGTGGAATAGGCTTTAATGAGTCAGTTTAGGAAATAAAAAAAGGCTACCTGCAGGTAGCCTTT
>FPIC01007209.1_pt1 | contig 10229 bp, 5 predicted proteins | sample 1504481 | NCBI WGS metagenome assembly FPIC01 (sample SAMEA4475357, study PRJEB15587) | soil metagenome | biome: Soil; feature: Field | place: India | collected 2015-03-11 | depth 0 m
GGGGGATCCAGGGGGGTGGGGCCCTTCCCCGTCGAACTAGGGTAGGTCCTCACCCAGAGCAAGTGTTCAGACACTCTCCATGGTTGGAGCGATCCAGGACAGCTCCAACCTCGAAGGAGCGAAGTCCTCAAGTCGCTTTCATCCTCCTCCCCACGGCCTCTTGGGCCGTGGGGAGGAGGATGAAAGGGCCGGGCCCTTCTTCCTCCATTGACGCCTTTGAGCGGCGTAACTCTTTAAAAACCGAATAGGGGGTGCGCGATGAGCCAGGAGATCACGATCAGCGTGATCAAAGCGGATATCGGCGGCATGGTGGGCCATTCGGGGATCCACACGGACCTGGTGGCCCTGGCCCGTCAGCATTTGGAGGACGCCCAGCGTCGGGGCGTGATCGTCGATTATTATGTGACCTGGTGCGGCGACGATCTCCAGCTGATCATGACTCATCGCCACGGCGTCGACAGTCCCATCGTCCATGGCCTGGCTTGGGAGACCTTCGAGCGCTGCACCGCTAAGGCCAAGGAGCTGAAGCTCTATGGAGCCGGGCAGGATCTGATCGCCGATGCTTTCTCGGGAAACGTGCGGGGGATGGGGCCGGGGGTGGCCGAGATGTCCTTCGTGGAGCGCCCCTCGGAGCCGATCATCGTCTTCATGGCGGATAAGACCTCGGCCGGGGCGTGGAATCTCCCGCTCTTCCGGATGTTCGCTGATCCCTTTAACACCGCCGGCCTAGTGATCTCCCCTGCCATGCACGACGGCTTTCGCTTCGAGGTCCACGATGTCAAAGGCCATAAGCGGATCTTCTTCAATTGCCCCGAGGAGATGTATGACCTGCTGGTCTTTATCGGGGCGCCGGGGCGTTATATGATCAAGGCGGTCTACACCAAGAAGGGGGAGATCGCCGCGGTCTCCTCAACGGAACGGCTCTCCCTGATCGCGGGGCATTACGTGGGGAAGGATGACCCGGTCTGCATCGTGCGGGCGCAGGGGATCTTCCCCGCCGTGGGGGAGATCCTGGAACCCTTCACGACGCCCCACATTGTGGAGGGCTGGATGCGCGGCTCCCACTACGGGCCGCTGATGCCGGTCCCCTTGCAATACGCCAAGTGCACCCGCTTCGACGGCCCGCCTCGGGTGGTGGCCCTGGGCTTCCAACTGGCCGACGGCCGGTTGGTCGGCCCGCGGGATATGTTCGACGATCCGGCCTTCGATGAGGCGCGGCGGCTGTGCAATGTGATCGCCGATCATTTCCGACGCCACGGTCCCTTCGAGCCTCACCGCCTGCCGATGGAGGAAATGGAATACACGACGCTTCCGGAGGTCGCTGAACGGCTGGTCGGACGGTGGGAGCCCCTGCCGGAGCTCCAGCCCGCCATCGCGGGAGGGGATGGCAGCGCAGCTGAGGCGGACTAGCCTTAGCGAAGAAAACGCAAGGGAGGTGGGGCGGATCATTCCCGCCCCACCTCTTTCTGTCGTTTCCACTCGGGGCCGGAGGTCGTTCCTTCAGCGTCTTCCCATCCCTCCATCAGCGAGAGGCTTTGACTTTGGAATGGTCGTTGCCCCATAGTCACTTGCCCACCTCCCCCGTATCTTGGTAGCGGATCTGAGGCCGTCGATGACCTCTCAGTTCTACCTTGAGCAGCGGGAAGGATGCTCGAGGACTCGTTTCCCGGTATCAGTGGAGGGAACCACCGCGCGCATATCCCTTGACAATGGACTTGCCTCGCATATAATTGCCGGTAAGGCCGGGAAGAGAAGGCAGATGGGTGACGGGAAGTCCGGTGGAAAACCGGCGCTGCCCCGCAGCGGTAACCGGGGACGAAAGCCGCTAGGTGCGGCCCCCCCTGATCGCCGCACGACACGCCACTGGGAGGGATCCCTCCTGGGAAGGCGCGGTGAGTAGGTGGATCCGGGAGCCCGAAGACCGGCCCATCGCCCCAGCCCTGCCTATCGCCTCGCGGGAGGGCGATAGGACGAAGGAATCCACGTGGGGACCCACCATGGGGCCCCGGCCGGCTGTTTCCCGCACGATCTGATCCCCTATCAGGAGGAGATCATGGGCGTGCGGACGAGCGTCCATGGCGTGGAGGCTCTCCAGCGCTGGCTTCATGCGTCCGGCCTCCCTGAGCCTTTACAGGCGCAGATTTCTGCCGAAGCGCTCGAGGGCATGTTGGACCGGCTGGATCCGCTCCAAGCTTTAGAGGGATTGATCCTGCTCGCCGCCCAGCGCATTGTGGAGGATCCGATTTGGGAGCGGGCAGCCGCGGTCCTGTTGCGACGGCGTATTCTTCTGGAGGCCACCGGATCCGAGGATCTCGATTACGCCCGCTGGTTCCCTCAGTATATCCACGACGGCGTGGCCCGCGGGGTCCTGCATCCGGAGTTGCTCCGCTTCGATCTCGAGCGCCTGGCCCGTGCCCTCGATCCGAGCCGGGATGCCCTGCTTCCCTACGCGGGACTGCTCACCCTCTATGACCGTTACCTCGTGCGGGACCCGGAAACTCGGCAGGTGCTGGAGCCGCCTCAGGCCATGTGGATGCGGGTGGCGATGGGATTGGCGCTGGCCGAAGACGACCGCGAGGGTTGGGCCCTGCGTTTCTACGAACGGATCAGCACCTTGCGCTACCTGCCCAGCACACCAACCCTTTTCAATAGCGGAACTCCCCATCATCAGTTAGCCTCGTGCTATCTCTACGAGGTTTACGACAGTCTGGACCATATCCTGGAAGCCGCGGCTGCTTTCGGGATGCTGGCGAAATACGCCGGAGGGATTGGAGCTTCGGTGACCCGCCTTCGAGCGGTCGGCGCTCCGGTGCGGGGCATTAACGGCCGCAGCGGCGGCCTTGTTCCCTTCATGCATCTCTATGACGCCCTCATCCACGCCATCAACCAGGGGGGACGACGGCGGGGAACCATGGCCGTCTACCTGGAGCCGTGGCACCTGGAGATCGAGGCTTTCCTGGACCTGCGCCGCAATACGGGGGACCCCTACCAGCGTACTCCTTCTCTGGACACTGCCCTCTGGATCCCCGACGTGTTCATGGAGCGGGTGATCAGCGACGCCGACTGGTATCTCTTCGACCCAATGTATACCGGCGACCTGGTCGATTTGTATGGGGAAGCATTTCGCCAGCGCTACGAAGCCTATATCGAGCAAGCGGAGCGTGGGCAGATCCCCCGCCGGGCGTGGCGGAAGGTGCGGGCGCGGGAGCTTTACCGGAAGATCTTAGCGGCCCTGATGGAGACGGGTCACCCCTGGATCACCTTCAAAGACAGCGCCAACCTGCGTAGCATGCTGCGCCATGCCGGCGTCATTCATTCCCTCAACTTGTGTACCGAGGTTGCTCTTCCCACGAACCGCGATGAGATCGCGGTGTGCAACCTGGCCAGCGTCAACCTGGTCCGCCACCTCCGCCCCGACGGCGGGTTGGATGAAGCGGAGCTGGCCCGAACGGTGGAGATCGCTGTGCGCGGGCTGGACAACGCGATCGATCTGAACCTCTATCCCGACGAACGGGCTCGGCGCAGCAACCTCTTGAACCGTCCGGTGGGGTTGGGCCTGATGGGCTTTGCGGAGCTGTTGGCCCGCTGGGGTCTCTCCTTCAATGATCCAGAAGCAGCGGAACATGCCGATCACATTGTGGAGTTCCTTTCCTATCACGCAATCCGCTCCAGCGTCACCTTGGCTCGGGAACGGGGTCCCTTCCCGCGCTTCGAGGGCAGCGAATGGTCCAAGGGCCGTTTCCCCTTTGAAACCGTAGAGGACTTAGAGCGAAGCCGGGGGATGCCCGTCCTGGTGGATCGTCGTCAACGGCTTGATTGGGAGAGCTTGCGGGGGGAGGTGCGCCGGGGGATCCGTAACGGTACGGTGATGGCCATCGCCCCCACCGCGACGATCGCCCTGATCGCAGGAACCAGCCCGAGCATGGATCCCTATTTCAGCAACCTGTTCGTCCGCTCCACCCTCTCCGGACGTTTCATGGAATTTAACCCGGTCTTGGTCGAGGTCCTGAAGGAGTTGGGGCTTTGGGCGCAGGTGCGGGAGCGGTTGGTGGAGACTCAAGGGGATGTAATGCCCGTTGAGGAGATCCCGGAGCCTGTGCGTCGGCGCTTTCCCACTGCCTTTCAGATCCAGCCGGAGGCGCTGTTGGCAGCCACGGCTCGAGCCCAGAAGTGGGTGGATATGGGCATCAGCCGCAGCCTTTATTTCACCGTCCAGACCCCCGCGGAGCTGGAGGAGGTTTATCAAAAGGCCTGGGAGATGGGCCTGAAGGCGACCTATTACTGCTACGTGATGCCTCGGATGCGGGTCGAGCCTGCGACGGTGCGGGTGAACAAGGCCGTGGAGCGCCCGCGCTGGGTTGAAGCGATGGAGGCTGAGTTGCAGGCCGATGCCACATGTGCCGTGGATGGCGCTTGTGAAGCCTGCCAGTAGTGCCTCATCCAGATCGGCTTTCTCGTTTTGGTCCTCCGGGGGGTGGGTGGCGAGCCGGGCCCCTTCGGCGCCCGGCTCGCCACCAGAATATCTTTTCTCCTCTCTCCCCACGGCCCAAGGGACCGTGGGGAGAGAGGAGAAAGGGGAAGGGCCGTTGGCCTCACCATCCCTCAGCGTGCGGCTCAGCTCCCAAACCCTCGAAGAAAACTGACTGCGTTGATGAAGCAGCACCGTCGGCTGGGCGGCCTGCCATGGTTAGGGCAAACCTCTTCGCAGCGCGCAGGTCTCGACCGGAAATCCGGAAAGGAGGCCCGCCATCAGAATGCGATTCCCATCATAGTTAAGGAGGTGTGCCTATGCGATCTGCCCAAGGGTTGATCGGTGGCGACCCGGTGGAACCCCTGCGGTTGTTCCCATTGCGCTACCCGTGGGCTTACGCTCACGTCCAGCAGGCCAAGCGCAACACCTGGTTTCCCGAGGAAGCCCCGCTCCACGACGATGTCCAGGATTGGCACGAGCGGCTGAGCGCGGAGGAACGGCGAGCCGTGGAGATCCTTCTCGGGTTCTTCAATCCTATGGAATCGTTGGTGACCAACAACTTGCTCCTCGCCCTTTATCCTCACCTCACCGCCCCTGAGATCCGGCTCTACCTCGCCCGCCAGGCATGGGAGGAAGCGAATCACACGATGGCCTTTGAATATGTGATTAAGACGTTGCCGGTGGATCGGGAACGGGTGTTCGGAATGCTGGAGGGCCATCCGGCGGTGGCCGCGAAGGCGGCATTCCAGCGCCAGCTCGCGCAAGAGATCCTGGCGCCGGGCCTGGACCTGAGCACGCGGGAGGGTCGGCAGCGACTGTTACGCAACCTGGTGGGCTTCTTCGTTGTGCTGGAGGGCATCTTTTTCTACTCGGGGTTCGCCTTCGCCTTGTCTTTCCGGCGGCGTAACCTGCTGCGGGGCTTGAACACGATTATCGACTGGGTGTTGAAGGATGAGAGCCTCCACCTATCGTTTGGCGTTCATCTCATCCTGACTTTCCTCCAGGAATATCCCGAGGTACGAACGCCGGAGTTGGCAGAGATTTTACGGGGGATGATTCTCGAGGCGGTGGCTTTGGAGGAAGCATACAACCGGGCTCTCCTGCCCCAGCCGATCCTGGGTCTCAACGCAGAGTCCCTGAACGCTTACGTGCGCTATGTGGCGGACCGGCGCCTGGAGGAATTGGGGTTGGGCGCCCAGTTTCACACTCCCAATCCCTTCCGGTGGCTGGCCATTGAGATCGATCTCCCGGAGCAGGTGAACTTCTTTGAGGCGCGCAATGTGAGCTATGAGATCGGACGGCCTCGAGCGTGAGGGTTCGGCTCACTGGTCAACCCGCTTTCGACCCACATCTATCTCTTCGGAGTTACGCCGTTGGTTTTCCAGCAGGGAGCTTTGGGGGCGGAACGGGATGCTAAAGGCGCGCCGCTCCGCCCTCAAACATTTCCCCCTGGGAAGATCCATCCGCTGGGGCGAGTTGGATCCTCCAGTCTAACCTGGGGGCCTGTTCGCCCTGGCGATCGGGGATGGCCGAACGGATGGCGTGGGATCCCCGTTTGCCCTCTGTCTCTACCCCGGTTACACTCATTGAGAACCATCCAATTCCACACCGGATGCGAGGTCGAGAGGGGGCATTGACCATGGGGATCCCCCTAGAACGATCCAGAGCGCTCGGAGGGCTATCGCGAGGAAAGCGGTGGATCCTCCTTCCGCTGATATGGGGCCTTGGGCTCTTGGTCCTTCTGGGCTTGGGGCTAACGTGGCACGGCCTCGCCGCCGTCACTCGTCCTCAACAGGAAGCTTCCTCGATTTGCTTTTACACGGATCCCCTGGATAGCCGGGTTCGTTGTGTCTCCCGCTTCTTTCCCCAGGGTGCGGCCACGATTACCGATCGCGTCTCCCTACGCCTTCAAGCCCTGGCCGCCGGACCAACCGCTGAGGAGCGGGCCTCCGGCCTGTGGTCCCCGCTGCCCGCCGGGTCCCGGGTGGCCAGCTTCCAGTGGTCGGGGAGCGTGCTCACCGTTTACCTGGAGCTGCCTGCCCCATATCTGGAGCGCGCAAGCGAAGGGGATCCGGCCTTAAGCCCGTGGGCAGTGGATCAGGCCGTCTATCTCTTCCTGCGACATCTGGAGCCTTTCGGGGTCCAGAACGTGCAGCTGATGGCCCGGAACCCGGTGGACGGCCGGTTCTATGCGCTCTCGTGGTTCCTGGGGGAACCTCCCCCGGTGAACAAGCCGGCGGAGCTGGCGAAGGCCAGTGGGGAGCCTCTGGCGCCGATGAGCGCCGCCGGCCAGCCGCCGGGGTATAGCCGCCCCCAGGCCCAAGGCTTCCTCAGCGGGAAAGCCATCTACCTCAGCGCCGGCCATGGCTGGTATTGGTACGCTCCCGGCAACCGCTGGCTGACCCAACGAGGGAACACCAACGGGATCGTGGAGGACCTCAACAACGCGGAGGTCGTCAACCAGTTTTTGATTCAGTATCTCTACAATGCTGGTGCGGATGTCTGGCCGGTCCGGGAGCGGGATATGAACCTTTGGGAGGGGATCGCTGACAACGACAACCCCCAAGTCTATCAAGAACAGGGAGCGTGGTCTCCCGGAACCCTCCCGGGTTATAACGGCGGCACCTACCGCACGGCTTTGACGGCCCTGGGCACGGCCACCGCGCAGGCCATCTGGACCTTGACGCCACCGCGGGATGGCGTATATGCGGTTTACGTCTGGTACACCAGCGGTTCCAATCGGAGCACCGATGCGCAATTTTTGATCGAGCACGCAGGTGGGCGCACGGAGGTCCGGATCAACCAACAGGGCCATGGCTACACGTGGCGCTATCTCGGCTCCTTTCCATTCCGGGGCGGGCAGCCTGCCCGGGTGATCCTCACCAACCGGACCGATCGCTCGGAGAACCTGAATCACGTGGTGGTGGCGGATGCGGTTCGGATCGGCGGGGGGATGGGGACGGTGACCGGCGATGGGCCACCTCCGAGCCCGGGGCCGAGCGGACGGCCTCGCTGGGAGGAGGCAGCTCGCTATTGGGCGAAATACCAGGGTGCTCCGCCTTCGGTTTACGATCCCTTTCAGTGCTCCACCTACAGTGCGTGCGGGGACCAAATCGATGATGTGACTGCCCGCCCCCGCTATGCGGAGTGGGAACGCGAACCCTTCGATGATCCGGTGTATTTCTCGTTCCACACCAATGGTTATAACGGGACGATTCGAGGAACAGAATCCTATGTCTATGATAACAGTGATCCGAACTACCGGCGTGCGCCCGGGACCCTGGAACTCCAGGACGCGGTGCACACCCAGGTGATCCAGGACATCCGAGCCGGATGGGATCCGAATTGGATCGACCGGGGGAAGAAGCAGGCCAACTTAGGGGAATTGCGCCTGCTCTCCACGATGCCGGGCGTCCTGCTGGAGGCGGCCTTCCACGACAACCCACAGGACGCGGCCGCGCTGAGGGATCCCCGGTTCGCGCTGTTAGTGGCCCGCGCGATTTACAAGGGAATCGTGCGCTACTACGCCCAGCGGGATGGCCGTTCGCCGGTCTTTCTTCCGGAGCCACCCCAAGCGCCGGTCGCCCGCCAGACCGGGCCTGGCCAGGTGACCCTCTCCTGGCAGCCCTCCCCCAGCGATGGCGGCAGGCTCCTGGGCCATCCGGCCACGGCCTATAAGGTCTACACCAGCACCGACGGCTTCGCCTGGAGTGATGGAGTGGTCGTCAACAGCACATCCTATACGCTCTCCGGCCTGCCGGAGGGCACCATGCTGTTCTTCCGCGTGACCGGTCTGAACGCAGGTGGCGAATCCTTCCCCACTCCGGTGGTCGGGGTGCGCGTGGGGCCGTGGGGCGCGCCGCGCGTGCTGCTGGTGGACGGCTTCGATCGTTTAGACGCGGCCATGCGCCCCATCGAGAACCTCGGGGGAAGCCTGGGGACGGTGACGCGCATGCCGATCGCCCGCATGAACAGCTTCGATGCCATCGCGGGGGTGGGACGCGGGCTTTCCACGCCGTTCGACGGGGCTACGGATGAGGGGGTCTCCATTGGGGCCGTGGACTTGCAGGCCTATCCGGTGGTGATCTGGCTGCTGGGGGAGGAGGGAGTTTCGGTGCCTACATTGGAGGATGGAGCGCGGGCGAAGTTGCGGGATTTCTTGGCCCAGGGGGGGCGGCTGATCTTGAGCGGCTCGAACGTTGGCCAGGACCTCAGCCAGCGGGATCCAAGCTTCCTGAGCGATCTGTTGCGGGCAGGCTTTCTCGCCGACGACGCGGGCACCCGGACCGTCCGCCCGACCTCGGGGGGCTTGCTGGATGGCATCGGTGAGCTGACCCTCGACGATGGGACAATGGGGAGCCACCGGGTGACCACCCCGGAAGTGTTGGCTCCCGGGCGGGAGGCTCAGATCCTGATGCAGTATCCGGATGGACGGGGGGCGGCCACCCTCTACGGTGCGCCGTGCCCGCAGGTCGTGGTCTTCGGCTTCCCTTTGGAAAGCGCCTGGCCGATGAGTGCCCGGTCGGCGCTTCTCTCCCGGCTGTTGAATGCCATGATGGCGTGTGGGGCGCCTCTCGAGACGACCATCACGGCTCCGGCGCCGAACGCGCTGCTCAATCAGATCCCGGTGATCGCCGGCACGGCTTCCCCTGCGGACATCGCTGGGGTTCAGGTGGCGCTACAACGGACGGCGGATCAACAGTGGTGGACGGGGACCGGATGGGGCGCGGGGCCGGTCTGGCTGACTGCAGCGGGGCGGCTCTCCTGGTCCTGGACCCCGCCTTCGGATCTGGCGGATGGGACGTATGGGGTGCTGGCCCGGGCGGTGCGGGGAACAGCGGTGGATCCTACGCCAGCCGCTGTGACCTTTACGTTAGACCGCACGCCGCCCGGGGTGCCCACGCTGATCACCCCCACCGTGACGGCCACCTATACGCCCCCCATCCGATTCGAGTGGGCGCCCACCGGATCGGAGGTCCCGGCTGGATATGTGCTGATCATCAACAGCAGCCGCTTCACCGTGACCGCCAACGTCTTCCTGGCCAACCTAGCTCCGGGAGCCTATCAATGGACGGTGGCGGCGTTCGACGCCGCCGGCAACCTCTCCGGGACGCCGTCCCCGGTGCTGTTTTATGTCGCGGCGGGGGCTCGAGGTTCCACCGTTTACTTGCCGCTCGTTCTGCGGGGAACGAATGAAGGAGGATCTCCGCCGCCCCCCGCGTGTGAAGAGCGATTGCGCAACGGGGGGTTCGAAACGGATCTGGCCGGGACGTGGGAGATCTTGAACCCCAGCGCCCCCATCGCGCGGGTGCAGAGCCCGGTGTATGAGGGCCAATGGGCTGTCCGTCTGGGCGACCTCCAGGCGGCTTCCGCTTCCTATGCAACCCTCTGGCAGCGGGTGAACTTGGACGGGCGTCAGGCGACGCTCACCTTATGGCGTCTTCCTCAAATTCAGGAAAGCGAGGATCGTTTTTACATTGGCTTCCGGAACGCCCGCAACGAGTGGGTACCCTTGCTGGTCGATCGGGCGAACACCGGGACGTGGGGGGCGGTTACGCTGGATTTGACGCCCTATGTGGGGCAAATCGTTACACTCACCATTGGCGTTTACAATAATGGGAGGGGGTTGGGCAGCGCTGCAGTGGTCGATGGGGTGAGCCTACAAGTTTGCCGTTAAACGTAGTCGGAGTTACGCGGTGGATTTCTTCGTGGGGGTTTTTTGGGCGGAGCCGGACGCCTTCGGCGTCCGGCTCCGCCC
>FPIC01060924.1_pt1 | contig 10227 bp, 12 predicted proteins | sample 1504481 | NCBI WGS metagenome assembly FPIC01 (sample SAMEA4475357, study PRJEB15587) | soil metagenome | biome: Soil; feature: Field | place: India | collected 2015-03-11 | depth 0 m
GGGCTGTGGCGAGCATTGGGTCGCCTGCGGTGGCGAGGACCGCCCTGCCGCCCTTTTCTAGGCACTGGAGTATTGCCCTTCCCGACTCATCTTCTAGGTCTCTCCTAGTCAGCCTTATCGGCTCTGTTTTGGCGTAGCGCCTTATTGTCTCGAGGTGAAGGGGGCCTGTGTAGTCTTCGTAGAATACGCAGTCTGCGTCTGCCAGCGCCTTGGCGGCGGCTTCTGTGACGTAGCCAGGGCCGGGCCCCACGCCCACTAAGTAGAGCACAGATCGGCGTGTTTTTATGTAAAAATATTTTTACACCCCCGTAGGGTGGCTGGGTGTACGCTGTGGCGCGGCTTTATGGATTTGTGGAGGAGGTGGGGTTCAAGGCGCGGCTGGGGGCTGATATAGCGAGGGCATTGGGGGTGCGGCTGGGGGATGGGATTAGGGTTGAGAGCAAGGTGGGGGTGTCCTCTGCCCGGGTGGTGGAGGTGAGGGAGGACATTAAGGCGGGGGTTGTGGTGTCGGCAGACGTCTACATGGCTGTCAGCGGATTCAGGACAGTCCTAGTGAGGAGGTTTGGACGGGTGTACGAGGCCGACTCCATCTCGCTTGGTTTCGAGACGGCGAGGCCGATCGACGCAGAGGATGTCGTGAGGCTAGTAAACTTATTGGTGGCGTACAGAGTGCCCGTCTTCGCCAACTTCTCTGGTTTTCTCCAAACTGGGAGCGGGGAGTGGGTAAAGATGGTCGTGAAGGAGGTGTCGCCGAGGGAGCCTGCCTACCTTACGAAGGAGACTAAGGTGTTTGTGAGATAGTTAGTAGTTTCTCGCCTTCCCGAAGTCGAATTTGAGGAGGAGTAGGGGGTCTCCGACGTTTTTCAGCGAGGCGATTCTGGCCAACAGCCTTGAGGCTAGCTTGCCGCTTTTGTACATCTCCACAGCCTTCTCGGGGCCGTGCCTCTCGACAATGGCGTTTATTTCATCTCTAATTAAGTACTCCGCGATCTGCTCCACGCCGGCAACTTCGCCGTGTCTAATAAGGTTCGCGATGACGAAGAGTCTCAACTCGGTAATATCGATCTTTTTCAAAACATCCTCTATCCCGTTGCTCCACTTCACCGACTGAGTTGCCCTCTTGAACTCCTCTTCGGAGAACACCAGCCTCACCCTCTGGCTCCACTTAATTTTCCATAAGTTTAGCCACTCGGTTGCTAGTTGCCACAAGTTTTGCCACTTCCTCTCGATATACATGCACAGCCGCTGGCGCCCCCTCTCTTCGGAGAACTTCCTCCAGTTATAGATACCGGCCCGTGTGGCTAGGAAGTGCATAAAGTCCCTAAATACGAACTCGCGCACTGCCTCGAGCTCCCCGTGGGGCATGTCGCCGAAGTGCTCCTTCACCAGCTCCCTCAGCATGGAGTCCACTGCTGCCGCCGCGGCGTCAAAGTCACAGTAGTAATAACCCATGGTAGCACACCAATTGTATATTTAAAGACTTACACCACGTCAAGTCGCGCCAGTGCCTCCCCCGCCGCCTTAAGCGCCGCGGCGTGCGCCTCAACTGCTCTGTACTTACGGAGGAAGTAGGTGTAGGCCTCTCTAAGCGCCGTGTGGTAAACCTCGAACTCTATGCCGTAGTCTATGTCCAGTAATACAAGCCCCTCGGCCGGTGCGGAGGGCACCGCGCCTGGCCTGGGACGCTCCACCAGCTCCCTCAAGTCGCTGGCCTTCAAGACGCCTCGGCCTGTAGCGAGTATCGCCCAGGCCATTTTCCGTATCATCTTGTTCCTAAAGCCGCGGCCCACGAACATCATGTATATAAGCCCGCCTCTCTGCTCCACCTCGATTTTGTACACAGTGGTCACCGTAGGCGTCGCCTTGTCCCCCCTCCGCTTTATAAAAGAGCTGTAGTCATGCGTCCCAACCAGCACGGCGGCCGCCTCCCTCATCGCCTCCACGTCTTCGCCCCAGTGGGGGGCTACGTAGAGGTATCTACGTGCCTTTGCCCTCCGGGGGTTGAACCCCTCGGGTACCTCGGCCACGCCCCAGGCCCAGACTCCGCGGGGGAGCTTCGAGTTGACGTACCCCAGGTGTAGCCTCTGGCTCGTCATGACGACGTTGGCCACCGCCGAGACGCCTGGGTCTGTGCGGCTCCCTCTTCCCAGAATCTCGCCGAGGGCAGCTCTCAGCTTGGGCTCCAGGGAGTTGGGGTGGCCGGTGAAGCCGTAGAACAACGTGCCGTCGTAAGCTATGCGGTAGAGGTAAGGCATAAATAGTATAGGGGCCGCGTTTTTTAATGCTCACCTTCCGGAAGGCATCCGAGGGGGACATCCCAGAGATAGTGTCATTCACTATGGACACGTGGGACTGGGGGGACTATATACCTGAAGTGATTGGGCGGTGGGTGGCGGAGGGGAGGGCTTATGTGGCTGTCCTGGAGGGCCGCATAGCGGCGGTGGCCGCCATGAAGCTCGTGGGTAAATCGGCGTATTTGCAAGGCCTCCGAGTCAGGCCAGAGCTTAGGGGGAGGGGCATCGGCGAGGCCATGACTCGTTTTCTCCTTGATGAGGCTAGGAGGGCTGGGGCGTCCGTGGCGACTCTCCTGGTGGCGGAGTGGAATACCCCTAGCCACGGCTTGGTGAAGAAGGTGGGGTTCAAGGAGCGGATGGTGATCTACGGTGGCAGGCCGGCGGGAGGCGGGACGGGGAGGTGCCTCTCTGGGCTCGAGGCCTACGAGGCTGTGGCCGAGGCCTTGGGCAGGACTAGGGGGTATGCATGCCTCCCAGACGAGCCTTGGGTATGCACCGCAGTGACGCCCTGGGATCTACTCTCCCGCGGCAGACCCTGCATAGGGGATGCGTTATACGTGGGGAGGTTCTCCTTCGGCGCGGCCCAGGGAGATCCGCAGACCGACGTCACTTCTGTGGATCCAGGCGGCTACAAACAACGGTATGCCCCACACATATTGTACGCAACTGAGCTTTAAAATTAGACATTTCTGGAGGGCCGTGGAGCCGAGGTCGATATACGACGTGACAGAGGAGGAGGACCGCGAAGAGCTCGCACAGCTGGTGAGGGGTGGGGTTTTCAACTACGCGGTTTTGATCCCGGAGGATCTCCCCCGCGGTGACGTTGAGGAGGTTTTCAAAAAAGCTGGGTTCTCTAAGGTGGAGGTGGACGCCTCGTCATGGCCAAGGGAGCTTGCAGTAAAGACGGAGAGTGGGGTATACCTCTTTAAAAAAGTTGAAGAAGGGGTCTACAGGATTAGGCCTCCGAGCTCTCCGTAGCTAGTACACCTCGCCGAGGGCGTGTATCCCAAGCTCTCCCAGCCCCCTTTCTACCATTTTCTTGTAGAGCTCCAGTGCAAGGGCTGTGGCCGGCATCGGGAGGTTGGCTCTGTGGGCGTATTCGAGGGCATATACCAGGTCTTTTTTCAAGTGGGCGGACTTAAAGCCGGGGGTCAAGTCTCCCTTGAGCAACTTGGGGAGGTAAAGCTCCATGGAGCCGGATCTGGCGGCCCCTCCTGTGAGAATCTGGGCCACCTTGTCCATGTCTAGCCCAAGGGCCTTGGCGAGCCTCACAGCCTCGACCATGGCTATGGTGTTCAGCGCAACGGCGATTTGGTTTACCAGCTTCATAGCCTGGCCGTAGCCCACGGGGCCCATGTACACGATCTGCTTGCCGAAGGCCTGGAACACCGGCAGAACCTTTTTGAAAACCTCCTCCTTCCCTCCGACCATTATGGTTAGGGCCCCCTCCACGGCGCCTTTCTGCCCGCCGGTCACCGGCGCATCGAGGAACTCCACCCCGAGCTGGGCGAACCGCTCGGCGAAGCGCCTCGCCCACTCAGGCGAGTTTGTGGACATATCTACCACAATCAGCCCGGGCCTGGCCCCCTCCGCCACGCCGCTGGGGCCGAAAAAGACCTGCTCCACGTCGGGGGCGTCTGATACTATCTCGATGACCACGTCTACCCTCTTGGCGAGGTCGGCCGGAGAGTCGGCGACGTAGACGCCCAGTTGCTCAAAGGGCTTCGCCTTAGCCCTCGTCCTGTTGTAGACCGCGGCGAGGAGCCCAGCCTTGTGGAGGTGCATGGCCATTGGCTGGCCCATTATTCCCAGCCCGATTACCCCTACTCGCATGCCGCGTACTTAAGACATATAAATATAGCTTTTCCCAGTTCTATGCTGACGCCGGTGGTGTCTTACTCCACTGTGAGGGAGGTTAAGGGCCCTCTTATAGTTATTGAAAAGACTAGGGGCGTGTCCTACGGCGAGATTGGAGAGGTGGTTGGGCCAGACGGCGAGCCGAGGAGGGTGCAAGTAATTGAGGTGGGGACGGACTACGCCGTGGCGCAGGTGCTTGGCGGCACCCTAGGCCTACCTGCAAGGGGCTCCACGGTGAGATTCTACGGCAAGACTCTGAAAATCCCCGTATCGGAGCAGCTGATAGGGAGGATTCTAGACGGGAAGGGGCAACCGCGTGACCACATGCCCCTCCCGCCGCCGGAGGACTTCCGCGACGTAAACGGCGAGCCGCTCAACCCCTACTCCAGGGAGTACCCAGAGGAGCCCATTGAGACGGGCATATCTGCAATCGACGGCCTCTATACCTTGGTCAGGGGGCAGAAGTTGCCCATCTTCTCAGGTACCGGCCTTCCGCACAACCTCATGGCGGCCCAGGTGGTGAGGCAGTCCACGGTAAGGGGTAGCGAGGAGGGGTTCGCCGTAGTCTTCGTGGGTGTAGGCATCAAGACGGAGGAGGCCCTCTTCTTCATGGACGAGTTTAGGAAAACCGGCGCCTTGAGGAGGGCCGTGGCTGTGCTCAACCTCGCCTCCGACCCGGTGGCAGAGCGGGTCCTCGCCCCACGCGTCGGCTTGACAATTGCCGAGTACCTCGCATGGCAGCTGGGGTACCACGTCCTCGTGGTTATCACGGACATGACCAACTACTGCGAGGGGCTGAGAGAGCTGTCGTCGGGCAGAGGCGAGTTGCCGGGGAGACGCGGCTACCCCGGCTATATGTACACCGACTTGGCTACGATATACGAGAGGGCCGGCAAAGCCCACGGCCGCAAGGGATCCGTTACGCAGTTCCCCATCTTGACCATGCCCCACGACGACATAACCCACCCCATACCAGACCTAACAGGATACATCACGGAGGGCCAGCTAGTCTTGTCAAGGGCGATGTGGGGCAAGGGAATATACCCGCCCTTCGACGTGATCATGTCGCTGAGCCGTCTCGCCAAAGACGCCATCGGCGAAGGCAAAACCAGGGAAGATCATAAAGACGTCGCGAACACCCTAATCGCGGCGTATTCAAAGGCGCTCGAAATAAGGAATTTGGCCACGCTGGTGGGCGAGCGCAACCTCGGCTGGCGCGAGAGGCGCTACCTGCGCTTCGCCGACGCCTTCGAGCAGAAGTTCATCAAGCAGGGATACTACGAGAGGCGCTCCTTCGAAGAGACCCTCGACATCGGCTGGGACGTCTTGTCCATTCTGCCCGAGGACGAGCTCACCAACGCCAGGCCCCAGATAACCCAGAAGTTCTACAGACGTCACGTTTACGAATCGGTCCAACTCTAGGCGCGGCTTTTTAAACAGTCTATTGTTACGAGACCGTTGGCTTCACAACGCCGCACTGCCTCCTCTCCCAAGCAGAGGCCCGCGGCTTCGCGGCTACTAGTATCCTCACGTACTAGTTACCGCACCTCGCCTTGTGCGCCCACTAAACTGCGCCCAGCTTCAACGGCCTACGCGCCCTGTCTCTGCACACACTCACACCGCGCCGTGTTTGAAACCTCGCGGGCTCTCTAAGTTTTTATTTGCGTTGTGATATTTTGGCGTGGATTTTCCCATGCTGGTTAGGCCGTGGCTGGACTTGGCGAGGTACAGGGAGGCGAGGCTGAAGGAGGCGTTGATCGAGGCGAGGCTGGCCCTGGAGTTTCTGGGAGACGGCCTGGTGAGAAATGCCGCGGGTAAGGCTTTCCAGGCCTGGAAGGCCTATCTCGGGGCGCTCCTCGCTGATAAGAGGGAGTACTTGAAAGAGCTGTACCCCGGCTCGAGGAAGATTATGGTGGGGGAGGAGGAGGTTGATGTGGAGGAGGCGGACGTGGTAATCGCTCTGGTGCCTACGTCGCATATGGCTAGGCTGGCGGCGGTAGTTGGTGGGGACGCTGTGGAGCACACAGCCGTGGCCCTCCACCTCCATAGGTACCAGTACAACGCCCCCGACCCAGAGGGCTTCTTCTTGGATATACCAGACGACAGAACCGCGGCCATCTTCATCTGCCGCCTGGCTGGCAGAATAGCGCCCCACGACGAGCTGTACAAGAGGGTCTGCGGCGTATTAGCGCCGCCCACCGCCGGGCCTAATGTCTGACGGAGAGGAGGAGAAGGGCAAGTGGACTCACATTATTGAGGCCACGTGGAAGGAGCTACAAGACACCTCGCCTCGGTACACCCCCTACGTGACCTACGGCTTATTGACGGCAAATATCTTGATGTTCCTCGCCACGTTTGGCGCAATGTCAAACGACCCGTGGAGCGTCGGCTTGACTGCGTCTGAGTTTATTGAAAACCCCCTGGCGCCGAAGGTGTTGCTCTCAATGTTCGCCCACGCCGGCATTATCCACCTACTGGGAAACATGGCCTATTTGTACAAGCACGGCGACAACGTAGAGGCAGCGATGGGGAGGCTGAGGTACCTCGTCTTCTACTTGATCTGCGGCTACGCCGCCGTCGCCTCACAAGTACTCTACTCCTCGGCAGTGGGGACGCCTAGGGTGATGCTGGCGCCGATGGTGGGGGCGTCCGGGGCCATAAGCGGAGTCCTGGGGGCATACCTCTACCTGTGGCCCGGGGCCTCCACCTACCGTTGCTTCTGCTTTCGTTTTTCCTGCTACTGCATGAGGCTCACCGCGCGCCGCGACATAGCCATATGGCTTGGATTCCAGTTCGTGTTGCCAGTCTTGGAGCCTTCTGTGGCGGTCTTCGCCCATCTCGGCGGTCTTGTGGCGGGGATAGCTCTAGCCCCCATCATCGCCAAGAGGGAAAACGTGGCGAGGTTAAGGCAGATGGTGAAGCAGGGGGAGTATAGAGGCCCCCCTCCAGACGAGTACGAAGTGTTAGTCACAGGTTGGGACGGGGTAGTTAAGGTAGTCGTCGCCCTCGCGGTGATAGCCGTGGTAGCAGTGGCGGCTCTGGGCGTGAAAGGCCACATGTGGCACGTCTACACTGTGAAGTATCGGCTAGACGGCGGTGTAGAGGAGTTGGTAGAGACGGGTCTGCCTCAGCCTCTCAAAGTGGAGCGGGTTATCACCGGTTGCCTACCTGTAGGTGTGTCTTGCTTCCCGGTAGACGGCTATTTATTGGTAAGCCACGGACCGGCTAGCAACATAGGTATCCTCCTCTCAGTGGGGTTAATAGGCGCGCTTTTGTTGTTGCTCTACGACGCAGTCAAGTCGCAGAGAGAGTGGGAAGTCCTCTAGCTTTAAATTTCGCATTCGGCTAAGGATATGCAGTATAGGGAGACGGTTGGGCTGAGGCTTTCCGAGATCGGCTTCGGGGCGTGGGTTGTGGGGAGCGACTTGTATAGGCTAGACGACGACACAGCCAGGAGGCTGGTGAAGAGGGCCCTCGACCTCGGCATAAACCTCTTCGACACGGCCGACGTATACGGCCGCGGCCGGAGCGAGGAGCTCCTCGGCCAGTGGCTCAAGGGCTATGACGTGGTCATATCCACGAAGGTGGGCTACGACTTCTACTCCGGCGCGAAGCCAGCCAGGAGGTACGACCCCCAGTATCTGGAATTCGCCGTGTCTAAGTCCGCGGAGAGGCTTGGCAGGAGGCCGGACATCTTGATGCTCCACAACCCGCCGGCGGACGCGGTTAAGTCCGCGGCGGAGTATGCCTTGTCCAAAAGAGGAGTCTGGGCCGACAGGATAGGGGCCGCTCTGGGCCCGGAGACCAACGTCCTCGCTGAGGGCCTCGCGGCGCTTGAGGCGGGATACGACGCCTTGATGTTCGTCTTTAACATACTGGAGCAAGAGCCAGCTCTCGAGCTGGTCGGCCGCGGCGCAGGGAGGATTCTCTTGGCGAGGGTCCCACACGCCAGCGACGTGCTGACCGACAGGTTCAAGCCGGAGTTCCCGCCGGAGGACCACCGCTCCCTCCGGAAGAAGGAGTGGCTCATAAAGGCCAGGAAGCTGGTGGAGGCCGAGGTAGCCCCCCTAGCCAAGGAGCTGGGCTACACCCTGGGGCAGTACGCCCTCAAGTTCGTGCTCTCTTTCCCAGTCACCAGCGTCTTGGTAACGGCCACCTCTGTAGAGGAGCTGGAGGAATACGCCGAGGCCTCCGACGGCAAACCCCTACCCCGAGACCACCTAGAAGCGCTGAGGGAGTTTTGGACAAAACACAGAGAGGAGCTAAGCGAGTAAAAAAGACTAGTACCCAAATAGGTTGGCGAGGTAGCTCTGCTCCCAGCTGTCTTTTCGCTGTGTGTACTCTCTCTTTGGCTGCGGGTCTTTGGTCGGCTTAGGCGGCTGTGTGGTGAAGTCTAGGCCGAACATGACGGACAGAGTCTCCAGCCTCCCCTCAGGGTTGCCGACATAGGCCCAGCCCAAGAAGGCGTACTGGACGCTGGCTCTGTGGCTCAGCCCCTCCATCTCGAGTATTTTGTTGGCGGCGAATAAGGCGCTCTCGAAGGCGATTTCTTGGTTCTTGGGGAACGGCAGACTTGCGGCGTCGCCTGCGGCGAGTACGTCGTCGAACTTGGGGTGGCGGAGGTCCTGGGGGCCGCGCACGCTGATCCAGTTCTCCCCCAAGCCGGCCTCGGCTATGAACTTAGGCGCCCTGTTGGGCTCCAGCATTGCCAAGATGTCGTAGTTGTACCTCTCGCCGCTCTTAGTCACGACGTAGTTCTCCCCGATCTCCGCGATTTCCTGGTTGACGACAAGCTCTATGCCCAGCTTCCTGTACAGCTCGGCCACCACGTCGGCGATTACTGGAGGCTGGGTCTTGTCGTTGGCGTCTATGTGTATAATCCTGAACTTGTCCCTTACCCCCCTGTGCCTAAGCACGGCGTCTATTAAGGTGGCGGTCTCGGTAGGCGCTGGGGCGCACCTGTACGGCGCCTTGGGGGCGTAGACGACCACGGTGCCCTTCTCGGCTTTCCACACCCTCTCTTTCAAAGTGCGCACCCTGCCGGGGTCGTAGACGTTCAGCACGTTGCCCCTGTACTTGTCGTAGCCCGTTATGCCAGAGCCGTCTAGCACCACGCCCGGGGCCAATACGAGGTAGTCGTACTGAAGCTCCTTGACGCCGCCGTCCGAGGCGTAGCCGCCGACCAGCCGCACCTTCCTATTCGCCGGGTCCACGGAGTAGACTGTGCCGACCATCACCTTGACGCCTCTCCTAGCGACCTCTTCATAACTCCTCACAATGCGGTCCAGTGACTGCTCCCCCGTCAGCAGGAGCGGCCTGCTGGGCCCCGCGAAGTAGTGGGGCGCCGAGTTTACCACCGTTATCTCGGCCTGCATCTTGCCCTCTAGCAACGTCTTTGCCACAGTCATGCCAGCGATGCCCCCACCGACTATCACCACCCTTTTCATAGAGGCTGCTTCGAATTTCATTTTTAAAGCTTCTAACAAATCTTATAAACCAGCCTCCCGGGACGCACATGTTGTGCGGCGACGAGCTGTGCTTTACTGCGGAGCTTATCCACTTCGAGCGCCCCCCGGAGAAAATAGAAATAGACGCCGAAGGCGCCGTGGCTATATGCGTGAGGAAGGAGGCTGTGGCGCACTGGAGGGAGCTCCTGCAGGCTTTATACTACGCCTACAGCTGGCGTGGCCCCGCCCGCAACCCAAATATCTCTGCGTTGCTGTTCCTCGCCAAGACGAGCCAAATAAAAGACGCGTTGAGGATATCAGCCGCCGGGGCGTCGGAGGCCATATGTGCTGCGCTGGGGCCGGCCGAGGCTCTGAAGAAGGCGGAGATGCCGAGAGGAGAGCCCCACCTGCCGGAGGGGCGGTGGGACCCCTGGGCCATCACGAAGTTCGCCATCGATCTGCTACAATAAGTACTCGGGGTAATGCGCTGTTCTATTCAGAAGGAAAAATTTAAAGTTACCACCTTTCTAGACACAAGGGCCCGTAGCTTAGCTAGGTAGAGCGCCCTGGGGCCCAGCCCCGTGCCCCGCGTAAGGCTCATAACCGGGAGGTCCCGGGTTCAAATCCCG
>FPIC01035475.1_pt1 | contig 10195 bp, 16 predicted proteins | sample 1504481 | NCBI WGS metagenome assembly FPIC01 (sample SAMEA4475357, study PRJEB15587) | soil metagenome | biome: Soil; feature: Field | place: India | collected 2015-03-11 | depth 0 m
AAAAAAAAAGGTTTTGTTTTGTGCCTTTATGGCAGTGGCTGGGTTAAAGCTGGGTTGGTCCGCTGTGTTGTTGGCGTTGTCTCTGTTGGTGGCCGCGGCTTACGGACAGCCGCCCGGCAATACGCCGGCTGACGTCGGGTTTATCTGCGCCACGGCGGGGGAGTTGGGCTTGGCAGGTGAGCCGCCGGTGTTGGCCTTCTCCGTGTTTGAAAAAGGCGTCTGGAAGCCGGCAGAGGCCTTCGTCGAACCTGAAGACGTGGCCTTCCTCCTCGTCCCGTTGCTAACTGGGGATAAGCCGGAAAAAGGCGTTGTACAAGGCCAGCTCCCGCCCCCCGTCTTGAAAAACGAGACCACCATCTGTTTCAAGCCGGGCAGAGGGGCGCCGAGGGCTAAGCCGCCAGCCGAGGGCAAACTGGCGGTGGTCAAGAAGAGGGGCGAGGTCTACCACGTCTTCATCACAAGGCCGGAGGCGGCGCCGCACGCCAACTTCAGCATCTCGCAGATGGGCAAGCCCCAAGGCGAGAGGCCAGACGAGGTGAAGACAGAGGGCGCCCTCCCCAAGAGCAAGCCGAGAGGCGGAGGCGAGGCGGAGGCGCAACTGACAACCGGGATGACCTACTGGGCCTCTTTCAAGCTATACAGCTCCTTCAACAAGGTGCTTGGGCTCGGGCAGTGCGCCGTTTTTGAATTCGACGTGCCGGCTGAGACAGCCGACGCCGCCTTGGTGCTTCTTGGCGGCACAACGCCCGGCACCTACAGCTACTACGTGGAGAAGTGGCAAAACGGCGCCAAGACGGCGACGTACAGTGGGCAGACCACGGTGTACAGCGGATCTCCGCAGACAGTGGCGGTGTGGATGGGCGGCGGCAGAGCCACATACAAGGGGCGGATATGCAACCCCTACCTCTCAAGCGCCGCTGTGTACACGGCGGCTCTCGTCCGGGTAGTAAACCAGCAACAATACCTGAGACAAGACACAACAAAGATGCCAAAAACCCACATACACCTAAGCACCTCCTTTGACAGTAAGCCGCCTGCCAATCCACAACTTTTGAGAAACAGCTACGTGGCGGTGCCCGGTTTTCTTGTAGACGCCGCGTCTCAGATCACCGTGGATGTCTACCTCCGCGTGCTCAAGAGCAAGGCGGCCTCCACGCTCTACGTATACTGGGGACCCCTATACCTAGGCTCGATAACAGGCTATACAGATCCCACCGACAGCAACTACTTAGTCTTCCAGACTAGAATTACGATACCTTCCAGCCTATACATGTACCTACTCCCCACCAATGGCCTCGGCGGCGTCATATCCATAGGGCCTGTGGACGCCTCCCCAGGCTTCGACGCAGAAGTTAGAATATGGACATACGTCCAACGGCCAGTAGAGCTCGCGCCCGCAGGCGACTACCTATACAGAGATTACTATACTAAGAGGTTTAGAGAGACCACCCTGGTCTTTCACGATGTTGTTGGCTCGGCCCCGCCTCAAGTAGCGCTTATGGCAGATCTTGAGTATATCGCGATGTCTGATGGTAACTATATGATAATTTTAAATACTAAGCCACTAGTAATAGGTGACTGGACTGGAAAAACTAACTTTGTCAAGCTTAGGTATTATATTAAGGGATTTGACTCTAACTCAATACCAGTAGGTTTCTCAGTAGCCGTCGGCCCAGTATATAAGCTTGGCTCAAATATCTTGCTGGAAATTCTCCAATACATCTCAGCCGCACTGAGCTATTACGACCTCGCAAAAAGTACTCTTGATGCCTTGAAAGGAGCGCGGGTGCAATTCCCAATAGTTGGCTACATTACTCTACTCTTAAGTAGCTATGTGAGCTCGATATCTACAAACGTAATTGGTTACTACGACGCGGGTAGAGGTGCGGCGGTTTTGGAATTCTACACCGGCGGGTATAACGAACCACTTACGACATATTGGGGCCTATTCCCCTCTATCAGGTCGGTAGATACTGTAGTCGTGACGGGGGTGGATTTAGGGCTCTGTGATAGTATCTCGTGTTACTGGTTTAATATTTTCAGCGCCGACGGGCCCTCTATGCCAATCACCACGTTGGGCCAAGGCTCCGTCTCTGGTTATGTGAACGCATTCCCATATAGGACGTTGATGTGCGGGATCCAGGAAATACCTCACATCCGAGACGTCGATAAGTGTCTACGCCAGTATTTTAGGTGATGCAGGTACCCTGGTTTGGTTTGAAGTCTTCTTTTTTTCTGTTTCTTCTTAACGCCCCTCTTTACTTGTTTGTTTGGGATATTCCTCTTCCGTATGTGGGTCTCGTCAGCGGCTTGACGTATTTGTTGGCGTATTTTTTGGCTTGTGGGCGGTTTTTTGCGCCTGTCGTGATATACGCCGCGGGCGCCTCGGCGCTTCTTGCCAACGTAGTTTTTGGCGAGGTGCGGGTGCTGGGGGGTAAACTTGTGGAGTTGTATTTTCTCGTGGCACTAGCCGCGTCTCTCATCTACGCCTCTACCTTTAGCAGAGGGGTGGGCAGATTTTTGTCTGTTGTCCTCCTCCTCGCCTCTGTGGCGCTAGGCGGCGTTTTTATGGTGATAGCCGCCGCCATCTGGCGCGCGGCGGTGCCCACCCTCGGCTTCGCGCCTTGGTTGCCGGAGCCCCAAGACGCCCCAATATACGTGGCGTTGTACGAGCTCTGGAGGAGGATCCACACGTATCCCAAGAACGTTAGGTGCGGCAAGCAAGGCGCCATATCAGACGTTAGGGAGCGTCGTGAGGCCCCGAGTGGATCCGGTCAAAAGAAATAGGGGAGGTTAGGTGCGAGCCGGGAGCCTCACGCATCGTATTTACGCCGCTCACCGCCAGTTTTTGATACATGTGTAGCTCGGCGACGTTCCAGGTGTGGTGTAGCTAATGGCGCCTTGTTAGCCGTGGATCGAGTCGGCTTTAGCACTCTCCTTTAAGGCCCTTTGGCGGCGTCACTCCTCTCTGCCCTTGGTAGAGGCCGGAGTACTGCGCCCTCCCCTCGGCCTTGGCCAAGACGAGGTGCAAGAATCGCATCCCCCTCTTAAGCACAATGGTGTTGGGCGACTCGTTGACCACCTCTATTGTTATGTTGCCCTCGAAACCTGCGTCGACAATGGTGGGGGGTATTACTAGACCGTATCGGGCGAGGGTGGAGCGGAGGTTGGCGAAGCCCACGACGTCGTCGGGCATCTTGACGTATTCCTCTGTTGTGAGTAGTACGAAGTTGCGCGGGGGGATGACCACCTCGTCTGACTTTACGATTCGGAAGAGGGGCTTGGCGGTTTCCAGGTCGCACGGCCTAACTACGGTGTTCTCGTAGGCGTATATGGCGTACTCTCCCCCAATCCTTAGATCTAGGCCGTTCTCCCTTACGGTGTCTGGGTAGAGGGGGTCTACCTTCAGCCTGCCCGTGGATATGAGCCGTTTAAGCTCGTCGTTGGCAAGTATCATACAAAGGCGTCGGCGGATAAATAAAAGCCCAGTGTCCAGTATACGCCCTAAATAGTGAACATAACTCTTATATCTCAAAGGCGCGCTTGTGGCAATGGACTTGAAACAGCTCATAGAGCCCATTGCGCAGTACATGTCGCACCCAGTAGTTGGCGGCTGGGTGTGGTTTATGATTATAGCCTTCTTCTTGGCCTTCATAGCGTCTATACCGCCCCGGAGGCCGCTGGGGGAGTGGGTCGGCGACTTATTCATCAGGTGGGGCCTCGCCGGCATATTGGTGTGGTTTGTGGTGAACGGTATTTGGGCCATTAGGGAGGTGATGGGGCAGAGGCTGATTGTGCCCTTCTCCCCAATCGAGGGCTACTTAGAGTACGCCACTGTGTGGAGCGCCGTGTTGACGGGGATGGCCACCTTCCTGTTCTTCGGCTCTGCCCTTCTGCTGAGGGCCATATTCGCCAGGGAGGAGATCCCCAAGGGCGTTGTTTACTACAGGCAGGAGGTCCTTGTCATGGACCCAAGCGCCCAGACGGCGGCGCCCCAGGCCGAGAGGAAAATCCCCGCCGTCGTTGTGGACAATAGGCGGGAGAAGAAGCGCTAGCCTGGGTGGATGTAGGCGAGGATTAACACCACGTCGTCATTTTTTACCCGTGTAGATAAGCCGGAGAGAAGCCTTATATCGACGTCGTTAACGGCGATGTATATATCAGGCCTCAGCCTCCCGCCATCGCCGACGACCCTTCTGTACAGCTTCTGGGACACCGACGACAAGGACTCCAGCACCTCCTTGACTGTGAAGCCCTCTACCTCTACCTCATCCCTCCCTCCTGCAAGCGCTACCAAGACGCCGGCCAGCTTAACCTTGGGCACAGTTATAACTACAGCCACTGGTTAAATCTATGCTCTGCGCCGAGTATGGACCAGTCACGGTGGGGTGGGACGGTAGGAGGACCTACGTCAACCCGGCGGGTTGTGAACAGCGGGTGGACCTAAGAACGCTTGTGGAGCAAGTCCGCCTAGCTGTTGCGGACCGCAGACTTTTGTACCTGCTTGGCGTGCCGAGGGGCTACGTGACCACTTATAAACTGTACGCCAAGGCGGTGGGCACAAGCCCGCGCGGCGTTGGGCGCCTGATGGCGGCTAATCCGTTGCCAATAATACTTCCGTGCCACAGAGTTGTGAGGAGCGACCTATCGCTCGGCGGCTACACGCCGGGCGCCGACGTCAAGAGGGCTCTTCTCGTGTTCGAGGGGGCGCTGTGCGGCAAGAGGCCTTGTAAGGTGGTGAGGCCTGCGCCCGTGGCTGACGTCAGGGAGGCGCTTCGCCGCAGTCTTGGGTTGTCGTGAATTGTTATATATGGGCTTCGGGGTTTGGCCAATGCCTGTGAGGGTTCGCATAGACAGGTCGAAGTGCGTAGTGGCGCACTTCTGCCTTTTCTACGCCCCCACGGTGTTTGTACCCGGAGAAGGGGGGAAACCCGCCGTGGCGGCGGAGTACTCGGTTAACGGGAGCCTAGAGGAGGGGGTGGTGCCCGACGAGCTCTTCGAAAGCGTTAAGGAGGCGGAGAGGCACTGCCCGTCGCGGGCTATTAAGGTGTATAGGGAATGAAGTACAGGGCGGTAATACTGGACGTGGACGGGGTCGTCACGCCCTTCCGCTCGGCGTGGCAGAGGCTACACGCTGTGCTGGGCACCGACGGGTCGCTCAACAGGGCGTTGTATAAGCTGGGGCTCATCGACTACTATGAGTGGGCTCTTTACGACGCCTTGCTGTGGCACGGGGCCCCGAAGAGGGTGGTTGAGGCGTATTTCCAGACGACTAGGGGGCTAAGCGCCTTGTGCGACGTCTTGAAGGAGGCTGGGGTCTACACAATAGCGGTATCCGCGGGGGTGGGCTACACCAGATCGCTGGCGCCCTGCTTCCACTTTTATGTCGTCAACGATCTTGTGTACAGCGACGGCGCGGTGGCCACAGTCAGCGTGTCTGTCAGCGACAGAAACAAGGACGAGGTGGCTGAGAGGATTATGTCTCTCCTCGGCGTGGGCTGGGACGAGGCGGTGGTTGTCGGCGACGGCGAGGCCGACCTGCCCATGATGAGGAAGGCGGCTCTCCCCATCGCCTTTAACCCAGTTAGCGAAGAGGTGGCCAGGGCGGCCAAGGTGGTTATAAGAGCCGACTCCCTACTCCCCCTCGCTAAGTATTTAAAGGCGGCTTTAAGGAGAGAGGCGTGATGACCACACCGATTCTGATATGTGATATGGCCGTCCCAGTCTGAACTTTTAAAGAAGTACCATGCGTGTACTGTGGAACTCAGGAGAATAATCAGAGTTGGGGAGAGATCCTTCGGCATTACTCTGCCTAAAGAGTGGGTGGAGTTGCACCAGTTAAAGGTCGGCTCGCCGGTAAGAGTCATAGCGGATAGGGACAAGATCACAATTCTACCCGGTGCGGAGACCGGCGGACTCAAGAAGGTGTCCATTAAAAGCGACGATGTCGAGAAAGCGACCCGTGACATAATTGCCTACTACATCGAGGGGGCTGATGAAATAGAAGTGGAGACGAGGCACATATCGGCCGTGGTTACGAAGATTGAGGGGAAGTTGCCGGGGGTTGTCCTCATGGAAGAGGGAGGCGTCTTGAAGCTTAAGATTGTGACCCGCGAGGATGTAAACATAGACGAGGCGGTGAGGAGTATGTACACGACTGTGGATGCGATGTTTTCCCTCTTCCTCCAGATGATTTCGGCAGAGAGGCGTGACCTAGCGGGCGAGATCCTGCGCCTAGACGACCAGCTGGATAGGCTGTACTTTTTCTCCCTAAGGACAGTTAAGCGGAATATTATACAAAAGCCCGAGCTCTACGTCGACTACATTATAACTATCAAAAACCTAGAACACGTAGGTGATGCCATAGACAGAGCAACCAGCTACTACCTCCATACCGAGGTGGGGTGTAAGGAAGAGGTATACCAAACATTTAGAAAAGTATACACGTTTCTCCAAGACGCTTTCAACGCTTTTTACAACGTCGACGCCGGCAAGGCCCTTTCTGTGCTCTTAAGACGCGGCGAGCTTGAAAAAGAGACTCTTAGGGCCATGTGTCCACAAGCAGCGGCGGTGATGCACGAGGCTTCCTCTATCGTCGGCTTCGCCGCGGACATAGCCGAGGCGGCGTACTCGAAATCAGTTAGGAGATGAGAATTGTTATTGCGTGGCCGTTCCACGGCATTTTTGGAATTCTATACGCAGGTCTAGCAGTGTTTCTACTCCCCTTCTTTACTTTTTCCTTCACAGATCTTCTCAAGTCTGCGGGTGCACCGACCTTAGTTGCCGCCTTGCTGGGGATGTCCTTAACTCTCCTGAGCCTAGTCACAAGCCCGGTCAACCTGGTGGTGTATACTCTCTCCCGGAGGCAGTACATCCCCGTGGTGGACTACGTGGTCGTTTTCGGCATGCCTATACCAATCCCAAGGGTGGCGTTGCGCGAGGAGAAGTCATACATAGCGGTGAACCTAGGCGGCGCGGTGATTCCCCTCGCCGTGGCCGCCTACCTACTCCACCTCTTCTACACGCCAATGCTGGTAGTCTCCATCGCAGTGGCTGCTTTTTTGACAAACGCAGTTAGCCGAGTCGTGCCTAATGTGGGCGTGGTGACGCCTGCCCTCGCGCCTCCCATAATTGCCACCCTCTCGGCGCTGTTAGCCGGCGGGGGGCCCGCGGCGACGTACATAACAGCCGTCTTCGGCACAATAATAGGCGCCGATGTGATGAACTTGGGAAAAGTCCTGCGCCACAGGCCCCCATTTGTCTCGATAGGAGGGGCCGGCGTATTCGACGGTATTTTTCTGAGCGGCGTGGTGGCTACCTTACTGGCGAACCTCTTGTAGAGAAGGCGGGTCTACGGCAACAGCGGGAGGCGTGGGAGGGGGTACCGTTGCCGTAGCCGCCGCTTGTTAAAGACTAGTCACTTTAAATAGATTTCTATAGAAATAAACAAAATATAGAATTTATATATGTTGGTTGTATACTTTGCATAATTTAAATAGGCTAATCACGGCTAATTCTTTACATACAACTAGGAACTTTAAATATTTCATAAAATTGCATTTTGAGAATTATACAATTTCGCCGGCGTGAGGATACCCCTGTCTAAGCCCCTTCCCGGCGTATCTCTCTAAGCCGCCTCTCATTAGCTGGACTAGGTTCCACACATGTTTCTTCGCCCTGTCAAGAGCGATTTCCTTTAGCCTCTTCTCGTCGCCGCCTCCCTCCTCTTCGTGTACTGTCACGTCGAGGACAAGCACCCCGGTCTCGATCTGTAGTTGCATCAGCCCAATGGAGGTCGCCAAGTAGCTGTACTTGTCTACTTGAGTAGGGCCCACCCACCCCAAAACGATAACGGCATCGCATCCCTCCCTTATCAGCTTTAAGGCCCCCCATACCGTGTTTTTGATGCCGGGCACGGTTATCCTCTTCACAACGGCGTTGGGCATTAGGTTTCGTATCTCGTCAACGGCTACTGTGCCCATATCGACACGGGCAAATGTGGTGTCAACCACGCCGATGCAAGCCACGGCTAAACAACAAAGACTATATATAGCTGTGCCCCTCTTTTTCCGTGAAGCGGTTTGGCATAGCCATCCCGAAGGAGGTTGCTAGCGAGGTGGAGAAGCTGTCGCAAGAGCTGGGAGTGACTAGGAGCGACTTGATCGCCGTTGCGGTACAGGAGTACCTAGAGTCTAGGAAAAACCACGCCGACCCGGGGCACCAGTGCGTCGGCGCTGTTTTGGCCTTGAGCGACTCCTTTAGCGACGTCGGCGAGATAATAGAGGAGCACAAGACATCGGTCTTGGCCTACACACACCTCCACGTAGAGGGGAGGTGCTTGACCATATTAGTGGTGAAGGGTAGTGGCGACGCCGTAGAGAGGCTCACGCTGGAGCTGTCCAAGAAAGTCCACGTGGCGAGGTACGTCCCTTTGATGTGAGGATCCCCAGGGAATTTCTCGAAGAGGCAAGGCGCAGGTGCACCCCACAAGAGGAGTGCGTAGCCCTCCTCTTCGGCAGAGACAATGCCGTGGCTAAGTGGCGGTGGGTGCGCAACTTGGCGGGGAGCCCCGTCGCGTTTAGAATAGACCCCGAGGAGATGTATAGGGCGATTACCGAGGCGGAGGAGGAGGGGCTGGAGCTACTCGCCATCTTCCACACACACCCCGGGCCCCCGACCCCCAGTAGCGTAGATCTGAAGTACATGAGGCTGTGGCCAGTTGTGTGGATCATATCAAGCACGTTTTCGTGGAAGACGACGGCTTGGCGCCTTGAGAAAACATTAAGGGAGGTACAAATCACGTTGCAATGATTATAGCCACCACGACGGTGAACTTCGCCTACTTCACCGGGGCCTGGGTGGAGACCTTCGAGCGCTTCAAGGCTGCTGTCAAGTGCGGGGACTACTTGGCGGCTGTTGTGCCCCAGCTTGACGCAGAGCGCGTAGGGGGCAACGTATTTGCCTACAAAGACGGCGAGGACCCTGCAGAGGCTCTCCGAAAAGCAGCCTCTAGGTGCGACGCGTCGGTGGTATACGTCGATGGGGGCACCACACTACGCCACTTCGAAATTATAAAAAGGGCGCTTCCCAACGCCGAGTTTCGCCTAGCGGACGAAATATTAAGGGAGTACAGGTCGGTGAAGAGGGGCAACGAAATCGAGAAGATAAAGACGGCGGCAACCAAGATCAGGAAGGTCCTAGAAGCTGTTGAGCTGACACCTGGGATAACAGAGCGCGAGGCGGCTTTCAAGATCTACTCCATGCTTTACGAAGAGGGGCTCCACCCAGGGCCTATACTTGTCCAATTCGGCCCTAACACTGCACTGCCACATCTAGAGCCCACGGAGAAGAAGCTTCACCGAGACGAGGCTGTGGTGCTAGACGTCTCTGCCTCCTACCGTGGCTACTACGGCGACTTGACAACGTCGTTCTTCTTCGGCGAGGCCCCGCCCCAGTACGCGGAAATATACAACACCGTAAAGGAGGCACAAGCTACGGCGCTGGCCTCGGCAAAGCCCGGCGTCGGAGCCGCAGAGGTGGACAAAGCCGCCCGCGCAGTTATTGAGGCGAGGGGCTACGGGCGCTACTTCATACACCGCACGGGTCACGGCCTCGGCCTTGAAATACACGAAGCTCCCGACATCTCTCCCAACTCGCCCGACGTGCTGAAGCCTGGGATGGTCTTCACAATAGAGCCCGGGATATACCTGCCAGGGAAGTTCGGAGTAAGGCTGGAGATAGACGTGGTGGTGGAAAAAGACGGCGCCCACCCCCTTTAGTGCAGGGAGGCCAGCTCTAGGAGGAGCCTAGCGATGTGGGGAGCGGTCGGCTGGAGCTTAGCCACGGCCGCCTCAACGGCCTCATCAGGCAAGACGCCGTATCTCCTCAACATGTGGACGTGGAGCCCGAGCACCTCTCCAACACACGCCATGTGTATGCAGTACATCCAGTTTAAAAAATCCTCCGTAGCGACGAGCAAATAGCACCCCAGGCAAGTACATGCCCCAAATAGCCCCCGCAGTGGGCATCTGCAAGCAATAGCTACTTGGGCCAGTGCCTTGCAGATATGCGGCATAAGCCACCAATCCACCCTCATCGCACTTGCTATTGAGCCCGAGAATTGTAGTTAAAGAAACCTTTAAATTAGGGTATAAAGATAGGCCAGAGGCGGGGGGCTGCGCGGCGTGCCGGCCGC
>FPIC01007991.1_pt1 | contig 10171 bp, 11 predicted proteins | sample 1504481 | NCBI WGS metagenome assembly FPIC01 (sample SAMEA4475357, study PRJEB15587) | soil metagenome | biome: Soil; feature: Field | place: India | collected 2015-03-11 | depth 0 m
GGTGTTCAGGCCGATGCTACGCGCGGCGCCCTGGCCGACCAACTGCTACCGACACTGCAGACCGAAGTACGCCAGCGCATCGTCCTCGCCGAGAGCGTGGCAGACGGTCGTCTGGCACGTGAACTGGCGCCGGACAGTGCCGCCGCGCGGGAGGTCAGCAGCCTGGTGGACGAGTTGCTGAGGTGGTCGCCATGAGCGGCAAGCGCATCGGTATCGGTGCACGTCCACTGGCAGATCCGCAGGCCGAAGCCTGGATACGCCAGGGCGTCGCCATCGATCACGGCAAGGTCGAGCGCTACAGCGCTCGGCTGACGCTGGACGTGACGCCAGCACTGCGCACTTGTGGCCTTCGACCGCGGCATGAGCATGGCGGAGATTCCGCGCGAAGTGCTGGAGCAACACGCCACGTCATAACGCATGGGGACTCACCAGGCATGGCGAACGCTGACACTGCTAACAGGCACATATCCGCCCTGGGTTGGACAGTGCTCGCTACGTCGCCACCACGGCTGATCTACAACACGTCCGACAGCGTCCCTGCCGGCAGGTATCGCAATTCGCCGATCAATTCACTGTCGCCTGGCGATCTGATGCTGGTTCACCTAATGCAATGGCTGGCAGCACGGCTTCCTGCTGGCGAAGGCACCGTTGTTGGAGGCTGTGGCGACGATGGTGCCGCAGCACGTTTGCATACAAGGTCGTCAGAGACGATACGCATCAATGGCGTCCTAGCTGCCAGACGCTTGGGGGTGGTAACGACAGCGGCGCGCGCTGCCAGTCTGGCAGGCCTGTCGGCGCCTGGCTGGCGCTAAAATACTCCTGCTCAAGCGCACCAACCAGAAGTCATTCGACAGTCGCCACTTCGGCACAGTGTCTGTCGATGAGATGATCGTTCGGGTGCAGCTCTTGTGATCGGGCTCAGGTCTATGAGCTGTCCAATATCGCGTCGATCATGATATCGATAGCGTATGCTCAGACTGCGCATTCAAGCACCGCGGACCTGCGGATACCTCTGCCCTCGGCTACCGCCCAGCGACTGCGAGATCCTTAGTATCTCCCAGCCTGATTACCCTGCTCAGGCACACAAAGGCACGGAAAAAGCGGAGGGCAAGATAAAAGGTGGCGGCACTTCGTTGGCCTGAAAAGCAGTCTGCACGGGGGTTGGAGACGGCACCCGAGGCATGCATAGGCGTGCCGTGCACAGCGCAAACGCCTGCTAGTTCTGGCTTTGGCGCGTGCCTAACACTCCTCATTGCGATCAGCTTGGAACAGGCATCGGTAACCGAACCTACAACCGGAAACCGATGCAGACACAGAATCATGCCTGGAAGCTTGTAGCCCTTGAGCTACAAGACAGCTCGGGCTGCGCCATTTTGTAGCCCAAGAGCTACAAATGACCTCTTTCAACGATGTTTCTGAAACGCTGAAAAAAGCACGCGAGCAACAACCCTGATCAGAAGCGCTCATCAGCCTAGCAAGCCTGGCTTGAGAATTAGACAGTGAGCCGAATAGAAGGCATTATCGGCTCACCAGCTGAGCCGAATAGGCTCACTAATCGGCTCACAGATGAACGCCCTCATGAATGACTCGCTCTGGATCTGGCAGCAGACAGACTGGCCGCACTTCAGTTGGCAAGCCGAAGCGCTTGCCCCGCTGCTGCGCGCATGCGGTCAAGCTCAGGGACGTTTGTTGGGAATGCTCGGCGCGGTGGGCAGTGACACCGAAGTACAGAGCAGCCTGGATGCCATGCTGCAGAACATCGTCACCTCTTCGGCCATCGAGGGTGAGCAGTTGAATGTCGGCTCGGTGCGCTCATCACTGGCACGGCGCCTGGGGCTGAACGAAGAAGGCCGTACAACCTCGCGCTCCGAAGGCCTGGCAGAGCTGCTGCTAGATGCAACCCGTTTGCATCAAAAAACGCTAGACGAACAGCGACTCTTCACCTGGCACCGTTGGCTATTCCCCACCGATGAGCAACTGCTGACTCGACCACTACACATCGGCGAGTTGCGTGGCGAAGAACCCATGCAGGTGGTTTCCGGTCGCATCGACCGCCCTACCGTACATTTCGAAGCCCCTCCTCGCGCAGGATTGGAAGCGCAGCTGGCGGACTTTCTCGCCTGGTTTGAGAGCAGCCGCAGCGATGCCAGCCTCGATCCCTTTCTGCGCGCCGGCATTGCCCATTTCTGGTTCGTGACCCTGCACCCATTCGATGACGGCAACGGCCGCCTCACTCGTGCCATCACCGACCTGGCATTAGCTCAGGGCGAGCAGCAGGCCATCCGTTTTTACGCCATGTCAGCTAGCATCCTCGACGACCGCGCCGGTTACTACCGCATCCTCGAAGCCAGCCAGAAAGGCACCCTGGATATCACCGCCTGGCTGCAGTGGTTTCTCGAAACATTGCTCAACAGCCTGGAGCAGGCCCTCGCTCGTATCGACCGCGTACTGGTCAAGGCGCGCTTCTGGCAGGCACACCGCAGCCAAACCCTTTCGACGGAGCAGATCAAAGTGCTGAACCGCCTGCTTGATGGCGGCGAAAGGGGTTTCGAGGACGGTATCAGCGCGGCGCAATACCAAGCCGTGGCCAAGGTCTCCAAGGCCACCGCGACCCGTCACCTGAGCGACCTGCTGGAAAAGGGCTGCATCGAGCGGCTGCCCGGTGGCGGGCGCAGCACCCGTTACCAGATAGCACGCTGAGCACCTAAGCCGACCAAGTGAGGCCCAAGAGCAGACGAATCGTCTCTGATTCTGTCCTGCGTTCCCCACCTGTAGAACGAGGCATACTTTTTAGAGTACAAACGAGACTGCAGCCCCCTAGCTTGCTCATTCCATGAGCTGATTCATTGCTCTCAACAAAGCCTAGCGAGCAAGAGGAAAAGTCATATCCTTGGAGCACCGAAGGGTAGTCATAGCAGAGCTGGCTGCCGTCAGTGCAAGATTTTCAACCCACAGGTACACTCCTCCCGGTGCTAGAACCTAGCCGGCTCTCCAATATCACTGAAAATATGTAGTGTGCTGATGCGAAACCTGACAGAGAATATCAACTCGAAATATAAACTAAGCACTGCAAGTGATAATCATATAAGTGGAGTCGATACCTCCTTACTATATGAGGAGTTAAGAGGGCAGTTCAAAAAGACCGGACTTCCTATCGAGGTTAGTTTTCGTCAGCTTGCAAGCTGGGTAACGCTAGGTGATCAATTTACACATCAGCTACACCCCTACCCAGCTAAGCTATTGCCTCACATTGCAAATTTTTTCATCCGCTCGAAAATCGTGAGAGGGAAAACGGGCATTGTGCTGGACCCATTCTGCGGTTCAGGCACAGTTGCACTTGAGGCCTCATTAGCCGGCCTCTCAACTTTTGTAGCAGACGCGAATCCTTTAGCCGTTTTGCTTACAAAGGTTAAGACATTTCCTTACGATACGGAAATTCTAAGAAGCGAGCTAAAAACACTCGCCAGCAAGTCCAAAAAATATCGCACAGCCTCTCAGATCGATATAATAAACCCTAGTTTCTGGTACAAAAAAGAACACAAACAAAAACTTGAAATTATCGCCCGTGCGATTTCAGAAATTCACGACCCTGACGTAAAAGACTTCTTCAGAGTATGCTTTTCATCTGTAGCTAAAAAAATTAGCTATGCAGACCCCGCGATTAGCGTACCAGTCCGATTAAAACAAAAAGACAGCTTCAGCAAAGAAGTAAATAAAAAAATTAGTGACCGCCTGAACTGGATTGAATCACTAGATGTAGTCAGTGAATTCTCTCATTTATGCGAGCAAAATATTCAGCGCGTGACCGAGACGAACAAATATCTGCCTGAAAGAAAGCAAGCCATACACATCAGCAATGACGCAAGAGCTCTTAGCAATATATTAGAGTGCGACACCAGGCCATCATTGATATTAACGTCACCTCCTTATGGAAGCGCGCAGAAATATGTCAGAGCCTCAAGCCTTTCACTGAACTGGCTTGGACTTGCTAGCCCAAAAGAACTATCTAAACTTGAGGGGCGCTCAATAGGGAGAGAGCATCTACCTCGATGGCTTAGAGCAGAAAGCACTCAGCGCACCCTGCCACGTCAATATGAAGATTTACTAAGCAGAGTTCGTGCTACCAATCCACTAAGAGAAAAAATATCAAGGCAGTACCTTTTAGACATGCAGGACTCGGTATCTGAAATGTATCAGGTGCTGTCTGATGGCGGGCATATGGTCTTTGTAGTAGGCAATAATACTGTATGCGGAGAAACTCTCTGCAATGATGAGTTTTTGATTGACGCATGCTTACAGCACGGCATGACACTGGAACTAAGCCTAATTGATCACATTAAATCAAGAGGGCTAATGACGAAAAGAAACCAAACTGCATCTGTAATTGCCAGGGAGGCAGTTTTAGTTTTCAGGAAGTAATCAGAAATGTCAATTGATCCACTAGAAGACAAAATTGCAGTTCTAGCGAAACACGCTTGGGATGAAGAGGTTCGCTGGCCACACATTGAAGCTTGGTTAGAAAATTTCTCAGGCGAAGTGCTTGATAGCAGTACTGAGCGTAAATATGCGCTATTTGCGCTATCTCGCTTTATGTATTTCAGCCGGCGCATGGTCCGAGAAATGCTCCGATCTTTATATCAGGATCACTTTAAAGCGCCAATGATCCAAAGAATTAGAAGAAATTTCCGCGACACAAAAGACACAACACTACTAAATAAGTTGTATACGCAGGAACTGCTGGCAACTCGCTTTCTAGGGGTAGGTAACCCATCAGAGAGCGGGGCACATTTGCTCTATTTCTTTCGCCAAGCCAATTTTTTGATGAAAGACCTATTTGTCGATTTTTCATCTGCATTTGAAGCAAGAAGCGTAAAGAATGGTTCCAACACAGTAATATCTTACATCCCACAAGAGCCAGGAGTACATCGTTTTATTTTCTTTGACGATCTTGTTGGATCTGGCACCCAAGCAAGCACCTACTTATCAAAACAATTAGCCAAGATTAGACGCTCAGGCAATCATCTCGACATAAGATTCATGTCACTATTCGCGACAACCGAAGGCCTTGAAAAGCTTAATGAGCCTTCTATGTTTGACGGCAAGGCAATGACGTTGTTCGAGCTAGATGATACTTTCAGAGCATTCGGTGGAAACTCAAGACACTTCGCGAACCCACCGACTTGGTTTGACCCTGCAGATATGTTGAAAGTCGCAATACACTATGGGAATAAATTGTGGTTCCCCAATGGCTTAGGCTACAAGAACAGCCAATTGTTTCTTGGGTTTTCTCACAACACCCCAGATAATACGCTACCAATCTTCTGGCACGACGGCGGCAACCCACCGTGGTCTCCTGTATTCATCCGTTATCACAAAAAATATAAATAGAGGAGGTGATTTCTATGGTTGACCATGTAAATCCATTTTCGCTAGTGCGCGCCTCTGATATTACAGACGCTCAGATCAACTCACTATGGGTAGAACTGGGCCCGGCCATTATAAATGCAGTAATAGAGCCAACCTCCCCAATATCCAAATATATATTGGGTGGGAAAGGCACTGGAAAGACCCACTTACTTAGATACCACTCATATCAAGTCGCCCGATTACGGAATCCGACATTGAGCGGAGTGACATCAGCAAGAAAAATGGGATACATGGCCGTATTTTTGCGGGCAACTGCACTCGATGCTGCTAGATTCGAAATACCAGGTGAACCTGTAGCAAAGTGGCAGACATTATTTGGGATTTATTTAGAGCTAAGACTTGCAGAACTTTTGCTCGACGCACTCGCCGAAGTAAAGAGAACATCGCAGGAGGAGTTCTTCGACGACTCTTCCTTCATACGCGCCCTAAATGAATCAACTGGAAACAAAGAGATAGCCGCCTGCACGTCTATTGACGAACTTAAGAACTGGCTTGAAACAGAACGACAGGCAATAGATCAAGCAGTGAATAACGCTGCATTTTCAGGCTCTCTAGATGTGCACATCCCGTTTGCCTTTGGCGCACTGTGCCTTCCTATCAAGCAAGCAATGTGTGCTTGGAATGATGCTTTTAAGGACATTCCACTAATTTACATGCTAGACGAAGTGGAAAACCTTTCTCTCGTTCAGCAGATAGTAATCAACACCTTAGTCAGATACGGCGAAGGGCTTGCAACTTTTCGGGTGAGCGGTAGGCTTTATGCGGTAAAAACAACAGCCACTATTGGCGGCGAAGAAAATAGAGACGGCGCCGAGTTTAAAACTGTCCGACTGGACGACATGCTCACAAAAAACCTAAAGTTTCGAGACTTTGCTCGCCAATTTGTACATAAGCGCTTGGGTTTTGGAAATAGAACAACTCGAAGTAGCTTACAATTCGAGCCACGGTTCTGCTTAGAGGAAATTGATTCCTCAAATTTTTATGAGCACTTCTTCCCCCTCATAGGTATCAACCAACAGGATCGTACATTCGTAAGAAATTTTGAAGAGCTACTTACTTCTAAAGACTCTACCCTAGCAAATAATTTAGCTCCAAAAATTATTGCACTCCTAACTGAAGACCACCCGCTAATTTTACAAAGACTGAACATACTTTTATTTTGTAAGAAGCTAAAATCAAAAGAAATTCCGCTCGAACTTGCAGAGGAGATCGCCCACCAAGCGAAAACTTTTGTACAGCGCAATGGCATCAGCAAAAGCAGCTATGCGAATGCATACAGCCATTACAAATGGGATATTTTCGCCCAAATATGCCGCGAGTCCAAAAAAACATTAGGCGTGCCATATGCAGGCTTTGACAACTTCATAAGTATGTCCTGCGGAAACCCAAGAAACTTACTAATCATACTAGGCAGAGTTTATGAGATTGCCGCTTTTAGAGAGTTAGATTTCATAAATGGACCGCCCGTATCAATTTCACTCCAGACAACGGCAGCTGTAGAAGCTGCCAGGTTTATATTTGAGAGAGACTCAAATTACGGTGCTTCTTCTGATATAGCAAGAAGGGCAATTGAGCGACTTGCATCCCTACTCCGAACTGCACGCTTTGCATTGAAAATACCGGAGGTATCACCTCTTGCAGTTAGTTTTTCAAATGCTGACCTGACAGAGAACTCTAGAGTTTCTTTAGGTTTAGCACTGAACTACTCTTTCTTATTTGAAGTGGACGAGGGGCGCCCTGATCGTAATAGTGATCGTGTGAACCGTAAAATCCAACTCAACCCAATGCTATCTCCTCGCTGGGAGCTACCTATAGGTCGTAGAGGTGATATAAGCCTAGGTAGTGACTTGGTTAATGCAGTTTTTGATGACGAAAAATCCGCTGCTTTTGATGTTCTTCTTCGCAGTCTTTCGAACAAATGGAACAATCCATTTTCAACATCTTCCGCCTTAACCCGACAAGCAGATCTTTTTTCACATGATTGACTACTCAATCTTCTACCGCAGATCTATAAATGTGGATCGAATCTCAAAAGAGCTTCCTCGATTCGATGCCTTTGTATCAGCCTATAACTCTAGCGAGCGAGTCAATCGAGTATTTAACTCGGTAAGGGCAGAGCGCAAACTTTGGTTGTTACATCCCGAGTACTGTTATACCCCGCTAGAGGAGCCCGCTGGCGTTACAATCATTCGACCTGATGCTTGCGATGAAATCATACAAACCAATGAACTCATTAACTCACTTGGCGGCGCCCAAGTTTTACCACAGCTTAAAATCTGTATAGACATTACTGGTCTCATGCGCCATGTACTAGTATTCCTTGTCGCGAAACTTGCTCACTGCGGTGTTCACAAAATCACATTCTTATATTCAGAGCCGGTAGCCTACATTCAACAGGAGAACACGCCCTTTAGCACAAGAACGTCTGGATTAGTTCGTCCGATAAGAGGTATGTCCGGCGTAAACAACTCAAGCGATAAGGACCACCTTATTATTGGAGTTGGCTACGATCATAGGCTTATTTCTGAGGTTGTTAACAATAAGGATGACGCTGAGGTTTACCCAATTTTTGGATTTCCTTCACTGGGCGCAGATATGTATCAGCAAAGCACAGTACGTGCTTCTGAGAGTGGAGATGTAGCCTTGAGTGGAAAGTGGGTTAGCAATCGAAAGTTCGCACCTGCCAACGACCCGTTTGCAACAGCAGACGCAATCAGAAACATTATTTCAAAAGTCGACCTAAAACATGGAGCACCGAATATTTACTTAGCACCGCTTTCAACAAAGGCACAAACTTTAGGATTTGCGCTCTACTGGCTTCTCGAAGGTCTCAAGAGAGGCGGAGTTTCTATCTTAATGCCGGAGTGCACGACATATTCTAGAGAGACCAGCCAAGGAACGCGAAGACTATGGCTGTATGAAGCCGAACTATTCTGAATCAGCCATTTTAATCATAGCATAGATAAACTTTACAACTTTCAAGGTAAGTATTCTTAGAATCTCCAGTACAACATAGCGCTTGGTACGCAGAGACTTTCGCAGAAGAAAAACGCCACATTGGCGGTGCAGTTGGGCGCCTACAAGCTCGTCAGCCCAGATTTTTTGGCTCTGCAAATTACCGGACTGCGACTGATCGGGGTTGTAGGGTCTCGCCTGATTTGCAACACGACCTACAGCACTCGTTTAGGTATCGCCAACGTGAAACCTGATCGTTTCTCGGTACAAAAAATCAGTACACTAGCGGTACAGTGCTTAGCTTCTGTCACTTTTGCAAAATTACCGTCAAGCCCAGTAACGACGCTGCCTTCAGCTTATTTTACTTGCGCTGAGCTGCTCACGGTTTTACTGGACTCGCGGCGTTTCGAGGCAACTCATAATCCTTTGGTCCACGCGGGCGCTTCAACCCAGCCTAGGCCGGAAGCAGCTCCTACACCAGACTACGCCACAGCAAGTTGGCTCACCCGGTATTGAAACCCACCATCTCCCCATGGAGCGTAATCATGGAGATAGAGATGGATACTTCTGCTCGTACAACCGATGCTCTCGACACTGCGTCTGACCAGTCCCTCCCCTTACCGGGCACAGAAGCCTACGAGTCGCTTCCGCAGTTCCCGAATGGCAGCCCCCTGCCCTTCCGGCGCACAATTCGCAAGCATGAGCTGAGACAGATCGTCCCCCTGGCTGAATCCACGATCTACGAAATGGAGCGCCGTGGCGAGTTCCCCAGGCGCTTCAACCTGACACCACGTTGCGTGGTCTGGGATCTTGCCGAGGTAGAGGCCTGGGTCGAGGAGCGCAAGCGGGCGCCTCGGGTCAATATCAGCAAGCCGGATGTTTACCTCAGGAAAACCCGCCCTGTCCGGGCGGGCTCAAACCAATCATGAAGTCGGCGCCGTCCTCATCCGACAAGGGCTTGCAGTTCCTTGGAGGCGGGACGCGTTAGCCGCCGTTCTTCCTTGGCCAGATTGACCTGCAAGGCCACCTGAGCCACGTCCAAGATACCGCCAGGCAGCAGATAGCTGCCTTTGGCCTGTAGCCAGGCCAGCACGTCTGCCAGATGCCAGATCGATGCACTGCCCTCATGTACCGGCGTCGGGAAGCTGCTCGGATAAGCCAACATCAGCTTGCGCATGTTCTGGCGCGACACACCGACGATCTCCGCCACATCGGTGAGTCCGACCAGATCTGGCGCCACCTCGATCAGCCTGGCCGACGGTACGGCATTGCGCACATCAGCCAGTGCGCTGCACACAGCCGCCTCAGCGTTCTCCGCTTCGCGGGTGAACTCCAACGCCAGGCGACCTGGCTGGCCAATGCCAATCAAAGCATCGTCGCAGCCGGCCTCGCCGAGGCGCTCGACCAACGCTTCCGGGTCACGGTCATCGTCGGCCAATTGGTATTTCAGGGTGAAGATGTATTCCATAGCGCTACTCCTCTGCACCCTTAGCGATCTGCCGCTGTTTACGGTGCGTGGTGCAGTTGTCGACGACGCGCCGAAGGGCACGCGCATGGTTGCCTGGGTTCTTCGGTGTGCTCCACACGCTGGTGATGCAGAACTCGCCGCAGCGACACTCTTCATCGTTGTAGGGGCAGTAGATTCGTCCCCAAGCGTGACTACCACCCAGCTCTATGCGCCAGCCCTGCTCTTCGGCATGCCTGAGTGCTTCTTCGACCTCTTTCTTCGAGTGAGAAGGACGGGTCATCAGTGATCTCCAGTATTCGCATGACGGGCAAGGTTGTCAAC
>FPIC01041757.1_pt1 | contig 10167 bp, 13 predicted proteins | sample 1504481 | NCBI WGS metagenome assembly FPIC01 (sample SAMEA4475357, study PRJEB15587) | soil metagenome | biome: Soil; feature: Field | place: India | collected 2015-03-11 | depth 0 m
TCTTGGCCCGCCCTCGCGGCCCTCGCGCTCGGCGTCGCGCTACTCGCCTACAAGCCCTACAAGACGTGGGCAACCGCCCAGGCGTACCTGATGGCCGCCGCCGTCAAAAACCTCAGGACAAAAGAACTGGTGTTGGAAAAGCAGAAGAAAAATACGAAACAATGAATAAGCGCGCATACTACGACCGAGCGGACGCCCCCTACTTGTTAAAAGAAGACCAGGCTGGGGACGCCATAGAGGCCGGCGAAGATATATTCGTCAAGCTGGACGAGAAGGGGGTCGTAGGCGTTGAGATCTGGCGCGCGTCAGATCTACTGGAGCCAACAACGGCGTTGAAACCCACTACGGCAAAGATATAAAACCAGCGCCTAGGCCAAGACGTGGAAATACTGGAAAGGCCGCTTCCCAAGCCCTCCAGCGTGGATTACGCCTCTGCCCGCGTTTTAGAGGCTCTCGTGGAGGGGCGTCTGGCCGTGGAGTTTCTTGAAAGAGGCCTAGTGAGAAACGCGGCGGGCAAGGCCTTTCAGGCTTGGAGGGCTCTGCTGGCGGCTTTGCTGAGGCTGGAGCTGGACAAGTTGATGAATATCGCCAAGACTGAAGAAGAAAGGCGCTGGCTTGCGGAGAGGGCAGTGCCGAGAGTGCCCACCACTAAAATGGTGTCTCTATCGTACATGCTGGAAGAGGCTGGCCACTGGGGGCTATCCGCGTGGACCGCCGTGGCGTTAGATCTCCACGACTACCAATACCACGGCCCAGATCCCGACATGGCCCTTTCAAAATATAGGAGCAAGGAAGAGGCCGCCCAGGCTGTTTTAAAGCTAGTCACAGAAATAGCCAAAAGGGCCGAGGGGCTGAGGGGGAGGGTTAAGTGGGGCAACGAGCTTGAGAAAGCCCTCGGCGGGCTCAGGGAAAAACTCGGCGCGTGAAGAGGATACAGCTCCCCCTAGTTCCTGGCGTCGTGGTGGAGTTCGCCGATAGAGAACTGGCGTTGAAAAAAGTGGAGGAGTGGGCCCGGGGCGGGACTGCTGCTGTGCAGTTGGTGTTCGGCCCCGAGGGTTGCGGCAAGACAGCATGGCTGAGACAATCGGCGGAGGTTCTGAGGGAGTTGGGTTTTGACGTAATTTACGTAAACCCTCTGGAGAGGGATTACCTGGCGTATATAGATCTCAAGGAGGTGGCGAGGAGGCTGGCTGAGCATAGCGGCATAGCGGAAGTGAAGCTAGCCGACTTGGCAATACAGCTGGCGAAATACGCCATTAAGAAGAGGAAGAGGAAAATGGCAGTGTTGGCCGACGATGTTTTTCAAGCAATTGGCGTCGACAAAGCTGCCTCTTACGTCAAGTGGATGCTCAGCGTAATTGAATACCCGCCGGGGGAGTATGAAAACATAGTGGCAGTTGTGGCCACAAGCAAGGGGGTGACCAGGAGGGAGATAGGAAGGCATAGGTGGGCTAGCCCAAGGCCGATGTGGAATATGGCGAGGGAGGGCTTTAAACAGCTATACGAGCAGATACCGGGCGAAAAGCCGCCGTTTGAAGAGGCGTGGAGACTTACAGGGGGAAACCCCAAATTGTTAGGAGAGCTGTACGGGGCAAAGTGGGACGTCGACAAGGTGTTGAAAGAGCTGGCGGACAGAAAGAGGATAAACGCTTTCGTTGCAACGCTGGGCGAGGAGGAGAGGGAGCTCTTAAGGCGCGCCCTCGACGATCCCGATGTCCTATTCACTAAGGAGGGGATTCCGCTGATGGACAGGCTAGTAGATATGAACCTAATAGTGGACACTCTGCCGGAGCGCGACTCCTGGTTCTGGGCAGGTGAGCCTCCGCCCAAGAGAGACGTGGAGCTGGGGATCGGCCGACGAGTCGCCTGGCAGACGCCGCTCCACCGGGAGGCCGTAAGAAGAGCTTTGGAGAGCACATAACGGCGTTGCATACCTTCAGCGCGCCGAGATTTAGCCGGAGAGCGTAGCCCACCTCCCTAAGGGACTGCGTAAGGGTACATGCTGATAGCTGTTCTCATAGCCGTGGCCAACACAGCCGTGGAGCCCGGCCTACAGCAGATGAACACGCAAAGGAGGTACAAAACAGCGAATATTGCGGCCGATATATGCACGCCTTACGCTGGCCTAGCGCCCTCTCTGGCAAGACTTAAGCGTAAGCCATCGCGCTCTGAAACATCAACCCAAACCAAGGCAGTGGAACTTCCGTCCGCATAAGGCAGTTGGGTGTGCCTGAGGTATCTAGCTTCCCCTCAACAGAGGAACTCTCAAGCTATCCAATAACGACATCGCAGTTCCCGCCACGCTGAGCTTCACGCCGCACAGAAAGCAGAGGTTTTGATGAAAGTAGAATATATAAAACACGCGGGGCTAAGGCTTCGCATTCGAGATATAGGCGCGGAGGAGGTAGAGCATGTTCTCCAAAGGCCGCAAAAATATATTACGACGTGTTAACACGTACATGGTAGCCATTGGGCCAAGACTTAGGAGACAAGGCCGCTGGCTTCTCGTAGTCTACACTAGAGAAGGCGACATCTACCGCGTAGTTACAGTAATCGACGCTAAAAACCCCGACCACGTAGCTAAAAGACGAGAGGAAAAAGGCAGGTGGGTGAGGGTATGGTGAGGCGCGTGCAGTACGACCCAGAAGCCGACATACTCTACATACTGCTGAGGGAAGGCCCCGTGGAGGACACGATAGAGGCCGGCGAGGACGTGTTCATCGAGCTGAACGAAAAGGGGGAGGTAATAGGTATAGAGATATGGCGCGCGTCGAACGTGCTTGAGTCTATAACGCAGACAATAGCGGCGAGAATAAGACAAGAGCTAGCGCGGTGAGGATCTGCATTATTTTCACTACGCTTCAAGGCGGTGCCACTACGGCCGTCGGCAACCGACGCGGACACAGTGGAGCTGAGGCGCCGGGCTTGCCCTAGGGCGCCCCATTGGCTTTAAGACGCACGCGCCGCAGGAATTCCAGGCTTCTCGAGGACGGCTTTAAAAATGCCAATAGAGCCGTGAAGAAGATTATGGCCTTTGTGCGGGAGTAGAAGTGGAGTTTGACAGAGAAATGATCCTCAAGAAGATGAAAGAGTGGACAAAAAAGGCATGGTGAAAATTGTCTTCGAGCTTGAGAGCTGTGGCAAAACGGCATGGCTTCGCCAATCGGCAGTGCTTCAAAGGGGGCCGGGGTATATGTGGATCCGCCTCGCAAGTACTTCAAAGCTTATACAGATGTCAAGGAAATTTCGATGATGTTGACAAAAGCCGCAACAGTTGAGGCGCTGGGGATGGCCTCTCTCGTCATAGGCGTAGCGGTGGGGCTGATAAAGCGTAAAGTGGGAGGGTAGTGATATTCGCAGGCGGCGCCTTCCGAGCAATTGGCTTAAACGAAATTGCGCTGTACGTCAAAACGCTTTTAGGCTATAGAGTACCCTCCTGCCAGCTACGAGAGGGTTATTGCCGTAGTGGCCGCTAGCAAAGGCGTTGCGATGAGAAAAAATTGGAGGCATTATCGGGAAGATATGCTACCGATGTGGAATATGGCTTAGGAGGGCTTTAAACAGCTAAAAGACGCAGAAAACGGCGTTACGAGGTAATGCTGTTTTTGCGACACAGGCGCTAGGAGGGGTTAATCGCCTAGCGTAGCATGGTACGACCAGAGGAATTAATAGAGTGTCTAAAAAGATATGACGAACAGCACAGTGAAAAGTATAAAGAATTTCAACCTAGATTAGTTAGTGCAATATTTAAACTAGGAAATATACATAATTATATATGCACTGAAGATAAAACATTTGCAGGGGATGAGCCGCGAGCTGATCTTTATATAGAAACAGAAAGAGGCAGATTTATAATTGAGGCGAAACTCTGTATTACCTCAGGCGCTTCAATAGCAAAGGGGCTACTACCGAAGGCAAAAAACGTAGCTATGAGATTGGGCATACCACATGCCCCCCTAGTAATACTCACACCGAAAGAAAAAACCGATGAGGCATACGCCCAGCTTACAAGATACCTCCGCTACGTAATGAGGGAGCATGGTCTACACATACCAATACACGCCTTTACTTTACAATACAGAATTGATATTCATGCCATAACAGTACACGTAAGGGGCTTACAACCTGATCTTCTCAGCATCCTAAGAAATAAATATCAGATTAGTGCTATATTAATATTACCGGTATGATTGGCATCAGAGTTTTTACAAGAGGCATATCAGCCGAGGAGAGGCCCAGAATTATTCAAGCCTCTGCTCTGGCGATAACCGATGCCTTCAAGGCACAGGGAAGTGTGGAAAACGTCAAAATATGCCAGTGGAAGTGGCACCCAGACGCCGCCGAGTGCAAACCCAGCGACTTTCAACAAATACAGATAGGCGCCACCTATAAATTCAAATTCACAACAGGCGAGATAGAAGCCGCGGTAAGCGTGGAGATCTTCCCCAGCCCCAAGCTGGCGGAGGCAATCGGCGCTTCCAATCGCCCGTTAGATATACTAATCGAGACAGTGGGCTGGGCCGGCGACGAGAAATTCCACAGCTTCTACCGGCTACTAGACCTCCAGCCCAACGCCGCCGTGGAGGTAATAGAGGAAATCCTAAGAAGACTGGCCTACCAAGACGTAAAGATAAAAACGTGGCAAGGGATAAGATACGCCAGAGTCGAGGAACTCATAGCGTGGATAAAAACGAGCCAAAACTACAACTTTGATTTAGACAACGCCATGCCGATACACTACTGTCCCTGGACTGAGCAATTAGCCCACGACATCTACCGCATCTCACCCCCCAGCTACGCCAAGCTCGGAGGGCAGAGGGGGATGGAAAAGGTGGTTAAAAACGCCGCATTGGCGCTACTGAAGTATCTACAGGAGCATTACCGCACAAGAAAAACGGGCAGAATCTTGCAACTAATCCCCCACACAAACCCGGCGCCCAGCCACCACCACAGAGAACTTGTCAACACCCTAAAAGCCTCAGTACAACACGCACTAAAAACCGCCGCAAGCCAGGGGGCTAAAAAACTCCTAGAGGAAAAGGGAGAAATCACGTGGGAAGACTACCTAAGAGAAGTCATTAAAGAATTCAAAAAAAGTATAGAGGAAACAATACAACGCCGCAAAAAACTTGCACACAGCGACGTGTAGGATACAAAAGTCCCTACCAAAGATATAAAAATTACCACGGGATTGCGGGCGTAGAGGTTTTAAAAAGGGCTTTGTCTAGGTCCCCTTTCTACTTCCCGGGCGCCCCGGGGACTGTGCTCCGCATTTACTCCTCCCGCAGAGAAGCCGCCCGGGAAACTGGCTTTCCCCTCGGCGGGTTTCGCCCCGAAGGGGCTCCCCCCGCCTTCGGCCCGTTCGCTGGGGCCGCCCCACCCTGCCCGGGGCGGAGAGGGAGGCAGCGGCTCCTTCGTAAGCATTGATTGCACACACTTCAATTTTGAACTTTTCTCTTTCAACTACCTTGCAGTCTTTTAGATTTTGAACAAAACTGAGAACCGAATTTCGTTCAACAGTGGACTGGCGGCGCGCCTTGGCACTATGTTCTCACCAGATGAGCCGGGCGCAAGGGGAGTGGCCACTCCTGCAGAGGCTTCTAATGGCGTCTTTTTGCGATTTGTTTAATTTGTCGCAGTAGACGTATTTCCATTCTTTTTAAATATAGCGATAGAATAGCCATGACGCCAGATAGCATTCCAACAGAAGCCAAAGTTACTCCGATAATTCCCCAGACGTAGTGTTTTACGCCGAGGAAAATCCAACGGTAAGCCACCCAGCCCGCTATGAGGAGGCCGGGTATGGCCATGAGGGAGGCTATTAAAAACGTAAAGAACGTTGGGTTGTATCTAAACGCCAGCCTCATCATATCAAAAGCTATGTGCAGGCCGTGTCTAACCCCGAGTTTTTTCCTCCCCACGCGCCTCCGGTATTCAATAGGGACTTCGCATATACTACCCCCCGTTGATATTATGTGGGCGGCTATCTCTGACTCTATCCCAAAGCCCTGTGAAGATTTCTCCAGACCCTCCAGCGCCTCTGTTCTCACGGCGTACATGCCGCTTAAAACGTCGCTGATCTTTGTGCCAAATATTAAATTAAAGAATTTTGTCAATACCCAATTGCCGAATTTAAACACCAAGCCTTGCGCCCCCGGCTCAGGGCGTAGCCTTGCCCCTATTACTTCGTCGCATTGACCTAAAAGTGAAAGCAATTCGAACACTCTACTGGCCGGATATGTAAAATCGGCGTCCATAATCACAACCGCTTGAGCATTTACTATTTTTAGCGCCGTCCTGATGGCATCTGCCTTCCCCCTCCCCTCTTGTAAAACACAACGCACGCCCCTTTTAACAGCCTCTTCACAAGTCCCGTCAGTGGACCCCCCATCTACCACAATAATGCGGTCGGGCGAAACGCCAATTGAAAAAAGCTCGTCTAAAGTCTTCGCCAAGCCCTCCCGCTCGTTGAGAGTAGGTAGAATTATCATAAAATCAACAGCCATGGCCTCTACGGCGTGATTTACTACAAGAGGAAAACATACCCTGACTTAATAAACTATATAAATACTTAACGTATACTGTTTACCTATTGCGGCCAACTCTCCCACAGCCGCTTCAATCCCTCCTCTAGCGTTATTTGGGGATCCCAGCCTAGCCCTCTGGCCCTTGTGATATCCGCAAGACTGTGCAAAATATCGCCAGGCCTCGGATCGCTGTATACAGGATCGCCGTCTAGACCTGCTATACGCATTACCATATAGGCCAATGCCTTAATGGACACAGCCCGGCCAGACCCCACGTTAAAGACGCCCTCGGCCCTCTTCTCTAATAGTAGCGCCACAAAACGCGCGACGTCTTCCACGTGCACAAAATCGCGCGTCTGCTCGCCAGAACCGAATATAACGGGCGGAAACCCTCGGCGAGCCCTCTCAATAAACTTAGTGATAACGCCAGCGTAAGCGCCCGTCTGGCCGGGGCCGTATACATTAAAGAGCCGAGCCACGGCGTATTTAAGCCCGAGGTTGCTGAGCAAGTATAGAGCTTGCTCTCCTGCCAGCTTAGAGAGCCCGTAGGGAGACGTGGGGCGGGTCGGGTGTCCCTCGTCTATCGGCGTATACAACGGGTTGCCGTACACAGAAGCAGAGCTGAGGTAGACGAGGTAGGCCCCCATTTCCGCCGCCTCCCTCCCTACTTTTGCCGTAACTGCGGCGTTATTCCACATGTATTCATACGGCTTCTCCCAGCTTTCATCAACGCTTATATAAGCCGCGGCGTGAATAACTGCGTCGCATTTCGGCAGGCCGGCATCTCTTAAATCGGCAACTATTAGGGGAATCCCCACCTCTTTAAGCCTCTCCGCCCCAGAGGCTCTCTCTAAGCTGTCCACGGCAATTACGTCGTATCCCAACGACTTTAAAAACGTCGCGATGTGACTGCCGATAAAGCCAGCGCCTCCAGTTACCACAACTCTCACGGCGAGTATGAATGACAACATTTATGTATTTTTAAGACAACGACGGAGCAGTTTAAGCCCGCATTTAGCGTCTAACCGCCGCTATTTCACTCTAACCCACAGCTGGTTCCAACGGCCTGTATACGCCAAAGTGCCGTTTGGGTAATAGGCCCAGAGCTCTAATACAAGCCTTTGTCTGCCAGTGGCATTAAAGGCAATAGTAAACGGCGCTACCCAGCTCTCGTTATGGAGGAGAAGCCTCTGTAATGTAATAACGGGAGGCGAGGGGAGCGGGGGCTCTGCCGTGGAGTTGTCAATTTTGACATAGACAACAAACCACACGGGCTTGCCCATATGATTGTAAACATATACATGGAGAAGTACTGGTTGCCCTCTTTCAACCTCCTCAGGATATCCGCCGATTTTACCCCCCGGCCCAAGGAGTCCAAGCGCAGAAAACGGCTCCCCCACGCCCGGCCTCAGAGTAATGGCCACGGCTAAAGCAACCGCCACGACGGCCACAGCCGCTACCACGGCCAAGACCTCTTCGTCGAATAAAAGAGTAGAAGGCGACCCGGGGCCACGCCTTAAGTGCCCAGAGCCCCATATTTTTAGCCACAGCCAGCCGATAATTATTTTTCTATAGCGGTAGAGTAAAAACGCAACAGCGCCCACAATGGCAAACGCCACAGCGGCTAGCACTGTGTTAAAAAACGCCGCCTGTCTGGCCCCCTCCGCCAGTTGTCTGGCAACATCTGCAAAATCAGCTCTAAGCGACTCTCCTGCCAGAGCTCTGTTAAAGTCATCCGCCAGAGAGCGCACGTCGGCGCCAGCGGCCGCCGCCTCTACTATAAGCCTATACGCCTCAAATAAATCCACAGAGGCTTAAACAAAAGACGTTAAAAAATCTAATATTCACTGCTCGTTGACTACAAATGCCAAGACGACATATAACAACAACTTTCACGGTATTGCAAAGGGGGATAAAAATAATGAAAAGCAATGCAGAGAGCTAGATGTATATACAGTAAGTGCCCGGTTTACACAAAGGCGCCACTAATGCCCTCTCACCTATTATAACATCAAGAGGTTGAAGAGCTAGTTGCGGAATAAGCCCGGCGTAATCCCTGGCGAGAAAAACACGTGAATCTAGGGCTTCGCCAAGCGATACTGCTTTCTCCATAGCGGCTTTGAAATTTCTCCTATCTACCTTCACAGCATCAACCCCCCTCCTAGTGACTAAAAAAACTTCAACTGCATCTGATCGCGTCAGCGTTGTTGCAACAACAGCAATTAACGCCTCAAGCACTCTATCTAAAGATTTGGGAGTTGAGGCGTATAATAACGCCCCAACCTTCATCACCTCGTCTCTACGACCCTCAAGAAGCTTCACCACGGGCTTTTGAATTTTCAACATTTTCTTCCAGTGTAACTGCCGCAGAGAGTCGCCGGGCTGATACTCCCTAACGCCAGTCACTTCCTCCACTAATCCAACTACCAACTTCTCTCCCAATTCTAAAGCGCGTCTATATCTGGGAAGCACGTAAATCGGTGGGTGTTTTAATACTCTTTGAAAACGGACCGTCCTCGTCGCGTTGACATACGTAAACTCCAACGGCGGAGTATAAACCCCAGCTGTATCGAACTTAGCCCTAGCCTCTACGACAGATATACTATTTACAGTCACAGTGCTACCGTCTGGCAGTTTAACTAAAGCAGGAGCTGAAGTCTTGATCTCTAGCCTATAGACAAAGGGCCTCCCAGCCACCGCCTCCAACTTACCAAGAGGTTTAACCCTCGGCTTATCCCTTGCAAATTTTGCCAAGTACCAAACCACCTCGCCAATTGTATACAAGAATACGGGAGTTATCTGCGGCCTGGCTATAGAGGCCAGGGCGAGTAACGGCAAGTGGACGCGCCAGTCTAGAACATTGTCCAGTTTTTTAGCCAAGTGGAAAAAAGGCGTTAACAAGACAGCGACAATAAGGCCATATTGCCAGGGAAGAAGAGATACCGCGGCGAGGTGAAGAAATAGCGCCGGTGTGTGAACCCGCCTGAGTAAAGAGTTCTCAAGGGCAAATAGGGCTAGCGCTACGGCGATAATGAGGGAGTCGGGCCACCCTAGGGTTAGGTACAATAGCGGCGCTACTCTGCGCGCCGCTTCATATATACGTTGGGGGCTCCACCTCCCGAAGCGCATCGTCTACTACTTTCCTAGGCTCGTCCTCATACTCGGGTTTCAGGACTATTCTGTGATCAAGAGCTGGGTGGGCTGCCTTCTTTACATCATCTGGAATTACATAATCCCTCCCCTCTAAAAACGCCAAGGCTCTCGCCAATCGGTGAATTGCAATAGAGGCACGGGGAGAGAGGGGCACTGCCACTCTTTCATCCCGCCTAATATGTTCTACAATTTGTACAATATATTTAATAATATCGTCTGATACAAATACTTTTTTCAAATCAAAACTGAGAGTGGAAGTATTTTGAGGCTTTCCATCAAAACTCTCAAGGTAGTCTGAAAGCTTAACTACCTCAACCTCTCTATTAGGATCTACATACTCTATGTAGATAGAGGCGGTAAATCTATCTTGTATCGCAAGTGGCAGAGGAGAAGTGGCGCCGGCGGCTATTTCAGACACATTCATCGTGGCTATAACCATGTGCGGAGTTGGAAGCCTCAAAGTAACCCCCTCAATTGTCACAGTCCT
>FPIC01022068.1_pt1 | contig 10158 bp, 6 predicted proteins | sample 1504481 | NCBI WGS metagenome assembly FPIC01 (sample SAMEA4475357, study PRJEB15587) | soil metagenome | biome: Soil; feature: Field | place: India | collected 2015-03-11 | depth 0 m
AAAAAAGAGGAAAAGGACCAAGAAATCCAGCAGCCCTGCCACTCCCCTGGCTAATTGAAGGACCTCCTCTACTGTCTGTGGTGCCCGAGCGATCAGCGCGGTCAGAAGACCCGCATGAGCCAGCGTGTAAACCAGCCATCCGCCTACTGCAACTGCACCATACATTCCGAGGGCCGGAAGCCACGCCCGTCCAGGGACCCACTCCCGACGCACGCCCTCCGCCAGAACCAAACCAGCACCCAGCCCACCAGTCAAGACAAACATCACCAAGATAAATGGGGAGAAACGATTCCCCTGCAAAGGCAGCCGCGTTAAGCTGTTCACAATCAAAGAGAGAAGATCCAAACGCTGCCCCTGATTGGCGATAAATTCGTAGGAAAGCAACGTCAACATCAGGGCCATCAGGAGGCCCATGGCAGCCATCCACGGCCACCATGAACGAACGGGAGAGGAAACCTCAGAGACCCCCACTCGCTCTCCCCGCCGGGCATGTCCTTGCCCCCTTCGAACTGATGAGGATCCATGAACCGACGCCAGGCGAGCCGAAGCTGATTCAGAAAGCCAGCGTTCTCCTAAGACCACCAACATGGCTGCAAAGGCCCAGAACCAAGTTCGAGTCGAAGCGATGGCAATACCGAAGTTAATCTCGATATAGTGGGCCAAAAGCCCGCCGAGGAGGGCAATCAGAAGGAAGCGATGGGGATGTTCGATCGCGGGCTCGCCAGAAGCCCGCAAGGTAGCAAAGATTAGATAAACCAGAAGACCTAACACCGTCCCAGCAGGAACCGCCACCCCCAGGAAATGAGGACCAAACCACAAAGCGAACAACAACCCCACTCCCAACGCCCCGCCTACCCATAAACCGAGAAGGAAACGCTGATCCTGCGGCCCGTGAATCAGGTTCAAGCTACGCAATCCATAAGCGAAGAGGGCAAAAAACAGCCACTGATACACCAGGAATCCCAACAAACCTGTATTCACCAACGCATCGAAGGTCTCGTTGTGAGAACGATCCGGCGATGCGGTGCGCGCCTCATAGTGGGCCAGGGCAGGCGGATAGAAACGGTTATAGGCCACGTACATAGACTCAGGACCATAACCGATGAGAGGACGAAGAACATTGAAGGGATCTGAGCGACCGTCGGGATACTGGATGGGGGCATGGGGAAGCACCAGCTGCAACGCACCCTGCCAGATCAGAACCCGAACCTTCCCTGTCCCAGTCTCCGTCTCAAAAATATGTCCCAGCCGACCGATATAGGGGGACTGCCGTAAGAACTCCAGCGGCCCACCGGGGATGTTGAGAAGCACCAGAAAAACGAACCCAGCCGCTGACAGACCCAGCACCGCCAAGAGGCCCGTCCGATGACGGCGGATCACCAGCCACAACAGCAAAAACAAGAAAAGCCCACCCATCAACCCCAGCCACGGCCCGCGGCTGAAGCTGAAATAGATGGTCGCCAGCTGCACTGCGGCAATGAAGACATAAATCGCCCCCCGGACCACATCGCTGTTCCGCGGCGGCTCGGTCGTCAAAATGGAATGAAAAGTCTCCGCCAGACGGCCCAAGGTGAACATGAAGGCCATGATCAGATAGGCGGCCACGAAGATGGCGTTCCCCATGTGGGAGGCTACCCGACTGGTGACATCCCCTCCCCAGGGCAGGGGATCCAGCCGATAGCGCTGGATAAGGCCGTAGATGGCCACAGGCAGGCTGGTGATCACCATCGTGAGGGCCAAGCGCTCGAATTGAGCGCGAGTTCGCAACCCAGCCAGCATGCTGAAGAAGATGACCAGATACGCCAACCAGCTATAGGTCCCTTGCAACCGCTGATAGGAACCGAAAAAGCTGGTGTAAGGGGTGATGGAAAAGACAGTGGCCAAGAGATAAACCCCTGCCGTAGCCAGGGCAGGCAACACAATAGGGGTGCGCCAAGTGAACCCTAGGGCCTGAGCCAGGGGAACCCGCTGGCCCCATGCCTCCACCAGCTTAACCAGCCAGGCTGCGGCCATGATCACCGCAAGAGAACGCACCAGGGTCAATTTGTCGGGCTCGAAGACCCGGCTGGTGTAAATGTTGAAGAAGAGGGGGGCGACAACCACGGCCATCAGCCACCCTGCTTCCAGCACTCGATCGCACCACTGGCTTAAGCGCGTCGGCATACTTGCCACCACTCCCAAGTTCGCTGAAGACCTTCGTCCAGGGTAACACGAGCCTCGAAACCCAGCAAGGCTCGAGCCTTCGAAATGTCGGGAACCCGTCGCGGCGTTTCCTCAAAATCCGGCCCGTAAACTTCTGTGAAAGGGAGAAACCGAATGGGCACGGGACGCCCAGTGATCGCCCGCACCTTCTCAGCCAGGGCCAGGATGGAGATCTCCTCTGGATGTCCGATGTTGAACACATGGCCGGAAGCCGCCGGGAGAACCCCCGCCCGCACAGTGCCCTCCACAGCATCTTCCACGTAGATGAAAGAACGGGTCTGACGGCCATCCCCATAGACGGTGAGAGGCTCCCCTCGCCAAGCCTGCTCCATGAAGCGGGCGATCACATAACCGTAGCCCTGGGGATCAGCCCGGGGACCATAGACATTGAAGTAGCGAACCACACGGACCGACAGGCCCCGCCGGGCCCAGGCTATCGCCAGATGTTCATCCAGCAACTTGCTCACGGCATACGCCCACCGTGGGATCGTCGGCGGGCCCAGCCGGAGATCATCCTCCTCCGCCGCCGGCCAGCGAACCCCCTTTCCGTAGACCTCGGAGGAGGAGGCCACGCAGACGGGGAGACCTCGCTCCGCGCAGGCCGCCAGCACCCGCTCGGTGCCTATGACATTCACATGGATCATCCGTAATGGATCTGCGAGCACCCGAGGGATCCCCACCACCGCAGCGAGATGGAACACCAGCTCCACGCCCTCCAAGGCTGTACTCAAGGTGCCTGGATCTGTGACGTCCCCGATGATCAATCGCAAACCCGGATGATTACACACATGGGAGAGATTCTCCCGCCGGCCGCCGCTCAGATCGTCCAGGACAGTGACCGCATATCCATCCGCAAGCAGACGTTCGACAAGATGAGAGCCGATGAACCCCGCCCCGCCGGTCACCAAAACTCGCATCACATTCCTCCCGGAGAGCCTTGGGGTGGGACGCTTAAGGCCTCCACCCAGCCCCTTGGGTTTTCGCCCTCTAATCCTAAACCACCCGGATGGGATTGGTCAGAATCCAGAGGCGACCCCCGCGATAGACCTCGATCCGATAAATGCCGGCCTCGAGCGTAAGGTGATGAAAGGCTCGGCCTCGACCTCGAGCCACCAAACCACTGCCGAAACGGATCAGGCGGAACTCCCCTGGCAAGGGGGACACCGCTTCGAATTGAACAGCCCCCGCGCGCCGGATGGTCTCCCCCATCGTGGCCCGCCGGTGCCCGCTGCGCGCCTCGAAACGGAACCCCCGCGAGGAGCCCAGCAGATCATTGGCGATCCAAACGCGGCCGGCCTGAAGAGCCTCCCGGATCAGAAGCCAATCCTCAGCAGCCCGGCGCGAGAGCGGACGTCCCAACAAGATATGGGTGTTCACAGCGCGGAACAGCCATTCGTACGGGAAAAGGGTCCGGCGGAACGGCCCGAAGGTATAAACATGTCCGTGGGCATCAGCCCCTCCAATGGCCACCGCCGGGATCTCGGACAGCCACAGCCGCTCCCACCACTGCACGGCCTCCGGGAAGGGGCCTCGAAGGAACCGATGGGGAAACAGGGCGTAATAAAGGGCGTGAAGCGGAGTGCGCAACCGGGCCTTGAACTCACTCATAGTGTTCCACAGCTCTAACCCGCTGAATCCCTGCACATCCCGATCGACCCACGGGAGGGCCGGCTCTCCCAGCCGGTTTTGCAGCCAGCGAGGCGAAAACTCCACCGGATGGGCCAGGAAGACGAGACCTCCCGCCTCCCGAGCCGCATGGATCAGGTCTTGAGGGGAAGCCGCCCATGGGGCCAGCTCCCGCCCGGCCCCGAGGATCAGGGCATGGTTGACCTGGGGATGCCGGCACGGATCGTGCACCTCCTCCCCCACCAGCAACAACACCTGGCCGTAGTAACCTTGAAGCCCATCCACCCACACATTATGGTCCGTGACCCCGACCACATCCAGGCCGGCCCGCGCGGCGGCGGCGGCGATCTCCCGATGGGTGCCGACCCCATCCGAGAAGCGCGTATGACTATGGAGGTTGCAAACGATTTCGAACATTGCCTCCCCCACTTGCGATTTGTCGACCGCTGGGGTTTTTGTGGCGTAGCCGGGCGCCTTTGGCGCCCGGCTACGCCCAAAAAATGTTTTGATCCTCTCTCCCTACAGCCCCAATGGCCGTAGGGAGAGAGGATCAAGGGGAGTGAAACTTTTCCACCGGGTAGAGCACGCGGTCATCGAACGAGGATAGACCCCGGTCATCCCGCTAAGCCAACCGATTGGCCTTTAGGAACTCCTCAACGGAATTGAAAGCATTGAAGAACAGCGGCGTCCCCGCGAACGAGAGAGGGGAGACCGGCCCAATAGTCATAAAGGAATACTCCTTGCTTGCGGCATCAAAGGCTGAGTGGGGATCACGGAACGACTGGTAAAGATCGAGCGCTTTGCCGTGCCCGCCTGCCAGCTCGCTTAACGTCCTGAACTCGGTCCCCATCCCCAAGCCGAAGCCAAAGAAGAATATACGCAACTGCTCTAATATCTCGCGGTGTAAGCTGGAGAGGGTTTGGCTGATGAACAGCCAACCGACCCCGTATTTACGCGTGGTGCGCGCTGCATCGATCAGGATGCTCCGAATCGCCTTCTTCTCCTCGCTTTCAGGTTCTTCACGAGGCGCCAGACGGTGCGCCTCATCGATTAACACCAGAGTGTTGAGACTACGGTTCTGTTTGTAGGAATATTCTGCCGCTGTGCGAATGCCCTCCAGCAATCGCTTGATCACCAGCGCCTGAATCGTCTCGTTCCAGAACAAAGTGGAACCTTGAGACGGCTCCCCACTGAAAAGAGGGAGAGCATCCAAACGACCAGAAGTTCGCGTTGCCTGCTCCACCGACAAATCGATCACAACGAGAGGCCGCTGTGCTTGGTCAGGATCAAACAAGCTGCCTAATAGCCGTTCCACTTTTTGCGCATCCTTCCGATCTTCGCGAAATAGTTGTGTAACAGGAAGCCAATAGTTCGTGAAGAAGAAATTGCGATCCGCCTGGTCATACATGGATTGAAACCGCATCCGTGATCCTTCTGCACGATAAAAGATCTTTTGCACACTTTCATCACCAAGCAACTTCCAGGCATGATCGAAAGATTCCCGGGTATGGAGATCCTTCAACGCAATCTTGGAACGCCGCAAGCGATCCGCCAAGGTGTCAGCTGCCAACTGTCGATTTTCCCCCCTGGGAATGCTCAGCTGCTCGAAGAAGGGCGACTCGTAGAGAATCTGAGCAAACAAGTCCCATCGGTCTAGTACTAGATCCCTCACGCTGTGGACTTGGATCGGCTTACCCAGTTTGTTGAGAACATCTTTCATCGGCAATTGAAATTCACCAAGCCCCACCTCACCCCTGGCGTCCTTGGCGAATTCGCCTTGAGGATCAATAACCAGGAGAGCCATATTGGGATAACGGGCATAGGCCAGCAGGATCATCTTAGCCAGCACGGATTTCCCGGAGCCGGTTTTACCGAAAATACCCAGGTGATAGGCCTCACCGGCACCATGGGGTCCAGTGTCGAAATGCTTGAACCAAAGCGGCAGAAGAGGCTTTGAGCCATAGACACGCCCCAAGTAGAACAATTGATCGCGGTAGGGGGAAAGGAGCTCGGATAGAACCGCATCATCGACAAGATGAATGGGCGTGCCTGTGGCCGGGACGGTGCCTAAGATGCTGGGGCGATAGCCATGGGGGCCAGCGGAGAAGACGGCGCTGATGGTCATCTCCCCTAGATGGGTATCCTGGCGCTCGCTGACTGCATCCACCCGTCCCCGTTGGCGGATCAGGCTGCGCATCGTGGGGTCTTCATGCCAGACGTTGCGTAATTTCACTTCAGTGATCTGACCCAAGGCGTAATGGGGAAGACCATCCTGGTGATAACGGAATAACGCCAGCTCCCCCACAAGCTTCTTGGTGACAGCACTAGCTAAAATATCCAGCGCGATTTCGCTGGTGGAAGATGGAGATCCAATCACACCGATCCGTTCCGTCCTGTCTACCAGTTGATCAAGTTTCGTCGACATAGGATCACACTCCCGACTCTGTGCGATAGCCGTGCAGACCCAGGAAGACATCGCTGATGCTTCCCCGATAGGTCTCGGCGATATGTTGGGTGGTTACCTGCCGAAAGGTAGGGATCGCCTTGGGCAAGTGCTTGACCATCCGATCCGCTATATAGAGCGGATAGGGTTCCATCATCGTTGGTGCGCCGCACTGGTGACGAATTGCATGCAAGGCCATGGCTAAACGCGCCGGATTTTCGGCCACCGCCCGGCTCATTTCTACCCGGAGGGCCGGAAGCCAGGGATAGGGTCGGTAATAGACGACCTGAATCTCGTCTAATAAGGAAATGATTTTCTTTGCCATTCGGTCGGCTGTTTCCCTGCCAGCATCCTCCAATGGGTTCAGATTCAAGTGCCAGGGTTCGGCTGGCGTCTGCAAGGCCACGGGCTCGGTGTATTCCCCTGGCTCCAACAGAAAGGTTAGGAGACCGCGGTCATCATACGTTTCAGGCCACCCCATCCGTTGTCCGATTTCACGCCTCGTCGTGTACTTGGGGATCGCCAGCCAACATCGATCGCTTCGAGTAGAGGCCAGTATGGTCAAGTATGCGTCTAAGAACGAGATCGTCTCTTGAAGAAAATGGACCGTAGTGCGTAGATGCAAGGCGTTCTGACTTTTGTTCAACGCCTGGTTGAAGTAGATGAGAGGGGTGGTGAGGGATCCATCCAGGAAGACGACCTCATGCGGTGCTTGCGAGGCCAGTTTCAGTTCCATGCCGATCATCAGGGCGCGCAGGATCGTACCGGTTTCGGCCTCATGGGCTTCCGTTTCGACCCAAACGAGGTGATGAGGTTCCGGCCAATAGCGTGCTTCGGAGGGAGGCGTTAGGCCTTCCACCGCGACGGCCGCCGCGGCGACTAGGTCGTTGGCCAACAATCGCTCCACAGCATAAGAGCCATCCACGCCGCAAGTCGTCGGGATGGGCATGTATGGAAGCTCAGCATCCCGGTGAAGCAAACCTTCTCGCTCCAGGCTTCCCCGCCATTCCTGTCGACGAGCGCGCACTTGCTCAAAATGATCAAGCAGCTTCCGGCCAAGATCCTCGGTGCGTTGGAGGACCTCGTTTACTAATGCGGCTGGGAGCTCGCCAAAAGGACGTTCTGTAGATTCCATCATAGCAGCTCCATCCTACTCAGGCAGCAGTAGATCCCGGATGCTTTCTCTACGCCACTCCCGCCATCCATCCACGCGCTCGGAGCGCGGGAGCAACCAACGTTCCCGCCACCAGGCGGCCAGCTCCGCGAACGGCAAGTCCCGATAGACCGGCTCCGGATCCCGGCCTTCCATATACGCCTCCAGGTTGTCCACCAAACGGAACAGGAAAACCTCCCGCTTCACACCGTGACGAAGGATGTCCGATGACAGCCCCAACCGCTCCAAGGCCCGCACCATCGTTTGCCACTTCCGGCGCGGGCCGACCCCAAACCCGCCACGGGTGGAGATCCCCTGGGCCTCCAAAAACGCCCGGAATAGGGGGTAGAGTTCCATCAGGTGAAAGGTCCCGTAACCCTCCGTGAAGCCCAGGGATTCCGCGATGACCATCCCGCGATAGCGCAAGCGGTTATACAAGCTGCTCCGCCCGAAGGCGCTGGTGGTGGTCAGGGCCACCAGATGCGGCGGGAGAATCCGCCCCTCCATCTCCGTCGTCCGTCCGGCGTATTTGCGCCGATAGGCCTCCCGTATCTCGTTCGATGCGGCGGCCAGGGCCACGAGTTTCCCACCCAACAGGCGATCGTAGGGCGGAACGGCCCCCAGGGTGTGGATGTCCATGGTCTGGTTGACCAGCTCCACCTTCCGGCCGGGGGGATAGCGAAACCGGCGATCCCGCGCCGGGAAACTGAGGGGTGGGGACTGCAGGGCGAGAAGCCCGATGAGTTTCCCATTGGAACGGTCGACGATGAGGAAACGCAGGCGGCGCCCGTAGCCCTTGGAGAAGGGGATGGACCAGAGCAGGCGGGCGACACGGAAAAGATCGTGTTGTGCTTCCGTGGTCACCTCAACCAATTCGGGGGCGATGCGCTCCGGCACCACCTCGTTCCCATCGGCGAAGAAAGGAAGATACCGAGGAAGGTTTCGCCGCAGCCAATCCCGGCGGGCGATGATCTCGAGTTGCGCAGCCGACCGGTGGAGCTGTCGCAAGCACGCCTTATCCACCGAAGGAGGACGGAGCATGCCTTCCTCGGTGATCGTAAACCCGGCTTCCCTCAGCTTATCCAGCACGCGTTTCTTTAATCCTTCTCCATCCACCATAATGACCCTTATGGTGTCGTTTTTGAGCGGCAACGGCGCTCCGCCGACATACCTTCATGGACCGCGCGAATGGAGCGCCTGGAGGGCCGGTTCGCTGCCTTTCGCTAAGGGAAGAACCAGTTGCCGGTATTGGGCTGAGCGGGGATGGGTGTGAACATTGATGACAGCGCCTCACTCCATGGAACGAGCTCTCCGGTACGCCAGTTCAACGCAAACAGCTCGGCGGACTCGCTACAGTTCATGCCGTACACTGAACAAGTTGCCGCTGGCAAATCGCTAAGAATATCATCATAAACGAAGCTTTGCGGCTTAAATGGGAAACGACGCACCTGTATCCAATCGCCATACCACTGATCGCACTGATTATAAGCTCCTGCGCAGAAATGATAGTCGTAGCGCGAATCGCCAACAAGCACTCGTCTCTCGCCTGTCGTCGCATTGACCCGAACGATTGACTGTGCTGCAGGCAAGAAGTAGGTATCTGTCTCTAACGTATAGCTAAGGGGGCGATGAAGAAACAGGATGTGAGACCCGTCCGGCGTCCATAAGAGATGATGATCCAGCTGTTCCCACCTCTCAGCTTGAGGCAGAAAAAGAAAATCTTTTTCAACATTATACCCCCAAATTGCTGACCCAATTCCCATATAGGGTCCGGTCTCAACCGCTATTGCTGTTCGTGTCGCATTCCACCCCCCACGGCCAAGACTGCCCAGACGGAAGAGTTGTCCCGTCCTGGGATCCAATAAACTCATCTCCCCACCCTCACAATGTCCCGTAGCCAGCAAAACCTTTCCATTTTCCAAAAATTCGAATCCAAAACCGCCGCCATCTCGGCGATAGACGGTCGTTGCTGTCTCGGTGTCGAAAATGATCATGCCACGCCCGCAATCCTCCAGGCCGAAGAGGAATCCCAGAAAGCGCCTGTTTGGCGAAAACTCAAAATTACTGCATGGCTGAAAGCCTGATCTCGCTTCTGGAGTTTCATAACACTCGCGAGGCAAAGTGATTGTAATCGTATATCCTGGCGTGGAAGTGAGAACAATCGTACTGGCAGGTGTCCACGTCGCAAAAGGTGTGGGCGTAACCGTTCGCTCCGCTCTGGCAGTCGCTGTTGAAACGAAAGGAGTTGGGAAAACGCTTGGGACCGGACTGGAAAAAACCTGCTCTGGAGGAGAGCTTGTGCGGGGCATAGGCAATGAAGGTGTAACCGCAACGGGGCGTTTCATGACAAGACAAGCGGTGACACCTACTAGCATCAAAGCAAACCAGAAATGATAATGCTTTCGCATCTTCGTACCCCAGTGGAAATCATAGCTCGTATGCGAGTATACACCTTTGCACCCCATTGTGTGCGGAAACCATTGCTTTTCCCCTGCCTTCCCCAAAGCGAAGGCTCATACTGACTCTTTAGGTTCTTGCAGACGGCGGAGATTGTACTCTGTTCATTGTTCGTTACATCAGCCGGGCCTTTCCCCCACTTTGCCTGTGCCTATTATATGAGGTAGTTGGTTCGCCCTTAAAAATCGTAGCTGTCCATCCATCTGACCAGTGGTCTCCCCGGACTGTATGAGGATTTCCGGATAGGGACTTTGGGGGCGAGCCGGGCGCCTTCGGC
>FPIC01059434.1_pt1 | contig 10153 bp, 6 predicted proteins | sample 1504481 | NCBI WGS metagenome assembly FPIC01 (sample SAMEA4475357, study PRJEB15587) | soil metagenome | biome: Soil; feature: Field | place: India | collected 2015-03-11 | depth 0 m
TGTTCGTGCTGCCCGCCTATGGCACCGCCGTGGCCGTGGTGGGGCTGGCCGGGACGATGGCAGGCCGACCTGCCCTGCGCTGGTAAGCCCTGCGCTGCGCCTTCGTTCCGCTGCGGGACCGAAGAGCGTCACCTTGACCGTCTGGTCCTTGCCACGTCAGCGACCAGCGCCATGAAGTTATCCGCGAAATCCTGTTGATACCGCCTGTAATCCAGAACCTTGCGGTCCGGTAAAGTCGCGGCGTATTTCTCCAGAAGACCTGCCAGTTCTTCCGCCGAATGGGGATCGAAATATGTGATGTTGTCATCGGCCTGCTCAAGGTTGGCCGGAATGCGCGATGCCAGAACATATTGCGACACCGATTTCGCATCCTCGATCACCGTCGACCAGCCCTCGAAAAAGGACGGTTGAACGACACTGACGGCCTGCCGAAAGATCACCATCTGGTCGTCGCGCGGAATGAACCCCAGAAAGCGAACATTCCCTTCGATCCCGAGGCTTTGCACCCGCGCCTTGAGTTGAGTGACATGATCCGGGGCGCGGTGATCATGTTCCTTGCCCGAGAAGGCGACACAGACCTCGACGCCCCGGTCTTTCAGGATCTTGACCGCGTCGATCACCACGGCATGGTTCTTGTGGATCCAGAACTGGTTGGGGCAGTAGAAAAATCGCGCAGGCAGATCGTATTTTTCCAGCACTTTACCCGCATCGCCTTTAGGCACCGGTTTTTCAAACGTCGCGAAGTGAACGACATGGGTCTTGACCCTGTTGTCAGGGTAAAAGGTCTGAAAGTCAGCTTCCGCCGCGTGACTGCTGAACACGATGTTGCCGACATTGTCGATATAGAACCGATGCTGTCTATCCCGCTCCTCCAGTTCCTCGGCACTGAAGAACTGCGGCAGATGCTTCTCCTGGAAGTCGGGTATCCAGGCGGCGCTGATATGGTGATACCCCTCGACCGGATAGGGAAAGATCACGTCGAAATCGGGAACCTTGCGCCGCCCCTTGCCGAACAGACGCGCCCAGAAACCGCGTTTGCGCGTGTCGTGATCGGCCTTCTTGAGATCGGAAGACCTGATCCAGTGCAGCCGCGGGTAACCGGAACTGTCCTTGATGAAATCGAATGATGACGTCTTGTTCGAGATCAACCAGACATCCGGCTGCCTGTCAGCGGCCAGCAGGTTCAAGGAACTCACAAGATTCTTGACGTAATAGGCCCCGCCAATCCACGATTCATCGTAATTGAACGGAATACCGACAACAAAACGTTTCACACCCTACCCCTCGCAAAAGACCGTCACAGAGAGTGAAGCCAATCTGCAACGCGCCCCAACCCGCCCCGCAGATCATAGCGGGGACCAAAGCCGAGATCGTTCAGATATGAGATATCGGCCTGCCAACACACGGGATCACCCGTTCTGGCGACCCCCATGAACACGATCTGCTTGTTCACGCCCAGAGCCTCCAGAAATACATGGGCAGCCGTTCTTATTGGCGTTGAAACACCGCTGGCAAGATTGACCGCGCGACCGTCGAATTCTGCGCGTTTCAGCAGAACGTCGATCGCGTTTGCCAGATCCTCGACAAAGATGAAATCGCGCGTCTCGTCCCCCGTGCCGAACAGTTCTATCCTGTCGCCCGCCAAGGTCTTTTTGTACAGATCCCAGAACAATTGCTTTTTCAGATTTGGACCATAGGCCGAGAAGACCCGCACCGAAATCGTCTGACATCCGAATATCGCGGCATATTCGCGGCACAGGCTTTCGGCATTCAGCTTGTGCAATCCATAGGGCGAGACCGGATTTAACGGCGAGGATTCCCTGATCGGCAGATCCGAGACCGGATTGCCGTAAACAGCAGCACTGGACAGGTTGATGAACCTTGTCGCGGGCGACGCCTGCCGGATCGCGTCAAGCATCTGCGCCACACGAAAGGTGTTGAGCGTGTAATCGGATAGCGGGTTTTCAAAGGAATGCTGCACATTGGCTGCACCGATACAATTGACGCAGGCATCCACTTGGGCCGTCTTGAAAAGATGACTGAAATCGGGATCCGCTGCGTCCAGCAGGAAATCGACCTTTCCGCCCGGCGGATGGGCGATGTCTGCCCGGACAACCTGATGCTTCAAGGACGAAAGCACCTGGGCGACATGCCCGCCGATAAAGCCACCAGACCCCAGAACCAGAACTTTCATGGCTGCGGGGCCTTCTTGCTGGCGATGAAGGTATAGGGCCTGCCGGCAAAAGCCTTTTCCCCCAGCGCCGTCACCGAATCCTTGCTGTGCGGATAATAATTGATGGGCGTATCGGCAAAACCATAGACCTGCCGCAATTCAAGCCCCGCCTCTTTCACGAAAAGCGCGTATTGCTCCTGCGTGTAGGCGTTCTCGCCACGGGTATAGCGATGCAGCGGATGACCATCGAGAAACTGTTGCTTGTCGGTGTCATCAAAAATCACATGTTCCCTGACCAGAAATGCCGTTCCATTATCCGCCAGCAGATCGCGGATCTTCCGCAGGGAAATCACCGGATCCCTGAAGTGGTGGACGACTTGCCTGCAATAGACGATGTCAAAAGGCGCCGAGGGCGAGAAATCCTCGACAATGCCGTTCACGATGTCGATCCGGTCCATGATTGACGGGTCTTCGTGATAGGCAATGGCATCGCGCAAGGCGGCCGCGGCCTGTGTTCCGACGATCTGATCCGAGGACGGCTCGATTAGGGTGACATGATAACCGGCCTTCGCGAATGCGACCGTCATCACCCCGCCTGATCCGCCGACATCCAGTATGCGGCGCGCCTGCGGGGCGTATTTGCGAAATTCGTCCAGCGTCAGCTTGAATTCATCCGACGCCATGAACTGTCGCAGCGAGCCGACCATATCCTTGTGCAGAAACGCATCACGCAGAATGGCGTCCATATCCGGGTTGCCATGGGCCGCGTGGATAATGTCCTCCCACGTCCATTTTTCCCTTGGCACATAGCGGATGAATTTGGCAGGCGACCCCGCATAAACGCAGTAGGGCGCAACATCATGCGTGACCATGGACCGGGCACCAATCACCGCGCCCTTCCCGATCGTGACGCCTTTCATGATGACCGTTTCAAAACCGATCCAGACATTATCGCCGATATGGATCGGGGCCGAGGCGACCTGCGACCAGTCCTTGAAAGCACCCATCCGCCCGGCATCCAGGCCGATTTTCCAATCATAGGCGTCATTCGCGCGAATATCCGGATCAAGGGAATGGGCATTGGTGTCAATCAGCGTGCATTCCCACGAAATCATCGTGTTATTGCCGATGTGAATACCGCCCTCTTGCGTGCAGATGAATTTGCATCCGCCGCCGATCGAACTTTTGCTGCCGATCGTGACCGATCCGAGACCGCGCTCGAACACATAGGTTCCGCCGATCTGGCTATGCGCGCCAGCAATGACATAGGGACGGTCTTCCCTTTGCACGCGGACGTCGATGTAGATCGGATCAACCCGTGTTCCCGCGCCGACCACGAGGTTAGGGTCTTGGCTATCCCCCTGCGGCACGGGTCTGCCATCCTCGCGCAGCGCCGCGCGCAACTTGCCGAAGGCGCGCTTGAAGCGGCGCTTGAACTTGCCGCCCGCCTTCTTGATCTTGTCCTTTATTCTTGTCCTGGAAAACCGCGACCTTTTGCGGAGCTGCGAGAGTTTCGGTGACACCAGGGACGGATCGTTGCGTTGAACCGCCTCTGCCATGCGCTTGATGGTCTCGTCCCCGAATTCCGCTGCAAAGGCCAGGTCTGCGGGCTCTGTCTCGTCCTTCAAACGCTGGATGAACTCTGCCTGATAGGGCGGCGAGACATGCGCGAGATAGAAATTGGCCGGAAGGATGTAACCAGCCACAAGGCCCGCAAAGGCATCTGTCTTGCCGAAACGCTTGAACAGGTCCACGCAGAGCTTGCGGATCGTCAGAAAATCCAAGGCCTTGTGATCGTTGGTTTTCGTGGTCGCGGTGGGCCGCTGGTAATAGGCATAGGACACGCTTGGATCAACGAAGACACGCTTTGCGGTCAACATCAGATGGATCGCGAACGGATGATCCTCGTAGAAAAAACCATGCGGGAAATCGATACCATGCGACCTGAGGTGATCAAGCCGAGCGACAAGGCGCCATGGCGGGGTGGTCCAGCACGACACGGCCGCGAATGTCTGCGCATCTTCAGACGGATCGACGCATTTTCCGGCCAAGGATGGCGGCACAAGGGCCGATGGTTCCGGGATGGCGTCATCAAAGGCATATTCGAAATTCGCGACAAGCACATCAGGATCTTGTTGCCTGAGGATCGCCACGATGCGGGGCAGGACAGACGGCAGCAGCCAGTCATCGCTGTCGACACACCAGACATATTTGCCCGTGGCGCGCGCAAGACCCACCGAACGGGCGGCGCCCTGCCCGGCATTTTCCTGCGCGATGGCGCGCACCCTCGGATCGCTGGCCAGATATTGCGCGATGATGGCCTGCGTGCCATCCGTGGAACCATCGTTCACGACGATGATCTCGAAATCCTCGAAAGGCTGCCCGAGGATGGAGTCAAGGCATTTGCCAAGGGTCAGCTGCGCATTATAGGCCGGAATGACAAAGGACAGCATCATGGTCATTTGCGCCTTTCGCCAGACAGCAATGCAGCGCGCATGTTCTGAAATGCCCGGGCCATGCTGAAAGATCCGGCGGGCCGTGGGGGGATCGCCGCCTCGGCATCGGGGGCTGCGAGGATACCCGTCCCGAATTTGGCCAAGACGGTTTCGCGCAAGCCGGGCACGTCCGGGTGGTTCGCCATAACCGACGGCACAAGGCCCGAATCCGTCCATCCTCTGGCAGCTTTGAAAAGCGTTTCGGCATCTGCGGTGGACAATCCGGGGAAATTCGCCGCCACAACCGCGTAGGTTTCGGCCATGATCAGTTCGTCATTCCGGGACGAGGTTCCATCCAGGCTGAAATGGATCAAGACCTCGGGAATGCGGGCACATGTGCACCCCAGGCGGATGGAGCGATGAACCCATTCTGCATCCGCGCAGATTTTCAGATTGGTCGCATAGGCACCGACACGGGCATAGGCCGCCTTCGTCACATACATGCTGTTGTGACAGAAGGGGATGCCGCTGATCAGGCAGCCGATGTCATAGGCTTCGTCCTCGCGCAGGTGCGCGGTTCCATCCGGCGCCACAAGCAGGGCACGACCGGCGACGATATCCGAGCGCGACGCCTGCCAGATCCGATCCACCGCCTCAAAGGCGCCGGGCGCCACAAGGTCGTCAGAGCCGATCACGCAGACAAGATCGCCACGCGCCCGGGCGATCCCCTTGTTGATCGCGTCATAGATGCCTTGGTCAGGCTCGCTCTGGATCACCACGTCAAGGTCCGGGAACCCCTGTGCGACATCCAGCGTGGCGTCGCGGGACACCCCGTCGATGATCAGGACCTCGACCTTGGGCCAGCCCTGCGCACGGATTGATTCAAGCGTGGCACCAAGCGTCAGGGCCGAATTGAAGGTCGGCACGACAATACTGAAGTGCGTTTTGATCCCGGCTTGGCCAGCCATTCTTACCACCTACCAAAGGGCGCGATTAATGATAACAGCGCCGCGTATCCAGATTGTCACCGTGCACAGTCGGCAAAAGATAAGGGTCAGACCTCTTTGCTACTCATACAATCACGGCACTTGCCAGTGTGGATACTATCGAAGCGCAGCCCTGTCACCCAGATTGTCGGATCTGGTCAGGAATTGGCCGATCTGCGCTGCAACGGCGAATTTCTGGCCGTTTTGCCGTCGTGTCTTTGGCCCTGCCCTGCGCGCGCCCGGAAGGGGATCACCTGGCTATCAGGCGGTCGCGTTTGTAATCTATACGCTCCCAGGTCGTCCCGCGCCGCAACCCTGAAATCCTTTTGCTCAAATACCGCCCCAGAGACAGAAACGGGCGCGTAATTTCCCGGACGATTTTCCTGAGGACAAACACCAGACGCCCGCCTTGTTTCTGATGGAGCCTGATCGTTTCCTTGCGTGACGACTGCAAGGACGAAAGTTCCGCATCCGCCGGCAGAAAAGCCGTGTCCGAGAACTGTTGATGAAGGCACACGGCCGGCATGGCTTGCCATATTCCGGCCTGGCGAAAGATGTCTCCGGCCGGATCGAACAGGAAATGGTCAATTGGCACGTGGAAGGTTTCCGAGGCCGCCAGCAATTTGCGCGCAAAGGATTTCGAGATGATATAGCCGCCGCACCCGACATGCAGGGAAAGCAACCGCTTGACCTCCAGCCCCGGTTCTATCGCGATGGCCTCGCCGAACTCGACATGTTTGCGAGTTGCCTTGTCAAGCTTGACCAGATCCATGCCCGGGCGGATCCAGGCGGTATCCGACAGGACCGCCTGAAGGTTCGTGCCGAAATCGATATCGTCCTCGAACACCGCGCCGTAATCGGCCGCGTCTTGGCAGATCTGTTCCCAGGCCTTGCGATGACTGAGGAAACAGGCGACCTCGGATCTGGTCATGCGCCGCAGATGCGGTTGCGGAGGATGAACCCGGTCAAATTCCGCGGCAGACAGCGCAAGGCCATCCACCGCAGGCAGGCGGGTCATGGCAACGCCCGCGGCGGCGGCATTCTTCTCCATATGCGCGCGGCGCGCCACCGAGCGGTCGAGATTGATGAAAAGCCCTTTGATCACGCGACCTTTCCCTTCTGCTTGTCCTGCCTGACGCGCGCGCCATCGCGCCCCGGCGTTGCGGCGCCATGCCTGAAACCGTTGTCACAAGGGGAATGGCCAATGTCCATGCGGATCAGACGTTCCAGCCTAGCGTCTTGTGGACATACGATTGCGCAGATCCTGCCGCAAGCGCCGCCAAGCCGGGGCATAGGGCCCCAGAAGGAGTGACGGCTTGCGCAAAACATGGCGTATGCGCGAGACGATATCGGAATTGGGGCGCAAGGATCGGGGAATTTCCGGGATCGCACCATGTTGGAAAAGCAGATATGACAGCTTCTTGCCGTCCTCCTTGAACAGGGTTTCGGCGAACATGCTGTTATCCTGGCTCTTTGACCGCCAGTACCAATCCGCCGTTGCGACCGGGACAAAGGCGAAGGCGCCTTGCCGCATCAGCATGAGGTACAAATAGACATCCTCACCGACCTGCAATTCCGGATCCTGCAGAATGTCCGGCGTCAAGGCGGAACGCCGTGCCAGCCACGCATTCGAGTTGATGAAGTTATCAAGACGCGTCATGCGCTCGGCCGAGAAATCATCCATGAAGCGCAACCTGCGCCTTTCCTTGATCCGTTCGGTCAGATCACCGCGGAAATTCGGCTGCTCGAACCAAAACCCATCCTCTTCCTGCACCTCGATCGCGCCCGCATAGGCCAGCGGCACGTGCCGGGGTTCATTCTCAAGCCTGCTGACAAGGGCCGCGAGGTGGCCGGGATGAATACGGTCGTCATCATCCAGATTGCAGACATACTTGCCCTGCGCCGCGTTCAAACCCGCCCAGAGCGCTGTGCTGCGCGAGCCTGCATCCGCGACATCAAGAACCCTGACCGCGTTCAGGCGCTGACGATACCGCTTGACCAGATCGTCCAGCCCCTCCACGTGGCGGAAGCTGACGAGGATCAGACCGATGTTCGGATATGTCTGCGCCGCAAGGGATTTCAGCGCCCTTTCCACAAAGGCAGCGGGGCGGGATCCGACCCGCATGATCACATCCACCCGTGGCGGGCTGGCTTTCTGGACCGTGTCATGGGCCTGCGATACAGGGCGCGAGGGATGCGCCATGTTGCGCACCACCTCGTCAAGAAAGGCGGGCAATCTGGCCAGCTGGGATGTCAGATCGAACCGTTCCGCGAAGATCCGGTTGGCGCGCGCGGCCAACCGTGACGCGTCCTCGGGATTGTTCCGCGCCCAGTCGACATGCGCGATGATCTGATCCGCGACGTCCCTGACCGGACGGTCGACATCCACCCAAAGAACCGAGTCGCCGTAATGTTCCCGGGCAAACGCCATGGAATCCGCGATCACGATCGCGCCGGCGGCTGTGGCCTCGAACAGGCGCATGGACGGCACATTCGCCTGGCGATGGCTGTCCGTATGGATGGCCAACGAGATGCCGCAATCCGCGATGGCGCGCACCACGGACGTTCCGTCAAAGGGCAGCGTGCCGACATAGTGCTTGGTCTTGCCCTTCCAGCGTTCGGCCTTGCCATAGATGCGCATCGGGCAACGGCCTTCCAGATGGGAAAACAGATCACCATGGCGTTTGCCGTCCCAATGCACACCGGCATAGAACAGGGTCTGCTCGGTCGGCGCGTGCTTGTCTTGCAGATCAAGGGCTGTCGGCAGAAAATCAAAGGCGCTGACGGGGGCAATCTTGCCGTGCCGGGCAAAGAAATCCGTGGTCCAGTCTCGCAATCCGGGCGTCGCAACAAGGCATCCATCATAGCTGAGGATGTTGCGCACCCGGGTCTGGTCATCTTCGAAATATGTGGTCGGGCTCCAGATCACGCCGATCGTGGGAACTTCGGTCAGTTTGGGCGAGAATTCATGCGTGGCCAGAACCATGTCTGGCTTGGCCACCAGAATGTCGTCGGATGTGACCACTTCGGTCACGGTCCAACCCAGGGCGCGCCCGGACAGTCGGACCCGCGCAATGAATTCACGCTCTGCCGACAGCGTCAGATTAGGAAACGCGTTCTGGATCGCAAGATGCATGACATTGCCTTTTTACTGCAAACCACCCGTCCTGACCGGGTGCGGTGCAAGCGTGCTTGACGCTGCAGGCCGGTCGGGGGAGCCAACACATTCTGAAAATCACACCAAAGCCAATGCGCCACTTGATTTCACATGTCCGGCCACAAGGGCCAAGTGTGACCCAAACGGAAACAAAGGCTTTCTACAATAGGTTTTCAGCTTTTGCAGCAAAACGGGCTGGCTTCAACTGTCTACCCGAAACCTCGGCATAAGACCGCCCGGCCCCTGCGGATAAACGCCAATAAAGGCGGCGGCCGGCCTGATCCGCAGCGCTGCCCCGCGTCAGGTGCGGGCATAGACATCTTCGTAGCGAATGATGTCATCCTCGCCCAGGTAGATGCCGGTTTGCACCTCGATCAGAACCATCGGCACCTTGCCGGGGTTCTCCATCCGGTGGACGGCGCCCAGGGGAATGTAAACCGACTGGTTTTCCGTCACCAGTTGCACCTTGTCGTCCACGGTGACCTTTGCGGTGCCCTCGACCACGATCCAATGCTCGGACCTGTGCACATGGCTTTGCAGCGACAGCGCCGCACCGGGATGCACGACGATGCGCTTGACCTGAAATCTTTCGCCTATGGCCAGGCTTTCGAACCACCCCCAAGGGCGGTGATCGTGGGGAAAGGTCGTGGCCTGTTTCTTGTTGCGGGCTTTCAGGGCGGCGACCGCTTCCTTGACGCGCTGGCTATCCTCGCGCTTTGCAATCAGGACAGCGTCGCTCATCGCGACCGCGACGATATCCTCAAGCCCGATCCCGACCAGTTCCAACCCATCGCTTTCCGACCGCAAGAGCGTGCCCTTGCAGTCGATGGCAATGGCATGGTCGGAACAGACATTGCCCGCCGCGTCCGGCCCGCTTTCCTGCCAGACCGCATCCCAGCCCCCAAGATCCGACCAACCGGCGGTATAGGGCATCGCCACGATCCGCTTGGCCTTTTCCATGATCGCATAGTCGATCGAGTTTCCGTCGATCCTGTTCCAGGCCTCGGCCGCAAGCCGGGTAAAGCCAAGATCGACGCGGGCACCGTCAATGGCTGCGGAAACCAGATCAAAGATCTGCGGTTGATGCGTCTTGAACTGTTCGATGATCGTATCGACGCGGAACAGAAAGATGCCGGCGTTCCACAGGTACCGACCGCTTGAAAACATCTCTGTCGCGCGGGAGGCGTCGGGCTTTTCGACAAAACCGACAAGGGGGACGGGCGCTCCGCTGGATTGGGACTGCGCATCCGCAAGCTCCAGATATCCATAACCTGTTTCCGGATGCGTGGGCGTGATCCCGAAAGTCACAAGGTTGCCGTCCTGCGCCGCTTGCGCCGCGGCCGTGACGGCCGCCTCGAAAGCGGCCGCATCGGGGATCACGTGGTCGGAGGGGCAAACCAGC
>FPIC01009471.1_pt1 | contig 10151 bp, 13 predicted proteins | sample 1504481 | NCBI WGS metagenome assembly FPIC01 (sample SAMEA4475357, study PRJEB15587) | soil metagenome | biome: Soil; feature: Field | place: India | collected 2015-03-11 | depth 0 m
GGCGCGCACCATCCTGCCAGAGCCGTCCTCGGTCGCGCTGGGGCGCAAAGCCTTGGCCGGCGTGCTGACACAGGCGCATCTGCGCCCTGATGTCGTTTACTTTTCCAATGATGACATGGCGGTTGGCGGTGTGTTTCACTGCATGGCCGAGGGGATCGCCGTGCCGGCGCAATTGGCGATCGCGGGCTTCAACGGGCTGGATCTGGGCCAGAGCCTGCCTCAGCCACTCACGACAACCGCGTCGCATCGCGAGAGGATCGGGGCGACGGCGGCAGCCTGTATCCTCCGGCGTCTGGCCGGGGAAAAGCCCGACCGGATGACGGATGTCGGATTTACCCTGATCGAGGGTCACACCGCCTGAGAGTGGCCTTTCGCCCCGTCAACCGCGGCGGCGTGCGGTTTTGAGGCGCTGTGCCAGGTTCTGCGCATAGAGTGACTCTGCGGCCTGTGCCCTGCCGAAGGCGGTTTTCAGGCCGTGGCGCAAAACCTCTTTTCGCGCCAAGACGTTGGCCAGTTGCATGTTGAGTGACCTGTGCTGGTTGTCCATCCATCCTTGCCACAGGATGTCGGCGCCCAGGGTCTGCATCATCAGGTGGGTCGCGGGATCATCGGTGGCTTCGCCACGACGGCCGGCGATACGGGCCAACCCCCCACGCAGGGCATTCTCCTCGGCGGTGATGCTCTGAAGCCCTGCCAATCGGCTTTGAAAGACCGCATCGGTCAGAAGCTTCATGTCCTTGAACGGGTCGCGTGTCATCGCCGGCGTCCGGCCTTGCGCCTGATGGTTTCGGCAAAGCGGATCGCGGCGGCGGCTGCCTTGTAATGATCCGGCGAGATCTCGTCACCGATCCTGGCAGAGGCATGCAGGGCACGGGCGGCGGGGGGATCGCTGTGCAGGGGCACACCGTTTTCCACGGCGATGGTCCGGATGCGTGCGGCAACCTCGTCAACACCTTTGGCCACGCAGACCGGCGCCTCGCCCCTTTTGCGCGACCAACGCAGCGCCACGGCGTAATGGGTAGGGTTCACGATGACGACGTCAGCCTTGGGCACATCCAGCATCATCCGGTTCGACGCAATCTCCATCGCGCGTTGGCGTCTTTGCTGCTTGAAGAAGGGATCGCCTTCGGATTCCTTGGTTTCCTCCTGCATTTCCTGGCGGGACATCCGGTTGCGGCGTTGGTGATCGTGGGTCTGCCATAGCATGTCGAGCAGACCGATGATCAGCGCGATGACCACGACCGTCACCAGAAAAGCCAGGAGCAGCCGCCCGAGGAAAAGCAGGGTCACGCGTGGCTCGGCCCAGAGAGTTGCCGTGATGGCATCCAATTGCGTTTCCATGAAAAGCCACAGCAGACCTCCGAAGATTGAAAGTTTCGCGAAACCTTTGCCAAATTCGAAAAGTCCTGCGGCACCAAATTTCTGCCTGGCAACCGCAATAGGCGAGATCCGGGACAGCTTGGGCAAGGCGTGGCTTGGTGTGATCACAAATTGTCTGCGCGCCAGAATGACCAGCAAGGCGCAGCCTGCCGGTACCAGGAACCAGGGCGCCAACAGTGCCGGCATATGCGTTGCAAGCCCGGGCAATCCCGAGGTGTAGCTGCCCTCGAACACAAGGGGCGCGATCCGGTCGGGTTGTTCCAGAAACCAGGCCAGATAGGCGGCCAGATCCGACAGGCTGCCGGTCATGGCATAAACAAAGGCCAGCAGAAAACCGGCATAGCTTGCTGCGGTAATGATGTCGTTTGCGCGCGCGATGTCGCCTTGCTTGCGCGCCTTGTCCAGCTTGGCCTGCGTGGCCTCGAACGGTTTTTCGCTGTCCTGATCCTCGTTCTTGTCCATCCGTTGCGCCTCAAGGTGACTGGAAGGGCGCGGTTGCAAAGCCTTGCAGCGCCTGCAGCCACACGGACAGCATCACGGGTGCCAGCAGCATCAGCAGGAACAATGCGCCAAAGGCCACCACGGGGGCACCGACGAAGGCCACCATCAGCTGTGGCATGGCACGGTTGATAACGCCAAGGGTCAGATTGTAGATGATCGCAAAGATCAAGAACGGTGCGGCAAGACGGAACGCTAGGGCAAAGCTGGCCGTGATATTGCCGACACCCCACGATGTCAGATCACTCGCGCGGGGAAAAACGCCTGCAGGCATCACGTCGTAGGACAGGATCATGGCCTGTGCCGCCTGCACGTGAAAGCCCGACATCATGGCAAGGGCCAGCCCAGCCACGACCAGAACCTGTCCGACCGCTGGCATCGGGTCGATGCCTGCGCCTCCCAGGATCTGCGAGAGTGACAGCGCCTGGGCTGCCATGACGCCGGCAGTCTGCAAGGCCATGACAAAAAAACGAAATCCAAGCCCAAGGGCCAGCCCGATGATGGGTTCTGTCGCGATGAAGCGCAAGATATCACTAAATTCAAATGCCCCGTTGGTCACGGTGACCGGCAGCGCTGCCGCCACGACAAGGGTAAACACAAGGCTGAGGGCCAGTTTGACCCGGACAGGAACGGACTGTTCCCCGAAACCCGGCAGAACCATCATGACCCCGCCAACACGCAGGAACACCACCGCTCCGTGCCATAGCAGATCGGTACTGATGCGCGACAGGATGGCGAGTTCCTCCATCATGCGGCAACCGTTCCGACAAGCGAAGGCTTGGCTTCAAGGCCGATCTCCTCGAAGGATAGGACGGGATTGGCGATGCCCCGCGCTGTCATCAGCGTCCGCAGAAAGCGGCGGCGCCGTGTTGACGTGATCACTGCCGGGTAAATGCCCTTATCCGCTGCGTGACTGATCTGATCACCCAGCCCGGACGCGAGACGGTTGAACATATCGGGCGGCAAGGCCACGTCGACGGCACCGCGCTCTCCATCCACTTGGTAGGTGGCGAAGATATCCTCCCATTCTGGTGCCAGTTGCAGCAACGGAATGGTTCCATCCTCGCGTCGCAGTTCGGCCACCATCTGGAACCCCAATCTCTTGCGCGTATGTTCGCAGATGGTGTCGATCGAGGCGGACAGCATCCTGCCTTCTGAAATAGCTTCCAGAATCAGGGGGATATTGCGGATCGAAACCTGTTCCTCCAGCAAAAGACGCAGGACTGCCTGCAGCATTTCCATCGACACGCGGTCAGGGATCATGTCGTCAAGAAGTCGTCGATTGGCTTCGGCCCTTGCAGGGTCGGACAGTCGGGTAATCTCGTCCAGAATACGCCGCAGTGATTTCAGGTTCAGCAGGCGGCCAAGGTTGCGGCGGATCACCTCCAACAGATGCGTGGCCAGAACCTCGGCAGGTGTGACAACGGTGATACCACTCAGGGAAAGTGTCTCCTGTTCCGCGGGTAGAAGCCATCGCGCAGGTGCGTTGTAAACAGGCTCGCGCACATCGATCCCGGGTGGCATCACGGCCTGTCCCCCGGGCAGCAGCGCCAGGACTTTTTCAGGGTATAGCCTGGCGCGCACCTGCTCGACGCCCTGGATGCGGATCACATAGGTGCCAGACGGCAGGCCGTGGTCGTCTGTGAGCCGAATTTCCGACAGGATCAGCCCATATGTCTTTGCGACATGGGTCCGCATGTTGTTGATGCGCACATCCAGCCCGGTCCCGGGATCCAGCACCATCGTCACCAGATCAGGAGAAAACTCGACGTGAATATCGTCAACTTCAAGGATATCCCCCAAAGGGCGGACAAGCGGTTCCGCCGGGGTCGCAACGGTATCGGCATTCATGGCCCCTGGTTGGGCCTGGCTGTGGCGCAAGGCATAAAATGCACCTCCCATCAGCGCGGCCCCGCCGAGGATGAAGGGCAAGAAGGGAAGCCCCGGCATCATGGCGAACAGGGCCATCAGCAGCCCAACAGTGAACAAGGCTGCAGGATATCTGCCCATCTGTGACACAAGCGCGATATCCGTCGCGCCCTTGGCTCCGCCTCGCGCCAGAAGCAAGGCCGCGGCAATTGAAATGATGACCGCAGGTATCTGGTTCACCAATCCATCGCCCACAGTCAGGATTGCATATGTCTCGAATGCTCTGCCGATTGGCATGCCATGGACGAATATACCCATGGCAAGACCCATCACCAGATTGAGAAGGGTAATCAAAAGGCCGGCGACGGCATCTCCCTTGACGAATTTTGACGCACCGTCCAGCGACCCGAAGAACGTTGTCTCCTGCTGCTCGCGCTCTCGTCGTTCCTTGGCTTCGGCATGGGTAATCGCACCGGCCGCGACATCACTGTCAATTGCCATCTGCTTTCCGGGGATCGCATCAAGGGCGAAGCGCGCACCAACTTCGGCCATTCTTGCGGCGCCCTTTGTTATCACAAGAAAGTTAACAATCAGGAGGACGCAGAAAACCACCAGCCCGAGGAAAATGCTGCCTTCCATGACAAAACTGGCAAATCCTTCGATGACATCGCCGGCAGCATCAGTGCCCGTGTGGCCCTGACCAATGATCAATTTTGTCGATGAGATGTTCAGTGACAACCGCAGCATAAGCGTTGCCAGCAACACTGTTGGGAAAATCGAGAAATCGAGCGGCTTCTGGATGAAAAGCGTGATGGTGAAGATCAGGATCGCCAAAGCAAAAGAGAGGGCGAGCCCTGCATCAAGCACCCAGGATGGCATGGGAAGGATCATCATGACGATGATCATCATCAATGCGCCAGCAAGCAGGATCGTCGGGTTGAACATTGACTTCACTATGGTCATGTCATCCGCCTGATCTTGTTGAAAAATCAACAAATGGACGACGAGATCCGGTATCCGACAAAGGCACGAGAGATCCGGATCCCTTTGAAATACCAGATCTCAACAAGGGAAATTCATTCTGACGGATTGAACTGATATCTGAAGAGAATTGATTTGATGACTTGTGGAATGCGGAATTCTCTGAAATTTGCACCTCGTCCAGCATGGACGCAAATCGGACCATATATCTATCAGCGAAAACAGCATTCCGTGAATGAAATGCACCGACGGCCTTCTGCCAAGTTCCGGTTTCCCGATATAACTCGCTGAGAAATGATGCCGCATAGTTTGCATTTGCGACTGGATCCAGCATTTCTTCAATGGAAGAAAAATTCGCCCCGTGCCATCTGTAGTTGATCTGAAAGCATCCCAAATCAAAGCTGCGAGCGCCCTTCAGAAAATGATCAAACACAAACGACAGTGCTTCGCCTCTTGTATCAAACCAGAACCCACGACCGTCAATATTTATTGTCCACGGCCAAGGCTTGTTGGTACCGTTTACGCTTCTTGCAGTTTCTGTTCGGGTGATTGCGAGCATGATTTCTGCGGGGATATTCTTGATGCGTGCCGCATCCAAAGCGACATCGTCGCAGATGGTTGAGTAAGTTTCCGGATTCTTGTGTGTGTGCCTGGTCTGTGCAAAAGCAACATTCAAAGATGCCGCGAAAAGGACAAAGAAAAATAAAATAAAGTGAACTGCATATTCGAGATATTCGTTTCTATCCAAAAAACTGCGCGGGCCTTTAAAACTGAGCCTTTGATTAAACTTGGTAAACATATTCGAACTCTCTATGCCACCGGATCACACTAGGGCTGACTTCTTTCGATTTCATGAAGATGTTAGACAAAATCTTGATCTTCGGGCCAGACAGCGACCGAAGTATGACCTGCCCCCCGGTTCGTCCCTCGTTCATAACGAGGGTCCTTGGGGTTGATATTTGTCAGTTTCGGGTTGGGCAGGCGCGCCGGGCGTCGGCGAGGGTGTCGAAGATTTTCTCGTTCAGGCATTCGTCGCGCAGGCTGCCATTGAAGGACTCGATGTAGCCGTTCTGCTGGGGTTTGCCGGGATCGATGTAATGCCATTCGACGCCGGTGTCGTTGGCCCACTTCAGGATCGCCTTGCTGGTGAACTCGGGCCCATTGTCACTGACAATGCAGCTGGGCTTGCCGTAAATCCTGATCAGCGCATCCAGTTCGCGCGCCACTCTGGCCCCCGAGATGCTGGTGTCGGCAATCAGGGCAAGGTTTTCGCGGCAGCAGTGTCGTTGACTGCCAGGATGCGGAACTTCCGGCAGGCCCCGAACGTGTCGGACAGGAAGTCCAGCGACCACCGCTGGTTCGGGCGCAATGGTACCGGCATCGGGGTTCGGCTTCTGCTTGCTCGCTTTCGGCCACGACGGCGAGGCACAGACAGCCCCTCTTCGCGGTAAATTCGATAGAGCTTCTTTTCGTTCATGATCATGCCCTTGCGCTCCAGCAGGATGCCCACACGTCGATAGCCGAAGCGTCGGCGCTTCTCAGCAATCTTGTGCATCTCCTCACGGATCTCCGGGTAGTCGGGCGGCCTCTCGCGCCGCACCGTCTTCGGGTCGACACCGATCAGGACGCAAGCACGGCGTTGAGAGATCGGATGATCCCTCATCGCCCGCAGCACCGCGTCCCGCCGTTGCATCGCTCGCCATTGTGCTCGAACCAATGGCGCATCAATGGCTCGCCGTCAGGGCTTTCCCAGCAGATCTTTCAGCACCACATTGTCGAGCATCGCATCCGCTAGCAGTCGCTTCAGCTTCGCGTTCTCATCCTCGAGCTGCCTCAGCCGCTTGGCGTCCGACAGGTCCATCCCGCCATACCTGGCCTTCAGCTTGTAGAACGTGGCCGGGTTCAGACCGTGCTTCCGGCACAGCTCGGAGGTGGGCAACCCAGCCTCCTGTTCCTTGATCATCGCGATAATTTGCGCCTCGGTGAAACGGCTTTTCCTTATGTCGTCTGCTCCTTGAGGTTGGGCAGACTCTACATTACCGCGAGGGAATTTCCGGGGGGCAGGTCAACAGGTGGACTGTTGGTGAATTAGAGCTAGTTAAAGTAACCGCGAACCAACGCGCCTGCTACAAGGCTCCAGCCATCAGCAATTGCAAAGAACGCAAGTTTAAAGGGGAGTGACACAATTGCAGGCGGTACCATCATCATGCCCATCGACATGAGAACGGCAGCCACAACCAAATCAATAATCAAAAAAGGCAGAAACACTAGAAATCCTATTTGAAAAGCTAGTGACACTTCCGATAAAAGAAAGCTTGGTATGATCACAGACAAGGGTGCGTCCGTTGGTCCGACCAAAGATGATGCATCCTGTCTTAGGTTAACCATCGCATTGTAAGTCTCGATGTCAATTCTTGCGATCATGAATGTACGAAAGGGCTCAAGTGTTCTTGAAAAAGCCTCTTCCACTGTTATTCTGTTTTCAATGAATGGTTCCAAGCCTTCCAGCCACGCTGTGGTAAATACGGGTTCCATTATGAAAAATGTCAAGAATAGAGATAGGCTTACAATAAGCATATTTGGCGGAGATTGCTGAAGTCCGATCGCCTGCCGCAAAATTGACAATACGGTAACGATAAATGGGAAGCAGGTAATCATTATTGCAATGCCAGGGGAAAGGCTTAGCAGAGTCAGTAATAAAATAAGTTGAATTGTTCTCTCTGAAAGATCAGAGTCTGGCATAAAATCTTCAAGTGATACTTGCGCATTGGTGACTTCGGTGCAAAGTCCTAGCCATATCGATATGAGTAAAAAATATCGTATTGCTGCCATTTTGGTATTCATCCAATAGCGCCATTTAGATCAATTACTTCGGTCAGTCTAACCGCAAGTTGTCCAAAAGAGTCGCCCTCAAGTTCCTCCAGATTTCCGCGTGCTATGAGCCTGTCACCAACATAGAGCTCCACCGGGTCATCAAGTTTCTTGTCAAGAGCCAGCACCGCGTTTGCTTCAAGATTAAGGAGGTCCTTGATGAGCGGCCTGGCTTTTCCAACGGAAATTGTGATCTCGATTGGGACGGATCCAAAAGGGTTCGATGAGTCGATAGTAGATCGAGCTAGTCTTGCGTCATCCATTTATAATCCGCCCTTGTTGTTCCCTGAAGAAGTCTGAAATCTTGATCTTCGCGTCTTGAATAAGAGCATCTGCATCGAAGCATTTTTCTGATGAGCCTACCCTCAGATATACCTGACTGGATGCGAGGTTTGGGTCACTCTCGAGCAAGAAATGAGGCAACGACTCATTTCGAAGAGTTTCCTCAAGGTAGGTATGAGCCTCCTGAGATGCGACAATCATCACCTTTCCGTCAAGATGAGACTTAACAAGAGTAAGAAGCTCAGTTCTGATTTGAAGGGCGATACTGTCTTGCGCAATAGTGGGAATAAACTTGTTTAGCAGTTCGGAGATAAAGGGATCGATGTTTTTCAGTATTTGCGATCTTGCCTCGTGATAAGTGAAACTTATATCAAGCAGGTGCTGCTGGACTTGTAATGCTAAGTTTCTCTGTTCTGTCGCAAGAGCGATCGTTGCATCATCCCAGCCCGCCTTGTATCCGCCCTCAAAAGCCGAGAGACGGCGATCTTCGAGAGTTTCTTCAGAGAGTACGAAATTTGAAAGCCCAGAATTTTCACTTCCAAAGTCTTCTAGAGCAAGTACAACTGACATCACACTTTCTCACTCTTGTTTTCCAACCAACCTCTTAGAATTTCGACTGTCTCGTCCTGACGCTCGGCGATCAAAATGCGAAGGCGCTCAACAGGATCGGATGGCGGTATGACAATATCGCTTGAAGAACTGTCATCTGCTATCCTTGATAGACGAGACCTATCCGAAAATGGATCATGTTGCGAAATATCATCGAACATTGGCGCTAGTGGTATCAGTTCATTTGTTATCATGTTCGCGGATTGGATATTATTTCCGGTACCTTCCGCGATAGCTGATCCAGAAATGCCGGAAAGAAGAATAGGACGCAGTATCAATAATCCAACAACTAAAACAACTGCCGCGAGGACAAGCAGTTTGAAAACTGTCATGGGATCAATTGCGAGCGCTTGCAGGATATTTGCCGAGGCTTCTGTTCCAAGCGGAGTTGGAAGCGAGAAAGCCATCGATTTTATCGTTATCAAATCCCCTCGATTCGCGTCCAGGCCGACAGCGTAAGAAACAAGATCGCTCAGATCCTGCAACTCTGTTTCCGAGCGCGACTCGAAAATCTGTTGTCCATCCGGTTGTTGCACTGCGACCTCGTTGACGAGGACTGCAACTGTCACGCGTGTTACTTTTCCCGGACCCCGCTGGATCTCCCGCGTGGTTTCCGAAACCTCATAGTTGGTACGCTCTCGCGTCTGGCTGGTGGAGCTGCGCGAAGTGTCGTTCGCTTGAGAATCTCCATCCGGCAGGTTGGATGCTACGGTTACCGCGGCATTTCCCGAGTTTTCAGAAGAATTCGACTGCTCCTCAGCATCCGTACTGATTGCTACCCGGCTGGCCGGATCCAAGGTGCGCTCGGTTATGACTTCACTATCCGCCTCAGTCGAGACGTTCACTTCGACCATCGCGTTCCCTGGTCCAACACGCGCTTCCAGAATGCGCAGCGCACGTTCTCGGAGTGCGGTGCTGCGACTGTCGTTGTCTGTTGTGGCAGAATCCAGTTCACTCGCAGCAAGCAGTCCAATCACGCTATCGATCACGGCGACATCTTCAGGCCGCATGCCAGTTACTGCAGAGGCGACAAGCAAACGAATCGCGCGGACCTGCGTTGCCTCAAGACCAGTACTGTTGGTGGTTATTGTCACAGACGCCGTCGGCCTGACATCACGCTGAAAGGCCCCTCGTCCCGAATGCGCAATGTGAACCCGCGCTGAACTGATGGATGGTGTAGAAACGATGGTTCGCGCGAGTTCGCCTTCTTTCGCACGCCAATAAGCAGCATCAAACATCTGCGTTGTCGTGCCAAAGCCAGTCAGGCCCTCAAGAAGTTCATATCCCTTTGTATTGTTTGACGGGAGCCCTTCGGCAGCAAGGCTCATCCGCAGCGTGTCACGTTGTTGACGAGGGACAAAAATTGCCCCGCCCCTGACCTCGTGCAGGTGCCCTTGCTGCTCCAGCGCCTGGATGATTTGACCAGCTGTCTGCGGCTCCAGCCCGGAATATAGCAGTGCCATATCAGGCGTTGCAGCCAAACGACCGATGCCGATAACGGCAGCGAACACAGCTAAACTGGCAAACAGGGCAATGAACCGATTGCGTAATGATAGACCCGACCAAAGTCTTGCTAGGTTTTGCACGTGTTACCTCAAGAACAGCTATCTCAAGCAATTTTAAACTTCGACCACTACCTAGCACCTCTCAGCTTAACATTT
>FPIC01174123.1_pt1 | contig 10146 bp, 11 predicted proteins | sample 1504481 | NCBI WGS metagenome assembly FPIC01 (sample SAMEA4475357, study PRJEB15587) | soil metagenome | biome: Soil; feature: Field | place: India | collected 2015-03-11 | depth 0 m
GCACATCCGTCTGCCCGAAGCGTTTGGTCAGCCCGGAAATGGCAATGGACATGGACACACTCGTTCAGTTTGTGTGACTGAGTTAGCGACCGCGAAGCGATGCGACAAGTACGCTGCGGCCGGCGCGGACCGGCCTGGCCTTGTCAGAATTCCGCAGGGAGGGTCGTTCGGAAAACGATGGAATGACCTGTTCTCGCGCGAGGGATGTATAACCAGATCACTCCGCTCATGCAGAAGAATGTTCTTTTTGGCGTCGCAAGAGTTCAAGAATGCAGCCGTATGTTCTTTCTGGCCTCCCGCGCGGCCTGTCCTGTCCCTGACGTCTGGCACCCTACGCTAACATCTCAGCGCAGCGTGTGATGATCCGTCGGCGCGGTGGTGAAACGACCCTCAGGAGCGAAGATGATCACCAGCACACCGATATAGGCCAAGGCAAAGATCGCAAGGGCCAAGGGGGAAGATTTGCGTTGAGAGATGATCACGCGGGCAGTGGGGCGGGCGGGTTAAGCGTGCATCAGACGGCCCTCCGCTCAAGCGATTTGCGCCCATCGGTTGCGGATTGCACCCAGAGACGGGAACGGGCGAAACCCAAGTCGCGGACGCTATCGGCATCCAGGCCAACGAGCGCCACCGGCGTCAGGTCCGATTCTTCTCGACCATTGAACTCGTCAACCTGCTCGAACAAGAGAAGGCAAAGGGAAAGGCCGGACAGTTTGCCAAAAGCCTGACCCGCCTCAATTTCGTGATCCTCGGTGAACTGGGCTACCTGCCGTTTTGGCTCATCTGGCGGGAGTCTACACTTCCACCTGTTGAGCAAGCTCTACGAACGCACTGGCGTCATCATCACCACTAACTTCAGCTTTAGCGAATGCGAAGATGACAGCTGCACTGCTTGATCGTATCATTCATCGCTGCCACATTCTTTAGGCCGAAAACGACAATTTCCGCCTCAAGGCAAGCCCCACAACAGCGAGTACAACCAACATGAAGACAAGCTATGTCTTTACCGACGACTGCTCCAAAATCCGTGTCAGTGGTGTGTTAATTATCGATGGAAAAACCGGCTCGGTTCTATGTGGAAATCAACAGTCAGCCCTTCTATCGTCCAGGCAAAGATCCCCAAGCTGCCCAATCGCTTCCAGCGATCGTAGATGGTCTTCTGCGGTCCAGACTCGCGAGGCCCATCGCACAATCTCAAGCCGGTGCGTTTGATAAGGATTATGCTGCTCAGCACACGCCGGTCGTCGATCCTAGGCTTGTCATGGTTTATGGGAAAGAACGGTGTCAGCTGCTCCATCTGAACTTTTTTCAGCCAGAAAAGATTGCTCATCGTACCCCCGGCAGCGCGAACTCTTGAATCGCGCAGCGGCCGCTGCACTAAGCCAATTAGGGGGTCCGGAGCGGAGATAGGAAGACCGCAAAGACCAATTATGTGGACCAACCTGCGCTGAAACGATGGTAGATGGCATTTTTCGAGGCTGGCAAACTCGGGCACCTTATGTTTCACTTTCGATGCTTCCTTTCGAAAGCTGGCCCCCACAGGAAACACTTCATGAACCCGGTTCCAAAGATGAAACAGGTGACTATTGGTGTGATGTGCCTTACCACCTTGGCGCTGCCTGCATTGGCTGATGGTTTCTTCCTGCAAACAGATGCGGCACGCGATACGCGATCATTGGTGGCAACAGTGGCGAAAGGTCCATGGAACTTCGGGCTGAACCTATCTGATTATGAAGGTGGCAGTTCTGCCATCACCAGCGTCACCTATGCGTTTCCACTTGGAGAAGTGGCAGTGCTGAAGCTTGGTCCGTCCATCGGCCTGCTACGCGAGAATGGTGCTTGGGGTGATCCTGAACCAGGTGTGAAGCTGTCTCTGGACCGCTATGCTGCGATGCCCTTCGGATCCGTCTACGGTCTGATCGAACTGAATTCTATCGACGCGGCGTGGTTTGTGCTGGCCCAATTGACGTTGCAGCAACCGGGTCTGAGTTTTGAACTCTCTGACGGGGGCAGCGATAGCTATCGGGAGACAACGATTGCCGTTCAGAAAAAGCTGTCGGACGGGCCCGTAAGTCTGAGGTTTGGTTACAAGTTGCGTTCAGAAGAGGTATTCATCGGCTTCAATATCAACACTTTCTAAGGGACATGTTCACCCTTGCCTGACATCACCCTACGCCGCGCCTTTCTCATCTTCACCCTGATCTGTGCCTCGGCCATGGCCTTGCTGCTGACCAGCGTAGTCTTTGTTCAATCTGCCCGAATGACCGAAGGTAATCTGGACTATACCGTCCGGTTCCGCACGGCGGTTGCCGCCGAAGATCTTGCCCGCACCTTGGAACGCGACTGGCGTGATCTTGTGCGCCTTTCTGCTCAGGCGGCAGAAATGGAACCAAGGCGTTTGTCAGATATCTTGTCGGGGATCAGCGGGGATGGCAGTCGGATCTCTTGGATCGGATTTGCTGATTTGTCTGGGCAGGTCGTAGCCGCAAACAATGACCTGCTGCTGGGCCAGTCAGTCAGCGAACGGCCATGGTATCGAAGCGGATTGAATGGCGGCTTTGCCGGAGATGTGCATGACGCCGTCTTACTGGCGCAAATCTTGAATACCAACTCGAACGAACCCCTGCGCTTCATTGATCTTGCCCAACCCGTCATAGATGCAAATGGCGATCCGATTGGCGTTTTGGGTATCCATATAAACGAGACCTGGCTTGAAAACTATCTGCGAGAGACTGCCGCGCTGTTCAACCTGGATTTGTTTCTGATCAATCCGAACGGCGAAGTGTCCGCTTCGTCTACCGGAGAGGCGCCGAGTGCTGGTGATCTACAAATATTGCGGGCGGCGCAAACGGGTGTGCAATCGCAGGAACGTGAGACCTGGCCGGATGGCCGCGATTACTTTGCCTCACTGGTTCCAGAGGTCTCTTACGGAGAACTGCCCAATTTCGGGTGGAGGATGGTAGGTCGCCTTGATGCTGAGGCGATTGATTTCCGCGCTGATTTCGTGCGCCAAGGGGCTCTTTATGCCTCGTTGGTGGCAGTGGGTTTGTCACTTGCTGCGGCTTTCATCTTCTCGAAGGTTTTTATGATGCCAATCACTTCACTTGCGGAGGCCGCGGCTAACATTGCCGAGGGATCGCAGGACTATCCGCATAGTTCCCGCGTCACTCATGAAGCCGCACTTTTGTCGGATGCTTTGACGCGGCTACAGAATGATCGCGTCAACGACGGGAGCTAAAGGACAGGCGCCGCCCCAATCCCATCATGAGCCCGGAAAGGCGGGCGCGCTCAATACCGGGCGCTGCTCCTTCGGCATAAAAACGCAGCATGAGAGCCTCTCTTTGCTCCGCATTCGGCAGCAGGCGCACCCGCATCCCATCGACGGTCTCGCCTGCAACCTCAACCGGCAGATCGCCGATCTCGTGCAGACGCAAGGTCCCTTCTGTCCCGACGGTGAGGGTCTTGCCACGCAATCGCGCCCCTTCCATCGTGAGGGAGGTAATCCAGTAACGCGCAACTTTGCCTTCGGCGACAAGGATCCCGCGATCAGGCAGATCGGCAATGTGGCGTTCGCGTCGTGGTAACTCGACACAGGCCAGCACGGTCAGGAACAGCACAATCACATTGTAGATGGTCCAGAAGATTACCACCCATTTGCCGTCTCCCGCGTCGTAGAAGGCAAAGCTGTCGAAAAAGATGCCCATCAGCAGCGCCAGAACTGTCAGGATCAACAGCACGAGAAATGGCGCCATCATGCGCCATTGCAAGACAATCCTTGTCCTGTCGCCACCTTTCGCCGTGACCGAGAATGGATGACCTTTCGGCTTGAGCAGTCCTACGAATGCGGCGCGGCTGATCGGGATTGCGCTGACCAACTGGCCTACGTCATGCAGAACCGGCATCACCATCCCGGGCATCAGCGTGCGCTGGACCATCTGCGACCACAGGAAGAAGCAGCCGAAATAGGTCACAACATCGGCAAGGGCGGCATCGACAACAATGATGCTGAAATACCAATAGAGCAGCGGATAGACGACAACGGCAATGCGAAACGGGAAACTGGTTGTCCAGAACAAGACTGAGTCGAACACACTCCAACGATCCCTAAGCCGCAGGTTGTTGCGTCCGAGCGGGCCAAGGCGGGACCTCGCGATCTGCATCAGCCCAAGACACCAGCGCGCACGTTGCGTCGTGTATTCCTTGAGGCCTTCGGGGGCCAACCCCTCGGTCAGTGGCTCTGACAGATAGACCGTCGTCCAGCCTTGGTCCTGCAGGGTCAGGGTCAGCAGAAAATCCTCGGTGATGCTTTCGGTCGGAAGGCCACCGATGTCGCGCAGCGCCTGCCAGCGGCAGATAGAGGACGTGCCACAGCAAAAGGCGATCCCCCACCCATCGCGGGACGGCTGCATGTGATCGAAAAAGAATCTTTGCTCGTCGGGGTAGGAATGGCTGATCCCGAGATTGTGCTGGATCGGGTCAGCGTTGAAGAAATGTTGAGGGGTCTGCACCAGACCCACCTTGGGATCATGAAAAAGCGCAAGGCAGCGCGAGATGAAGCCACGATGCGGAATGAAATCGGCATCCAGCACTGCCACGAAATCAGGCGGTACTGGATCTTCGGCCAACCGGTCTAGCGCATGATTGATGTTTCCGGCCTTCGACCCTTTGTTATCGGGACGCCGCATGTAGCGGACACCTTGCATCGCGCAATAGTCACGAAGCCAGTCTCGCCGACTGTCATCCAGAACCAGGACTTCTTTGTTCTGATGCCTTAGGGATTTCGCCCCAACGATGGTTCTTTCCAGAACATCCAGATCTTCATTATAGGTAGCGATGAGGATGGCAACGCGCGGCTCGGCTTGGCCCCACCAACCGGCATTCTGCGTTGCCTCTTCGCTGCGCTGACGGATTCGCGACATTACAACCATGGCACTGACAGACCCCAGCATCGCCAGAAGTTCGAACCCGAACAGGGACCAACTGGCCAGCATGTCGATTGTCCAACCCGCCGGGGCAAGCGTTTCGGTGCCACGCCACCAGATGTAACGCAGGGCCAGCAGAAAGGTGATCGCCATCAGTATGGCCCGGTGCCTATTGTTCAGCACCTCGACCCAATAGGGCAGGACCAGCCCAACCCCCAGGACAAGCAGTAGGTGGATGGTGCTTGATCCAAGCTCGCCGAAATACAGAAAATTAGGCATGTCAGCCGAACATATCGCGCAGCCAGTCAAGGGGCCGGGTCTCGAAGAAGGCACGCCCGGTTCGACCGATCAGGCAGGCCCCGCCGGCACCCTGACGCAGGCCCGGCACCTGGAGCGTCACGTCAAAACGCTCCAGGTGCCGCTGACTGGGTGCTACGGCAAGGTTGCGATAGATCGTCTCGGCCCCGCTGCCAGCAAGCCGGTTGACCGTGCCGTCATAAACTGTCGAACTACCGCCAAGCCGGAAACTGGCCGACTGTCCCACCGTCAGGCGGTTAAAAATACGCTCGGTGACAGACAGTGTAACAATGGTCGCCCCGCAATCCACAATCCGGACAAGCGGATTGCCACGCTGGACATTGACCTGGTCAGCCTCGAGGATCTCCCAAAAGATCCCATTAACGGGTGACAGGATCTCACCGCCAGCAAAGGCGTTCACGCGCAGCCTCTCGCGGTTGATTCGTTCCTGAATTGCATCTCGGCGCGCTTCGGCTTCAATCAGTTGGGTCGTCAGCAAGGCGATCTCGGAGGCAAGCTCGACTGCGCGTTGTTCAGCGTTCGGCGCATCGTTGTAACCGTCGCCCAGATAGACCCCTTGTTCGGCGGCTTGCAGTGCTATCCTGAGAACCGCGACGCGTTCTTGCGCATGATCCTTCAGCAGTGCCAGATTGCGCGGCTCTGCAGGCAGTCGTTCCGTGTCATCTGCCAGTTCATCCAGAGCTTGCTGATCGAGATCGGCCTCGGTTTCAGCTGCGTCAATGATCGCCAAACGCCGTTCAGCATGGTCCAGACGCGTCTGCAATTCAGCAAGCCGTTGTTCGCGGAAAACCGATCCACGCGTCAAAAGTTGCTCACGGATCGTCTCTGTCTCTTGCAGCAGCGCCGTAAGCTGGCCATGCGCTGCCTCGGCCAGGCGCAATTCCATCAGCAGGTCATCCAGCCGGACACGATCAACCAATGGGTCCTGGATGCTGGCGATCACTTCACCTCTTGAAACCGTTGATCCGAGTTGCCTAGGTTGGAGTCGCAGATTGCCCGCGACCGGCGCGCGCACTGTTACCACAGGGGCGTTGACCACAGCATCCGCGCTTGCGCCAGACATTTGCTCTCCAATAATGATCCAGAGTGCAAAAACTGCAGCAAGCAGGCCAATGATCAGTCTCGTATAGCGCATGTATTTCCTATCGGTCGTGCAACCATCAGAATGGATATGATTGGCAGAATGATGGCAAAAGTTCTCATGCTCAACCGAAGGAAGAGGTTTTTTGCCAGAGGTCGCTCAAATAGCGCAGCCGGATTCACGAGACGCCACGTCCGATAGAAGTGCCAGGGTATCTGGGTAGTAGAAGGGTGAGTGGCCGACGCGTTCCGAGGGGGACGGTTTGCGGCACGCGGCAACATCAACTATCGCAAAATAGCCAGGGAGGTTGCTTTGTGTGCGCACTTCGCCAGAAACGGTGACCTCAACCGCAAGGTGCGCATCGTCCGTATTCTTAGTGAGAAGGGAAAGGCCCTGGACGACCGCGGCATGATCACGACGTCCTGACCATGTTAGGTAGAGGGGGATCCGCAACGCGTCATATCCCCAGATCACCTCATGCTCTTGCGGGTCTCCAAACCCCGAAACGGTGACGTCGATCCAGTTCGGTAACAGACCTGTCGCCGCCAGTTCCGACAGCACAGTTTCACCATGATCCGCCGCGCGGATCAAACGGGAGTCCCCTGCTGCTACCCCCAGTTCCCTCAGGGCCCGCGGCATCACGTAAGAGGGATTGATCAATACCCTGTCCGGCCCGCGCCGCGATTCAGCCCCGGGTGCCAAGAGATATTCCAGAGGGGCCCTTGGATCAGTGACAAGGCAATACGTGGCAATGTCCCGCGCAATCGCAATTGCCTTCCCCCCGTATCCGGCCCATCCCGAGTCGCGTTCTGCACGCAAAAGGGCCCAAGCCCGGAATAGATCGCCATCGGTAGCCGTTTGCCGATCAAGACTGGCCCCGCTGACATGTGGCCGATAGGCCCAAGCCATCAGGTTGTCGTCGCGCAAGGCAAGGTTGGCTTCGGTCCAGTCCTCGATTTCCTTGAAGCTGCTCCGGTCACCAAAAGCCTGCGCCAGCAGCAGTCCATAGCCTTGACCTTCAGAATGACTAATCTGCCCATGCTGAGGATCAATTACACGGCCTCCCCGCAGATAAGCGTCGCGCCATGAATGCCAGACATGCTCGAGAGCTCGCGCTTGGCGCCAGCCCACGGCAAAGACTGCAGCAAGGGGAAGGCCTGTGAGGATGTTTCGGCGGCTCAGCATCGCCGCAACCATATCCATGTGGATCTTGGTGTGCACCGGAAATTTCAGTGATTACAGCAGTTGCTGCGCGTCAAAATGCCGACAAAAAGACGCTAAAAGTCCTTGCATGTCACTATTTTGATAAGTTGGATGTTGACCACGGTTCGTTTTTTTACACGGTGGCTTTGCTCGAAAGCGCAGAGAAAGAGCATACCCTCATCGACAATACCGTGTCCTTTGAGGTCGAAATCCCGCTCTGGCAAATCGTGTATTGACCCAGCTGAAGCTGCACAAGTTATGTCGTTAATCCCACCGTGGCCGGTGTCCTCATTCCGAGCTCCTGATGCTAACGCTGGCCGCTGTACTCGCCTTGCCGTACCGTGACAGGTGCCAGCCCAGAAGCTCGCGGTTGTAGCAGTTGATCACCAAGGGCAAGCGTGGTCCAGCCATCGTGCCAGATCCAAACCCGGCCAAGGTCGGTCGACCGGTGCTCGTTCGAGCCCGTGGCGACCGAGGGTACGGCTTCGATCCGAAGCCGCATGCCGATCAGGCGCGTATGTACCTGCCAACTCTTGATCTGGAAGATGCGCTGGATAGTGTTCCTATTGAACCCAAGAAGCTAGGCCATCGGTGCGGTAGCCAAAGGACGGCTCCTTCTCGATCATCGCCTTTATCGGCTCTGCAAACTTCGGACCGATCTTCGGCGCAGCCTTGGTCGGCCTGTGGTAGACTTTGTGTTGCGGCACGCCAAACCAGGCACAGAGCTTGGTAAGCGACACCGAGATCCCCTCCGCTAATAGGTCATCTTGGAGGGTGCGGATCAATTGCAGTCTTCCCGCTCCATAAGGGCCGCCAGCATTTTTCGGGCGCGCAGTTCTTGGCCTCGCAATAGGCTTCCTGCAGGTTCTTCAACTTTTTCTCACATTTCTTACGGATATCAAGCAGATTGGCTCGCTGGGAGTTCTGCATCCTCCGTTTTGCATCCTCGACAAAACCCTCGATCTAGTAATGTGACAAGTCGAATGATCAGCTCGCTTCCGCCGCTGTCGTTGCGCCCTGGATAAACTCGATGGCCAACGCAGTCTTCCACTTCGTTGTCCACCGTTTGATGTCCTCGTCCATCGTCATGCCAATCGCTACATTATCCCTTTTAGCATCAGCAGATTTTCACTGGGTCAACACCTTTGCCCGCAGCTGTGCCCACAGGGACGTTGGACGGGTCCACAGCACGCAATGAAATACATAGGGCCGCTCTAGGTCCCGATCGTTTCGAGTGTCAACGGCTTGGCAGACGCGGATGAGAAATAGTTGGGCGGATTGACCGGTCGACAGGAGAGGATGAAGGCATGAGAATTAAAGTGTTAAGTTGAGTGTTACATCAAAGGTGGCCCGCTTGTCTGAATGGTAACACAGCCCTTCACACTAGAACTGAAAACGAGGACCTGCCAGCGCTGACGATCAAAAACAAGGATTGGACGGCCTTGCTTCGACAAAATGTGCAACGCTTGATCAGAGCGGAAAGTACCAAGCCACCCCTTGTCTCCGTCGATAGAAGTCACGAGGTTCACCTGTCCCATGAAAACAACGCCATCGCTAAAAGTGATGGTGGCCTTTCGGATCTTTTCTTCCACTTCAATCACCCAAGGGTTTCTGCAACTGAAAGTTAACATACCTTCCGATCCGATATCGAAAAAATGCAACAGGACCAAATAGCCATGAGTCTAAACCAGCCCTGCCCCTTCTGTGGATCCAGCGACAAGATGCTGACCCCCACGGGCACCCCTGGCACCCGGGCGATTTACTGCATCAGTTGCGGTGCGCAAGGACCGTCCGAACGCACCACAGCGCTGGCCTGGGCGAGTTGGAATGCACGGAAGGAGGGAGAAAATGAGCCTTTGAGTTCAGATAAAAGTTCGAAGCGGCAGCCGTTCAACGCAGCGGATTCCCACAGGTCCGAATAGTGGCAAAGTCATCAATGTTGGTCGTAATGGTGCGCACGAGCCACTGTGACCGGCCGCACTCGAGAACCAAACCCTTGGTCAAATCCCCAAGGAACAAAACGCTTACGCATCGAAACGTGCCGATCCAGAAATTGCTTTCGCTGTCAGCCTGAACAAGCCTTGCGCTACCCTCGAACCTCTGGCCATCGAGGAGAACAAGGGCAGCCTTGTTTTTTGTACCGTACATAGCAAGCCTTTCTGACACGTCGAAATAGTCGACGAAGCGTCAATTATTCGCCACTTTTGCCGAATAATCCTCTCACAGCGTACTTTCTATCATAAAAGCAGTGCGTGTGTAGACAGAGAGCACCTAGATTCTTGTCTGTCTCGAGGCGATTGCAGTTACAGAGACCCGAGGCATGAACGAACGAGATCAAGAACGCCTGCTGAAACAGTTGAGTGCACGCAAAACGCGGACAAATCGCTATTCGGAGCAGTTGTTTTCCTGGTCGATGATCCTCGCACTAGCGCTTGTGACTTTTTGTATCGGTGTAGCGATGATCTCAACCGGGTACTGACTTGCGTTGAGAGCGCTGCTAAGTGGAAGGTCATCATACCTACCCTCATATCCGAGCCTGCGCTACTCCTAGAAGATCCGGATTAGGGTCAGCCGGTCACGCAACGGCTTGTGCGCATTAGCCGACAGAAATTGCTCGAGCTG
>FPIC01201597.1_pt1 | contig 10113 bp, 8 predicted proteins | sample 1504481 | NCBI WGS metagenome assembly FPIC01 (sample SAMEA4475357, study PRJEB15587) | soil metagenome | biome: Soil; feature: Field | place: India | collected 2015-03-11 | depth 0 m
AAAGATAATTGAAAGGGATACAAACAGGGTCATACGTCAGATACCACCCGACTACCTTCTGGAGCTCATGAAAAAAATAGACCAGCTTCTGGGTATTCTTCTGCAAAAGGAGGCTTGAGTTATGGCTGGCGAGATATACTTTAACAACATAACGGGCAGGTTTGACTGGGGCTCTATAATAGACCAGATAATAAAGCTAAAGTCCATGCCAATTCAGAGGCTGTCTCAAGAAGCTCAGCAGGTTAAGGCAAAGCAGGACGCCCTTTCAAAGCTTCAGCAGGCGGTTCAGGACTTTTCGAGCCTCTTTAACAGCTTAGATGTGGAAAGCCTTTTTAAAAGCAAAAAAGCTACTTCTTCCGATAGCTCAGTGCTTACAGCCACCGCAAATGAGCAAGCACCCGACATAGCCTTGAACATAACCATTAACAGCCTTGCACAGAAGGAAGTTTTAATAACAGTACAGGGGGTGTCTGACCTAAACCAGCTTCTAAACTGGGGAGACTTCCAAATAGCCTACAACACTGGTGCAGGCATTGAACAGTTTAATGTGTCCGCAGGCGGCGGAACACTACAAGACCTTGTAAACGCAATTAATAATTCTGCGGGTAGTAGAATTACCGCGAGCATCTTCTATGATGGGACGAGTTATAAGCTTATGCTCTCGGAAAAGGACGAAGGGGCTTCCACGGTGGAGACTGCCTCTGGTTCTACAGTTATGTCAATTAACGGTCTTACCGTAAACGGTTCTCCCTGGAGCCTTGACACTACAAACCCTCTTCAAAATGCCTCAAATGCAAGGGTGCAGATAGGCTCCAACGTGCTAACAAGCCCAACAAACACCTTTGAAAACCTTATAACAGGTCTTAATATAACGGTCAACAAGACAGGAAATGCTGTGGTTTCTGTTAGCGACGACTATTCAAAGGTTTCAAACTTTTTTGAAGACTTTGTCAAAAAGTATAACGCGGTAATATCTCAGGTGAACCAGCTTACCGCAAAGGACGCCCTCTTTCAGGGGGATTATACGGTGGTGGGTATAAAGACAGAGCTTTCAAGGATGTTAGATGACCTTTTTGCCAATGACCTTGTTAATGTAAAGGAAGATGGCACCTTAGAGACAAACCCGTCAGCCATAAGTGCCATGGCAAGCTCAAACCCAGAAGAGCTAAAAGGGATAATACAGAGCCTTAAGGATACGGTGGGAGCCTATCTTTCAAATACCTCTGTAAGCCTTCAAAACTTTACCAGCGACTATCAGAGCAGGCTTGACCAGCTCAATTCAAGGGCTCAGTATCTGTCGGAACAGCTTGTAAATGAAGAAGAAAGGCTAAGGCTTGAGTATGCAAAAGTAGAAGCCTTCATGAACCAGGCTCAGGATGTAATGGCAAGGCTTCAAGCCTTTGTGGTAAGCTTATCAGATATGCAAGGAGGTAAGAAATGATGAACGCCTATCTTGAAAATATGGTGATGACCGCAAACCCCGTAAGGCAGGTGATAATGCTTTATGAAAAAGCCATAGCATGCCTTGAAGAATCTGCGGAAATAATGGAAAAACCACAGCAGGAACCTGAGGATTTAAAGAGGAAATACGAGGGCATGGGCAGAGCTACAGAAATACTTACTGTCCTTGATGCTACCCTCAACATGGAGCAGGGCGGTGAAGTGGCAAAGAACCTTCATGAGATATACCAGGCTCTCATATCTGACCTTATAAGGATAACGGTGGAAGGCGATGAGCCTCAAACCCTGCGTAAGATGGTGAATATACTTTCAGAGCTAAAGGAAAGCTGGGAAGAGGTGGAGAAGAAGGTCTATGGAAAACCTCAAGCGACTGCTCCTGCAGTGTGAGCTGTGCCTTGAGCAGGGGGACCTGGACCGACTGCTTGAGCTTTTAGGCTCCATAAAAGAGGAAGATTTTAAGGCTCTTGACCTTCAAGAGGCTCAAGAATGCATGAGGATACTGGAACATATGATATCCCGCGGTGAAGCACTCAGGAACAGTATGGCGGAAAGCCTTATAAACCTGAAGCGTTTTAAAGAGGGGTACAGGTTTTAATACTCTCTATAAACAAGCCTTTTGAAAAAGTCTTCCAGAAAACCAGAGGTATCATAGCTTTTGATAAACTCTAAAACCTCACCAAGCTCCTCTTTAGCTCTGTTTAATGTCTTTTCCACACCGCCCAGCTCCAGGACCCTTTCCATTAAGAGCTTTCTTTTTTCTGTGTAAAAAAGCTCCTTCTCTTCCTGACCGAGCAGGTCTTTTACACTTATTAGGGGATATGTGCATTTACCCTCCGCAAGGTCAGAGCCTACAGGCTTTCCCAGTTTTTCCTCCGTGCCGGCATAGTCTAAAGCATCGTCCACAAGCTGGAAGGCTCTACCGGCTTTTATGCCTACCCTGTAGAAATTCCAGTAATCCTTTCTTTCCGCCATTAAGGCACCCACTGCCATGCAGGCACCAAACAAAGCACCCGTCTTATAATCTATTATTCTGAAATAGTCCTCTTCATCTATAAACTTACCCAGGCTTTTAAGTTCCAAAAGCTGTCCCTGAGACATCTTCATAACCGCATCGCTGAGCACCTGTATGCTTTCAAGGTTTCCGTATTTTGCATACAGCCAGAGGGCTTTTGCATACATGTAATCACCCGCAAGCACGCAGGCCTGATTTCCGTAAATAAGGTTTGCGGATTTTTTGCCCCTCCTGCTTTCAGCACCATCCACCACATCGTCATGAAGCAAAGAGGCAATATGCACATACTCAATGCCTATGGCAAGGGGCAATGCCCTTTCAGGGTCTCCACCGAGAGCTTCACAGACGGCAAGGGTAAGCCTAGGTCTGATGTTTTTACCACCTGCGGACGCTATGTATTTACCTATCTCTTCAACCTCTTCCACCTCTGGGTCAAGATAGAATAGTATCTGCTCTCTCAGACGGTCTAAGCTTACCATTTGAAAAATAGTATATTACAGCTTTACCACTGGGCGGTTATCTTTGTCTTCTTGTTAAGGTATTTATCCACCGCAAGGGCAGCCTTTACACCATCAGCAGCCGCTATCACTGCCTGCTTTATGTTGTTGCAAAGCACATCACCGCAGGCAAATACGCCGGGCACGGAGGTCATCATTTCCTCGTTCACCACTATACAATGTTCTCCATCCATTTCTACCTGCCCCATGAGGAAATCCACAGAGGGCTTGTTGCCACCGAGGAATATAAAAACACCGTCCACCTGAAGAAGTTTCTTTTCCTTAGTGTCTATGTTCTGCACCCATAGACCCTCCACCAAAGAACTGCCCACTATTTCCAGAACCCTGTGATGGAGCAAGATTTCCACTTTTGGGTTGAACTGTATTTCAGAAATCACCTCGTGGGGAGCCTTTATCTTGCTGGAAGGCACCACAAGGTATATCTTACTGGCAAAGCGTGCGATAAACTCCGTCTCTTCAAGGGCATAGTCGTCCTCGCCTATGACCGCCACCGGTCTGTTCTTGAAGAAAGCCGCATCGCATACACCGCAGTAGGAAACGCCCTTACCCAGAAATTCCTCCTCACCCTTATACTTGTTGGTCCTTTCCATAGCTCCAGAGGCTATTATGACAGCTCTGCCTTTAAACTCCCTGCCGTCTATTGTATAAACCTTCTTAATTTCCCCCAGAAGGTCTGTGGCTATTACCTTACCCCTTACAAACTCCGCACCGAAGGCTTTGGCATGCTCCCTTATGAGCTTTAAAAGCTCGTAGCCCGATATGGGACCCCTTATACCCGGGTAGTTTTCTATCTGCTGCGTCACGCCCAAAGCACCGTCCGCCTCTGCCCTGTATAGCACAAGGGTAGAAAGTCCTGCCCTTGCCGTGTAGATGGCGGCAGAAGCACCAGCTGGACCTGCACCTATTATCACCACATCGTAGACCTTATCTGTTTTAAAATCCAGTGTGAGCTCCATCTTTTAAACCTCCAGCTATATAAATATAAGCCCCGCGAGGGGCATGCGGTTAGTCTTTGAGGGCTTCATAGACTTTGCCCACCAGCTCCTGAGAGGGCTTTAAGGTTTTTTCACCTTCTTTCCATCTGGCTGGGCATGCCTCATCTGGGTGGCTCATAAGATAGGCGTTTGCCTTCATCTTTCGTAAAAGTTCTTCTGCGTTTCTTCCCACATTGTAGAAGTTTATCTCGGAGCCTACCAGCACGCCGTCAGGGTTTATTATAAAGGTTCCTCTAAGAGCCAGCCCTGTGTTTTCATCATACACTCCAAAGAGCCTCGAAACCCTGCCCGTGGGGTCAGCACCCATGGGATATCTTACCCTTTCAAGGAGCTTCTCGCTTCTTTGCCATGCAAGGTGCGTATATTTGGTATCTGTTGAAACAGATATCACTTCTACACCCAGCCTTTGAAGCTCCTCATAATATTCCGCCAAATCTGCCAGCTCAGTGGGGCATACAAAGGTAAAGTCAGCCGGGTAGAAGAATAGCACCACCCACTTTCTTTCTCTCAAAAGTTCCTCAAGGGAAACCTTGCCAAAGGCTATGGTCTTAGGGTCATAATACTCAATCTCAAAGTCTGGCACTTTCTGCCCTATCTTTACCGCTTCCATCCTTATACCTCCTGCAAATTTTTTACTATTAAATATTATATGCATATGCTAATTATTTGCAATATGATACGTCTCATAGAATGCATAGATGAGTACCTTATGTCAGTATAATTTTTATACACAATGGGTGAGGGGACTATGAAAAGGGCAATACTCATAAGAATTGGACTTTTACTCCTGCTGTCCTTTGTCCTTACAGGTGCAGCACTCCTGTATGTCTTTAGAAGCAGTGCTATAAGCAGTGCTAAAGAAGAAGCTTTGACAATAGCAGAGCTTGTCAGGGATACGCTCACCTCCTATATGATTATGGGGGTAATAGACAAAAGAGATGAGTTTTTAAGCAGGGTCAGGGAAATGAAGGGCGTAAAAGAGATAAGGGTCGTGCGGGGTCCTTCCGTTGTAAAGCAGTTTGGCTACAAGACGGAATTTGAACTGCCTCGGGATGAGTTAGAGAAGAAGGTGCTTGAAGAAGGCAGGCTCCGTGAGTTTATAAAAGAGTCCCCGGAGGAGGCGATTTACCGTGTGGTAATCCCTTACAAGGCGGAGCCTGTAAAGGGCATAAACTGCCTTAAGTGTCATCAGGCAAAGCCAGGGGAAATTCTTGGTGCCATATCCCTTAGTTTTGACCTTACAGCCATAAGGAGCTACTTTTTAAAGGTATTTGCGTATATGCTTGCCATATTTCTTATTATTTTATTGCTTACCTATCTGGTCGTATCACGATATTTGAGCCCCATTTCCTCCTTTTTAGGGGAGCTGGTAGAAGCTATGAAATCCGCTAAAGATGGGAATTTTTCAATACATATACAAACGGACCCAGGCTACGAAGGTAGTCTTCTTAAAAAAGCCTTTGAGGATACCTTCAGCATGCTTTCAACCACCTTTAAGAATATAGAGGAAAACATCAGGGCTATGATAGGATACGGGGTTTTAAAGACGGGCAATGTGCTAAGCGATACCGCCAAAATAGTGGATGAACTTTTGAAGATATACAGGTTCAAAAGGGTAATAGAAAAAGATGCCAGAAAGGTGGATGTATACAAAAGGCTTGTGGACATACTGGATAACTATATGAGCCTTGACGCCTTTTCCCTTTACGAAATAGACCAGCATAAAAACGGAATCAAGCCTATACATGTAAAGGGCATGGATAGATGGTGCAAGGAGGTGATATTTGAAAATGCCAACGAGTGCAGAGCAAAGAGGACGGGCATGGATGTGGATTCTAAGGATTTCTCCTGCATATGTCCCAACTTCCTTGATGAAGAAGCCTGCACCACAGGTAAGCTAAATTATTACTGCATCCCCGTCTATGTGGGTGGTTCAGTGGGCAATGTGCTTCAGCTGGTTTATGAATCAGAAATGGAGCCCTTCATAAGGCTGGTCATACCTTACATAAAGGGCTATTTAAACGAGGCTTCTCCTGTATTAGAGGCAAGAACATACATGGACATTTTAAGAGAACAGTCTTTGAGAGACCAGCTTACAGGTCTGTATAACAGGAGGTTTTTGGAGGAAACTATAGATAAAATCGCCGCTCAGATAAAGAGAAGAGGCACAACCCTTGGCATACTTATGATAGATGTGGATTACTTCAAGCAGGTGAACGACCAGTACGGACATGATGTGGGAGACCTGGTGCTAAAGGAAACCGCAAGGGTTATAAGCAAGAGCGTAAGGGAATCTGATTTGGTGATAAGATACGGTGGTGAGGAGTTTATGGTCCTGCTGGTAGACGTTCAGCCCGGAAAATCCGAGGAAGTGGCAGAGAAAATAAGGAGGGCGGTGGAAGAGCATTTAATAGAAGCCTTTGGCATAACCCTTAAAAAGACGGTCAGTATAGGTGTTTCTGAATTTCCTACAGACAGTGATAGGATATGGCAGTGTATAAAGTTTGCAGATGTTGCCCTCTATAAGGCTAAGGAACTTGGAAGAAACAGGGTGGTCAGGTTCAGACCTGAGTTCTGGGAGAGGGAAGAATATTAAAATTTTAGAATTATGCGGGAGAAGGACCTTATAAGGCTCGAGTTTTTTCAAATTCTTGACAGAATAAAGACTCATGTGCATTCAAAAGCTACGGAGAGGTATGTGGACAGCGTAAGACCCATGGGCGAAGAGGAGTTAAAAGAAGAGGTGCTTCTTGTAGAGGATTTTATGTCCCTCTTTGATGGTATTGAAATATACCCCTTTGATGATGTGGAGGAGCTTATAAAGAAAACATCAATAAAAGACTATGTGATAACGGTGGAAGAGGCTCTTGCCCTTCTTAAGGTTTTGAAGCTTATAAAGGAGTTAAGAAGATACCTTGGAGAGAGAGTCCATAACTATGCAAGCCTTGTAAGGCTTACCAGAAGCCTGTATCTTTTCAATTCCTTAGAGAACTATATAGAATCCATAATAGACCCTCGTGGTTTTGTAAAAGATTCTGCAAGTGAGGATTTAAAGGATATAAGGCAGAGTATAAGGGATACGGAGAAGGAAATCCTTAAAAGGCTGGAGGCTGTTTTTGCGAGACCAGATGCGGATAGGGTATTTTCTGATAAGTTTGTAGCATACAAAAACGGAAGGTATGTGCTGCCTGTTAAAACGAGCGAAGTTAAAAAAATCATAGGCGTGGTTCATGGCACATCTTCTTCTGGCTTTACCACCTATGTGGAACCGCAGAGCGTTATAGAACTTAACAATAAGCTCACAAGGCTAAGAGATGAAGAGGAAGAGGAAGTAAAGAGAATTTTGCGCAGGCTTGCAAGCTTAATAGGCGAGCAGGCAGGAAGGCTCTTAGAAGCCTTTAGAACGCTTGTAAAGATTGACTACCTCTATGCGGTATGCTACTTTTCTAAACAGTATGATGGAAAATTCCCCGCCATAGGCAGTCACATAGAGCTAAAGGGCGTGAAACATCCCCTGCTCCTCTTTTTAAAGGAAGATGTGGTGCCTGTAGATATTATACTGAAGGATAAAAAGGGACTTGTTCTAACGGGTCCAAACACGGGCGGTAAAACGGTAGCTCTAAAAACCCTTGGGCTCTGCGCCCTTATGTTTCAGTCGGGCATACCCATACCTATAGAAGAAGGCGTGCTTCCGGTATTTAAAAACATTTTTGTTGATATAGGGGACGAGCAGAGTATAGAACAGAGCCTGTCCACCTTTTCTTCGCACATATCCAACATGGCGGACTTTTTACCCCATGTGGATGATAAAAGCCTTGTTTTGCTTGATGAGCTTGGTGCGGGCACAGACCCAGTGGAAGGCTCAGCCCTTGGTATAGCCCTCTTGGAGGAGCTGAAAAACAGAAAGGCTTTTGTTTTTGCCACCACCCACCACACACCCATAAAGCTATACACCTTAAGCTCTGAGTATTATGCGCCCGCCAGCGTGCTATTTGATAGGGAAAGTCTTAGCCCACTATACAGGATACTGTATAACTCAGTAGGGGAAAGCATGGCTCTTGTTGTAGCCCAGCGGTATGGACTTCCCCAGGAGGTTATAGAAAGGGCTAAGCAATACCTTCCTGCAGGCTTTAAGGAGTATTTCTCAGCCAGAGAGAGCCTTGAGAGCTACATAAGAGAGTATGAGGAAAAGCTCAGAGAGCTTAAGGAAGAGAAGGAAAGGCTTGAGAATTTAGTTTTAGAGCAGGAAAGGCTAAAGGCACATCTGGAAAGGGAAAAGAGGGAAGAGATAAGAAGGGCGGTTGAGGAGATAAGGGATAGGTTTGAGGAGTTTATGGCTGAGGCGGAAAAAAGTCTAAGAAGTGTAAAGGATAGGCAGAGGCTCAGGGAGCTTTTCAGAGAGCGTTTTAGGGATGTGTTAGAAGAGGTGGTGGAGGATATAAGAGAGGGCGACTGGGTGGAACTGCTTGGCTCTAAGGGTAAGGTGCTTGAGGTAAAAGAGGACAGGGTAAAAGTGCAGTTCGGTAGCGTGTCCGCATGGGTAAGGAAAGAGGAGTTAAAGAAAACGCAACAGCCCATTGTCCTTGAGGAAAGAGGTGTGGAAAAGCTTTTTGACCTAAGGAAGGGCTCTGTCTCGGAGATAAACCTGACAGGCCTCACGGTAGAGGAAGCCCTTACCAAGTTAGAGCTCTTCCTTCAGGAAGCCCACAGTATGGGCCTAAAAAGCGTTAAAGTTATACACGGTCATGGCGTTCTGAAAAGGGCAGTTCAGGACTTTCTGTCCTCTTCAAGCCTGGTGGTATTCCACCGGGAAGGCTATCCAAAGGAGGGAGGCTCGGGCACCTCCCTCGTGTATCTAAGGAGAGACTAACAGGGGGAGCCTGGAGAACCAGAACAGTCCGCACATAGATGAATGGCATGTACCTTAAGAAGTAATTCCAGTCCCTTTTCCTCAAACCAAGGAGCTACGTCTCCATGCTTTACCTTCCAGAGGAAATATTTTTCAAAGGCACTCTTGAGCCAGTGGAGCCATACAGCCTTCTTGTATAGAACTGTGGAACGTGGGGGAAGCACCGGGCTTGCGAAAAATCCCATGGCATCGCCACCCATATCCGCTATACATATGGCAGAAAGCTCAGGTGCATATCTGTCCGGATTATTCCTTATATCGTTCACTATATTATGTGCTACCGCCAGAGCCATCTGCTCTATCATCATGCCTGTCTTGGGAGCACCTGTGGGTATAGGTGTCTGCTCAACGGGAGGTATGGCGGTTACTACACCAACGCCGTATATGTTCTTGTAGGTGGGGTTCTGGAAGCACCTGTTTACTATCACCATCTTATTGACTGGGTTTGCCACCTTTTCTCCGGCGGAGGCTACCACCTCAGGACCCATGAACCTTGGCATTATCATGGAAAGCTTCGCTGGTGCTTCATAGGTCTTTCCTTCAAGGTCTTCGTATATGACCTTATCAGGCTCCACCTTTGTAATCTTTACGTTAGATACCCACTTTATGCTACGTTCAGCCATAAGGTCTTCCATGAGCCTTCTTGAAGGTCCCACACCACCAAGACCCATATGACCCACATATGGTTCAGAAGTGATATAGGTTATTGGCACCTTGTGTCTCAATCCTCTCTTTTTGAGTTCGTGGTGAAGCATGAAGGCAAATTCATAAGCGGGACCAAAACAGCTAACACCCGGTATGGCACCTACCACTACGGGACCTGGGCTTCTGTAAAACTCTTCAAGCCTCCTGTTTAATTCCATGGCATGCTCGGCGGTGCAGACAGAAGTGGAGTTTTGTTCCTGACCTTCAGCGCCAAAAACCAGCTTGGGTCCTGTAGCTATCACAAGGTAGTCATATCCAATAGTCTTCCCGCCCTTTGTCCTCACTATGTTTGCTTCTGGGTCTATGCTTTCCGCATCCTCGTTGATAAAGTCTATTCCGTGCTTGGGCAGAAGTCCAGCGAGGGGGATGCTGATGTCCTCAAACTTCCTCCAGCCAAGGGCGAGGTGAGGATAGGAGGGTGTGAAGCCAAAGTAAGGTCTTCCGGAGACTACCGTGATTTTGAGGCTCCCATCAAACTTCCTGAGGTTGTAGGCGGTAGCTATACCACCCACA
>FPIC01003464.1_pt1 | contig 10094 bp, 12 predicted proteins | sample 1504481 | NCBI WGS metagenome assembly FPIC01 (sample SAMEA4475357, study PRJEB15587) | soil metagenome | biome: Soil; feature: Field | place: India | collected 2015-03-11 | depth 0 m
GTTCGAATCCCACCGGGCCCGCCAGTTTTCAACCACCCACTAGCCGCGGCCCAGCACCACCTTCATAACTCACCCCCAAGAAAAAACTGCGCCCCCATCCGCGGAGAGGCGGTTTGCGTTGGAGGAGGATGCGGAGTTTCGCTACGCGGCGGCGGGGCTATTGGGTCTGGGCTAGGTGCTCGCCGAGCTTAAGGAGACGACTTCAATAAATTCATCGACCTGGGCGCTGGGAGGAAGACAACAACGCTAGGAAGAGAACAACGAGATGGGAAGAAAACTGAGAAAGTGGGGGGAGAACTCCCGCAGGTGGGAGGAGCAAAAACGTCTGGAGGCTTCGAGTCGTGGAAGAAGTTTAGAGGATTACGAAAGCCGTTGGGATGAGGCGAGCAGGCGGTTTGCCCAAATCGAGGAGGTCCAGCGCGCCTCCGCCGAGGCACAGTTCAGCAGATACGTCTGGGACGACCTAAAGGAGGAGATAAAGATTCGGGGGAGAGGCCGTTCTGCGGCGGACGAGGAACGCTAATGTGGACAACGTGGATAGGTCTCTTGGTTGAAGCAGATAAGCGGGTCTATGCCATAGAGGCCAAGATTAGACCCAAAGTTGAAGACATTGGCATGTTGTTAGCGAAGGCTGAGGTGGTGGAGGCCATTTGGGAAGGAAGCGGTGCCCATATCGACAGGGACTTGGATTGGAGAAGAGGGGAGAAATACGCGAAGACGTGTTGGTGTACAGCTACTGACCGCGAGCACCTCCTCCGCCGAGGCAGCCCTCCGAGGATGCAGGCCACGCCACACGAGGGCGTAGCCGGGAGGCGCCCGTCCTCCGGGCCTCCAGCGCGATCTCTATCTGAGAGCCCCCTAAAGGCCGTCGGTGCGTCTTGCTTCTTGGGCGGCCCCCAGTCAGCGCCGTGGACGCTACTTCCGCCTAGGCGCAATCCTCTGCACGCCCGCCTCGTCGAAGTCCGCGTCGTTGGACAATATAGTGTCCACCCCGTAGACCTGCATGGTGGCGAGGTGCACCCTGTCCTCGAAGTCCCTCGGCCTCGACAGCCTCCTGGCCCTGCCCAAAACCTCGGCGTCCAGCGGCAGCAGCGTCGCCAACTCCCCCACAGCCTCCACCACCCCCTCCTCGCGAGTCAAGACGTAGAGAAGCCAAGCGGTGAGGGCAGAGGTGGCCAGCCTCCCCACGTACTTCTTAATCAGCTCCCGGGAGCCCTCCCCGTACTCGGGATGCGCCGTGAAGAAGTAGTACAGGACATTGACATCAACGTAGATCCACCTGCGACGCATCCCTCACAGCCTCCTCCATCTCCTCCAGAGTTCTGTATTTGGCGGGCCCGAACTTGCCGTAGTACCTATCCACGTCGTCCACAGGCTCCAGCAAAATGCCCCCCTCCACCACCCTCACCCTAAAACGCCGAGCCCCGATCCGCCTCCTAATCTCCGCAGGTAGATAGATCCTCCCAGAGCCGTCCACCTCCACAATTTCCACAAATACACCAAAATGGAAATATTTAAACTTTTTGGAAACACCTCACTTCACCAACACCACCTCCCTGTCGCAGAACACCCTCGGCAACATCTCGCCGGCGCCCCCCGAGACGTACATGACGGCATCCCCCCTCTTGTAGAGCCCCCTAGCGTAGCCAAAGAAGCTGTTCGTCGCCACGGGAATCCCCCCAGGCAGGCAGAACTGCCCCCCGTGGGTATGCCCCGCCAGGTAGAGCCCCCCAACCGCGCTCTGGAAGGCATCCGGCGAATGCACCAGCACAATGTCGGCATCCTTGACAGGCGGGTAGTCCCTCGGATCCTCCCGCCAGTCCAGCCCGAAGATCCTGAGCCCGCCGATTTGGACCCAGTCGTCCCGCAAAACGTGCACCCCCGCCTCCTCCAGCGCCCTAATGCCCTCCCCAAGCGTGATCCTCCTCCGGTCCCAATACTCGTGGTTCCCCAAAACAGCCACCTTAGGCCCCCTCAGCCCGCCCAGCACCCCCACCACAACCTCCGCACTAGGAGTCAACCTATCGTACGTATCCCCACCTATAAGCAACAGGTCGTAGTCCGGCAGATTGAGATGTGCCAAGCCGTGGATGTGTAAGTCAGTCAAGTGCAGAACCCGCTTGCCCAGCCCCAGATCCAGCACAGTAACAACTCGCCGCACCAACCCCACCCCCACCACCCCCAGCAGGGCCGCCCCAGCCGCCGACGCCAGAAGCGCCCTACGAAGCACCCCAAGACACACCCATAAATTTAAAAACTACTCAGTTCACAAAAACACATGAGCGGCGGTAGTCTAGCCTGGTTTAAGGACCCCGGAGAAGGATGAAGGGGGCCGACTAGGGATGGCGGCCTGCCAAGCCGTTGATCCCGGGTTCAAATCCCGGCCGCCGCACCACGTTTTTCTTACGCAAATCTCCTATAGACAATACGTTCTTCCTTTCGTAAGCTCATTACTGCCTTCATAGTACCGTATATCGTGTCCGTCGCTCTGCGGAGTTCTCTTTCTCTAACGCGATGTTGTGTGAAAGAGGGGTCGTGTCTGGGGGTTTGTTTCGCGGTAAATAACGACGTTCCAAAAATAGCGCCTATTAGGTTCTGGAGTTTGGAGGAGGTTTGACACTATTTAAGAGCCGAAAATTAAGAGGTCTTTACATTTAGACAGTTATTTTATATGAGAGAAAAGCGGATAGAGTGATAGCGGTATTAGATCCTACCAATAGGCGCGTTCCCATCTCCCAGCTTAGAAATCTGAAAGGTTGGAAAGACGCCTTGAACGCTATTAACGAACACGTTAAAAGAAAGCATATTGACGAAAAGGTAAAAGAAAAAGTCTTTGAAATCTTAAACGAGATGGAATAGCATTAATTATTAGTATTCTTCACTCATTCTTTAAGTATACTCTCTATACAAAAATTTAGCATTTAATAAGAGCTTGTTCGAATCTGTGATTTTTAGGATTGAAAAAGAACGTCCTATAACCATTAGTATTAATTATTGATGGATCAATGCCGCCTATTATGTACTTCACTTCCTCGTTCAAGTGCTCTATAATGACATAACTTATGTATTTTTCACATGCTATATCTTTCTTTAATTCGTATTTACAGAATTTCGAAATTTCGCCTTTTATTAGTTCCATCAGCCGGCTCACTTCTCCGCTAAATTTTTCTAATGGCATGTTAGGATCACTGTCCATGAGCACAAGTATAGGAATTAGCGAGTTGCGCCTCTCAAGGCTTAATTTGATATAACTCTTTAATTGTTCGCGCAATCTGGACACCTCCTCGTAGTTGCGGAGAATTTTGTGGCGTTTTACCTCTATAAGAACCAGCGGCGGATTAGTTCTAGGGACTAGGGCAATGTCTACTGCCCTGTCTTTACTGAGCCTATACTCGCCGTGCGCACATAGGGAGAAAACAGTGACTACATGTAGCAAGTATAAATATAAATTCCCGATCTTAGGCTCGTATGGACTAATTCGTTGGTATTTAGTTATTTCACTACTACTTTCCCCTAGTAAAGTTTTAAAAATATTATCAATATCTATATTGGGATGAATTATTACTTTTTTCATTCCATCTTAATGTCAAAGAACTTCTCGGCTAAATACTTAACTGTATTGAGTAAATCCGGAGGAATATCTGAAGGAGAGTATTTTTCCACCTCGTTTTTTAGATAGAAAAGAGCGCCAATATCTTCAGGCGCCGCGGGCTCCAGCCTTATGAACCTCCACCTAATTTTATATAGCGTGAGAAGTGGCAAGACATTACTCAAGGTTTTTGGCATTCCTCGTGTTGAAATAATCCTATAAGTTGTTTTTACATTCTCAGCTACTCTTAATTTTATTGTATAAGGACCGAATTTTATTTCATTGACCTTACCTATAAACTCTTTGAGTTTTTCCACGTGCGTTCTAGCGGGCCTTGTAGTTATCTTTATTAATTCTAACCGCGGTGATTCTTCAAAAAAGACTATATAGTCTATCGCCTCAGAGGCTATTTCTAATAAGTTTCTTACTACATCATCTGAAGTTTTTAAAGACTCGTCAACTAAAATCTCTTTAAATGCCTCTATATTTCTATTATCTATATTTACAAATATAATGTCTTCTTTTAAATTATATAGAGTAGTAAGAAATGTTAAAAACGCATCTCTTAACATATCTGAGGTAAGCGCAGCTAATTTCTCCACTTCTCTCATCCACTTGTTATACGGCATTTGAAAGAGGGCGCTCATGAGATATACCTCGTCTGCCGTCCTTGACAAATCTAGCGAATACTCGTCAATTATTCTCAACGCGTTGCCCAGTATAGAATAAAGCGCGCGGGGATTCACCGTTCCGTCCGAAATAACGTCTAATACCTTCTCTATAAAGTCTCTAGTAAAGGGATAGAACGGGTTGTCAACTTTACACTCGCCACGCGCGCTTTCTAAAGCCTCTTGCACTACTTTAACAGCCTCTTGTCGATCAAAGCCGTATAGCCTCACGTCCCGCACGTTCCCGACGTATTTCTTAACCTCGCCGATAACATCCTCTATTCTTACGTCTAGGCCCCTGCCCGGCGTCCACGTGAAGACTAAGATAATGCTATAGTCTCTATTCCGGTCAAATATCTCTCTTAATCCTTTTGGCAAACCCCTCACTAACTCCTCCGTGGTAAATTCAAGTTGGTCAAGCATAACTGCCAGGCACTTTTTCTCACTTAATATATCCTCAAAATTTTTCGAATAAATATTGTTCGTTATTAAAATTAGTAAATTTATTATTGAACTTATTTCACCTACATCTTGAATAAGGCTATCGGAAATGCGATAGTATATAATAGTGCAAAGTCCCTCAACAATAGCCACATCATATTCATCGCGTACTAGCTTATACTTTTGATGTTTTTCCAACAATAATCTGTTCAAGACACCCTTTAAGATTGTAGTTTTACCGGTGCCGAAATATCCAATGAGGAAATACGCGTACTGGGTTGGTTTAAAACTCGCACTTTCTATTACGTTGACTATGTCGTTGGAGTAGTTTTTATATTCGCCATACAGCATTGTTTCGATAATTTTCCTCCTATCCCCAACTGATGGCTCAAATGGATTATATTTTAGACATTTCATAGCCTTTTTATTATCTGATCTTTAAACAGAGATTAATTCTATTAAGTAGCGTTCCCACTGCTCTGGTTTATAGTTGATAAAGTCCTCATACAGTTTAAGCCAGGGATAAGTTGTAGCTATTCTCTTGACATATTTCAAATGGTCCTCTAGTGACATGGCTCTGAAGTTTTCGGGCATCTTCTCCACGATCTGTTTTAAACTGTAGACAAAATGTCCACCCCGTCGCCACTCCTCATAATGTCCGCGCTCCCTGAGGAGCGCTTCCCATGCCGTGAGGAAAGCCTTGAGATATCCCTCTTCCGATATTCCTGTTATTTCTGCGCCATACAACGTATTGAGGCTTAGCCTTAGTATAACGCTGTTGCCGCGGATTTCTAACTCGCCCTCACTAGCATTTTGAAGCGGCTTCAGATAGTGTTTTACAAACCTTTCTCTGTTGCTTATGGCTGATAAAATCTTAGGGGAATCCAACGTGTTCTTAACAACCTCTACTGCTACATTGATAAATCTCTCAAGAGGAACTTTTTCATCTTTGTATAAACTTGTAAATATCAAATGTGCAAACATGTTATTACGAAGATGGGCCCAAAAAAGATACAGCGGCCTTCCAGTGTTATAAAATTTATTTACCAGCTCGTCAGCTTGAATCAGACGTATTTTATCAATTTTACGTGGCTTTTTCCAGATAGGAAGTAATATATTGTCCTCATAAGCGATATATAGCCCCCATCGCCTTAAATCATTAATTACTTTAGCTAGCTCTTTCGATTTTTTATCCGCAGATTTCATGTCTGTAAGCACTTGTTCTAATTTGCCAATAGTCTCTCTTGTCTTCTCTGGCGTCAAGAGTACCTGGAAGAAGAGAGGGTTTAGAACTCTCCAACCATCTCTCTTCACATAGTAGTTGACATACAGATTTAAACAGCTTTTCGTTGCCTGTATTTAATTCAATACGATTGAAAAACTGAGATGAAGAAAAGCGAGGTACACTAAAAGGTTTATTCCTTTTTACTATTTAGACCGGTTTTACAAGGCGTGTGTCGCCGTTACTGTTGACTGCGCCGTCAGAGCGGCTTCGCAACTGGCGCCGCGGTGCAAGCCCGTGAGGGTCTGCGTCTGGCCCGGGGACGCGCCGGAGGTAATTGAGGTTTTCTGCGAGGGCGGTCCCTCTCTAAAGCTCATGCGCGAGGCGTCCCCCAGCCTGCTGGCCGAGTACTACGCCGGGGAGAAGGACTGCTTCCAGCTGTAGCCTGCGCTCTCGCAGAGAATTGGTAAACCGCAGAGAGAAGGGAGTGTTTTGAAACTTTTACCTATCCCCCTTTTACTTTTATTTACTACTACCTTTATATTTGTATTTTTTCTCGGGGCTATGGGTTGGTTTGTTGCGCTCGGCGTTGACGTAAATAGAGACTACTTGGCGTTCGGCTGGCTGACTAACGACGCCGACTACGTGGCCTCTGTGCTGGGCGGCTGGGGGATGCACCCGCTTACTAGCTGGCTGTTTGAAGAGCACGTGGAGTTCGAGGGGCCGCTGGCGTTGGGCCACGGCGTCACTGTGCCGGCGGTTAAATACGTGGGGGTTTTAATGTGGTTCCCTGGGCGTAAGAACAGGAGGCAGAAGCGGTGGCGGAGGCTGGCGTTGGGCAAGCTCTTCGCCCAGCTTACGCCGTGGCTGAGGTTTTTGGCTGACGCGGGGACTCCGGCAGTTGTGGGGCTGGAGGACCTCAGGGGGATGGCGGAGAAGAGGGGCATCCACGAGATTGAATACGCCAAGATCTGGAAAAAGGCCATGGGCTCCTTCGGCGCTTTGCTCAGGGAGGGAGACGGCTACCGGGCTTACGTGGGGAGGGGGAGGTCTGTGGTCATCGCGCTCGACCCGAGGGGCACTTCGTCCATATGCGCTATATGCGCCGCCGAGGGGAAGACGACGCCTGTTAAGGAGAGGCCCGACAGAACCGTCTACTGTCCAATACACGGCGCCATGAACCGCGACATTAACGCGGCCTTTAACATTGCCATTAGGGCCGTGAGGATCCCCCGCGTGATGACAGAGGAGTACAAGATGCGCACGGAGATGAGACCGTAGAAATCAGGCAGGCGCCGAGGCTAGACTACCGCCGCAACCCACACCTGAGAGCGCCCCCCGGCGCCCTATACGCGTATTTGGAGGAGGTATTTAAATGTTTCGGCTGTGCTGAGGGATTTGGCGTTGCGCCGTCGTTAATCGCGGCCTTCTCGAGCCCGTCTGGAACCGCACACACGCCTGTTTTTTCGCCCCATGTGGGCGCATAAAGTCGCGGCTAATTCTAGGGAGGAGTTTGTAAGCGTTTTGCTGTCGCGTAAGTTTTTCGGCCTGGATTTGTCAAGGGGGGTTGTCCTCCTGGAGCGCAGGGCTGACCACCCCTTTGTCCCCCTGGGGAAAGAGAGGCGGCTTAGGGTGTGTAGGGGCTCTCCGCCCCTCCCGGCGGCGGCGTGGCGGGTTAACGGGGAGAGGCCTCTGACTTTTAAGTCAGGCCTGGGGGTGGGGATCTACTGGTTTGAGCAACTCGGCCTCTTCAAGAGGGGGAGGGAGTGGGCGGTGGCATCTAGCTGTAAGAACAGGCCTCCTTTCTTCGGCTGGGAGAGAGTGGCCGGGTGGGCGGTGGCCGAGCTCTTGAGGGAGGCGCCCTATTGGCGCTTCTGGCCTCCCCTCAAGGGCCCCGTGGAGGGGCACCTCCTTATTGCCGGCAGTAGCGGGTCGGGGAAGACCACGTTTTTAAAGCGCTATCTATCGTGGGTTGGGAAGTGGTACGTGGTGGACCTCACAGAGGAGGGGGAGTACGTGGGGCTTGCGGCAACTGTGGAGGGCTCTGTGGACTTGGCCTCTCTCAACGCCGAGGAGCAGGCGCTTCTCTACAGCCTAGGCGTGGCGGCCACTGTGGGGGCGAGGGAGGCCGCGGTCTCCGCCGTCCAGCTGGGCGCCTTGAAGCTCTTGGCCCGCAGGGGGCTGGGCCTCGACGGCCTTTTAGAGGAGCTGCGCACGGCGGGGGACATCCCGCAACTGACTAGAGAGGTTTTGTTCACAAAACTGTCGGCCGCTTGCGAGGGGTTTGAGAACGGCAGGTGCAGGCCGCACCCGGCGTTGACGAAAGACGTCGACTTGCCGCCTCCGCCTGCTGTTATTAGAGTGAGCCCCTCCAACCTGCTCGTGGCGGCTATAGTCGCCCACGGGGTTTTGGCCAAGTTGCTCAAGAGAGGCGGCGTTTTCGTGGCCGTGGACGAGTACCACAAAATTGCCCCGAGGCTCCCGGTGGAGGACCCTGTGGAGAGGGCGTTGAGAGAGGGCAGGCACCGGGGGGTGGCCTTGGCCGTGGCCACTCAGAACCCCCTGGACGTCAAGGAGTCTTTGGCGTCTGTGGTGGGGAACTACGTGTTTTTCAACTTGGCGGGACCCGCGGCCCGCTTCGCCGCCGAGGTTTTAAACGTGCCCCAGTGGGCCGTGGAGTCGTTAAAGCCCGGCGAATACCTGGCCAAGTTGCGCCATGGCCCAGCGGCGGGGGCTGTTTAGGATAGTGACGCCTAAGGGCTGGGCAGTTCTGCCGCCGGGCGCAGAGGCAGTGTTGTGGCCCCCAGTGGACCTCCCCAAGGCCAGGGCGCTCGACCTCGCCGAGCACAGAGCGCTGTTGCCCATTTCAATCTCCGTGGTTAAAGTGTTGGCCGAGCCGGGCCGCAACATGTACTTGCTTAAGGCGGGGAGGACGTATATGCTTTCGGCGTCGCGGACCGCTAAGTCCTCAACGCCTCCCGCCGGCGTTACCCACGAGCTGAGGCTTTTCTGCGGAGGGCCCTGCGACTTGTCCCCCCTGTATTTCTTGTCACTGCCCAGGGGGGCCACGGCCGTGGTCAGGGGGTTTATTGACGTAGAGCCCGCGGGCAGGTGGGCCCCCGCCCCGCCGCCCCCCGAGGGGGACCCCAAAGGCGGTTTGGACATTTTGGCCGACCCCCAGAGGGCAAAGGCCCTTCTGGCCCTAGTTTACGATAAGTCTAAAGAGACTAGAAAACTGGCCTGCGACTTGGGGCTCTGGACTCCATGCCCCGGCGAGGGCCCGGGGAGGTTCACCACAGCAGCCCTGCACGCCCTGAGGCTGATCGCCCACTTCCTGCCGGACCGCACAGAGGCGGCGGAGGACGAGGGGTGAGGCCCGCGCGGCTGGAGTTAAGGATAAAAATAAACGCGGCCACGACCTCGTGGCGATATCCCCCTACGTCCTGGAGGTCTTGCGCAAGGCGGCGGGAGGTCGAGATCTCGACGAGTTTCTGCTGGAGTTAGTGGCGGATAAGCTGGATCCCCGGGACCGCGTTGAGGCGTATCTCGCCTTACACGAGAAGTACTTGAGAGAGGCCGAGGAGCTTTACGCAAGGGGCGATCTCCCTCAAGCCGGCGAGAAATATTGGGGCGCCGTAACTGCCCTACTCAACGCCATAGCCGAAAAGCGTGGAATGCCCCACTACAGCCATCGCGACTATTCGCTCATCGTCGGAAGGCTCTATAAGGAGACGAGAGACCGGGATCTCGTGGTGGGCTTCAGGATGGCGGAGGGGTTGCACGCCAATTTCTACAACAACTTCATGGAGAGGGAGGAGTTCGACTTACACAGAGAGGTCGTTAAGATCTTAATTGAAAAGCTAAGGCGTTTCCTGTAGGGTGTAGCGCGATATTCGCAAAGCGAGACTCCCCGGCGACTTGGCGATGCGGCGAGATTACTCTCTGCGTCTTGCCAGAGCGTACGCGTCTCAAAGTTTTTATCCCATGCGCACTCATCATAGTGTCTCTAGTGATTTCCCCGCCAGTGGCTGAGCTCTTGCGCAAGGCCGCCGGCGGCCGGGACGTAGAGGAATTTCTCCTCTCGTTAATTGCAGAGAGGCTTGACCCCTCTGAAAGAGTTGATGTTTACCTCGCCCTTTACGAAAAGTACTTAAGAGAGGCCGAGTCGCTTTAC
>FPIC01010379.1_pt1 | contig 10074 bp, 11 predicted proteins | sample 1504481 | NCBI WGS metagenome assembly FPIC01 (sample SAMEA4475357, study PRJEB15587) | soil metagenome | biome: Soil; feature: Field | place: India | collected 2015-03-11 | depth 0 m
CCCCGCCGTAAACGTCAACCCCCAGAGACAGCAAGAACTAGGTACGTCGCCGATCGCCTACGCCCGCATCTTCGCCGCGTAGAATCGGGCCCCGCCCCATGGACCTCCTGACCGCCCTCGGCGCCGCGCTGGCAGCCGCCCACTTCGGTACGCCCCTCGCCTACTACGCCGCCGCCAGGCGTTGGCTCAAAACGCCCTGGCGCATCAAGCCCGACCCCACCTACGCCCCCACCGCGACAGTCGCCATACCCACCTACAACGAGACCGGACACAAGTCTAAGAAAACATCCTAGTGAGCACATGAGAAGCAATCTCGTAATGATCGTCGCTGGGACTAGGCCGGAAGCGATTAAGCTTGCTCCGGTGTTTTGGTGGCTTGAAAAGATTGGCGTGGACTATGTCTTTGTGTGGAGCGGCCAGCACTACGACTATGAGATGAGCAGAGTCTTCTTTGAACAGTTGAAACTCCCGGAACCGGATGTGTTTCTAGAGGTGGGGGTGCAAGCTAGCAATGTATCCGAGCAGGTTGGTCTGCTTATCCAGAAAATAGCAGGTGAAGCAAAAAAGATCCAACCTAGTTTTGTTTACGCATTGGGCGATACCAACACCACTCTTGCCGCGGCGTTGGCGTCGGCGCATGTGGGTAGGCCGTTTGTGCATGACGAGGCTGGTATGCGTAGTTTTGACATGACGATGTTGGAGGAGGTTAATAGGAGGGTTGCAGACGCCGTTGCCGACCTCAGACTTGCGCCGACTAAGCTGGCTGTAGTTAACCTGTTGTATGAAGGGGTTCCGCGGTCTTCTATTAGGCTCGTGGGTAGCACAGTTGTGGACGCCCTGATGCATATAGTTTCCAACAATTTGTTGAAGAAGGAGGTCTTGGACGAGTTAGGGATTGAGCCGGAGGGCTACATCATGGTCACGTTGCATAGGCGGGAGAACCTAGTAGACCAGAGACTTCACGTAGCAGTCTCTGCGTTGGTAGGCGTTGCACGTGCTCTCCCAAGTTTCAAGGTGGTGTTTCCGGTTCATCCTCATACTAGGAAGCGAATGGAGGAAATGGGGCTTTTTAAACGGTTGGAAGCTGTGGATAATATAGTAATAACTAAGCCTCTGGGGTATTTGGAGTTCGTCACGCTTCTGCAGGAGGCACGCGTGGTGGTTACAGACAGCGGAGGCGTACAAGAGGAGGCTTTCATTCTGGGGAAAAGAATCGTGACTCTTAGACGCACAACCGAATGGATCGAAACCGTTGTGTTAGGTTATAACCAGCTAGTGCCAATCGACGACGTGGAGAAAATGATTAAGAACATCGTGTCTGTTGCTGAGATGCCTACTCTACCTCCGCCTGACCTCTCAAGATGCCCCCTAGGCGATGGCCAAGCTGGGAGACGTGTAGCGAAGATTCTACAGAGTTTACTTGAGTCTGGTATAGAAAGGTGGCAAGGTACGTTTAAGATGCCAATGTTGGTAAAGGAACAGGAGAATGTATCATTATGCTTCTCAGCAGATGGCTCACCTGTGGCGGAGGGAGAAGCCACATATTGTATTTCGCGGATGGAAACTCCTCTTGATAGGTTAAGGTCTTTTGTGGAGGTAGATTGGGGGGCAGTGGAGGAGTGAATATGAGGTTATTGCTTATTCCTCCTAACGACTTGTTGCGTCATCCGATTCCTAACAGGATGTTTCACATCGCGAAGAGGTTGGCGAAAAGGCACGAAATTTTTCTGCTTTCGTACACAAAACACCCACTGACAGGTGATACGCTAAGGCGCAGTTTCAATGGTTTTGAGGTGCAACTCGGCGGCGCTGTTAAGGTGAGGAATTTGGGCCTCTACTACATGTTTAATGCTGCTCAGATCTATGGGGCAATCCGGCAGGTGTTATCTAGTGAGGAAATCGACGTGGTTCTGCATGCAAATATACTTCCGAGTTTGGTAGCGGTTAAGTTAGCTAAGAGCTTGGGCGTTCCGGCTGTGTACGACTATCTCGACTACTTTCCCGAGTCGGCATCTGTATATTTCACTAGAGCCAAGTGGATAGTGGAAAGAAGCGTGTGGATATTAACAGCAAAGACTCTGCAGAATAGCACAGCGGTGGTTGTGCCGTCGTATGGGTTGCGGGCTGTTGTGAGAGAGATCGTTCCATCTACGCCTATTTACGTGATTCCAAACGGGGTTGACACTGAATTTTTTAAACCTATGGATCGGGACTCTGCAAGGCGTATATTGGGACTAGATCCGGATTATAATATTGTGCTACTCCAAGGCTCTATAGACGTATGGATAGACGTGGCGGAAGCGCTGAAGGCCATTGGTAGACTTCGAGAGAGATATGATGTGAGAGTATTGATCGTGGGGTTTTCCCATGGTAAGCAATACTTCAGACAGTTGCTTGAATACGCAAAAAAGTTTGGCTTAGAGAAGTACATATATAGATATCCGCCTCAACCTTATGAGAAAATGCCGCTGTTTATTAATGCCAGTGATTTAGTTTATTCGCCGGTAGTCAAAAAGATTCTGAACTTTGCTACCCCACTAAAAATAGCTGAGGCTTTATCATGCGGCGTCCCAGTAGTGGCGACCGATATTCCCGAATATAAGCTGTGGTATAGACAAGGCGTTTACACCTATAGAAATTATGAAGAGCTAGAGCGAGTACTTAATTGGATTATGGCTAACTCAGCGGAAATAAGGAAATCACTCCTTGTATATTCGTGGTCTTTTCGGCATCAGTTTAGTTGGGATAAGCTTGCAGAGAAATACGAACTCGTACTAGCCAGTACCGCACGTAGATAACATATGAAGAGAGTTGTGCTTTATTGTTCTCCGAATCCAATAGGTGTCAGTCCGAGACAGCTTAGGGCACTTGAAGAACTAATGAAGGCAAACACACCGGTGGTAATACTTGAAACAAAATGGGTGTATAAAGAAAGAGGGGAGTCAGGTTTATGGCCGTTTGTAGAAAAACGTAAGTATAAGAGCTCTGAAGGCGTCTTAGATGTGTATTCAGTAAAATTAATTACATTAGCATTAAATAGAATACAGAATATTTATAGTATATTTAGTGAGGTACTTTCATTATTAGTTTATTCAGTTATTTGGTTGTCTATAATACTATATTTAATACCTAAGTTAAAGGTAGGTGCAATCTGGTGCTCTAACGCCCCTGATCTACCATGTACCATTGTGGCTATTGTAAAGAAAATCTTCAGAAATAGATTGATGTACATTTATGAATTGCGTGAATTAACTCCAGAACTTTATTGCATCAGAGCAACTGGGGAGGCATACTGTCCGTTTTATGCGATCCTCAGACTCTTAGAAAGAATAGCTTATTCATCAGCAGACATAGTTGTAACCGTTAGTGTCGCCATGAGAGATTATATTTCCAGGCTTTATAGATCTATTCAAAAAGCTATAATACCCCTTTATCCTTTCCCGCCTCATGCAGAGAAATTTGCAAATCGATCTGATACTTTGCGCCTACAAAAGAAGGATAAAATAATAGCAATCTATGGTGGAAGTGTGTTAGAAAAAATTTATGATCTGCCGCTAGTAATTGAAGCGCTTACACGACTTTATCCGCAGATTAAAAACCGCTTTCAACTTCTCATCATTGGACGGGGTGATGAAACCGCTCTGCAGTATATTCTACGTGCAAAGAATGAAATGCCTGAGGTCATCGACTTCATGGGTTTCATGCCAGCAGAGAAATATTATCAAAAACTAAAAGAAGTCGATATGTGTATCGTTCCGCTAACATTAAATCAGCTAACGTCCATTGCAGTTCCTAATAAGCTTATAGACTGTATCATCACAGGTAAAATTGTCATAACATCCGCACTACCGTCGACAGTTGAACTTGCTAAAAGATTTCCAGAAGCATTTCTCCTATATAAACCCGGCTCGGTAGAGTCGCTATCCGAAACTATTGTTAATGCTATAGCAAATCGAACCAACACTAACAATGTCCATAGTACAATTTATAAATTTTCAAAACTATTTTATACCAATTTTTCAAAGATACTCAATTTAATAAAAATATTTACAACAAATGGCTAAGATTAAATTACTCATTCCCATTGTGCTGTTGCTTTCAATTTTACTATTTCACATAAACAACGGGCTCACCTCGCTTATAGTATTCCCCACAATTATTATCACACTATTATTAACAATATTACTTTTAGTTAATTCAGACTCGAATTACATAAAATACATTATTATTATAAATGTAGCTACAACAATGGCATTCTTAAGCTATTCGCTTGTCCCATATTCAGTAGCTGACAGATATCCAGATGCAAACTATATTCTTCAACTTGTCAAGTTGTTTTTCGCAGAGAAAAGGATCATGTTGGGAAGCGGTACCAATGAGGCATTCGATTACTCATTCTATCCTTTGTTTGAAACTTGGTTAATCATCTTATTGTATTATAGTAACATAGACCCTGTATATATTATGAGAACATATCCAATTTTTTCAATTTTTTATTGTTTTATAACATGGGTCTCAATTTATAAATTTATTAGTCGCCAAATTTATAGCGAAGCGGTGTTCGTGTCTTTACTATCATTTCATTTTTCGACATTCCTCATTAGACCGTTGCATCCTGCTTACGCTTACATGTTATTTTCTTTGTTATTTCTTTTATTTGTTGTCGGTATATCCAGGGGCTATAATTTCAATTTTTTAATTACGAGCACATTGGTAATTACAGGAATCGTTGTAAGTCATAACACGACTAGTCTCATATTGATAGCAATCTTCATAGTATTCTTCTTAGTGTATATAGGACTAGATAGATTTTTAAGGTTTACATCCTTTATTAATCGTACGATCATGAGAAAAGTCTTATTAATTTTGTTTCTAATACTGATTGTATTTTTACTATATAATTTATATGTTTCTACTCACTTCTTTAGCAAGGGCACATTAGGCGGCCTTATTTCCTATCTTAGCTATGTTTTAAGAGGTGATGTTTTACCTTTCGATGTAATATTTGGTGTTCGAAAACCCATAAACATCGAGTTGCTTGCTCCTTCATTTTCGGGATGGATAATCGATCGTAGCCGGATCTTTTTAGGATATTTTGGACTTGCCTTATATTTCATTGTTTTCTTATTTGTTGCAATTCACATTTTATTTTATAAATATTTACATAATTTTACTAGTGTTTCATCATTATTTTTCATTTTATCCTTGTCTATAATCTTACTCCTTATAGTTACCACTTTTACTTGGCCTGCCTTTTATATAAGCGATTATTATTGGCGTTTTTATAGTTACTTTTTCTTTTTCTCTTCACCATTTGTGGTATTGTATATTTACAAGTTACGCAAAAGAATAGCCACAGTCTTGTTTTTTATGATTTTGCTTAATACCTTTCTTTGGAAACCGTCCCTTGCCTTTGGTATTGATACCCCATTTGAATTAAGTGATCCGCGTATTGGTATTAAAGAGTCTGTTGTTCTCGCCTCTTACCTTGCTGAAAGGTATGATGGAAGCGTGATTGTGGGTACTCGGTATGCTTTTAACATTATAGGTCCTCTGAGCGTCAAGACTACAATTACAATATATTCTGATAAAGACCTAGAGATGCTAAATATTAAAGGTGTCAAAGATTATTTATATGTTTTTTCAAGTATAGAAACAAAAATAATACAAATATCTATAAATGTAAATGAAAGAGACTTACTTTACAATAGCGGAAAGTTTTTGTTTATAAGTGAACAGAAGTAATTTACGGAGATGAAGGCATTAGTAGTAGCTTCCATGGTTGATAACGATCCTTCATGGGTCACTCACAGTTTTGTGTGGGATGAAATTTTCGGCTTGGCTACACGCGGAATCGAAGTTCATGTAGCTAGGTTTATGTTTAAGGGAAGCAAAAAGGTTGGGTCGATTTCCATCTATGATCCTAGTAAAAAGATAGATCCTCTGATTTTAACAGCGCTCTTTAAGAGTGCGGCGGCCTATCCTTTGCTGTCGTTTTTTAGGAACCCAAGGAAGGTCTATGGTGAGTTGCTATATAGTAGCCATATTGAGAAGGTACTTAGTGTTGTAAAGCCAGATATTCTTCATGCCCATTTCGCATATCCAGAGGGTTGGGCTTCGTACTTAGCGTTGCGTAGGTACAGAAAAAGAATTCCCTTTGTAGTCACCCTACATGGCTATGATGTTCTTGTCGAACCGTCCTTAGGCTATGGAATAAGGCTTAAGAAGCGATATGATCTCCTAGTAAGAAGAGTTATAGAAGTAGCAGATGCGGTAATTGTGGCTAGCCATGCCTTATATAATGAGGTTGTACGTCTAACCAATGACAAGGAGAAGATTCATTTAATTCCGCATGGCGTAGACTTGGAGCGCTTTAAGCCTGACCTCAACGCAAATGACCTCAGAGAGAGGTTAGGTGGTAAAGATAAACTTATTGTGTTTACCGCTAAGGCTTTCGAGCCTGTCTACGGTCTTGAATATCTGATTTTAGCTGCTGGAATTGTAGCTAAGCTACGAAATGATGTTGTTTTTGTAATTGCAGGTGATGGATCGCAACGCCCCTACTACCTTAACTTAGTGAAGAGGTTAGGTATAGAGCGATACATCATTTTCCCCGGCAGGTTACCTCGTAGCGAGATGCCGTATTATTACGTGGCGAGCGATATTGTTGTTGTGCCCTCTCTGCAGGAGTCATGGGGACTTGTTGCAACTGAAGCAATGGCATGCGGGAGACCTGTAATAGCGAGTAAAGTAGGGGGTCTTGTCGATCAGGTAATTGAAGGAGTGACTGGATTTTTAGTTCCGCCAAGAGAACCTGGATCCATTGCCAAGAAAATATTATATTTCGCTGAAAATCGAGAGGAAGTAATGAAAATGGGCAAAAATGCAAGAAGAATTGCCGAAGAGAGATATGACATTAATAAGAGGATCAATAATATTATAGGATTATATACGAGTTTAACATGAAATACATAAAATATACGTATGATTACGTAAGATTCAGAAACCTTTCAAATCGTATAGAAAGATTGATACAATTTAACAGCAATAAAGAGATTCTTAGTAATTATTATTTTGACTTGGAAAAATTATTTTTGAATGAATTCTTGACAAACAGAATAGTATACCATGATGGTCACATATATGTAAAGTACAATACCAAATTATTATACAATCCTCTTACTGAAGCGTTTTTTGCACTAATTTTCTACAAAAGAGATTATTTAATTTTTTTAGAGCTTGTTAATAATTTAATTAAAAAAAGTACATATTGCAATATAAATACTATAGATGTTATTTGTTTATGATTTTGTATTCCCACCACGTGCATCATCGCCTGGTTGGATCTCCGAAATGACACAAGCTGTTGTTGCTTCTACGTTTGCCAGAGCTTTTTACCTTACGGGCAAGGACGATTACAAGCGCCTAGCTGTTAAGGCAATTCGAGCTACCCTTTTGCCAATTGAAGCAGGTGGTGCATTATATGCGAAAGGTCGTTGGTTATGGATAGAAGAATATCCCTCAGAGCGGCCTGTCAAGCATGTGCTTAACGGCTTTATGTACGCCTTACTGGGAATATATGACGTTTACTTAATAACAAAGAGCGAAAACTACATAAAAATATTCTATGATTTTATATATAATCTAATAAGTAACGCTCATATTTATTCTATATTAGGATACTGGACAAAATATGATATTGAAAGATTAGCCGATCCCAAATATCATTTTGTACATACTATTTTGGTTTATGTGTTGTATAATTTGACGAATTCCAAGCCTCTCTATTCGTGGTTTTTGAAGTGGCGTGAGGGTTTTCTGCTGTTCGATTAGTTTTTTAGATGTATGTTTTTTTTGCTGTGAAGATTGTATCGGTTGTAGGTGCGCGACCTAATTACATAAAGTTGGCTGCTGTGTATGGGGTTTTTTCTCGCTTCTTTGAGCATGTAATTGTAGATACAGGTCAACACTATGATTATGAAATGAATAAAGTTTTTTATGATCAGCTTGATATACCTGAGCCGGATTATTTCTTGGGTGTCGGTAGTGGTTCGCATGGGTATCAGGTGGGCGAGATTATTAGGCGTACTGAGGAGGTGCTTCTCAGGGAGAGGCCGGATCTTGTCGTGGTTTATGGTGATACTAATTCGACTTTGGGTGGTGCCTTGGCGGCCGTTAAGGCTGGTTTTAGGGTTGCACATGTGGAGGCTGGTTTAAGGGCTTTTGATATGTCGATGCCTGAGGAGATAAATAGGAAGGTTGTGGATCAAATCTCTCACCTCCTGTTTGCTCCCACGCCTAGCGCTGTGAGGAATCTACAGGAAGAGAAGGTTCCAGGCAGCGTCTTCCTAGCTGGAGATGTCCATGTGGCCGTGTTGAAGAGGTGGCTTCCCATCGCGGAGGAGAGGTCTAGGGTGTTGGAAAGGCTTGGGCTTGGTGGCGTCCGGTACGCCGTGGTGACTCTCCACAGAGTGGAGAATGTTGATAATGTGGAGAGGTTGAGGAAGTTGTTGTTTCTGGTGAGAGACTTGGCGGAGTATCTGCTGGTGGTGTTCCCGATCCATCCGAGGACGCGAAGAAGGGTTCAGGAGGCGGGGTTGCACCATCTTCTGTCTTCAGACGGTGTTGTTGTAACGGATCCGCTTGGCTACATGGATTTCATTAAGTTGCTTAGTCATTCAGAATTGGTGTTGACTGACTCCGGCGGTGTTCAGCGTGAGGCTTATCTATTGCGTAAGCCGGTTGTGGTGTTGAGGAGGACTACTGAGTGGGTTGAGCTGGTTGAGACTGGTATGGCGGTTCTATACGATATTGAAGACAAGGGGATAGACATTAGTAAGATAGTTGAGTGGAGGCCGGAGCGCTACGTTGAGGGGTTGTTAGGCGATGAAAACGCGCCTCAACGAATAGCAGAGATTATAAGTTCGGTTCTGCAAGCCTAGAAGTTGGGCAGTATGTCAGTGATCTGTATATTGCCTTCACGGCAGTCCGTTGGGCGCGCTACGGGGCGACTCATAGCTGAAGTTGGTAGATTTTGTGAAGAATTGGGTTTTGAGGTGGCTAGTGTGAGGGGGTTGGGTAGTTTTGTGGCGGCGTTGCTGAGGGGGGAGGGTTGTGGTTGTTTTGTATCCTGGTGTTCTGAGTCCGGTGGCTAGGTCATTTCTGGAGTTATTGTACAAGCTTTTTAACGCCAAGAGGCTAGTGTTGCTCTGAGGAAGTTTGGATCTGAGTCCCTTTCCCAAGGCAGTAACTTGGGTTAAATTATTTGGAGAGTTCGTCTATTGCCCCAGTTGCGGAGGGTTGGCTTATCTCGGCGTGGCGGGGGTCTGTGGCGTCTCTTTGTTGGCATGTGGTGGGGAGAGTTCTCTTCTGCGGGGGGTTCTCCTGGAGGGTCTTCGGCCGCCTTCTGTGGTTATGCGTCCTGAGGTGTATGACGTGGTGGTGAAGTGGTGGCGGGTCTATAGGCATCCCTTCGTCTCTGTTAAATATCTCAGGTCTAAGGAGGAGGCTTTGGAGGTGTTATGAAGCGCATCGCTTTGTATCTCGACGAGGGGCGCCTCGCCAGGCTTCGTGGGACTCCGTTTGAGAGGTTTGTGAGGCCGATGTTCGGCGGGGGCTTTATGTGCTTGTGTTGGAGCTGGACGACGCCTTGGGGGAGTTGGTGCTTCGGCGCTTCCCTTCGGCTGGGGTGGACGCCCGGGGCTTTGTGGAGGATCTCCCGGCGTCTTTTAGACGTGTTCTTTTTGAGGAGCTGGTTGCGAGGGGTGAGGTGGAGGTTGCGGCTTTGGTGGCGTCGGACGACGGAGAGGTGCCGCCGCCGTGGAGTTTGTTGTGGGGTTTTTGGTGGGGGTTTGTGGGGCCTTTGGCTGGTGTCGGCGGCGGCGTGTTTTTTACGCCTCTCGCCGTGGGGCTTCTCGGTGTGGATGTAAACTTGGCGAGGACCGGGGGGCTCCTCGTGGCAACGTCTTCTGTGGCTGGGTCTCTCTACCTGTGGCGGGGGGTTGCGAATCTTAGGCTTGTGGCTTATGCGGGGGCGGCTGTGTCGCTGGGCGCGTTTCTGGGGGCCCGCCTCGG
>FPIC01042412.1_pt1 | contig 10018 bp, 9 predicted proteins | sample 1504481 | NCBI WGS metagenome assembly FPIC01 (sample SAMEA4475357, study PRJEB15587) | soil metagenome | biome: Soil; feature: Field | place: India | collected 2015-03-11 | depth 0 m
GTTCAAGTCCCGTCACCCCGATTTTAAAAAGGAGGTGAAAGATGGTAGTGGTAGTCCAGCCTGTGGAAAAGGACCTTGAACAGCTCGTTCTAAGGGTATTTTTAAAAGCCATTGACGTGCTTGGAGGTCTGTCCAAGCTTGCGGAGTTCAGAACGCTCACATGGCTTCCCTCTCTTGCAAGAGCAGCATACTGTGTGGTGCTAAGGGAGGAATACTTTAAAACGGACAGGGAAATAGCGGAAAAGGTAGGGCTTACCGTTCAGACAGTTAGAAATATACTGAGGGCTGAACCCTCCGAAGCCCTTGAAAAGATAAGAAGGCTTGAAGAGCTTGTGTCTGAAGAGGCAAAGGAGCTAAAGGTCCATACGGCCGGCGGTGTGGCAAAGCTTGCCTACAAGCTGGTGAAAGAAGGGCATGAAGAGCCTAAGGTATTCCTTGAATACTGTGAGAGGGTAGCCTACGCTTTAGACATACCTTGGGCTTACATGGTGCTGAAAAGGCTAAAGGGCACAGACTTTCCTATAAACTCTTCAGAGGATATAGCCCGCAAGGTGGAAGGCGTCTACATTAAGGGAAGACCTGCTTCAGATGTTTTGAAGGAGCTTGAATATCCCATAAGGAACCCGGCGGAGCTACTCCACAGGATAAAGGAAAACCTCAAGATGCATGGGCTTGAATAAGGCTACCCACCCTTTAGAACCCTCTTTTCGTATATGAGGGCAATGGTAAAGAGGGAGGTAAATATGATAGGTCCTATGAATATGCCCACAAAGCCGAAGGCAATTAGCCCTCCAAGTATGGAGAAGAAAAGGACTATATAAGGTATGTCTATGCCCATCTTCATGATTAGGGGTCTGGCTATATTGTCCGCCGTTGATATTAGAAGCAATCCGTAAAAAAACAGGAAAATGCCCGCCTGATGGCTTTTTTGAAAGAAGGTATAAAGAGCAACCGGAAACCACACAAAGCTGGCACCAAAGGGTGGCACAAAAGAGCTTAAAAAGGTGGCTATGCCGAGAAGGAGGGCATAGTCAACACCCACAAGGCTATAACCTATAAAACCCAAAAACCCTTGCAGTAGGGCAACGCCCACCGATCCATAAACGGTGGCAAGAACCGTCTTATATACGGTCAGAAATACCTGCTCCACATCCTCTGAGTGCATGGGAAGGAAACGTTCAATAAACTTTGCAAACTTTGGTCCGTCCCTTAGTATAAAAAAGAAAGTAAGGAGGAATACGAAGGCTTTAAAGACAAAGGAGGCTACCGCAGGTACCAAGGAAGCTAAAAGATTTACACCCTTCTGAGCCATGTCTCTCAAACCGCTCAGAAGAAGGTTTTTGAAGCCTTCCGATTGGATATAATCCAGAAGGCTTTTTAGCTCCTCCTGCGTTAAAAACCTGCTTATATACCTGTTTTCATACAGGCTTCTCAGCAAGGTTTCGTATGAGTTTTCCTGAAGCATGTTCAGCATAAAGTGAAGTAGCTCTATGGACTGTCTTATGGCTATTGCCAGAACCACACTAAATGGTATGACCACAAGAAGAAATACAAGAAGCGTGAGCAAAAGGGCGGAAGGCGTATTTCTTATTTTCTTTGAAAGTTTCAGATGAAGGGGGTATGCCACTAAGGCAAATATAAGAGCCCAAAGTATAGGTTTTAAAAAGGGCAGGAGCATAATAAGGGCAAGGCATACAAAAAAGCCCGTAAGCCCAAGAAGAAAGTATAAAAAGATCCTTTCCCTCACAGGCTTAAATTATATCCTATGGAAAGGTGTCCAAAATGCGGTGCCTACCTTGAGATAATAGAGTGCTGTGGAGGTGGCATATTCAGGTGTGAGCCGTGTCAGGAGTATTACTTTTACGGAGAACTCATACAGTTTCAAAGGGGTTCTGGGGAGGGCGACGGAGAAGTTCAAGAGCCACTTCACGAGGAGGAAGACCTTCCACAACCACCGAATAGACAGCCCAGCTTATAGGAGCATGAATTCCTTTATTCTTAGAGAGTTCATATACAGCTTTAACTGTATGCACACCCTCCACCGTCTGTCCAAGCCTTTGCAGTGCCTCCTCCACAGAAAAACCCTGACCGATAAGGTATCCAAAGCTCCTATTCCTTGACTGAGAAGAGCTGGCGGTCAAAAAGAGGTCCCCCATACCAGAAAGACCATAAAAGGTTTCCCTCTTTGCACCAAGGAGCAGACCAACCCTTACCATCTCCGCAAGACCCCTCGTCATAAGGGAAGCCCTCGCATTTTCACCAAAGCCAAGTCCATCTGACATACCGCAGGCAATGGCTATAACGTTTTTTAAGGCACCTCCAAGTTCAACACCTATAAGGTCTGTGGAAAGATATACCCTGAAGTTCTCCGAGCTTATAAGGCTCCTTATCCTTTCAAGCTCATCAAGGTTCTCTCCAGCCAGCACAAGGGCGGTAGGAAGCCCCTTGGATACTTCACTGGCAAAAGAGGGACCAGAAAGGCAAAAGACTTCAGCTTGAGGCTCCAGCTCTTTAACTATCTCTGAGACCCTCCTGTTTGTTCCCACCTCAAGCCCCTTTGAAGCGGAGATAAGCCTCTTACCCTTAAGACTTTGCCCCTCCAGCACAGACCTTATTGCTTGGACTGGAAGGGCTATTACAAGGTAGTCGGAAAAGTCCAGAACTTCTCTGAGCTCGGTGGAAGCCCTTGCGCAGGGTATGGAGAGTCCCTCCATGTATGGATGTCTTCCAGAGTTTATAAGCTCTACCACCTTATGGCTTTTGTCAAAGACCATAAGCTCATGTCCCAGCCTGCAAAGATGAAGGCTTAATGCACAGCCCCATCTTCCTCCACCGAGGACGGAAAACCTCATGAGCTTATTGTATCATTTTAGTATGCTTAAAATAGGCATCACCATAGGAGACCCAGCAGGAGTAGGACCGGAGCTGATTATAAAGCTCTCAAGGCACTTTGACCCCAACAAGGCATATGTAATATACGGAGAGAAGAAGGTGATGGAAGCGGTGCAGAGAGAGCTTGGTCTTGAGATGGACATGAGGGATATATACACCCTTGATGAGGTGACGGAGCCTGGCATATACATAGCGGACTTAAACATAAGCGAGACGGATAGACCCCTGCCTTCTATAACTTCTGGGAAGGTGGCGGTGGCATACCTTGGTAGGGCCGTGGTGGATGCGGTCTACAAAAACATACACGGGCTTCTTACCATGCCCATAAACAAATTCTGGGCTATGCTTGCTGGCTTTTCCTACGAGGGTCAGACAGAATTTCTGGCTCAGGCTTGTAATGTAAAAGAGTATGCCATGCTCATGTATTCAGAAAGGTTAAGGGTGGTGCCCTTTACAACCCACATTCCTTTGAAGGAGGTGCCTGCAAGGGTAAAGCAGGAAAGTATAGTAAAAAAGCTAAAGCTGATAATAAGAGAGTTCAAAAGGCTTTTTGATTATGAGCCAAGCGTGGGCGTGCTGGGTCTTAACCCCCATGCGGGAGACAGGGGTGCCATTGGAGAGGAAGATATGAAGGAAATACTTCCTGCGGTGGAGCTTTTAAAGTCTGAAGGCTACAAGGTGGAGGGACCACTTTCACCTGACAGTGCCTTTTTAAAGGATGGATACCATGTGTTTCTTGCCATGTATCACGACCAGGGACTCATACCCTTTAAGCTCTTAAGCTTTGAAGAGGGTGTGAATATGACACTGGGTCTTCCCTTTATAAGGACATCCCCAGACCATGGGGTAGCCTACGATATAGCCTGGAAGGGCATAGCCAGCGAAAGCTCAGCTCTGAATGCCTTAAAGCTCTGTGAAAGTCTTGTGGAAAGACTATGTCAATAAGGAAAAGGGTTGCTGTAAGCCTGATAACCTCCCTCAGCATATCCCTGTTGCTTTCCCTTTCTCTTATATACTACCTGTCCTCCAAGCTGCTAACCAGCAGGGTGATGGAAGTATACAACCTTACATATGAAAACTACAAAAAACTACTTAAGTGGGAGGAAGAGGACCTCAGGTTCCTGTCAGAAGATGGGTTAGAGTATGGAGGGCACTACTGTGTGTTTCCAGAAGAGCAAAAAGCCTGCGAAGGAAGCCCGCACTATAGAATCTATGAGGGTGGCGTTTGCTACGGCATATACAGACAGCTTAAGAAGGGTTGCTACTTTGTGGGTGTGAGCCTTGAAGAAGCCCTAAAGTTTATTGCGGACCTTATGGGTGCGGAATACTTGATTTACTATGAGCGTAAGTATGTGGGAGAGCTTGTAAAAGATTTTGATAGTTTTATAAAGGGCAAGATAGTTATGGAGGATATGGTAATAGACAGGTTTTCATCTCAGGAACTGCTGAAACTACCACTAAGAATAGAGGGATATACGGTTTATGGAAACCTATTTAACAAAAGACTGCTCATGGAGGTACCCATTACTAACAACAAGGGACTTATATTCGGAAGGGCTCTTCTGGTAAAAGACATCTCTTACCTTTATGAAGAAACCTTCAAAGTTTTTCTCGCCCTCTCTCTCTATTCCCTCCTGGTCTTTACCCTTCTGGGCTACGTCCTCTTCCGCATATCCTCGGGGCTTGCAAAGAGAATTATTCTTCTGAAGGATATAACGGCAGGCATAGAAGGTAGGGATTTTTCAAGGGTAAGCCTCCTTGAAAATTCGGATAAAAATTTGAAGGATGAACTTGATGAACTAAAACACAGCATATACAATATGGCTATCAGCCTCAAGTCCGCCTTTGAAGAGCTTGAGGAAAAGAACAAGGAGCTTGAAGAGCTCGCCTACTATGATACATTGACGGGTCTGCCCAACAGAAGGTTTTTCTATGAGCATGCAAACCTGCTCTTTGAGAACGCAAAAAGGTATAAAACACCCATAAGCCTGCTGGTGATGGACATAGACCACTTTAAAAAGATAAATGACACATACGGGCATGATGCAGGAGACTTAGTGCTTAAAAATTTTGCGGATATAGTCAGGAAAAACATAAGGCAGTCAGACCTGCCAGCCAGGTTTGGGGGTGAGGAATTTGTCCTTCTACTGCCCAACACGACCCTATCACAGGCGAAGGCGGTGGCGGAGAGGATAAGGAAAGCCTTTGAAAACAGCGTGGTCATATACAGGGGGCAGGAGGTTAGAACCACATTAAGCGGTGGTCTGGCGGAGTTTAGAGAAGGTATGGAAAACATAGACGAACTTATAAGGCTGGCGGACATGGCTCTCTACAGGGCAAAGGAGCTTGACAGGAACCGGATAGAAGCCTACGAGCCTAATAAAGACTGACATCAAAGGCGGGGTTTGCTAAGGCTCTGAGCATGCCTGACTTTATAGCCCTTATGAGCCTTTCGTTCATTTTTCTTTCTCTAAACCTTATAAAGTGATGGAAGAGAACACCGCTTGCTTCAAGACCAAGCCCCCTGTCTAAAAGCAGCTTTTCGGACCAGCTTCTTATGTTAGGGTTTAGAAACCTGTTCTTGGGATTTATCTGTCTTTTCTTCTCAAGCCCCACAAACTGATAACCACAGACTGCTCCCTCCTTTAGAAAGACCTTTACAAGCTTGCCCTCCCATTCAAAGCTAAAGGATTCCTCCGCATCCTCAAAGGTCCCTCCAGAGCCTGCGGTGGCAAGCCTCGTTTTCACCGCATTGTAATCCACAAGACCTGGGTTTTTAACCCTCAGACCTGCCATGTTAAAGCCTGCTATGGCTCCTGACTGCTGGGCTGGTGGAAAGAGGGCTATCCATCTGTGATTTCCCCAAGCATCTATGCCCGAGCATATATCTCCAGCTGCATACACATCAGGGTCAGAAGTTTGCTGGTATTCATTTACTAGTATGCCACCCACAACCCTTCCTGTGGCTTCGTTTATATGAATCTTTATGTCTGTCTCCGCCACGAGGTTTGTCCTTGGTCTTACACCTGTAGATAGTATCACCATGTCAGTCCTTATAAACCTGCTTCTGTCCGTGCCGTTTGGTCTTATCTCCACCGCCTCCACCCATCCATCTTCTCCATGTATAGCCACCACCTGATGGTTAAGGTAAAAGTGTATGCCTGCTTCCTCTAAGGGCTTCATATAACGCTCCGCCATATACTTGTCAAGCATTCTTGGAAGGACCCTGTCAAAGAACTCCACCACATGCACCTCAAGCCCCATATGGTGCAGGGTCTCCGCATCTTCTATGCCAATAGGTCCAGCTCCCACTATCACCACACTTTTTACCCTGCCAGAAAGAACCCACTCCCTTATCTTTTTGGCATCGTAAAGGTTCTTGGCAGTGGTCACGCCACCAAGCTCAACACCCTGAAGGGGTGGAACAAAAGCATAAGCACCAGCTGCAAGAAGACATTTATCATAAGGAATTTCATCGCCTCCCTTTATTATAACCACCTTCCTTCTGTTATCTATACCCACCACTTCCTTTTTGGGTCTAAAATCAACCCTGTGTTCTTCATAGAAGTCAAAGCCGCCCTTATAAAAGAGAGCTTCTTCTGATATGTCGCCCCTTATCACATTTTCCATACAGTTGGGCGCATATGTGGGAAATTCCTCATCAGACAGCACTATAATGTCTGAGTCCTTATCCACTTTTCTGAAAGCTTCTATAGCACTTGCACTGGCTGGTCCATTGCCCACTATAACCACACGCATGGAGGAAAATAATATAGCAGAAAGCATATAGTTTTTATCATGTTTTTCTTCAGGCTTGCCACTCGTGAAGAGGTAGGGTTTTACAACGGTGTGGTCTATGCTGTGCAGGATACCTTTCTGAAGGTATTTTCTGAAAGGCTTGGAGACATTTTTCGCCTGACAGGTGGCACTGCCCTCTCAAGGTTTTATCTGAAACACAGACTCTCTGAAGACTTAGACCTCTTTACAGAAAGCACAGACCTCTTTACAAAGGGGCAGATAGACAGGCTATTAGCTCTCGTAGGAGAAGACCTGAAAAGGTTTGAGCTTGACATGAGGGTGGAGGGCAGAGGTCCTCTCTACACAAGGCTGTCTGTGAAGCATGGAAACTTAAGCCTCAGAATAGACCTTTCTGTAGATAAGTTCCTTTCTGACCCTGTCAGGACACAGGAGGGTTTTCTTATAGACAGCCTTGAAAATATAGCGGTCAACAAGCTGATAGCCTTTGAAGACAGGGCGGAGATAAAGGACCTTATGGACATGCTCTTTCTTGAAAGGGAGGGCTTTTCCCTTGACAGGCTGTTAGAGCTGGCAGATGAGAAGGGGGTGTCTGTTCCCCACGAGGAGCTTTTTACCATAAACCAGCATGGTCTGACAGGCTTTGCCCTGCTTCTGAAGGATGTAAGCGGGCAGGAGCTGGAGGAGTTCCTTGAGAGGATTAAACAAAAGCTTTCTGAAAACATTAAAAAAAAGGTCTCTCAGATAGAGGCTGAAAGGCTTGTGAGGCTTCTTCTGTGGGACGCACCCCCGGAGGAAAGGAAAGTAAGCCCCCTTAGCCTGCCCCTTTTGAAAAGAAGGGCAGAAAAGCTTTCCTTACCAAACAGGATAGCCCTTGAAAGGTATATAAGTTCATTTCTCGCTTAGCTTCATTATGTATTCAAGGCATGTCCTTACACCATAACCCGTGCCACCTTTAGAATAGTAAGCAAACTCCTCCCTCAGGTGTGCGGGGCCTGCTATGTCTAAATGCACCCACTTTATGCCTTCACCCACAAACTCCTCAAGGAACATGGCGGCTGTTATGGCTCCTCCGTACCTTCCTCCCGAGTTCAGCACATCTCCTTCTCCTTTCCTTATCTTCTCTCTGAGCCTTTTGTCATCCATGGGCAGTTTCCACATGCGCTCACCCGTAAGCTTAGAAATTTCAAGAAGCTCATCACCAAAGGCATCATCGTTTGTAAAAAGCCCTGCCGTGTATTCACCAAGGGCTACCATGCAGGCACCTGTAAGAGTTGCCATGTCTATTATCCTTGAAACGCCAAGGTTTGAGGCGTAAGAAAGAGCATCTGCCAGGGTCACCCTTCCCTCCGCATCCGTGTTGTCTATTTCAATAGTTTTGCCGTTCATAGCCCTAATGATGTCGTCGGGTCTGTAGGCGGTTCCGCTGGGCATGTTCTCCGCAGCACCAAAAATACCATGCACCTCCACCTGAGGCTTGAGCTCAGCAAGGGCTTTCATAATACCTATAACTGCGCAGGCACCCGACTTGTCCATCTTCATGGTCCTCATGTAATCGCCCGTCTTTATATTCAGTCCTCCGCTGTCAAAGGTAAGACCCTTTCCCACTATGGCTATTTTTTCCTTCGGCTCTCCTTCAGGTTTATAGACCATATGCACAAACCTCGGGGGTGTGGCAGAACCCTTCCCTACACTCCACAGGGCATACATGCCCATCTCCTGTATTTCCTTCTCATCATAAACTCTGCACTCAAGCCCGTGTTCCTGAGCCACCTTTTGAGCAAGCTCCGCAAGGCTTATGGGGTTTATCACATTGCCCGGTTCGTTCACTATATCTCTTGTAAAGTTCTGAGCTTCTGCAAAGACCCTTCCTATCCTTATGCCCTCCTCGTCCGCACCGTGTATGTGAAGGCTTTCAAGCTCCGTGCTGTTCTCCTCTTCCTTCTTGGTCTTATACTTGTCAAAGCGGTAGCTTCCAAGGATGGCACCTTCGGTAATAGCCTTGCTGAGCCTGTAGTTTAGCTTGCCCGCAAAGAGATAAAGAGACTTTACCCTGTCCTTGCGAGCCCTCTTTGCAAGCAAGGCGGAAGCTATCCTGTATGAATCCTCCCCTGCCCTGTCCTTCTTGCCAAGCCCCACCGCATAAAAGACCCTTACCTCATCACCCACAAGCAAGCTCACCTTTGCAAGGCTTTCCTCTTTGCCCTTGAAGTTCTCCACCTCAAAAAGCCTTTTAACAGCTTCTTTCAGCTCACAAAGAAAGTCAAGGTTTGAAAGGTCATCTTCAAAAAGGAAAAGGGCTACAGGCTCATTGACTTCCTGCATGCTAAAGGTTGCGCTCCTGACCTCCATGAGAACCTCCTTTATTCCTCCTCCTGTCCCACGCCCTCCCTTTTGAGGGCCACCTTACCAGTCCTTGCCATCTCCTTTATTCCGAAGGGCTTTACCAGTTCTATAAAGGCATTAAGCTTGTCCTCCGTGCCCGTTATCTCCACCGTGTAGGTATCCGGAGACACATCCACAATCCTGCCCCTGAATATCTCTGTAAGCCTTAATACTTCATCTCTTGCTCTTGGCGTGGCGGTATGTACCTTTATGAGGGCAAGCTCCCTCTCCACATGGGGTGTGTCTGTCAGGTCCTTTACCTTAAGGGTGTCTATCAACTTTCTCAGCTGTTTTACCACCTGGTCTATTACCACATCGTCGCCTATCACCTCAAGGGTCATACGGGATATACCCTTCTCGTGGGTCTCACCCACCGAAAGACCCTCTATGTTGTAGCCCTTACCCGCTATAAGAGTGGCTATGCGAGCCAGCACACCCAGCTCGTTCCTTACGGTAAGAGTTATTATGTGCCGTCTTACCTCGCCCTTTTTAACTTCTCTAAAGAGGGGAGCCTTTACCGTGCTTAGCTGTGAAGCGCCGATAGTATCAGCCATTTTAGACCTCCGATAAAAGATTACCTTTATCCAACCAGATACATGGTTTCCGCTTCTACTACCTTCTTTCCATCTTCCAGTATCATATCCCTGTAGGATTTTCCTGCGGGCACCATGGGAAGCACGTTTTCCTCCCTGTCCACATGGAAGTCCAGTATAACGGGTCTGTCATCTATCCTGAGGGCCTCTTCTATTATCTCTCTAACATCTGAAGGCTTTTCCGCCCTGAAGCCTACAGCACCAAAGGCTTCCGCAAGCTTGACAAAGTCTGGCTGGACGGTCAGGTCCACTTCCGAGTATCTCCTGTCATAGAAAAGCTCCTGCCACTGACGGACCATGCCCAGGTATCCGTTATTTATTATAGCCACCTTTACGGGCACCCTGTACTGGACTGCGGTGGCAAGCTCCTGCATGGTCATCATAAAGGAACC
>FPIC01033537.1_pt1 | contig 10013 bp, 7 predicted proteins | sample 1504481 | NCBI WGS metagenome assembly FPIC01 (sample SAMEA4475357, study PRJEB15587) | soil metagenome | biome: Soil; feature: Field | place: India | collected 2015-03-11 | depth 0 m
CCCGGCTCACCGATCAGGATCGGGTTGTTCTTTTTACGACGGCTAAGAATTTGTGCAACACGCTCAATTTCCTTTTCACGTCCTACGATAGGATCCAGCTTGTTTTCTTCGGCAAACTTGGTAAGGTCGCGGCCAAAATTATCCAAAACAGGGGTTCTGGATTTTTCTGCAGTACCTTTTCCACTTTCTTTGCCGGAGCCTGAAGAGCTACCAAAGGCTCTGGAGGTGTCATCGCTGTCATCATCGGTGTCAGAAGAAGCCATAGGATTGTTGTGAGACTGGTACTCCAGGAGCTCTTTCACTACCTCATAGTTAACATTAAACTTGTCAAGGATCTGAGTAGCCAGGTTGTCTTCATCACGCAGGATGGAAAGCAACAGGTGCTCAGTGCCAATTAATTCACTTTTGAAAATCTTAGCTTCCAGGTAAGTAATTTTAAGCACTTTTTCAGATTGACGGGTTAGGGGAATGCTCGCCAGATTCTTAACGTTGTTGGTTGCTGTGCCTTTTGTAACACGCTCAACCGACATACGCAGTTCGTCCAGAGATACCCCCAGCTTCTTCAGTAATCCAACAGCTACTCCTTCGCCTTCCCTGATCATCCCCAGCAGGAGATGCTCGGTGCCGATATATTCATGGCCTAACCTAAGCGCTTCTTCGCGACTTAGCGATATGACCTCTTTTACTCTGTTTGAGAATTTTGCTTCCATATTTTTGAGTATTCGGAGTAATTTTATGGATAAACTGATACTATAAATGTAAAAACTTTTTTACTATCACAAAACAAGACAAATCAAAATCTTGAGATTATTTAAAGCTTTCTTTATTTGTATCCTTAGTGTAATATTTAACAACAAGTGTGCCCTAAATGTTCATTGTGAATTATTTAAAGACTGCCTTAATATATAAAGCGTATTGGGGCCTTCGCAAAATAATAAATCAAGGATACAAAGGTTGGCGACAAATTCGTTGCCAAACACTTGTTTATACGCAAACGCAGAAAAAAAACCTAAGTTTTCAAAATCTTTTTTTGGATGAATTTTGTGACGTAAGTCGCAAAGATCTTGTGAAGGATTTTTTATATATTCTTGCGTTAACCCTATATTGGCAGAAGCCTGCATTAGTTTAAGACACAATGTCAGTAGCTCCTGGTTAAGGGTAAATAAAAAAGTATGCTCCTTTTCGTATATCTGCTGTAAATCTTCTGCAAAGTACTCGAAATAGGGCGCTTTACCATAGGCAGATCTAATTGCGTGCCAATGTTGATGCTGCCAGCGTACGCTATTGTCAATTTCAATGCTTTTAACGGGTTGTTTTTTCCCTCCTTTCTTTACCGGCACTGTTAAGGCTTCAATGCCATTAGCTGCCCGTATATAGCACCTGTTGCGATATGTTTGCTTTTCGTAATGTTCCTGGCTTTCAATAAGTACTTGCCGAGCCTGGGTAATTGCGCAGAAGTATGCCACTGAAGGTAAGTAATGCAGCTCAATCAATGTTGGCTTTTGTTTAATTTCACTTAAGGTAATAAGGCTCATAGGTACAGAAAAATACAAAGGTTTTACTCTTTTCGCACCAGGAAAAGGATATACGATTGCTGCAATATTATAGATTTTATAAGCAGTTAAAAAAACAAAGAGCCCTTCTTATGCAAAAGGGCTCTTGTAGTAAATATTATATTTTACAGTACATATACAAGGCGCACGCGTTTCGGCTAAAATAGTACTTTATACGGATGTGCCTTTTGTGTATTTGTGTTGTTAATCATCTGCAAGTAAGCGTCTTAAGATCTTGCCGACGTTAGATTTAGGTAATTCTTTTTTAAAGGAAATTAACTTGGGTACTTTGTAGCTTGTCATTTCTTTGCGGCAGAAGGCTATAATCTCCTCGGCAGTAAGCGATTCGTCTTTCTTTACAATAAATGCTTTAACAGCTTCGGTAGTTTTATCGTCTGCTACCCCACGTACACCTACTTCCAGTACTTTAGGATGCATTGCAATTACCTCTTCTACTTCATTAGGGTATACATTAAAACCAGAAACAAGGATCATTTCTTTCTTTCGGTCTACAATACGGATAAACCCGTCTGGTTCCATTATGCCTACATCACCAGTTTTAAACCAACCGTTATGAAAAACTTTTTCGGTTTCTTCGGGTCTCTGGTAATAGCCAGGGAAAACCTGTGGACCTTTGGCAAAAATTTCACCGGGCTGGCCAATAGGTACTTCATTGCCTTCATCATCTGCAATAATAACCTCAGTGCTTGGTATAGGGATGCCGATGGAGCCAATTCTTTCGTTTCCGCCTATGGGGTTACAGGTAAGTACAGGTGATGTTTCGGTAAGGCCATAGCCTTCAACAATGGCAGAGCCAGTTATTTTTTTCCATTTTTCAGCTACTGCTTTTTGCACAGCCATACCACCACCGGCAGCAAGTTTTAAGTGGCTGAAATTTAAGTTTGCAAAGTCGGGCTGGTTTAATAAACCGTTAAACAAGGTGTTTACACCTGTCATTAATGTAAACTGGTGCTTGCCTAATTCTTTGATAAAGGCTTTCATATCCCTTGGATTAGTAATAAGAACGCTTTTGGCACCCATTTTTACCATTACAAGGCAGTTTAAGGTAAGTGCAAAAATATGGTAAAGTGGTAGAGCAGTAATCATAACTTCCTCACGCTCTTTAAGGCTGGGCTTCATCCACTCAGACATTTGTTCCATGTTTGCAATTACATTGGTATGTGTAAGCATGGCTCCTTTTGAAACCCCTGTAGTGCCTCCTGTGTACTGTATAAATGCAATATCAGCACCTTCTGCTTTGGGCTTGGTGAACTTAGCTTTGCTGCCCTCTTTTAGAGCATGGTTCAGTTTTACTGCCTGCGGAAGATTGTAGGCAGGAACCATCTTTTTTACATATTTTACTACTAAGTTGGTAATTGCACCTTTAAGCCCCCCAAACAAGTCGCCTATTTCGGTGATAATTACTGTTTTAATACTTGTGTTTTTGATGATCTGCTCCAGGTTACTGGCAAAGTTGGCTAGTATTACTACCGCTGTAGTTCCAGAGTCCTTAAACTGGTGCTCCATTTCGCGTGGTGTATACAAAGGGTTGGTATTTACCACAGTAATACCTGCACGCAGGGCGCCAAACAACACTACAGGGTATTGCAGCAGGTTGGGCATCTGTATGGCAAGACGATCGCCCTTTTTTAAACCAGCAACATTTACAAGATAAGATGCAAAATTATAGCTAAGGCGGTCAAGCTCGTGGAAGGTCATCTGCACTCCCATATTCTCGTAAGCTACCAGGGTGCCATACTTTGATACACTATCATCAAATAAGTCTATAAGAGAGTTATACCTGGAGCTAACTTCATAATTTACTCCGTTCGGGTATTGATCGTGCCATAGACGTTTTTTGGTTTCTATCTTCATATGGGTAGGTTGTTATTTTTGTTATGCGTAAAGTCCAATGAATTGGTGATTCTGATCATTAAATTAGTTATAATTTCGGTAATAAACAGTGCCAGTGCGTAAAAAACTAGCGAAAATGCAGGTTTTGTAAGTTAAATTTTCTGATAAACAGCTTGTTAAGTTGTTGTAAAAAATATTTTTTTTGTTCTTGTGCGTTGGGCTTGTGCGTTGTTGGTGTATTTTAGGCTAACTTGCAATACATATATAATTATGAGCAGGTGGTATAAATACTATTTTTATGCTAACTGTTTTACCAGAGCGTTTCCCTAATGTTTTTGTTAAAAATACTTTCCAGGCTTCCTTTTTCTGTATTATACGGCATTGCCGACTTTATAAGCTTTCTGGCTATGTATATAGTCGGGTACCGAAAAAAAATGGTGCTCAGCAACATGAGACATGCCTTCCCGGAAAAATCAGAAAAGGAGTTGCGCATGGTGGCCCGGGGCTTCTATAAAAATTTGGCCGATGTAGCTGTAGAAACTATTAAGCTGCTTTCCATTTCAAAAGAAGAACTGCAAAAACGTGTACAAGTTGTAAACTTCCACTTACTGGAAGAGCCTGTAAAAAAAGGTCAGCCGGTAATTATTATGACTTCTCACCAATCAAATTGGGAGTGGATGCTACAGGGAACCAAAGTGCGTGCTGACTTTGAAATTGATGCTGTATACCGCCCTCTTAGCAGTAGCTTTGCAGATAAATTGATGCTCCAGATCCGTACCCGTTTTGGTGTTAATGCTATTGCTGATAAACAGGTAGTAAGAGAAATAGCCCGGCGCAGGCATATACCCCGGCTTATAGCCCTCGTGGCAGACCAAAGGCCACAGTTTGGCGAAAACAGCTATTGGGCACCATTTCTTAACCGCGAAGCTCCCTTTTTCAGAGGAGGTGAAAAAATAGCAAAGGCTGCCGGCTACCCGATTGTATTTTCGCAACTGGTGAGGGTAAAACGTGGTTTTTATGAACTACGCCTGCATCAACTGGCTGTGCCCCCTTACGAGCAAGAAAGCACATACATACTTGATAACTATATTGAGCTGGTAGAAAAAGCAATCAGGCATAATCCATCTGACTGGTTATGGTCGCATAATCGTTGGAAATATCAGCCTGCACCGGCCAGTACAAGTAGCGCAGAAACTACAAAAATTGCGTGATGTCGCCTTTGCCTTCACGTACTACCTCAAAACTATCATTCATGCATTCCACAATGGTTGAGGCTACATTGTCTCCATAGCCTCCATCTATTACTATATCTACAGCGTTTTTAAACTTCTCATAAATCAACTCCGGATCGGTTGAGTATTCAATAACCTCATCCTCATCCCGAATTGAAGTAGTTAGGATAGGGTTGCCAAGTTCTTTTACAATAAAGCGCGGAATATTATTGTCAGGAATACGGATGCCAACCTGTTTCTTGTTGATATTCATAAACTTTGGTACTTTAGAGCTGGCGTCCAATATAAAGGTAAAGGGGCCGGGCAGGGCTTTTTTCATGACCTTAAATGCAGGTGTGCCTACCTTGGCATATTCGGTAATATGGCTCAGGTCGTAGCAGATAAAGGCGAAATTGGCTTTTTCAGCTTTTACATTTTTCAGGCGGGCTACTCGCTCAATAGCTTTAGGGTTATGAATATCACAGCCTATTCCGTAAATAGTATCTGTTGGGTAAATTACCAATCCGCCATTTCGCAGGGTATCTGCAATCTCGCGGATTTTTCTTTCATCAGGATTTTCAGGGTAGAGTTTAATAAATTTTGCGCTCATAAGTTGTACTATACATTTAAAGGTATGGTAGCAATAAAGCAGTTTTTAAGCAATAAATAAGCTTAAAAACTGCTCTTTAGTATTGGTATACGAAGGTAATGACAATGGGATGGATTTTAGTCCTTATTATTCTGCAGGCCTTTGGTAAGTTGAGCCAGGTTTTGCTTCATGATCTTTATTTTCTCTTGTTTTTTTAAGATTATGGGTGGTGCTGCTCTTTCCTGGCAGTCAAGGGCGCTGCAGCGCTCGCAGGTTTCGTTAACAGCTCTTTGCAGAAGGTTAGGGTCTTGTAAAAACCGTATCTTTTTCTGGATCTCATCATTAAGTAACAAGCCTATAGACACACTGCTGTTTAAGTTTGGTGTTGGGGCCATTGGCCGGGCCATAGCAATTACCAGATATCGGTTTTCTGACCCTATGTAGTTGGAGATCTGCGCACCACATACAGGCCTTGTATAGGTGTTTTGTTTCTGTACAATATCAAGTTCCTGTAATACAGTTAAAGAGATCCACCTGCGGCAATAATGCTCATTTTGAGTATTGGCATGTGGGTTATGCAGGCCAGAAAGGTGCATTTCTTTGGTAAGATAGAAGGAGGGCTCATCTACGGTATGGTTAAACCGCAAAAAGAAGAGTTCGTCCATGCCGAAGAACCTGGGCAAAAGATTTGTTAGACGGTGCATGAACATTTCCGGGGTGGCCTGGTAACGCTCCATTATATCTACAAGGCGATTACTGTCCCAGTGAGGCATATTAAAAAAGTCTTCCAGGTCTTTAAGTAAAAGTTGCTTGGGAATAAGCAAGGCGCTGGCAAAATAAGAGGCTTTAAAATTGTTTAACACCTGCTCAAAAGAGTCTACCTCTACCCACGAGAAGGTAAGAGGCCTTTCTTTGATCTGCATAAACTGGTAGCCTATTTCGCGTGCAAGTGTAAAAGCCTTTTGTTTAGGCCCCAGATACTTATTTAATAAAAGAACAGGCTTACCTTCTTGAGTAGCAAGTACTGAGCGCAGGCTGGCTAGTTCGGGGTCTTCTGATAAACCATCTTCTTTTAGAGTGTAGTTAAAGCTTGATACCAGCAGTTCTGCCATTCGTTCTGCAGTAAGCAAAGAGGTGTTTTGTAAATTATGCTGCTGGGTAAAACGTTCTGCATGCTGCTCTATGTCTTCAAAATAGTTCTGGTACATTTCCTGGTATGAGCGCAGTACGGCAAAAAAGAATTGCTCTACACTCATGCCGTAATGGCGGCTTATTTCAAGCAGTGTGCTAATAAAGGCGCTGAGCTTGGTGGGAGCTTTTGATAAAAGCTCCAGAAGGTCTGCCAGGTCAATGTCAAACATCTCAAGAGGCAGTTCGCTTAAAATGTTTGACTGCAGTAATTCTGCTATTGGAGCAAGTGTTTTATTTAGCTGTAGCGACACCAACCAATCATATTCTACTTCCAGGGCATTGGCTAGTGCTACAATTTTATCGCCCTTGGGATATTTCTTACCTTTTTCAATCTCATTTATATAAGATAAGGATATGCCAGTACGCTGAGAGAGTTCTGCCAGCGACATGTTTTTCTCTATGCGTAATTGCTTGATTTTGAGGCCAAATATGAGCCTTATATTTTCTTCTCTGATCTGCACTTATTTTTTTTAAAAAAAAGTCCACAAAAATTTGCAACTAAATTCGCAAAATGCGTATTTAGTACAGTTAGCGAAATTTCGCTAAATATATTTTTTCGCTTATTATATATTTTCGCTCTCCAGGTTCAAGTTTACTGAAAATTTTAAACATAATAACTATGAGTACAACATCCTCAATTGAAAAACTAACTGTAAAATTAAAAGGCGGCCTCTTGCCTGGGTATGAAGAAATCTTAACACCTGAAGCGCTTGATTTTGTAGCACATCTGCACAACAGGTTTAATCCTGCCAGATTGCAGCTTTTGAGCGCGCGCCAAGAACGACAAAAGAACATTGATGCAGGAAACTTGCCTACTTTTTTAGAAGAAACACGGGCCATACGGGAAGAAGAATGGCAAGCAGCCCCAATACCAGATGATTTGCAAAACCGGCAAACGGAAATTACCGGCCCAGTAGACCGAAAAATGGTAATAAATGCTTTAAACTCAGGTGCAAGAGTTTTTATGGCAGATTTTGAGGATGCTACTTCACCAACCTGGGATAATATAGTGCAAGGCCAATTGAATCTGTACGATGCTATTCGAAAAAAAATAGATTTTATAGCTGATAATGGAAAGAGCTATACGCTTAATGAAAAAATCTCTGTACTTAAGGTTAGGCCTCGTGGCTGGCACCTGCCTGAAAAACATGTGCTAATTGATGGAGAGCCTGTGTCAGCTTCTATTTTTGATTTTGGCTTATTCTTTTTTCATAATGCCAAAGCCCTTATTAACAAAGGGAGTGGACCTTACTTTTACTTGCCTAAGCTGGAGAGCCACTTAGAAGCCCGCCTATGGAATGATATTTTTATAGAGGCGCAGCAGGAGCTAGGTATAGCAATAGGTACTATCAAAGCAACTGTACTCATTGAAACCATTCTGGCAGCCCTGGAAATGGACGAAATTATCTATGAGCTACGTGATCATATGGCTGGTTTGAATGCAGGCCGTTGGGACTACATTTTTAGCATCATAAAAAAGTTTAAAACATACAATAAGTGCATTCTGCCAGACAGGAGCCAGATTACAATGCAGGTACCCTTTATGCAGGCTTATGCACAGTTGCTTGTAAAAACCTGCCACAGGAGAGGGGTGCATGCCATGGGGGGGATGTCTGCTTTTATACCAAGCAAAAACGAAGAAGCAAATAAGCTGGCCTTTCAAAAAGTTAAAGCAGATAAAGAGTTAGAGGCTTCCAATGGTTTTGATGGTACATGGGTAGCTCATCCGGGCCTGATCCCTATCGCAGCAGAAGCTTTTAGAAATGCAATTGGCAATAAGCCTCATCAAAAGGATGTGCTTCGTGAAGATGTACAATTTACCGATGCAGATTTGCTTCGCTTCAAGGTAAAAGGGGGCGAAATATCAAAAGCCGGCTTAAGGCTTAACATCAACGTTGCCATACTTTATATAGAATCCTGGTTGAGCGGCACCGGTGCTGCAGCTCTTTATGGCTTGATGGAAGATGCTGCCACAGCAGAAATTTCAAGAGCACAGGTATGGCAATGGGTGCATAACAAATATGTATATACCCGAGAAGGCGATGAAATTACCGAAAGGCTGGTGAAAAACCTGATACAGGAAGAGCTCTACAAAATAGAAAAGCAGGTTGGTAGTGATGCTTTCCATAGACGTCCGTTCGAAAAAGCAGGGCGCCTGTTTGAAAACCTGGTACTTAGCAAATCTTTTGAAGAGTTTCTTACGCTGCCTGCTTACGAACTATTATAACTAACGCACAACATAATTAAACCTAACTTATTAACTAACAATCTAACCTCTTACAACCATGGACAAGCAATCAAGAATCAATGCCCTTTTAAATGAATGGACTTCTAATCCTCGCTGGGAAGGTGTAGAAAGGCCTTATACTGCCGAAGAAGTAGTAAACCTGAGCGGTTCTGTAAAAATTGAATACACATTGGCCCGTTTAGGTGCTGAGCGACTATGGAGCCTGCTTCAGTCAGAGCATTATGTAGCTGGCTTGGGTGCACTTACCGGTAACCAGGCTATACAAGAAGTGCAGGCCGGTTTAAAGGCTATTTACCTTAGTGGCTGGCAGGTAGCTGCAGATGCCAACTTGTCTGGCCAGATGTATCCGGACCAGAGTTTGTATCCTGCAGACAGTGTGCCTAACGTGGTGCGCAAAATTAATAATGCGTTGTTGAGAGCAGACCAGATCCAGACAGTAACCGGGGAGGGTGATGTGCATTGGATGGCTCCGATAGTTGCAGATGCAGAGGCTGGCTTTGGTGGTAACCTTAATGCCTTTGAACTTATGAAGATGATGATAGAGGCGGGGGCTGCCGGCGTACACTTTGAAGACCAGCTGTCGTCTGCTAAAAAGTGTGGCCACTTAGGAGGTAAAGTGCTTGTGCCTACACAGGAGGCTGTAAACAAATTAGTAGCAGCCCGCCTGGCATCAGATGTGCTTGGAGTGCCTACTGTGCTTATAGCCCGTACCGATGCAGATGCTGCCAACCTGCTTACCAGTGATATAGATGAAAGAGACCGCAGGTTTGTGACTGGAGAGCGCACCCATGAAGGGTTTTATCGTGTAAAGAATGGCCTGGAGCAAGCTATAGACAGAGGCCTGTCGTATGCACCGGTTGCCGACCTGATCTGGTGCGAAACCTCCCATCCGGATATGGGTGAGGCCCGCGAGTTTGCTCAGGCTATAAAAGAAAAGTTTCCAAACAAGATGCTGGCCTATAATTGTTCTCCATCTTTTAACTGGGCTTCTAAGCTATCAGAAAAGCAAATGCTTACTTTCCGGGAGGAGTTGGCAGATCTTGGTTACAAGTTCCAGTTTATTACACTGGCTGGATTCCATGCCCTCAATACAGCTATGTTTGAAATTGCTTCTGCCTACAAAGAAAGAGGTATGGCTGGTTATTCAGAATTGCAGCAGCGGGAGTTTGCTCTCCAGTCGAAAGGTTTTAAGGCTGTGAAGCACCAGGCTTTTGTAGGTACTGCTTATTTTGATGCTGTTCAAAATACGGTTACCAGCGGACTAGCCAGTACAGCTGCATTGAAAGGTTCTACAGAAGAAGAACAGTTTTAAGAAGCAAGATTTCGTAAAGGCCTTATTTACTTATACTAAAAACAGCCTGTTCTTT
>FPIC01008738.1_pt1 | contig 10011 bp, 10 predicted proteins | sample 1504481 | NCBI WGS metagenome assembly FPIC01 (sample SAMEA4475357, study PRJEB15587) | soil metagenome | biome: Soil; feature: Field | place: India | collected 2015-03-11 | depth 0 m
CTGCATCTGCTCAGAACTGGTTACTTATCGCGATCGTTATCGTTGCAACTGGCTTAGCCGCTTCTTCTGCATAGCTAGCAGCACGGTTTCTCGCACTAATTGCGCCACCTTGAAAAAAGGAGCTTGAAGCTTCAAGCATGATTGAATTATAAAAACCATCATCTTCGTTATTATTTGGATTACGACCATTTACCGCCTGACTCAGGCTGCCTTTAATATTTAACGTTGGATAGACATTTAATTTAGTTTGTTGCTTCTGAAATTTCGCAATCTGAACTGCCGTTTGTGCGGCCATCATTTTTGAAACGTTATTAAAATCAATTTCATCGTATAACCCTGCTTTTTCAACTAAAAAACTTGGCATATTTACATTAGTACTTGAAACATCGTAGCCCAATAAAGTTCTTAGTTTTTGTTGGTATTGATGTAATTGGGCCTCCTGAACCACTTTAGTCGATTGCGCTGCTTCTAAATTTGATTGCGCTTGAATCGGGTCTGCTTGACTACTGATACCTGCTTGTGCGCGTAACCTCGCAATTTCAGCGATACGACCAATACCACTGATTTGTTGATCGGCAATTTTTACAAGCTCTTCATAGCGTTTGATGTTCACAACCGCATTCGCCACTTGGTATGAAATATCATCTATTTCAAGCAATAACTGCGCCTGATCTCGCATCAGTTTTGCTTGTTCGACAGTCACTGCACTTTTTACTTTGCCGAAGTCATACAGCATTTGTGTCGCTGAAATACTAAAAACTTGTCGGTCACGCTCTCCTGTCGTAAAGTCGCCAGTATTGAATCCTCCTGAAATTTGAGGAAAATACTGTGATTTGACGGTATCAATATTTGCTTGCTGCTGAGCAACTTCCGCAATGCCTTGAGTAATCTCAGGACGACGTTGCAGTGCCTGCCGAATTGCATCTAAAAAATCCAGTTGACTTCTTTTTGCTACAGCGTCAGACCTTACACTACGACTTGGCATGCCAGTCGTCACTGCGGCGCTCATTTTGGGTAACTCTTGGACTGACGATGTATTGGTGAATAAATGATTAAAATCATCTATTTTAATCATATTGGCTTGATCATCAGGTTTAGGCTGCCATATTTGGCTGATTTTACTTTTAACTGAAGATGGTTGTTCTGTATTGTCACTTGCGAATGTTGCAGGAAGCAATAAAGCTAGACTTAAATATAATGATGAGTGCCAAAGACCAGAACTCTTAAAAATACAGATGCAATGCGTTCTTTTTTCGGCAATAGATCCTTTGTGCTTTAAATAGGCTAAAATGGAATTTGATTCCAAGTGAGTTATTGCCACTCTTTTCATTTTTAATTAAAGTTTCCATAATTTAAATATAACTCAACCTCGGGATCCTTCCCATTCAGTATTTCTACACCACTTTATTATTTTTTAAAATACATCTGTATAAAATTATTTTATAAAAAAAACTACTATTAAGATCCTTTAACATTAAAATTAATTTTTATTAAAATCTTATATTTTTTAGGTGTTTCAAATAAGTTAAAGAGATTTAATATATTGTTTAAATACAGTATCTTGAGATTATTTAAAAAATCTACTTTTTAATAAAAATTAGTGACCTTATATTTTTAACAAACAGTCTTAATAGGTCTTCAAATTGTTTATTTATGTAAGCAAAAAATATAAATACTTATATTTTTTATGACTTATTTTGATTATTGTATCACATTAAATTAATTTAAATACACAAACATCACACCATAACAAACATCCTAAATGACAAGTTAAAAATTCACTCTAAAAGTAATTTTGAGATTATATGCAATTGAATTCTTTTAAATACTCCACTCAAACATTCTATTTAAAGATAGAACATATAACTCCACTGTATTAAAAAGCACATCCCTTCTATTCATTTTATTTAGATTTTATAACTTTAAAAATTAAATTATCTAATGACTACACGCTTTCCTTACATATGTTATTAATTGTTGTATTTATAAAGGCGATTAAAGTCTATGAGCATTAAAAGTTCTAATCGCCTAGTATTTTGAAAAAATGCACTTTAGAATTTAACCAAAGGATAGCTGAGCCGTTTTGAGATTTGTCTGCAAAACAGTAGCTAAATTATTGAGTAGAGTTTCTATACCATTTGAAACTGCTAGAACCTGTTTGACGGAAGCAATAATAGAACATGTCGGTGTAGAGAAATTATCAGTGATTACCGAACCGAAATAATTGATTATTCATTTGAAACCTACACATCGACAACACTTGAATCTGTATTTATAAAGTTAGCGACTCACTCGCTGAATGGCCTCATCATAGGTCGCACTTGGTTTGTATTGATTTGCAAATTGGTAATGTTGTTTGGCTTGAGCATAGTCCTGATTATTTTCATAAATTTTACCAATGTTGTAATGTGAATACGCTTTGGTATTGTCATTAGACGCTAAAGCAATCGCCTTTTGATTTGCCCATAATGCCTCAGATGAACGATTCAACTTTTGATAAGCAACAGCAAGATTACTATAGGTTTGTCCAACGTTTGGATTGTAATCAATAGATTGTTGATAAATCAGGGCAGCTTGTTCAAATTGATTATTTTTATAGGCTTTATCCGCTTGCAAATTCAGAGCTTTAGCCCTTGCCTGTGCGTTGGCTGAAACAGGAACATAGTGCAGCTGCGTCGCTTGGCTTTGGTAACTCGATACAGTTGAACCAACTTGGCTTGCCCCAATAGTTGTCCCCGAAATACGATTAATATCTTGGATTTCACCCTCTGGACTAATACGGAACACAGTCCATAAATTTCCTGTCAGCCCCGTTGGAATATAATAAGATCGGATCAAAGACTCGCCAGCATAGACCATAACTTTTGCTTGGCTATTCGACAGGTTCGCAGTATTGGGTTTGGCGCGATCTGAATAATCATGGACTGAATAAACATAATATTGCCCGTCTAAACGCTTATCGATGGTTATGGTTTCAGGGCCATAAGAGTCTGTATCGTCGACATCTAAATTGGCATCTTGCCCTTGTTTATTGTCCCAATACACATGTTGATTTTTATAGCTTAAATGCGAGTCCAAATCTAAAGGACTCTGCCCCCAGTTTAAAACAATTCGCATACTGTTTAAGTCTTTCAATACAGGACTTAAAGCATAGGTCATACCATCACAGGGACATTTTGCAACCAGTGTTGAATAGCCTGATTTTTTGATAATCAATAAATTGTCTGCACCATTAGCACTACTACTGTTCACCGTTGCTCGGCCGTCTGCATTGGTTGACGTTGATGCAGACTGTTCACCATTTTTTTGTAAAATGACTTGTGCATTCGCAATATTTTGATCTTTTACCGTTGCACTTAAAACATGAATATTGGTTGTATCTGCATAGCCCAAAGTAGGGATGCTTAAACCCAAAATAGAAGAATAAAGTAGATGTTTTTTCATTGCGTATCTCTTATTAAATTGCTTATTTCATTTTAAAGTCTTTTCAACGCTAGGACTTAAACATTAAATCATTCAAATTATGCGGTACATTGGATGCATATACTATGGCTTAAATATCGATAGTCTGCTTAGGCTATTTCAAAGATGCATCATCAATGTTTACTCTTCATCACCTATCTAACTCAGCATTAGCCATGCTCTAAGCTCTTTGAATGATGCCATTTTAATAAATTAAGCAAGCGTCTCTTCACTTTTTAGGACGGGTTCTAGACTCAGTTTCTGCGCAATAAACTGGATAAAGACCTCTATTTTCGGAGCTAAATAGCGTGTGGGTGGATAAAGCAACCAAGCATCTCCACTATAATAAGTCTTGAAATGCCAATCTGGTAATACTTGAATCAGTGCTTGGTTATTTAAAGCATGTCTCGCCATAAAATAAGGCAAACTTGCGACTCCCATATGCTTCAAAGCCGCATCTAGGCGGATACCAGTATGATTCGCCGAATAACGTCCTTTTACAGTCACACTGGTGGTTTTATTACCCTTTTGGAATTTCCACTTTGAATCACTGACTTGTTCACCCAAATAAATACATTGATGTTGGCTTAAATCACTCGGTTGCTGAGGTGTTCCATTCTTTTTTAAATACTCGGCTGTCGCCACTAAGACATGGTCAATGCGAATCAGCTGTCGGCCCTTTAAGCCCAACGGCGGTTCATTGGTAATGCGTATGGCCAAGTCAATTTCATCATCAATAAAGTCTATGAAACGATCTTCCAACAGCAGTTGAATATCTATCTGAGGATAAAGTTCAAGAAACTCGGGTATATGTGGATGAATCAGATAATGCCCTACGGCTTTCGGTACACTGATCCGAACGGTACCACTGGGTTCAGTATTGAATTTGCCTGAATGCTCAATCACTGCTTGGGCAGCTCTGACCATCTCCAAACAATGATCATAAGTTTGTTTTCCACTTTCACTTAAACGCAATTTTCGCGTTGTTCTTTCGAGCAACCGTGTTCCTAAAGCCCGTTCCAATCGGCTAATGGCTTTACTCACTGCAGACGGCGTATTTCCAAGCTGTCGTGCCGTTTCTGAAAAACTGCCTGTCTCCACAACTTTGACAAAAATAGCCATTTCTTGGAGTAAAGCTATACTTTGATTTGTGCTCATGAGGAAAAAGTAATTTAATTTTTTACTAGATTATCATCAACAATTAAGCCCCATATAATCTTTTCTGTGAAATTTTGACAGAGATAACCATGACTCAAGCTTTATATCTATCCGACATCACTCAAGCTGAGGTAGAAGTTTTACACTGTGACCCCACTGAAGATGGACGATTTGCCATTCAGCTTGCCCAAACACCGTTTCATCCGCAAGGTGGTGGTCAACCCAGTGATTTAGGTAAAATCAATGGTGTAGATGTGCTTCATGTTGTCATGCAAGACGATCAAATTATTCATTATTCTAATCACGCGATTACTTTAGGTCTGGCACAGGCTCAAGTGGACGTGACCCGACGCCACTATCACAGTCGCCTACACTCAGCAGGACACTTAATCGGGCATGTAATGCAAGCCTTTGGTTGGCAACCCACCAAAGCACAGCACTGGCCAGACGAATGCAAAGTCCAATTTATCAAACAAGACCATTCTGAAGACCAAAATTTAGAAACTTTACAGCAGATATGCAATCAATATATTTCTAGCCAACTCGTCAGACTGACCCAACAAAATGCTGATGGCTACCGTGAAGTTAGTTTTGGGAATTTACCTGCATTTGCTTGTGGTGGAACCCATGTCCAAAAATTATCTGAAATTGGGACGCTCGAAATTACAGGCTATAAATTTAAAAAAGATAAGTTAACCGTCAGCTATCGCGTTTCGGATGAGCATCAATAATATGTGGATGCAATATAGTTCAGAATTTTTAGCTTTGGCTTTGGTACATTTTCTCGCGGTCCTTTTACCCGGCCCTGACTTCGCCATTACGGTTAGAAATAGTGTGCGCTATGGCTATGCAATTGGGTGCATCACAGCTATTGGCATTGGTATAGGAATTTCAGTTCATGTTTTATATACCCTTGTAGGCTTGGGCATTATTATTCAACAAAGTCCGTGGTTCATGCTTATTTTAAGAATCGCAGGCGCACTATATTTAATTTATTTAGGTTGGAGTTTATTACGTGCTCCCTCTGTCAATATCGACCCCTCGATTGAAGAAACTGCCAATATGCCTTTGAGTCAAAGCAAAGCCTTTATAACGGGCTTTATGACCAATGCGCTCAATCCAAAAGCGACTATTTTTTTCTGGCTATATTTACCACACTCGTCAGTCCGACAACTCCGATGAAAGTACAATTTGCTTATGGGATATGGATGTGTATCGTCAATGCACTCTGGTTCATGCTGGTCGCTGTTTTGTTTTCTCGATCCGTCGTTCGACAGCAATTTTTAAAGATGGGAAAACAGTTTGAGCGATTGATGGGCCTCATATTAATTGCTCTTGCGCTAAAGCTGTTATTTACCCATTTATGATTTTCATAGCACCAGCAACTGCGGATTATTCAGAATGTCTTCGCTGCCGATATTCTGAATAAGTACATAAAAATATGAGTAGCATATTTAAATCATAAAATGTGCAATCATTTCATTAAATCTGGCTGTAGATTAGTTTCTATTGATCTTCTAAGGATATCTTTTAGACTCACTCAGCATTAAAACAAAACTGTGCTAAAAATGATCAAACAAGCCATACTCTATTTTTATATCATGTGGTAAAAATATATAAAAAAGGGAATGACATGAAAATAAAAATATATTCATTACTTTCGATCGGTATTTTTATGAGCCAAAGCACTCAGGCTGAGCGCTTTATAGAAGGCTTGCACGGCGCGTTAAGACTAACCCCGACCATCTATGCCTTTGGTGCAGATGTAGACAACATAATAGGCCAAGAAAACTTGAATTCTTTTGCTGACTGGAAAACAGCTGTATCCTCTCAAGAAAAACATGCATTGTCCCTACCTATTGCTTTAAATACCTCATTAGATCAAACCAGTTATAGGATTTACAATCAAGCGTATCTACCTCCTAAGACTACACAACTCAAAGCGATCCAAAATAAATCTCGGAACAGTTATCGTTATTTTGAACACGATTATAAAGCGAATAATTTTTATTAAGACATTCAACAACACAGTTACCTATTTTCTAAGAGAGCATGATAATGAACAATGTATTAAAAAAAGTATTATTTGCCGCAGGAATATTTGTGGTAGCAGAAGCAGCTATGGCATGTACCCGTGTGGTTTATCTGGGCAATAATGACGTCATGACAGCACGTTCAATGGACTGGAAAAGCGATATTGGAACCAACTTGTGGATTTTACCCAATAATGTCAAACGTAATGGTATGGCGGGGCCAAAATCGATTCAATGGACATCTAAGTACGGCAGTGTCGTTGCAACGGGTTATGACATCTCCACTACCGATGGCGTCAATGAAAAAGGGCTAATGGCAAACTTACTGTGGTTGGTTGAATCTGAATATCCAAATGTGAAAACCTCTAAAAAGCCACCTTTGGGCATTTCACTGTGGGCGCAATATGTCTTAGATAAATATGCCGCGGTGAATGAGGCCATTCAGGCATTGGAAAAAGAACCGTTCACAGTAGTGACCGACCAAGTTCCAGGTGAAAAACGGTTAGCGACACTGCATTTATCTATTTCAGATGCCACGGGTGACAGTGCCATCATTGAATATATTGGTGGAAAACAAGTGATTCATCACAGTCGCCAATACCAAGTAATGACCAACTCACCAATTTTTGATCAGCAATTGGCGCTAAATGCTTATTGGAAGCAAATTGGTGGAACAACCATGCTCCCGGGCACAAACCGTGCAGCCGATCGTTTTGCAAGAGCGTCTTTTTATATCAATGCCATCCCGAAAAATGCGAATTATAAACACTCATTAGCGAGTGTTTTTGGTGTCATTCGCAATGCGTCCGTACCCTTTGGATTGAACACTGAAGAAGAACCAAATATTTCCTCAACCCGTTGGCGTACAGTGGTCGACCATAAACGCGGTTTATATTTCTTTGAATCTGCTGTTTCACCAAATGTGTTTTGGGTCGATTTAAAGGAAATTAACTTTAAAGATGGTCAAACCAAGAAGTTAGAACTTGGCCCAGACCAAGCGATGACGTATGCAGGCAAAGCCAATGCATCCTTTAAAGTCACCAAACCTTTTGATTTTTTAGGAACTAATCCCTAAGTTTTCATTTAAATCATTGGTTTAACGATATAATCCCCCCAATAGTAGCCCTAATCAAAGGGCTACTTATCATCCAAAAGAAAGTTTCTTATTTTTTCTTATCCGCGACCAAAATTGACGGAGCATTGTTTATTCAGTATTTTTAAATTTGAGTTTTCACCCACATCAGCATATTCTAAACAGACAGATTTCACTTCCAAACACGCCTTGTAGCGTAGGAGTATTCAGCATGTCAAAGAAGTTACCTATCTACTTCTCGGACGACGCATGGTCGTCTTTACAAGATCTCATGGGGCCAGACGGCAAACCCAGCCCCACCATCAATAGCATGCTCGAACAAATTGCGCAGCAAGCTGAACTTTCGGATCAACTTGGGCTAATTCCTGTTCTACCTCAATCCAAAGTCTCCATTCCTGTCTCTTTAGAGCGCATTCCAGCAGGCCCAGCCTTCAGCACTAAAGATGAGCAAGGCAAAGCCATCGATCTCAATGAATTCTTAATACAAAACCCCATTTCAACGTTCATCGCTCATGTAGACAGTGAGTCAATGTTGGGCGTAGGTCTTGAAGTAAATGACCCGATTATTATTGATCGGAGTATTGAAGCTAAACACTACGACATAGTGGTGGCTTTAATTGATAATAAAGACTCCACTATTAAAAGACTGATGATGACAAACAAAATGTCAAAGTCGGACATCAAAGACATTTTTGGAGATGAAAACTACCCTCTGCCTCAACTTTGGTTGAAAGCTGAAAACCCTGAATATGAACATATTATTCCTACAGAAAATCAAACCTTTGTTATTTGGGGAGTGGTGACATTTAACTTAAAACGTTTGTATCACCGTTAAAAATAATAAGAAGAAGCAACATGAAAAATGAAACTGAAATATTCGCGCTCGTTGACGTGAATAATTGCTATGTCTCGTGTGAACGCGTCTTTAATCCAAAGCTCAATGACTGCCCTGTGATTGTATTAAGTAATAATGATGGTTGTGTGGTTGCTCGAAGCCAAGAAGCCAAGGATCTCGGCATTGGTATGGCTGTCCCTTTTTTTCAAATTCAAGAACTCGTCCAGCAACATAATATTCAAGTGTTTTCGAGTAACTATGCTCTATATGGGGAAATGTCTCGCCGCTTCATGCAGTTATTGGGGCAATATGTGGCAGCCGATGAACAAGAGATCTATTCCATTGATGAATGTTTTTTAAAGCTAACCGCTTATGAGCATTTATTTAACCTCACTGACTATGCCAAAGACATGAAAGGCAAGGCATGGCAGTGGCTTGGTCTTCCCTGCTGTATTGGAATTGGCCGTTCCAAAACAGAAGCCAAAATAGCCAATCATCTGGCCAAGAAAAATAAGGCGTTGAATGGCGTGTGCAATTTGGCACACATGGATCCATGTACTGCTGAATACATGCTTGCAGATGTGGAGGTCGGTGAAGTTTGGGGCGTCGGTCGACAGAACTGCAAAAAGCTGAACGCGATGGGCATTTATACGGTTTTAGATTTGATCGAATCCAAGCCGAGTGAAATCAAAAAGCACTTTAGTATTGTCATGGAAAAGACCGTCCGTGAACTTCAGGGTTTGTCTTGCATCAATATTGAAAGTGAGGCAGTTGCGCATAAGCAAATTATTAGTAGTCGTTCATATGGTCAAGCTGTGTATGAAATTGATGACATCAAAGCCTCTGTACGCCTATATGTTGCCAGTGCGGTTAAACGCTTACGTCATGATGGCTCTATTTGTAAAATGATCGGGGTGTATATTCAAACAGGTCGTTTTAGTCAAAGTGAACGTTACTCGCCCTATACCATTGTGCACATGCATGAACATACCGATGATCTACTTGAAATAACGCAGGCGGCCATGAAAGGCATTGACCAAATTTACAAGTCAGGGTTTAAATACAAAAAGGCGGGCATTGTCCTTTTGGAAATTATGGATAAATCTAAATTTGTGCATGATCTTTTTACCGACTATAGCCATAAAAATGACCGTAAAGAACTCTCAAATACGATGGATGCCATTACTGAACGCTTTGGTAAGAATTTGATTTCTTTGGGGGTTTGCCATGAGAGGAAAGAGCCTTGGCAAATGAATCAGTGCAATCGCTCTCCTGCCTATTTAAGCAACTGGTCGGAGCTATTTAGAGTGGGTTGAAGTCTTATCTTCATAAAAGTAGTGTCACTTTCAACTGAACGAATACTCATAAGGATTTTTTGAATGAACATCACGATTCGAGACGAACAGCCAGAAGATGTTGAAGGCATTGAG
>FPIC01018738.1_pt1 | contig 9997 bp, 14 predicted proteins | sample 1504481 | NCBI WGS metagenome assembly FPIC01 (sample SAMEA4475357, study PRJEB15587) | soil metagenome | biome: Soil; feature: Field | place: India | collected 2015-03-11 | depth 0 m
GGGTCGACTGGTTCAACAACCGCCGCCTGCGCGAGCCCATCGGGAACATCCCGCCCGCAGAGGCCGAAGCAACCTTCCACGTAGCTCTGGAAACTGAACCCGTGGCCGCGTAACTCACGTCAATCAGCCTCCGGCAAACCCGGCGCGGTTCAGTCGGGGATCGCAGTGCGGCGCCCGCGCGTGACGTCATCCACCACATTCGGTACCCAGAACCGCCGTCCACAGGCGAACTGAGCGTTGAGGAAATTCAGCGACCAGCGGTCGTTTGCATAGGCATCGACCAAGATTGGGGCCCTTGTGCCAAGAGCCTTGCGGCGCGCTTTGCGTTTGCGGACGGTTAACTGCTCCTCGCGGTAGGGCCGGTAGATGCGTTTGATCCCTGAAGGCTCCCTGTCGCGACGCAGCAGCACTAAGACCCGCCGATAGCCGAATCTGCGTCTTTCGTTGGTGAGATCCCGTAGCCGCCCGCGCAGCGCCGAGTCAGGTGAACGTTACGACTGGTTTCGCCCCATCTTCCGGTCAGCCCCGGCAGTGACCGCCCCGATTGCCCGAACAGGGCCTTCAGATGCGGGACTGCCTCGCGCCTCACGGCAGGAGCTGCCACCTATTTCGCCAGAACGCCTTCATCGCCGCCATGCCGAGCATCCGCTCGGACCCATGGCGCAACAATGGCCACCCTTCGACACCGTCCTCCCGGACTACTTCGCCTTTCAGGCCTATAACGTGCCCTTCGACATCCCGTGCTTGCGGCAGAGATCGGCACAGTTCGCGCCCGCCTCATGCTCCTGCAAGCTGCCAATGATCTGCTCTTCCGTCAGTTGTGCCTTCTTGATCGTGCGTCCTCTCCATGGGCCGGACATGAATTGCAGATGGAGGAAAAATCCCGTGTCCGGACACAGCCAATCATCGACGATGGAAATTGGATGTTCACAGCGCCTTGCTGTTCCGCGTTGGAAGATCACCTGAACGAAACGCCGCGCCGGAAGATGCCAGTCCATTTCCCTTGGCGGAACGAGACCGCCTGAGCAGGAGGGACAGCCTTGCGAAACTGTTGGCGGTGTCATGCCGCTCGACTTCCGCGAGGAAGGTGTCGAGTTCGGTATAGATGCTAATGGCGCGATCAAGAAGCGGATCGCTTCCCGGCGTATACAATCCTGAGCGTATCATGACCTCTGATTGCTGATACGCCCCCAATAGTTGGCGCACCTCGGAAATCATGGCCAGCTCCGCTTCGGTCGCGGCCTCCGGCAGGCTGCGGGAGACCGAGCGCAAAAGATCGATGGCCGGATAGCGACCCCGCTCTGCGATGGCGCGGTCAAGGATGACATGTCCATCCAGGACGCCTCGCATGATATCTGCCACTGGTTCATCCATGTCGGATCCTGCCACGAGCACGCTGAAAACCGCCGTGATGTCGCCTTGTTCCCCAGCGCCTGGCCCGGCCCTTTCGCAAAGAGACATGATGTTGAAGGCGGTAGAGGCGGGAAAACCCCGCAGACTGGCAGCCTCTCCTCCGGCGATGGCGATTTCGCGATGCGCTTCGGCAAAACGTGTGATCGAATCCGCAAGAAGCAGCACATGAAGCCCCATGTCGCGGAAATGCTCGGCGACCGCCATCGCCGTCCAGGCGCATCGACGTCTCGTCAGGGCGGATCTGTCCGACGTTGCCGCAACCACAACGGAACGGGCCAGACCCTCGGTGCCGAGGGCGGTTTCAACGAAATGCCGCACCTCGCGGCCTCGTTCGCCAATCAGGGCGATGACAACGACATCGGCCTGCAAATGTCTTGCAAGCTGGATCAGAAGGCTTGATTTGCCGACCCCCGCGCCCGCAAACAAGCCAATTCGCTGCCCGCGCACGATCGGCAACAACGTGTTCAAGACGGCCATCCCCGTCTCGAGCCTTTGTCCGAAGGCGCGTCTTTGCCCGGCCCCGGGCGGGGCTGCGATCAGAGGACGCGATACCGTGCCGCGAAACAGGGGGCGCCCGTCCAGAGGTTCGCCGCAGGGATCTATCACACGACCCAGCCAGTGAAGCCCTGGCGCGATATCGGGTGGTGGCATCAAAAGGGCAGGATCGCCGAGGCCAGTGCCAACGTCAGCGCCATCGGGTAGCAGCACAAGATGGTCCGGCCGAAGTTGCTGAACCTCACCCTCCAGCGGTGGACCTTCGCGCCGCATGATTCGCAACACATCACCGATACGGGCGACATGGTTAAGGCCTGTCACGTGAAGGCAACCGCCCTCGACCGCGGCGACGCGGCCCATGTGGTGCATGATCGAGAGCCGCGCAATCTCGGCACGCAGGTTGTCGAAGTCGATCTCTGGCATTTCCGGCCTCCCGTCAGGTCCTGAAAACAATTTCTAAAGGAATCAGGGTTAAGCCTTGGTTTCAGAAACGCATGGGAGAAGCCCGATGCATCAGAATCTGTCGATTTTCAAATTGGCGCAGGCCATGGCCAGTCACGCTGGTACGCGGCAGGCCGTTATCGCCCAGAATATCGCGCATGCGGATACGCCGGGCTACAAGCCCTATGATGTTGCGCCCTTCAGCGACATGATCGCCGACGCGCGTGGATCAGACATGCGCGCGACACGTGCCGGGCATCTGCATGGGGCGGATGCACCGGGCGCACCGCGGGTGATCGCGGCCCCGGCCGATGGCAGCGGCAGCCCGAATGGCAACGGTGTGTCGATCGAGGAGCAGATGCTCCACGCGGTCGACGCGAAACGGCAACATGATCGCGCCCTGGCGATCTACAAATCCTCTCTCGGTATTCTGCGCACCAGCCTTGGGCGACGCTAGAAAGGTGTCTACATGAGTGATTTCATCCATTCGCTGCAAATATCTTCAAGCGGTCTGAAGGCGCAGGCGGCGCGTCTGCGGTATCTGACCGAGAATATTGCCAATGCCGATACGCCGGGGTTTCGGCGCAAGCTTGTCCCGTTCGAGGCTGCGTTGGCCGAAGGTGGACAGGTTGGCGCGGTCAAGCTGGGGCGTGTCACGCTGGATCGCAGCGATCTGGCGCAGATCCATGATCCCTCCCATCCTCTGGCGGATGACTCCGGCCATTATCAGGGGTCGAATGTCGATCTGATCATCGAACTTGCCGACGCAAGGGAAGCCCAGCGCAGCTATGAGGCGAACCTGAAGATGTTCGAACAGGCCCGTGAAATGTCGTCGGGTCTGATGGATCTGCTGCGCCGTTAACCGCTTTTGCAAACAGGAGAAACCTGATGACCATGACAACCGGCTTCGCCGCCCTGAAATACGCGGCCTCGCGGCCTGCAACCGCGCCTACCGATGCAGCGATGCAGACCGGCCCCAACGCCCTGATGACCGCCGTCAAGGATTTCGCAACCACCCTGCAGGAAGGAGAGGCCATTGCCCAGGCCGCGATGACTGGCGGTGCTGACCCGCATACCCTGGTGCAGGCCCTGGTACAGACAGAACTGGCTGTCGAAACGGCGGTTGCGCTGCGTGATCGTGTGGTCGAGGCCTATCAGGAAATCCTGCGGATGCCCGTGTGATCATGCAAAGCGAAAACATCCTTTTCGATACGTTGCGTCATGGGTTGTGGGTATCGGTCGTGATCTCCATTCCGATCCTCTCGGTGGCCCTGATCGTGGGCTTGTCGATCGGCTTGCTGCAGGCCCTCACCTCGATCCAGGAAATGACGCTGACATTCGTGCCAAAGCTGGCAGCGATCGTCGCCGTGTTCTGGGTGTCGATGGGGTTCATGTCGCAAAGCCTGGTGTCCTTTTTTCAGGACATCATCATCCCGACGATGATCGGAGGCTGACATGGATAACGCAATCTATGCCACCTTGACCCGTCAGTCCGGGTTGATGCGGGAAATGCAGCTGATTGCCAACAACATCGCAAACGCGGCAACCACGGGGTACCGGCAGGAAGGGCTGGTCTTTTCCGAGTTCATTCGACGGATCGACGGTGGCGAGTCGCTCTCGATGGCGACGGCCACGGTGCGCGATACGTCGATGTTGCAGGGCAGCATGACGCAGACCGGCGGCAATCTGGATCTGGCCATTGATGGCGACGGGTTCTTTCTTGTCGAGACGGCCCAGGGGCAAAGGCTGACACGGGCAGGGCATTTCATGGTCTCGGCCACGGGCGATCTGGTCACTCCGGCGGGTCACATGGTGCTTGATGCCGGCGGTGCCCCTGTGTTTGTGCCGCCTGATGCGGTTGATCTGTCGGTGTCCGGCGATGGCACCATCAGTGCGGGCGGGCAGCCGCTGGGGCAGATCGGTGTCGTCATGCCGGTTGATCCACTGACGCTGACGCGCGAAACGGGCACATTGTTCCGTTCCGAGCAAGGCACCGTTCCGTCGGATACCGGGCGCGTGTTGCAGGGGTTTCTCGAATCCTCAAACGTCGATCCGGTCGGTCAGATTGCCCGGATGATCCAGGTCCAGCGCGCCTATGAAATGGGACAGGCGCTTTTGGAGCGTGAAGACGAACGTATCCGGACCGCCATCAAGACATTCATCAGGTAGCGGGGTCAGCCCCGCATTTTTCCAGTAAAGGAGCAGCAGGATGCGCGCCCTCAAGATTGCCGCCACGGGAATGGCCGCCCAGCAGATGCGGGTGGAAACCATTTCAAACAACCTCGCCAATATGTCGACCACCGGGTACAACGCCCGGCGTGCAGAATTCTCCGATCTGCACTACCAGCAGTTTGCCAGGGCCGGCACCATCAATGCCGCGGATGGAACGGTTCTGCCCACGGGCGTGCAACTGGGTATGGGCGTGCGCCCCGCAGCGGTGTCCATGCAGTTGTCGCAAGGCGCCCTGTCGCAAACCGGGGGCGATCTGGATCTGGCCATCGAGGGGCGGGGGTATTTCGAAGTCACGCTGCCCTCTGGCCAATCTGCATTCACGCGCGATGGTGGTCTGAAACGATCTGCCGATGGGCTGATCGTGACCTCCGATGGCTTTGCCGTCGTGCCCGAGATCGTGATCCCGCCCGATGCCCGCAGCCTGTCGATCAATGCGGCGGGCGAGGTGTTCGCCTATTTCGCGGATGCGACCGAGGCGCAGCTGCTGGGTCAGCTCACCATGGCAGGTTTCTCCAATCCCAAGGGGCTTGAGGCCATTGGCGGCAATCTTTTCGTGGAAACCGAAGCCTCGGGCCCGGCGCTTGTCGCCACGCCCGGCGAGGATGGGTTGGGCACACTCCGCCAGGGCTACCTTGAGGACAGTTCCGTCGATCCTGTGCGCGAAATCACCGAGCTGATCGAGGCGCAACGCGGATACGAGCTGAATTCCAAGGTGATTTCGGCCGCCGATCAGATGCTTGGCGCAACGGCGCAGGTCCGCTGATGCGCGCTGTACTGGCCCTTCTGATCGCCGCATTTCCGATGGATGTCGTGGCCGAGACCGTGGTGGCGGCGCGCACTGTCCGGGCACAGACCATCCTGACAGAGCAGGATCTGGCGGTGAAACCACAACAGATCATCGGGGCCTTTGATGACCCTGCCATGTTGATCGGACAAGAGGCGCGGGTGGCGCTTTATGCGGGCCGGCCCATAAGACCGGGCGATGTCGGCCCGCCAGCCATCATCGACCGCAACCAGATCGTGGTGCTTGTCTATGCCGCCGGTGGCCTGACGATTGCAACCGAGGCGCGCGCTCTGGCGCGCGGCGGTGTTGGTGATCGGCTGCGGGTTCTGAACATGTCGTCCCGGCTGACCGTCGAAGGAACGGTTTTTCCAGACGGAAGCGTGCGGGTGCAATAGGCGGAAAAAATGTCTCATCATATCAGTATCTTCCTTGTTGCCCTTCTGGGTATCGTTGCCTGCACCCGCGCCGATCATATCGGGCGGGCACCCGCCTTCACGCCCGGTACAGGCGGCGGAGAGCATATGGCCATGATGTCGCCGGGTTTGCCCTTGGTTGCGGAGTTCGTACCGCCGGTTCAGCGCGCCTCTCTCTGGACGGGTGATCGGCAGTCGCTTCTGGGTGACCGGCGCGCGATGCAGCGCGGTGATATCCTTACCGTCGTGATCGAGATCGACGAGAGGGCCGAAATTTCGAACACCAGCGCAAGATCGCGCAACGGCTCTGAATCCTTGGGGATACCTTCCCTTCTTGGCGTGCCGCAGCGCCTTGACCGACGGCTGCCGGAAGGGGCCACGATGGCCGGTGCGGTGTCGCTGGATTCGAGCAGCGAGTCGCGCGGCACCGGCTCTGTGCGCCGCAACGAAAAGCTGACGCTGCGTGTGGCGGCAACGATCGTGGACATGCTGCCGAACGGTGTGCTTGCCATTCAGGGCTCGCAAGAGGTCCGGGTGAACTTCGAGATGCGCGAATTGTCGGTATCCGGTTTCGTGCGGCCGGCCGATATCAGCCGCCAGAACGAGATCACCTATGACAAGATCGCCGCTGCGCGCGTTTCGTATGGTGGCCGTGGGCAGATCAGCGACATGCAGCAACCCCGGGTCGGTCAGCAAATTCTAGATGCGGTTCTGCCATTCTGAGGAAAGATGATGATCAAGCTGCTTCCTGTTCTTCTGGTCTTGCTTGGAATCGGCGGCGGTGTCGGCGCGGGGCTGTATCTGAAGCCGGTGCTGCCCGCAGAGGATACGGCGTTGCAGGAAACCGATCCCTGTGGTCCGGCCGAGGCATCCGAAACGCAGCCCCGGCGCAAGGTCGTCGATCCCGCGACACGTGAATATGTCAAACTCAACAATCAGTTCGTGATTCCCGTCGTGCGGAATGACAGGGTAAATGCCCTGGTGCTGGTGTCGCTGAGCGTCGAGATCGGCCAGGGCCAATCCCAGACCGTCTTTGCCCGCGAGCCGAAACTGCGCGACGGATTTCTGCAGGTGATGTTCAATCACGCCAATATTGGTGGCTTCAACGGCGAGTTCACCAAATCCGCCAACATGGATGTGTTGCGCCGCAACCTGCATGCGGTTGGCATGGCCGTTCTGGGCGATGACATGACGGATGTCCTGATCACGGAAATCGCGCGGCAAGACGTATAGGCTTGGCTTGCCAGGCACCGTGCCTCTGGCGCAGGGCGGGTTGTGGAGCCGGGACGGTGGGCCGCGCGACAACCGCGCCTTTGGCCAGAGGTCACAGACCTCAACTCTGGCGCCGCGTTTCCAAGACTGATTTCAGGATCAAGGCCGCAACCGCGATCAATGTCAGTGTCGAGGCCGCGGCAAAGGCGCCGACGGCGTTCAGGTCGTTGAACAGCAACTCGACATGCAGAGGCAGGGTATTGGTCTGCCCCCGGATATTGCCCGACACAACCGACACGCCGCCGAATTCGCCCACGGCGCGGGCGGTGCACAGAACCGCGCCATAGAGCAGGGCCCATTTGATGTTCGGCAGGGTCACGCGGCGAAAGACCTGCCAGCCTGACGCGCCCAGGGTGACGGCGGCCTGTTCCTGCTCGGACCCCTGTGCCTGCATCAGGGGCAGTACCTCGCGCGCGACGAAGGGCGCCGTGACGAACATCGTCACCAGCACGATACCGGGCAGCGCGAACATCACCTGCAGATCATTGGCCTGCAACCACGGGCCCAGCAGGCCCTGCCGCCCGTACAGCAGCAGGTAGCAGATGCCCGCGATGATCGGCGAGATCGAGAACGGGATCTCGATCAAGGTGATCAGCAGGTTGCGCCCCGGGAACCTGTGCTTTGCCACCGCCCAAGCCGCAGCGATCCCGAAGGCCACGTTCAAGGGCACAACGATCAGCGCAACCACCGTCGTCAGCCAGATCGCATGCAGGGTCATCGGGTGCAGGATGTTGCTGGCATAGACCTGCCACCCGCCGGACAAGGCGCGCACAAAGATGAACACAAGTGGCGCGGCCACGATCAGCAGGGTCAGGGCAACGGCCAGCGCGATCAGCAGGCGCGCGCCGGTACGGCTTTGCCCGGGCAGGTGTGTCATCGAGATATGGTTCATCGCGTCGCCTCGCGGTAGCGGGACGCCCAGACCTGAAGAAGGTTGGACAGGATCAGCAGCACGAAGGCAAAGCCCAGAAGCACCAATGCGATGGCGGCGGCGCCGTTGTAATCGAATTCCTCCAACCGGATGAAGGCCAGCAGGGCGGCGATCTCGGTCTGGAAGGGCAGATTGCCAGCGATGAAGACAATGGCACCAAACTCGCCCAGGGATCGGGCAAAGGCCGTGGTGCACCCGGCCAGCCAGGCGGGCAGGATCGCGGGAAAGATCACCCGGGCAAAGATGGTCCACGGCCGGGCGCCAAGCGTCACGGCGGCTTGCTCTATCGCGGGGTCCATATCCTCCAGCACGGGTTGCACGGTGCGCACGACAAAAGGCACCGAGGTAAAGGTCATCGCAAGGGCAATGCCCCAGATCGTGTAGACCACCTCAACCCCCATCGCGGCAAGGGCCGGGCCGAACCAGCCATTGGCCGAGAACAGCGCCGTCAGCGACAGGCCCGCCACAGCCGTAGGCAGGGCAAAGGGCACGTCCATCAGCGCGTCGAGGATCCGCTTGCCGGGAAAATCATAGCGCACCAGCACCCATGCCATCAGCAAGCCATAGATGGCATTGAAGACGGTTGCGATCACCGCCGCCGTCAGCGTGATCTGAAAGGCCGCCACCGCGCGCGGGCTGGACACGATCTGCCAGAACCTTGCAGGGCCGATTTCGGCCCCTTTCAGGATCAGGGCCAGCACCGGGATCAGCACGATCACCGTCAGGTAGAGCAGCGTCGTGCCGAGGCTGAGGGTGAACCCCGGCAGAACGCGCTTGGCACGGATGGGAGCAGCGGCGGCAATCATGGCATCACTGGTTCACAAAGACCTGATCGAGGATCGCGCCCTCGGCCAGATGCTGCTGGCGGATGCTGGTCCAGCCGCCGAATGCATCGTCCACCGTCACCAGATCGACAGGCGGCAGGCTGTCGGCAAATTCTGCTGCCACGCTCTCGTCCGTCACGCGATAGAAATGCTCGGCCAGAATGCGCTGGGCCTCGGGCGAGTAGAGCCATTCCAGATAGGCTGTCGCCACCTCGGTCGAGCCGTTGCGTTCGGCGTTCTGCGCCACGACCGCTGCCGGGAAGGCGGCAAACAGGCTTTGCGACGGGGTCACGCGCTCCAGCCCCTGGTCGGCATATTCGGCTGCAATCCCGCCGGTTTCGGCCTCGAAGGTGACCAGAACGTCGCCGATCCCGCGTTCGGCAAAGGTCTGGGTTGCGGCGCGCCCGCCGGTGTCAAAGACAGGCACCGAAGCAAAGATCGACCGCACGAAATCCTGCGCGGCCGCGTCATCGCCGCCGTTCTGATCCAGCGCAAAGGCATAGGCCGCAAGATAGGTATAGCGCGCATTGCCGCTGGTCTTGGGGTTCGGAAAGACCGGGGCGACATCGTCGCGGGCCAGATCATCCCAGTTCCGGATGTTCTTGGGGTTGCCTTCCCGCACAAGGAAAGAGGGCAGCGAATAATAGGGCGAGGCATTGTTGGGCAACAGCTCGCGCCAATTGGCGGGCAACAGGCCACCATCGGCCAGCACGTCGATGTCGGTTTCCTGATTGAAGGTGACGACATCCGCGTTCAACCCCTCGAGGATGGCGCGGGCCTGCCGGGACGATCCGCCATGGCTCATGTCGATGGTGACAGTGCGGCCCGTTGTTTCCTGCCAATGCGCAGCAAAGGCGGGGTTCAGCGCCTCGAACAATTCGCGGGCGATGTCATAGCTGACGTTCAGGATCTTGTCCTGCGCCGCGGCGGGCGAGGCGGCAAGTGCCAGGGCCAGCAGGGCAGCGTGGAAAGTAGGGCGTTTCATCGTGCAGACTCCAGTCTTGCGGTTGGCTGTTGGGGGATGTGCTGCGGCTGCGCTTGCTGGCGATCCGCGGGGAAAAGGGTTCCGGCCTCGATCCTCAGGCGGACAGGCGCGCCCTCGGTCAGGGTTGTGGCATCCACGGCGCGGCGCGGAATATCTGCCTCGGCCTCGCCCAGGTCGGGGTGTTGCAGCACCAGCCGCAACTGGGCG
>FPIC01012696.1_pt1 | contig 9984 bp, 3 predicted proteins | sample 1504481 | NCBI WGS metagenome assembly FPIC01 (sample SAMEA4475357, study PRJEB15587) | soil metagenome | biome: Soil; feature: Field | place: India | collected 2015-03-11 | depth 0 m
GGTAAGCCTCCTCCAGAGGGGAGCCGGCGATCGTCCGAGCCGTCACCGTCCGGGGCAGCAGCTCCCCCACGCTGGTCAGGCCGGTCAGCCCCGCCGCCCGGTCGAAGGCATGCAGATCCGCCAAAGTCGCCTCCCGCAGGACCGTGAATCGGCCGAACGGATACAACAGCGGCGCGATCCCCAGGATCAGACCCAGCCCCGCGAGGGCACCCCCCAGGGCCCGCCAGCCCGGCCGCAATCCTTCGATCCCCAGACCGATCAGCATCGCCACGGGGATCCCGGCAACGCCCAGCCACCGCCAGGGGAACTCGGCATACGCCAGTAAAGGCAAGTGCTCCCAGAGGGGGCGGGAGGGTTCCGTCATCAACCCGACCATCCCTCCCAGGCTGATCCACGCCCCGATCGCCAGCATCCGCTGGCGCTGTGTCCACCTCGTCCAGCTCAGGAGCCCGGCGGCCGCCAGCAGGATCTGATGGGCGCCTAAGGTGAGCACTTCTTGGGGATTGCCCATGCTCTGATCCTGCACCGGCACAAACGAGAGCAGCCGGCCCAACCCCAGGAAATGTTTCCGGAAATCGAAATGTCCCTGTAACAGGCGATCCAGATGCACCAGCGGGCGATCGATCATGGCGGGGACGATAAAGAACGCTGCCAGCCCGATCCCCACCCCCAGCGCCCACAGCGCTCCCCATATGCGGCGGCGGGGAGGACGCTCGGCCGCCCAGGCCAGCACGCCGTAGCCCACCAGCGCGATCGTGCCCAGCATGGCCGTGATGTTGTGGCTCAATAGGAAGAGGGCATAGAGGGCCCCAGCTGTCCACCGGCGCCGCCACCCACCTTCCTGGAGATAGGCATGCAACCCGTCCATCACCCAGGGGAGCAAAGAAAGCCCCAGATATTGGGGGAAGTCTCCCTGCCAATAGAGCTCGCGGATCCGGAAGGGCGTATAAACGTACGCCAGGCCAGCGACCATCGCCCCCACCTCGCTGATCCCCCACCGGCGCGCCAACCGATAAACCCCCGCGCCCCCCAGCCCCACCAACAACGCGAGCACGACCTTCACGCTGCTCTCCAGGTCCAGTCCCAGGCGCATCCCAAGGGCCCCCAGCCACGGAAACAGAGGACCGAGGAAATGGAAGAGTGGATACCCGAGGCCGAAGACCAAATCGGGTGTCCAGCGGGGGTAAAAGACGCCCGCCCGCCACATCCGGTCCATTTCTAAAACCCGATAAACGTGGAGCACCCCGTCGTGCGAAGGGGGAAAGCCCGACCAGGCCAACGGCCCGCAGGCCAGCGCCGCCCCGATCCACATCAGCCAAAACCCGCGCTCTCGAATCATCGACGGTCCTTGCCCTCCGAGGGTTCTTCCGCCACGGCGATGATGGGGAGAGGATAGGTGTAAAAGCGTTTTTCCGGTGAAGGGGAATCAACCGAAAGATGGGCCAGGGTGGGCCAGATATACCACCCGATCCGCAGGAAGTAACGGCCTGGGCGGGGAAGCCCATCGATGGCCACAGCGACCGGGATGGCTCTTCCTTCCGGCCAATGCGAGGTCGGTTGCCACAGATCCCGTTGATGGATCAGGTTTCCCGCTTCATCGACCACATGCACGAAGAGCGTGTAATCAGCCTCAGGGCGGGCGATGGCCTCGAAGGCCAGCCATAGCGCCCATGGCTGTCCAGCCCTTAACGCTTGAGGCGCCTCGATGCCCGTGAGGCGGATCTTCCCTCCGAAAGTGACCGGTTGCCCGATCCAGTGGACAGTTCGAGCGACGATCAGAGGAGTGGGAAGATTCAATCCGTCCTCCCCGGAGCGGTCGATTATGAGGCGACGCCCGGGGTTCAGCCGTTCATAGAGGCCGACTCGGATCCGGTAAAGGCCAGGGGTGATCTCGCGGGGAATGCGCAGGATATGGTCGTCCCGATATACTCGCTCTACATCCCAGGCGTTTGTGGGCACATCCGCTGGATGCATGTGATCGCTCTGGAACGCGAGATGAGGTTCCCCGCCAAAGGGGAGGACGTGCACGTAGACGCTGTATTGCGTTTCCATCGATCGAAGCGGCCGCCACCACAAGGTGAGGCGAACCTGTCCGCCAGGGGGCGCAGCAGGAGGATCCAGCCGATAGCCCACTAACCGAATGCGCCCCTCGTAATCCTCCCGGATATAGGCTGCGGCCCCCAAGGGCTGGTCCAAAGGCACCCGCGTGAACTCCCAAAGTCGGTATGGCCCACGGCCAATTAAAGCGATGACCCCGAGCCACAGCATCGCATGTTCAGCCATCCCCCACCGCCTCCAGGACGTCAGGCGCTGTCGGATGTCGATGAAAACCATTCGGGGATTCGCGGATCGCGCGCGGCGCCACGCGGAGATCGCCCGCCCGCTCCCAGCCAGGGCCAACCCCAGGGAGAGCAGTTCCAAAAGCCGCCATCCAAGAGGAGGGTCAAAACGCAGTTGAACTTCGTGAGCCCCGGCAGGGACCTCCGCCCGCAGCCATCCGGTCCGGGCCTCCGCCCACGTGGACACCGGACGTCCGTCCACCCACACCGTCCATCCCGGGAAGGCAAAGGTATAGAAGCGGAGGCTGGTGTTCACCGGGAGCTCGACGGTATATCGCTGGCGCATAAGCCCCCGCTCGATCACTCGAGCGGTTGCGCCGGGTGGCAGGCTTTCCAAATCCAATCGCACCGGCTCTTCCCCCCTCTGGTAAGCGGCCTCCAGGGGCGAGCCTTCGATTTCCACCGTGACCCACTTGGGGAACAGCTCCCCCACGCTGATCAAGCCAGGGTACCGATGCCGACGTTCGTAGGCATGGAGATCGGCCAGGCTCGCGCGGCCCAGGTGAATCGGCGTGCCCCCATTGTAAAGTAAACCAAGGTCGCCCAGGACCAGGACGATCGCGGCGATCAGCATCCAGTAACCTCGCAGGCGGCATGCCATCAGGTCGGTGGAAAGGCCGATCAGCATCGCCAGCGGCAGAGCCACCGGCCCCAGCCAGCGCCACGGGAACTCCCCATAGGCCAGCAGCGGGATGCGCTCCCAAACGGCTTGGGAGATCGGCAGCATCATCCCGATCATTCCAATCAATGCGCCAATACAACCAACCGCCAGTATCCGTGGGCGGTCGCCCATCCCAGGCTTTGGCTTCAGAGACCCGATCAATCCCCAGGCGATCGCTGGGAGCGCCAGCAGCACCTGGTGCGGCCCCATGGTCAAGCGCAATTGTCGATTCCCCAAGCGGTCATCGAAAAGCGGCGGCGGGGCGAACAACGTCCCTATATCCACAAAATGCTTGCGGAAATCGTATTCGCCGCGGAGCAGGCGGTCCAAATGCACCAGCGGGCGATCGAGCAAGGCAGGGAATACAAAGAAGGCCACCAAACCCAGCGCCACGATCAGGATCTGCAGTCCCACGAGGACACGGCGCCACGGCCAGCGTTCCGCCCACCAGACGAACAGTCCATACCCCAGGAGGAGCGGGGCGCTCAACATGGCGCTGATGTTATGGCTGAGGGGTAACAGCGCAATCAACACGGCGGCAACAAAGCGGCGATGCCATTGAGGATCACGGAGCGCCCGGTGGAGGGCCCATAGCGCCCACGGCAACAGGCTGAGGGCTAAATACTGGGGGAAGTCCCCCTGCCAATAGAGCTCGCGAACCCGGAAAGGGGCAGCGGCGAAAGCAAGGCCGGCGATCAGCGCACCCCACTCCGACAGCCCCCAGAGGCGGGCCAGCCCATAAACCCCTACGCTGCCCAGAAACAGGAGCCCAGCCAACGCAACTTTCAGGCTAAGCTCCAAGGGAAGCCCCACCGACATCCCCACGGCCCCCAGCCATGGGAAGAGCGGTCCGAGGAAGTGAAAAAGCGGAACGCCGAGGCCGAAGGCTAAGTCGGGCGCCCAGCGGGGGTAAAAGATCCCCGCTTGCCAGAGCCGATGCATCTCGACAACCCGATAAGCGTGGAGCACGCCGTCCTCGGTGGGAGGCAGGCCGGGACGGATCATGGGTTCCCCGATGAACATCAACCAGAGCAGCATGAACCAGAACCCGCGTTCGTAGATCATCCTCATGAATCCCCCTGAACCCAGCAAGGCGTCGGTCGGATCTCGATGGTGGCCACCGCAGCCGCGGCGTGCTCCCAGAGCGAGGCCCGAGCAGACCGAATCGGCCAGCGGGAGGCTGGGTCCGGCCGGCCCAGTGGGTAAAGCCCAACCACGATGGTCGCTGAGCCCGACGGGAGGTCGGCGGGGAGCATCAGGCGATACGATTGAAGGATGGACTCCCCCTGAGCCCACGTCCGGAAGGGCTTGTTCCCGAAGTCGACGGGGAGGTCGCGACCTGCGGCCATCCGCCCCGCATGATCATGTAAATGAAGAAACACCACGGGCACCTGGTCCTGGGCGTGAAAAGCCTGCGCATCCCACACGCTCCAGAACATGGTCAACTCCAATGCCTCGCCGGGGCAGAAGCTCTCTCCGCTCAAGGCGAGAGCGTCCAGCGCCAACCCGTTCTCAAACTCCAATCGTGGCATCCGCCACACCCCCGACGGCTTCGGCGCCGGACCTCTTAGAGGGATGGTGCTTCGCAGCCGAACCGGTTGTGGGGGCGGGAGATGCATCCGCCCTTTCTCCCCTGGCTCCAACTGCCCCTCCACCTGCAACGCCGAGGCCTCCTGGGGCTGGGGAACCCAGCCGATGGGCAGCGCTTCCAAGTAGGCGGGGAGAGCTAAGGGGAGCTCGCCTTGCAAGATCACCGGAGAGGCTTCAGGAACCTCAGGGGCCGTGAGCACCAAGCGGTAACGGCTTGGCGTGAGCGTGACCCGCCACGGCCAAGCGGTTTGGGGCAGTTGCAGGAAAAGCCACACCCGATCCCCTTCCGGCATGCCCAAGATCTCCACGGCACCGGATCCAGGTCGGGTGCTTTCTTTGAGGAAGTAAAGAGTCCCAGCCGGGGTCCTTACGGCCTCTTGAAAACGATCCCGAAACAGTGCCCAGCGCGCCGTGAAGGCCCTCTGTTCCTCTTCATCCCATCCCTCCGTGCGCACGACGATGGCCTTCACGCCCAGATCCGCGAAGAAAGCCAGGCTTTCGCGGGAGGGAAATACCAACAGCCGGTCTGCGACCTCCCAGAACAACGGGGGGAAGAAGCCGCTGTAGCCAATGGGCGTGGGCTGCCCTCGATACAGGGTAGCGAATTGCGCATGCGTTAGACGCCGCATGGTTTCAGGGTCCGAAAGGATGTCTAACGTTCGGATGGTTGGGAACTCCAGGAACGGTTGCGGCAGAGCCGAACCGGCCAGGCGCCGATCCAAATCCGGGATGGGGCGAGGGGCCGGATGACGAGGGAAAGGCCCCCGGTAAGCTTCCAAGATCCCCAGCGCCAGGGCGAGGGCAAAGGCCCAACCGCGAAGCGCCCGCCGCGGACGCCACGCATGCCATCCCAGGCCAGCTAATACAGAGAGACCCAGTTGCGCCAGCACGAAGATACGCGCGGGCACGCGAATCGCCTGGAATCCGGGAAAGAACTGCCAGAGGAGCAGATACGGCATCGCTGGAAATAACGGCGGATCCTCGAGACGCAAGCGCGGCGCTGGGCCCATCGCGAACACGGTCCCCAGCACCGCCAGCAGCGCGAACGGCCTCCGCCATGGGGAACGGCTGTGCCAAATCCCGTAGACCGCTAAAGCCAGCGGAACGATCCCAGGAAAGAGCGTCTCCACGTGGACATAACGATGGATCTCCCGAAAAGGCGGGAGCGTGGCGTAAAGATGGCGGTGGGGCACGAGCAGGAAGCTCAGGAGGCCAAAAAGAGCTTGCTCGCCCAACCCCCGCGCACCCACCCAGCGGCGGGCCTCCAAATAGGGCCAGGCGACAGGGAGGTAGAGCGCCCCTGTAAGGAGGATGGCGAAGACCGCTTTGCCGAGGATAGCCGGGCGCCGGGCCTGGGGATGACGGATGGCTTGTTCCACGCCGATCCCCAGAAGGCCCACGGCTAAAAACAGCCCGTGATACAAAGAGATCAAGAACTGGCCCAAAGACGCCAAGACCAAACCCACCAGATCCCGAATGCTTCCGGTCCGCAGCAGCCGCAGAAGGAACAGCACAGCCAGTGGGATCCCGAAGTTCAGCAGCACCTGAAGCTGGGGCGACGGACCAAACCGCAGCGTCATCGAGCCGAACAGCAAACCGCTCAACACAGCGGCCATCCGATCGCCGGTCAGCCACAGAACCAGCGCATACGTGCCGATGGCGGAGAGGGCGAAAGCGGAAAGGAACAGGAGGTTATAGGCCAGCACCGGATTGCCGGTGAGCCAAACGATGGGGGCGACCAGCAGAGCAGCCCCAAGCAGATGCTCCGAGAAATACAACGTGTAAGGATAGGGGTAAAAATTGGGCGCGTGGGGAAGCTGCGCCGGGCGCAGCAGGTGAGCGGCATCCCATCCCAAGGTCCAGGCGTTCAGGACCGCATCCCCCTCGTTTTCCAGATGGGAAGAGGGGGTGAGGACCACAGGCCAGGTCAAGAGGATGGAAAGAACGGCGAAGAGCAACAAGGCAGGCCCGTGGCGCTGGATCCCCTCAACGAATCTCGAGCTCCAGCAAATCCACCACTTCCCCATGATCCGAGGGCTCCCGCTTGCCTGTCGTTTCTTCGTAGAGGCCGATCCGGAGCTTATAGCGGCCCGGCGGCAAATCCAGAAGGAAACCATAGCGATCCAAGATCGGCTCGCCGGAGCGCCACCTGGCCGTTTCCACCCACCCATCTTGAGGCAGGCGATCCTGCTGTAACAGAGGGGGTTGATCGGGAGCGCCGATATGTACGAACACCTTGGAGGGTGCCGGGGAGGAGGCCGCAGCCCGCCAGACCAGGATCACCCGCAGGGGCGCTCCGCGCTGTAAGCTTAACACCCCTTCACCCCCTTGCGGCCTCGGCGACATCTCCCCCTGGAGCGCGGCCTGGATGAGCTCAACCCCGTTCGCCCAGCGGACCGGCCCCGCTATCGCATACCAGGCGCCACGCGGACTCAGATAGAGCATCAGCCGCATCCAATCCTCATAATCCCGCTCAGTCACCTTATAGGCCTGTTCCAATAGATAGCGCTCAATTCCCGGCTCGGACTCTTCCCAACGGTTCCATGGCCGCATCAGCCAGACTCGCGGGTGACGAGCCAACAGGCGGTCGATCAGCGCTCGCTGAGGCTGTGGAAGGGGAGAGGAAGCAGAAAAGATCCCGTACCAATCGATGGGCGCCCGCAACCAGTTCAGGAAGTAATCCGCGAAATATGGGTACGTCATCAACAACACATCCCCCGCTTGCGCCTCCCGGTTGAGATCCTCAATCATCGGGCGGAGGAAGCGCGCGTTCTCATGAAAATCGTAACGGGGGTCATCGGCGATCAGGCGCAGCGAGCCTGCCGCGGCCAAGAATCCTCCTCCAGCCAGCGCCCCGATCAGAGCCAGGCGTCTTCCGGAAAGCGATGCCGGCATCCGCTGGAGGGCCCAAAGGGCACCTATGGCGCATGCCCCCATCCCAAACCCAACAAGAACCGGAGGCCAGATCAGCTGGAACTCCGATGCAGATCGGATCCACGCGGGGGCTGGATCGCTCAAGCGGAGAAACCGCCAGTTTCCCAGGATGGGGTTATATGCCGGATTCCAGGCCACTTGCTCCATTGCCCGGGGATAATCTTGAAGCACCTGATACAGCGTCCGATCCAGTTCCCCTTCAAATATCCGAGGATCCACCAGGACTCCGGCAAACTGCGGAAAAACGGACAGCAGCGCAACGCCCAGCATGAGGAAAAAGCCACGGGGGGACCGCCAACTCAGGAGGGTTTCCACCGCAGGGGCAGCCGCCAGCATGACAACCGGAACGATTGGAACCATATACCGCGGCCCCCAGCTTAATCCTCCCCACCAAACGATCTGACGGCTGTAGCCGATGAGATGCAGAGCGGCGAAGATGAGGATCCCCCCGGCCAGAGCAGGATGCCTTCGAAACAGCCCCCAGATCCCTGCCACCGCCAGGAGCAGAGCAGGCGAATAAGGGAATAGGCCTTTCCCGGGGCTGATCGTCAACGCAAGAGCTCGCCGGACGATATACTCGGGGCTCGAGAGGACCAGCTCGGGCCTCTGGGAGTATTCGACAACGTTTCGGGCAAATGCCGGGATACCCGCCAGGGTGGAGCGGTAATAAAGATGCGCAGGGATCATAACGACCGCGAACCCAACGAGGGCCGCCCCGAACGCTCGAACCATCACCCCAGGGGAGGCTGAGCGTAAACGGGGCCCCAGGAGCACCAGGAGGCCCGGCAAGGCGATGAGAGCGGATTGCTTGGTGGCTACCGCGCCCCCAAAGGCCAGCCCGGCAAGGAAGAACCCGGCCTCCCGGGGCTGAGGGATCAGGAACGACGCCCCGAAGGCCACGAGCAGCCAGAACCCCACCAAGGGCTCGCGGAACAGCCGTTGGCTGTACGGCCAAGCCAACGTCCCGAAGGCGAAGAAGAGCGCCGTCCCGGTGGCGGCCTTGAGGGGAAAACCCATCCCCCGCAGGCTCAGAAAAAGAACGCCCGCCGTAGCCGCTGTCACCAGGGGACCGAGCAGCATCGCGCTCTGAAAGCGCCCTGTCCCCAAGAGATCGCTCAGCCAAAGCAGCGGCACGATCCCAACCATCTGGCCCGGCTCGTAATTGGGGACCATCTCCCCGGAGACCGTGTACATCCCTACATTGGCGCTGCCAGGCTTTACATCTAAGTAATACAGAGGATGGATGGTGAAGCGGCCGATCTTTTGAAAGCTCGAGGCCGCGGCGAACATCGCCCGCTCATCATCGCTGATCGGGTAACCCGCATAGGTCAGGAAATAGACGGAGAAAGTGAGCGCCCATAGGGAGATGGTCCATCCGATGTCGCGACGCGTGATCATGGGCGGACCTCGACGATCCCAAGCTCCAAGTGATCGGTTCCCGCAACAGGAACACGGATCAACGTCTCCCAATTGTAGCGACCGATGACCAATCGATAGCGGCCCGGCGACATCCCCGCAGGCAGCTTCAATTCAAAGCGCTCGAAGATGATCTCCCCATCCATCCACATCGGCGACGGATAAAGCCCACGACCCACAGGGTGATCATCCTGGGCCATTAACTGTCCCTGCTCATCCAGAAGATGTGTGAACACGCTGTGCTCCTCAGGGACGATCGCCCATCGCCGCCAGGCCGTGGAGAGATACAGCTGCCCGCCTGGGGCAACGGGGCCCTCCGGCTCAAGCCGGAAGGCCACCAACTCAACCCCATCCGCCCACCGCACCCCGGCCCCACGCATATGGGTGAGCGCCAAGGAGCCTGGCCGGAAGGCCACCAGCTGCAGCGGGCCGAAGCGTTGCTCCTCCAAGAGCTCAGCGTGTAGACGCAGCCAGCGCTCGACCTCCTCCGAGCCAGGCCACATCGGCAGATGGACCGGAATGAGCCAAATCCGCGAATACTGTCGGGAGAGGCCCTCAAGGGCGGCCACGGTCTCCGTCCTCTGGAAGGGCTGCTGCGCGGGCAGCATCCCCCATGGGGTGCGACCTTGATGATAATACGTGAAGGCAGGGTCTGGAAAGGTGATCAGCGCGTAGTCCCCCGGCCTCGCCTGCCGATGTAGCGCTGCGACCAGCTCCCGGATCGGGGGGCTCTTCGCGTATCGGGGATCCAGGAAATAATGTCTTAAGCTCTGCATCGTCCCGATCCCGATCCCCACGACGCACAGGAGGAGAAGCCCCCGCCGCCACCGTCCTCCCTCCATGAGCTGCCCCATCCCAATCGAGGCCGCCAGGAGCCAGAAGGGAAGCGCGGTGATCATATAGTGCGGCGCGAAGACCGCCCGGCTGCGAGCAGCGAGGAAGGCGACCAGGATGGGCGCGGTGAAGTGCCCGACCAACCAAAGCCCGTGGGCCCGAGAGGCCCGAAGGAGGGTCCACCCCCCGATCAACGCCGCCAGCGCCCAG
>FPIC01033004.1_pt1 | contig 9963 bp, 9 predicted proteins | sample 1504481 | NCBI WGS metagenome assembly FPIC01 (sample SAMEA4475357, study PRJEB15587) | soil metagenome | biome: Soil; feature: Field | place: India | collected 2015-03-11 | depth 0 m
GGCGTTTCGAATTCACAGCAAAGGTTTGCATAAGTGGAACCGCCCAAGGCAGACCGCCGACTCGGAATAGAACGTTTTGCCCCCAACCTGCGTGGGACAAATGTCCCGGGAAATCGAGGGCACGGGACTCTACCGAGCCATGTCCCCCTCAATTAAAGTGAGAAGCGGAAAAACCCTTTACCAGGAGGCTTGCAATGGATCGCTTGGCGCGCATCTGGTTGCTGCTCATCCAGATCGTCCTCGGTTACGAATGGCTGCGCGGCGGCCTGGAGAAGCTCGAAACCGGCGGCGGGTTTGTGAAGGGGCTGCCTCAGACCCTGGCCCGCTTCGCTGAGAAGAACCCCTATCCCTGGATGAAGGCTTTCCTCACCGGCCCCGCTACAGCCAACGCGACCTTATTCGGGAACCTGGTTCAGTGGGGGGAGGTGCTGGCCGGCCTGGGGCTGATCGCTGGCGCCCTCTACCTGCTGTTCTTGGCGCATCGCCTGAACGGGACGCTGCGGCGGGTGGCCGGGATCCTGGTGGCCATCGCCCTGCTGGGCGGGATGACCATGAACGCCTTCTTCGGCTTGGCCGCAGGGCACACCAGCCCTTCTACGTCGGGGATTAACCTGGTGATGTTCTTCTCCCAGCTCATGCTGCTGGGCTTCTGGATCGGTGTGATCCTCCAGCCGGTGGAGGAGCTCATCCCGCAGCGACGGCCGGCGTAAGGGGCAAAAGGGGGGCAAGGGCCCCGAGCCCTTGCCCCCCTGGATGCCGCTCGGTACCTGCATTCAGAAAGGCCCCGGCGGGGCGTGAAAAACGAGGATCCCCAGCCCCTCGCAATGGGTGCGGGGCCGGAGAACCCACCAACCTTGAGGATACGCCGCTTGCAGGACAGCCAGGGAGCCCTGATCCTCCGGATGCACTAGATACAATTTGGGGCCCGGTAGGCGTCGATGGGCTTCCACGGCCTGTGGGAGATCCTCATACCAGACCGTGTAGGGCCAGTCCAGATCCCCCAGCCACATCCCGATCAGCCGTGAATCGAACCAGTAGGGATAGGCGACATAAAAGGCGTTCGCCTCCGGCCCACCCCCGGCATAAAACCCCCGCAGGATCTCCGCCGCATCCGAGGCGTTTAAGGCGATTTGACAATAGATCCTCGCGTATTCCTGGAAGATGCGGTCCGCGTTGAGGCGGATCAGCGTGACAGCCATCAGCGCAGCCATCCCCAGCCCAATCCACCGCCGGCCGCTCGCCCCGATCCTGCTCCACCCCTCGGTCCACAGGGCCGGAACCAGCGCGGCGAAGGCGAGGACCGTCGGCAAGGCCCCTGCCGCGCGTACGGTGCTGGGGTTCTCCCGCGGGAAGGTCAGGTTGTAGGCGGAGGGCAGGAGCATAACGAACCCCGCCACCAGCCCGGCGAGCGGAACCGGATCCCGATGGTGGAACATCCAGAGCCACGCGGCCACTCCACCCAGAAAGAGAAGCGCCCCTAACACCGGGTCGAGCATCGGCCGCAAGGGGATGGTCGCCACATAGACCTCATCCCCGGTCCAATGGAACATCAACAACGCCCGGCGGATGTTGTCCATCAGGATGAGCAGGGGGTTCCCCTCGATGGGCTTCTCCCACGTTGAGACGCGGGTCATCAGTCGATAGAAGAAGACCTCAGGGAAATCCACGATGAAGCGCAACATCGGGGCCAGCACCGGGAGGGCCGTCAGCATGCCGATCAGGAAATCCCCCGCCCGCCGCCACCCTTCCGGGGTCCGCCACCCCCGCTGGGCCAGCCACACGACCAGGAAGGCGGCCGGGAGGGCCGCCAGCATCCCCCGGAAGGGGGAATAGCCATATAACCCAACCCCCAGGAAAAACCCCATCCATAGGAAATCCACCCGCCGCCCGGTCCGTAACCCGCGCACCAAAAAGGCCAGCGACCAGGCCGCAAACGTCGGTAGGAAGGGATAGCGCAGCCCCACCCGGGACGGGATCACCGCCCAGGAAGCGACTGCGCTGAGAAGCATCGCCCAGATCCCCCCGTGTCGCCCCCAGAGGGCTTTCCCAAGCAAATACATGGCGGGCAGGAGCAGCACGCCGATGAAGGCGGTGCCCACCTGGAGGGTGAACTTGTGCAGGGGCATGCCGAAGAGCCGAGCGGTGGCCGCCGCCAGGTAGAACTGGAAAGCCTCGCGGCCGGTGTTGCGGGGGAAGAAAATCCGGTACTCGCCGTTGAGGACATCCCGGACATCCAGCAGTTTCTCCGCGTGATCGCTGTTCACATCCAGGGGGAGGTTCCAGAGGTCCCAGTAGCGGAAACCGATCCCCAAACCCAAGAGAAGCAGGAGCAGCCAATGGTGCCCGCGCACGAGGAAGCCATCCCAGGGGACCCGCGGGAGCGGCCTGTTCCACCAGGCCACGAACCAAGCGATCACGCTCAGCGCCCAGGCGATCACTCCCGGCAGGCGAAACCGATTGCCCCCGCTGTCCAGGAAAGCCAACAGCATCAACCCCACGCTCAACCCGAGCCACGGCCAGCGCACCGTGGGGGGATCTGGGACCGCTTCCCGAAGGGGATGTTCCACCGCCAGCCAAGCGGGGGTTCGTGCGAGGGCCCAGACCAGAAGGACCATCGCCCAGGCATAGAGGGCCAGCCCCCAGGGATCCGGGACCTCCCGAGGACTGTGATCCAGGCGAAGCTGAGCGAGAACGGCGAGGAAACCCGCGCTCCCGATCATCAGGGCGCTCCCCGCCTGGGTTCGATCTCCCTTCATTCAGCTCCCTCCCGCCGTGCGATCATGAAAAAATACGCGCCCTCCGGGCCGGGGGGTTCGGCGTAAAAGGGCCGCAGGACCCGCTCCACAGGCCACAAGCTCCACCGCCAGGGGGCCAGGATCCAACGTCCGAAGAGCTTTTTATATATCAACGAAGGAAGACCGTAAGGATGACCCCATTCCAGAAGGGCCGTGGCGCCGCGGGAGAAATAAAACCACCAACGGAGCGGGCGCAGACCTACCCGCTCCAGCCGGGATGCCCAAACCTCGGGGGCGTCGCAATGGTAATGGCGCGATATCCGGTTAAAGAGCCGCCCGTAGGCCTCCGCCGCCCGGCCCAGGCCCAGCCGACGCAGGAGTCGGTAAACGGAAAGGAACTCCACGAAGCGATGGCTCGGCGAACAGAACAGGAAATATCCTCCGGGACGGAGGACGCGGGCCACCTCCTGGAGGACAGCCTCCACATCCGGGATGTGCTCCAGAACCGAGTTGCTGATCACGGTCCGGAAGAAGCCGGCGGGAAAGGGCATGCGGGCGCCATCCGCCTGAACCACCCATCGATACGCCCGTCGGGCAGCGGCCTCCCTCAACGCCCGCCGTTCGGGATCCAGCCCCACCATGACCTTCCCCGGGAAGGCAATCGTCGCGAAATGACCGTCGCCGCAGCCCAAGTCCAGAACTGGCTCCGGCATCTCCAAGTCCTGATAGAACCGAGCCTCGACCCCCCGCAGCAGCGCCCGGAAGGCGGGGACCTCTTTCAGGTGGGGCCAGAGGAAGTCAGGGGCCATCTCATGGTCTGAGACCATAGGTCTTGAGGAAGTCATCTAACAATTGCACCCGCCGGATATGGGGCGCAATGACCTCATATAATTTCTGGTCCGTAGTCACCAGGAGCGCGTCCCTTGCACTCAAGCATATCTCGACCAAATAGCGATCATCCTCTGGGATCTTGCTATGCACTTCAGGAGGTAAATCCGTTGAGACGGTTATGATTCTTCCCTTGTTAGAATCCCGCAGCAAGCCATGGAGCAACTTGCTCGCAATTCGAACCACTGGTTCCTGTTTATTCATTAATTTATAAGCTTTGCGCGCCCACGGAGTCTGAGGCCGCCACGCGATTTGATCGCAGCGTCTCTGGATCTCTTCAAGAAGACGAATGGCCTCCTCCTGACGTTCCGGTCCTGCTTGGCCTTCAAGATGGTGAAAGATCCACTCGTCCAGGATGAGAAGGAGCGGAGGCATATCGCGGATCTCCTATGGGGTCGATTCATCCGAAAGCTTCCGGGACGCCGAGGAATGATTGAAGATCCTCCAGCTCCGCTTCGATGAACGTTCGCAACCCGCCCTCGATCTGCCCGTGCTCGTTCACCTGCTGGCGGGTGAACACAGACCTGCCCTGGCGGTTCTCCGCAAAATAACAGGCCAGCTCCTCCGGCGAGAGACGACGCTCGGCGACCTGTGCCAGCAAGGACGTAATGAACACTTCGCTGTGGGTGGAGATCAAAAATTGCTTCTTCCGCTCTTGGGAGATGCGAACCAGCGCGCGAGCCAGCTGGCGGATCACCGTGGGGTGAAGGTGGATCTCCGGTTCCTCAATCGCGATAAGCCCTGCGTCCGGATGCAGCGCCTGGGCCAGCAAATAGACGATTTGATTGATCCCGAACGCTTCGTTGACAAGATCCACGCCGATCCCGGTCTGCCGATCGACGCTGTACAGCCGGAACACAGAAGTTCCTAACTGGATGCGCACCCGGAAGTTCCGGTCGGCGATATCCTCCAGAAAACGGTCCACAGCGTATTCTAGATCGCTCTCCTGGGCCAGAAGCGTAGCGAGCTCTCCATCCGTGATTGGGAAGGGAGTGATGGGGATGGGGCTGTAGACCAGTTGGGCGAATCCTCGCCGGAGAGGCACGAAGCGAATCCGTCGTAGGGCTTCTACCGGAGCGTTCAAGGCCCGTCCCATCACCTCCGCCTCCCGGAGGAAATCCGGCTCTTTGGGTTGAACCTGGGCGATCACTCCATTCCAGACAATGGTCAGCTTATCGTCGAAGGGAATGGGGACCTGCTGCGTGCCTGGGTAAGGAAAACTAACGGTAATGGAGGCCAGAGAACGGACCCGGTCTCCTTCACCGGCCAAGAGCTCGAATCGGCCTTCGTTTTCTTGAAGATGAACCGCATACCCTATCTGCTGGAACGCTTGAGGAATCCGGAGCGCCTCCTCCCAGGGACAGTCCACAAGGATTCCTATCTTAATTTCACGCCAGGCCCCATGTCGAAATACAACTTCCCTAAACCCTCCGATGTTGACGAATCCATAGTTAAAAAAGCTGAGGATCGCCGCGTTGGGCATCAAGGCAGCATTCCGAAGCGTCAGGAGGGCGTATAGTAAAGATGACTTCCCCGATCCGTTTGGGCCGTAAACCACGGTGATTGGGGCTAACTCGAGATCCATCTCCTCAATAGATCGGAAGTTACGAACGATCAAACGTCGAATGTACATGGCCAGCCCTCCTGGGGAGACCCCCGCTAACTTCGAGCGAGCAACTCGCGGAACAGCGCTTCGTATTCTGTTGCGGTCCGCTCCGTATTATAATGCTGCTCCACCCACTCCCGGGGCCGGCAGAAGGCCGGGCGGTTCGCCAGCACTTGGAGGATCGCTTGGGCCAGGGCCTCACTGTCCCGCGGGGGCACCGTCAACCCCATCCCGGTGGTCCGGGTCGGCACCCGGACCCCTGGGAGGTCGCTGGCCACCACAGGGGTTCCGCAGAGCATCGCCTCGACCTGAACCAGGCCGAAGGACTCCGTGGCATTGAGACTGGGGAGCACCACCACGTCGCAGCTGGCGAAGAAGGCGGCCATCTCCTCCGGCTCCAGCACCCCCACGAAGGTCCAATGATCCCGATAGCGCTCGAAGAGGGGGGCCAACCGTCGGGCGTACGCCTCCTCCCCCAGAACATTCTGGTAGGGTCCGGCGAAGAGGACGCGGGCGTTGGGGTGAACGGCGAGGATGTGGGGGAGCGCTCCGAGAAGATATTCCACCCCCTTCTCCGCCGCCAGCCGGGCCGCCATCCCGATGACCACCTGGCCCTCCAGCCCCCAACGAGCCCGGAAGGCGGCCACCGCCTCCGGCCGGGGGATCGGGATCTCCACGGGCGGGGGGATCACCCGCACCTTGTGCATATAACGGGAAAGATAAGGGGAATGCCGGGCGTAGTCCTCGGTGTAACTCACGATGACATCGGCCAGGCGGGCGGCCAGATGGTCCATCCAATGAACGACCACGTTAGCCAAGCGGTTGATCAGACCCGGGGGAAGGGTGACGTCACAGTGGTAAGTCAGGACGACCGGCTTGTGGAACAAGCGTCCCCGCAGGGCGATGCCGGCGGCGTCGAACTGGGGCAAGTGAAGCCAGAGAACATCCGCCCAGCGGGCCAGCCGGGTGGCCCATAGCCCGATGGTGGGCATGATCACCCCCTTGCTGACCCGGAACCACACGGGCACCCGGCGGATCCGCACCCCATCCCGCACCTCCTCCAACGGGAGGCGCCGATCGTATTGGGAGGTCAGGATCCAAACCTCATGCCCCCGGGCCGCCAAGGCTCGGGCGGCCCGCTCCACATAGATGGTCAGGCCGCTGATGTGCGGACGATAATAAGTGAGCGCCGTGAGGATCTTCATCGGTGCTCCTGCCCAAGCAAAGGGACCTAGCTTTTCTTCCTTCACCCCTCATCGGGCGGCCAATGGGAGCGCCTCGCGCACCCATTCCACCAGGCGGGCGAGGCCCTCTCGCACCGGCACTTGAGGCCGCCAATCCAAATCCCGCATCGCTTTCCGGATATCACTGATATAGACCTTCTGGTCCCCCGCGCGCCAGGGACCGAAGGCCGGGGGATCGGGCGGGCGACCCAAGAGCTCCGCCAACAGGGGGGCGAATTCCTGCCAGATTGAAAGCGTATTCTCCGGACCGCCCCCAATATTGTAGACCTCCCCGGCGATCCGATCGATGCGCTCCACCGCCGCCCGCATCGCCGCGATCAAATCGGTCACGAAGAGCAGGTCCCGCACCTGCTTGCCATCGCCATAAATCGTGATGGGGCGCCCGCTCATGGCGGAGATCACAAAGTGAGCAACCCATCCCTGATCCTCGGTGCCGAACTGGCGGGGACCATAGATGCAAGACATCCGGAACACGACGGTGGGGAGCCCGTAGATGCGGGCGTAGTCCCGCACATACTGATCCGCGGCTCCTTTGGAGCAGCCATACGGAGAATGGAAATCCAGAGGCTGACGCTCGTCGATCCCGAATGGTCGATCGGCATACCGGTAGCGGGTGGCTTCCTCCACCACCGGGATATCCTCCATCGCGCCGTAAACCTTGTTGGTGGAGGTATAGAGCACGATCGGTCGGTGACGAGCCTGGCGGGCAGCCTCCAGGATGTTCAGGGTGCCCAAAGCGTTGATCTCGAAATCCGTACGAGGGTCGATAAGGGAGGTGGTGACCGCCACCTGGGCGGCCAGGTGAAAGATCACGTCCACTTGGCGCACGATCTCCGCTACCGCCGGGAAATCCCGAACATCCCCCCGTACAAAACGGATGCGCCCGCCGTGGCGCTCTTGGAGCCAGGCCAGGTTCCGCTCCACACCGGGGCGGGCCAGCAAATCAAAGACCCATACCACCCAGCCCTCCGAGGCCAAGGCGTCCGCCAAATTGGACCCGATGAAACCCGCGCCACCTGTGATCAGCGCACGAGGGGGCATTCCGACCTCCAAAAAGGGAATCTCCACATTCCGGGCTGAGGATGGACCGTGGGAAGCAGGGGTCCCACCCTCCTGAATCCCCCCTTCCTATGGCCCGAAGGGCTGTGGGAAGGGGGGATCCAGGGGGGTGAGCCGAGCGCTGAAGGCGCTCGGCTCACCCCCAAACCCCCATTGGGTGAGTTCGTTTTTTAAACTTCGATCTGGTAAAGATTCTCCAAAAGCATAGAATAGACAGGACCCTATTATAGTCTGATGAAGGTATGGTGTGTTGTGCCTCGCAGCATAGGAATTACGTTGCCCGGACCCCGCAAGAGAGGCGGAAGGCTTGTCTCCAAAATCCCACGAGGAAACTAACGGCATAATTCCTCCATCTTATGTTGTGAACAAAGGTGGTCATCTGTGAGGGGCGGGCCGCGTAAGCGGGCCGCCCCTCACAGATGATGATCTTCGCAGCAAAGCATCCCCATCCGATTGGGTGGCCATCGGCTTCGGATGTGGGAGGCACGTCATTCCGTGGATCCGTAGTGCCCTCCCCCCTTCCGCAGGAAGCTCAGTCGGAGGCTCCCGGTCTCCAACCATAGCCCTAATGCGCCCAGGAGCGAGAGATAGAAATAGATCAAGGCGTGGGAAACCACGGAGATGCTGAAGGCGGTGGCGTGGGGGATCCCAAAACCGCCCATCACCCAAACCGTAATCCCCTGGACCACGCCGATATAGCCGGGGGTGGAAGGGACCAGCATCCCAAAGGTCAGCGCGGTCATCGTCCACAAGGCCGGCAGCCAGTCCGGATGGGTCAGGAAAATCTCCATCACCGCATAAAGTTGGGACCCTGCAGCCACCCATGCCGCGAGGGACCATCCTAAAGCTCCCGCCAGGGCCCGAGGGGTTCGCAGGACCTCCAGACCGCTTAGGGCCGCCCGTGCCTCCCGACGCAGGGGTTCCCGGAGAAGCCCCGGGAGCGGCTGGGTGAGCCATTCCGTCAGTCTCCAAGCCCAATTCGGGCGGAAGGCCCCCACCAGAAGGACCAGGAGCCCCCCCACCGTCAGACCCAGCCCTGCCCAGCTCAGGATCTGCAGCCCGAGGGCCTCTGGCCGGGCGATCAAGGCAAGCCCCGCCAGCATCAACACCGCCACCAGATCCAGGACGTGCTCCACCACAATCGACATCGCCACCAGGCCCGGAGGGGTCTGGGGGTAGCGGGCCAGTAAGAGGACCCGGGCGAGCTCCCCCATCCGGAAGGGCAGGAGATGGGTGACCAGGTAGCCCACATTGAGGACATTCCACAGCCGAAAGAAGGATACCCCATGGGGTTCATTCAATAGGATCCGCCAGCGCGCTGCACGAGCGGCCACGCTAAGGGTCAGCGCGAGGAGGGCGGGGGGCAGCCACCCGTAATCCCCGGTCTGCAGAGCCGCCCACAGGGTCGGGAGGTCCAGGCCTCGAATCGCGCCATAAAGTGCCAGGATGCTGATCAAAAGCCCCAGAAGCCATTGCCAGATTCGCAAGGATCACCTCCATGGAGACTCGGACAGGTCCGTTGGGATCGCCTCCGGCGCCTCGCTTTCCCGAACCCGACCACGCGATCCGGAGGTCCACTGGGCAAGGAGGGGATGAGGACTCCTAGGAAAACGGGAGAATTACGGAAGGCCCTTGTCTCTCCCCCTCCACAGCTCACGCCACCCCTCGAGAGGCCCTCTGGACCTTGGGCCAGATGTCCTCTTCCAAGGGCAGGGGGAGGGACCCACTGGCCTCCTACCCCTCCGCGGCCCAACGCTTCCATGATAACCCAAGTGATCCCTCTTTCCCCGGAGCGCTGCCTTCGCGCTTCGGATCGCCGCCCTTCAAGCGTGTGCCGGAGGGGTTCTCTAAGGCGATCCAGGTCCCGGTGCGCTTCTTCCTGCTCTTAGCTCGCTGCCCTCGGGCACCCCACTGCCCGCCTTCGAATCCCGAAAGGCTTCAGGGGGGAGGTCCTGAAACCCCGGGGTTCCAGAGAAGCATAAGCCATCGTCCCTTCAACGAATCAGCGCATGTCGAATTTAGGCTTGCCTAAATTTTATGCGTGACCATACAATGGGCGTGAAGAACGATCATCCTTCCCTTATCCTTGTCAGAAAGGAGCGCGCGATGGTCGGCAAATGGATCTACTACCAGATGGAGGAAGGGGCGGTCCCCCCCGCCCCCGAGGCGCCTGTGGAGGAAGCGGCCCCGACCCCGACGCCGGCTCCGGCTCCCGCCAAGCCGACGAGGAAGGCAGCGGCCAAGAAGACCGCCAAGAAGGCGGCGACCAAGAAGCCGGCGAAGAAGGCGGCGGCCAAGAAGACCACCAAGAAGGCGGCAGCCAAGAAGACCACCAAGAAGGCGACGACCAAGAAGACCGCTCGGAAGTAGTCGACCCCCGGTGTCCGACCAACACCCTCGGAATCCGGAGGCGCCCCCTCGAGGGGGCGCC
>FPIC01028898.1_pt1 | contig 9953 bp, 6 predicted proteins | sample 1504481 | NCBI WGS metagenome assembly FPIC01 (sample SAMEA4475357, study PRJEB15587) | soil metagenome | biome: Soil; feature: Field | place: India | collected 2015-03-11 | depth 0 m
CGCTCATGAGGCTCCGTCACTTCTTTTTCTTGTCCGGGCGCTGGGTCAGCGCCGAGGCGGCAGCAGACTTCGCTGCCTTGCCGGCCTGCGGGTCCCGCAAGACTTTCGCCGCGGCCGAGGCCGCCTTCTTGCTGGTCACTTCTGAATTGCGCTTCGCCATGTTCGCCCTCCAGGTCGATGGCTGGTCTTCCATCGATTCCCTCGATAGGTATACAAACTAAACCCAACTTCTTTCTACGTCAACATAGTTTCTATACCCATATGCCCGAAGGCAGAATCGGCAGCGGGCGCGCAGCCGATCAGGCCCGCGCGCCGGAGGCGCTGACGTTGACTAGGGAAAGGTTGCCGGGTTCGGTTAGCCCGCGAAGTGGCGGAATATGTTGTCGGCCGCGTCCTGGCTAAGCCGCGGACCTTCAAAGGTCTCGATCAGGCGCCCCGGAAAATGCTTGTCGTACCAGGCGATCTTTCGTTCCCGGTGCTCTTGGTAGGAATCCGAAGACATCATCCCCCAGTGCTCCCAGAACCAAGTCTCGCCCTGCCAGCTGATCGTGAAGTCGGGCAGATACATTGTCCCGTCGGGTGCGCGCAGAAGAACCTCATAGGAAAATGGCACGTCGCGCTCGTGAAGCAGGTTGGCGATCACGAGTTCGGATTTCGAGCGGACCATGTCGCCGCTCAATGCTTCGTGAATACGGCCTTCCTCGTACCAGCCCTTGCGATTGATGAGCTCGTCCGGCACTGCTCGAAAGAACCCGTCAAACAGCGAGGAGTTGATGAGGCCGGTCTGTGCGTTTTCGGGACGCCGCGCCGACAGCAAGGTCGACACATCCCCCTGTACGAGCAAAGTGCAGTGTTGCCGCGCGCGAGTCAGTGCTGTGTATAGAAGCTCGGAAGACAGTGACCGGCCCTTCGATCGGGGAACGACCACATAAGAATGATTGAATTCACTGCCCTGGGCCTTGTGCACCGAGATCGCATAGGCGAGTTCCAGATTGTCTTCGACACTTTCAAATCCGCCATTTGCGGAAAGCTCGCTGCCGTACCCGACGGCGAGATGATCCTTGCGCTCGAACCTGACCTGAAAACGCTTAAGCCGTCCGCCGGGCTTCTTGTCGAAGTTATGCTTTTGAACAAAGCCTATCTCGCCGTTGAACACCTCGACGCGCTCCGCTCTCCGCGCATTGAAGTTGTAAGCCCAAATCGGGTTAGACTGCGGCCGGTTGCGGTACTGAATAACCTTGTCGTACAGTGTAATGCCGTCGAGCAAACCGTAGCGATGCATGACGCCGGCGGCCACGCGGTCCTGGATGGCCTCGTTCAGCGCCTCGACGCCGTGAAGCTCGCCGCGATGCGGGGTGAGCACCTGGTACTTCTCAGGCTTCCAGTCGAACGCCGAACGCCAGAGTTCATAGGGCTTTTCGGGATTGAGCGCCGCGCCGGTGTGGTCCGCCATTTCCCTTTCGATGGTCTGGATGAGCATATTGGACAGGGTCGTCGGCTCATCCCAGTAAATCACCCGCAGATCGGCATCGACGTCGCCGCCCTTGTGGACCTGCGTAAGAAGCTCTTCGGCGTCCGGCGCGGTGGGCTGGCCGTCATCGCGGGCGTTCGCGCTGATGAAGAGATCAGCAAGGCGCAGGATCGCCGTGCCCTTCCCTTCGACGGCGTTTTCAAGTTGGCGGAGGTTGTGTTCCAGCCGGGCAATGCCGGAGGCGCTCTTCTCGGTAAGCCACTGAATGGTGTCAGCAAAGACGCGTCCCCGGCCGATTGGCGGAAGCTGGCTGGGGTCACCGACCAGAATCAAGCGCCGCACCTGCCGCCAGTCGATCGCGCGCATCAGACTGGCCATGAGCGCAAGGTCAAGCATCGAGGCTTCATCAATAATGATCGTCCCGCTGCCGGCGCGCTTGCCGCCGGAACGCTTGAGGGTGAGGTTGTCGTTAAGCCAGCCGCCCTTCGCCAGAAAGGAATGAACTGTCGAGGTTCCAACTCGTTCGATCTCACGCTCGTGCATTTTGGCGCGGACGCGGTCGGACGCCTTGCCGGTCGGCGCCAGCACCGTTAGAGGCGCGCCGTCGCCTTCGGTCTGCCGCACAGCGCGGATGATTGCGCAAATTACTGATGTCTTGCCGGTGCCGGCCGCGCCCGTCACGACCGACAGCGGCCTCCGGAAGACCCCCGCGCAGCTCTCTGCCTGGGCATCGACAGCAGCTTCGTACTGTTCCTGCGCTTTCTTTAGGAGCGGGCTCTTCGTGTCGCGGATTTCATCGCGCCAGTCGCCGGCATCAAAGGGGCGCGTGAGTTCGATGTCGGCCCGGCCGGCAAGCCTTGTCAGTGCGTCTTCGATAGCCCGCTCGTCATCATAAACCTCGGCGAGATAAAGCCAGAGGCGGTCTGCCTCACTCCGCAAGACAAGAGATTCTTCAAGGACTTCACGATCGACTTCGAAGTAGCGTTCGGTGAACGTAGCCGTCTTCCATTCCGGCAGCTTGGCGAGGCGAGCATTGACTTCGGCTAGCACGGCATCGGCTGCGCGAAACGTCTGGTTGGGCTCGCGCCGCAAATGCTCAACGCACAGCGCCCTAAGACGGCGCGGATCATCGAATTCCATCTCGGCCAGCGTTTCGCCGCCCAGTTCCGGCGAAGGCAGCACGCCGCGATCGATCGTGCCCCAGGGGATTGTGTCATCAGGGCTGTCGCCGATATAGCCTTCGGACAGCAGATAAGGGTTGTCGACCGGGTCGGTAATCGTGGGCGGCAGGCCGTGCGCCTGCCGCACGGCGGCCTCTTCGCTGACAATCCGCTCTATTTGTTCAAGACGAAGATCAAGGCGCGGCAGCACATCGCGCAGCAGCGACCGCGCGCTGTCCGGCTTAAGACGCCATTGCCGTGAGAGCCGCTGCAGCGGCTTTCCGAGCAGACCGAATGATGCTATTTCTGCGCCGTTATCGACCGCATCGAAGAAGAGCCGGTGGGCCTCCTTGGACTCGCCCTTTTCGATGAGAGCGCGCGCAGGTCCGGTGGCGGCGTCGGCCCCGAGGAAGCGCATGACATTCAACAGGCCGGGGTAAAGACCGCGCTTGCCCCACAGCTCGGCGATGCAGCCAAGCAGCCAGCGCTCGCGCTCATCCCAGTCCTCGCTTTTGTCGCCGATAGCCTTGAGCTCGTAGACTGCGCTCAGGAACTGTTCCAGCAGTCCGATCGCATCATCATTTGTGAGATGGCGCGCCCCATATTTGCAGGTGCGCGGATTCTCAGGGAACACGGCGATGCGCTGCAGAGTCTCGGGGTTCTCGCGGTAGCGGTGATATGGCAGTCGCAGGCCTTCGTCCGGGTAGTGCGAGCTGACATTACGCGCCCAGATCATGCCGCCGGCATATCTTTGGCGGATATAGTCGCTTGACTCGTCATAGATGAGACGGTCGCCAAGTCTCTTGACGCGTGAGACGCCGATCAGCGCGTAACGCGGACTTTCTTCCTCGGAAAACGGGTTGGAGTAGTTCGCGTAGTAGAATATTAGGCTCTTATTGTCCTCGATCTCGGCAAAGAACGCGTCAGCGTTGGCGGAACGGCGGTCATTATCGAGCCGGCCGGCTTCGTCATAAACGTCGTCGCCATACATGGCCTCATATGGCCAGACGCACACCGTAGCTTCGGGGATATCCCATTCCGTGCGCTGCGCGCCGCCCCGAAAAAAATCCGGCGGGTTGGAATAGCCGCGGATGGGCTCGGGTCCGAAGGCGTTGACGCTGTAAATGCAGGGCGGCAGGTCCCCGCTGGCAAGCTTGGCGAGAGGCCTGCCGGCCAGTGCGATTTCCTTCTCGAGGTCCCGCTCCCGCGAAACCACATCGCCGGGATAGGAGTGCATGCCGACACAGTAGGTATTGCAGTCCGGGCGCTTGCAAATCCGGCCGTTCCACCCATCGTCGTGCCAAGCAAGGCGCGCTGTCAAATGAACGGTCATGAAGTCCCCCCGGTGCTGGTGTGCATGCGCAGTTCAAACATGGTCGACCGCCCCACCGGCGGAAATCCGCAGCACCGGGCCAACCAGTTCGTATTGGGTGGCGTCCCGCGCGAGAGCAGCCAGCCTCATCTGGGAGAGCTCGAAATCCATTAAGCTCACGTCCGTATGCTGATGGTCGCCAACCGGCTCAAAACCCGCATCCACCCGAATGCCACCTTTGTCTGTCAGTAAATAGCGGGCGTGAAAATCCTCACCGCCGTCTCGCTCCTTCCAACAGTAAAGGGTGACGGCCATGTCAGCCGGAATAATGTCGCCGAACAGCGCCGTCGCCTCACCTTCGAGATCGCCGTTGTCAGGCTTGTTCGCATGATATCGGTAGTGAATTTCGCACTCTGCGCGCGGGTTGAGGTCTCTGATGATGCTGAGCAGGCGGAAAAAAATCCTTTTGTGAGGCAGCTTATAGGGGTCGAAGAACGGATCGACGAACACGACGCGCGCGCCAAAACGCAGCATTCCCTGCAGGGCTGCGGCCAGAGACTCGACATCACGCGGCACAGCGCGCTCACGCGCGCACGCCATCAGCTCATGGCCTTCATCGACCTCATTGCTGCAAAGAACGCAGGGATCGCCGCCCGGATTGGCCGCGGCGATGATGGCGTGAAAGGGCGCGCGGCCATGCTCTGCGAGCGCGTTATCCAGCCACCCACCAAGAGCGGGGTCATAGGGGCGGCCCGTGCGGACAACCTTGTTCTTCTTCGCTTGGTTCAAAGCTTCTTCGACACGTTTCTTCTGCAGGTCACTGAGGCCGCCGGCGGCGTCATAGACCTCGCGGAACCAGTGCTTCGGGAACTGGGAAATCAGGCGGCCCTGGTCGAAACCGAATTTCTCGATCAGGTAGCGAAAGGTCTGCCAGTCTGAGCCGATGGCGGCGGGCTCAACCGCGTATTCCTGCAACATCAGAAGAGTTCCCCGGCGCGCTCTTCGAAGAAGCCGTGTGGCCACCGATCGCGAAACTCTCCTTCGTCATCGACGCGCAAGGGCCGAAAACGGACGCCGCCATCGCCACGCTCTACATAAATGACGGACAAATCGTCAGCCTTCAGTCCCGTTACACCGGGCGGCAACTCATCAGCGGTGGTTTCCCTGATCCGCCGCAATAGCCGCAGCATGATGTGCTCGCTGTGAGTTTCGATGAGTAGAGTCCTTCCCGAAGTAAGCTTTTCCTCGTCGTCACTCGCGGCCTTGATGAACAGGTCGCCCATGCCGACTTGGATGGCAGGATGGATATGGAGCTCTGGCTGCTCGATTCCGAGAATGCCGTCTTGCGTCCGCAATGAAGCGACAATGACGGGGATCATCTGCGAGATGCCGACGCCCACGTCGCCCGGTGCAACGAGGATGCCCTTCTCGAAGTCTAGCAGGGCGATCTCCGTCCGCGTGACAAGGCTCAGGTATAGGTCTTGCAACTCGCCGATGTCGTCCTCGTTGAGACCCCGCTCGAACATCTGGTGCATCGCGCTAGGGACTGGGACCTCTTTGAACTCCACTCGCTCCAGTCGGTATGTCGTTCTCAGCCGCTCTTCGCCGGAAAGCCAGATGTTGACCTCGTCCATGAGGTCGCCGCGGCGGTCGTTGTAGAGCAGGTCCCATGCAGCGAGGCCGTGGGCCCAGCGGGCTTCGTCCGGTGTCACCTGCGGGCGATAGCCGCGGGTCGGGATATCGCGCAGCGGGCCGATATAAGTCATCTGCATCAGGTGATCTCGGACGAGCCGGGCCGGGCCCAGAATCATTTCGGAGAGAAGCGCCCGGAGGCCGTTGACGCGCGGGGTCCGCTCCTCCAGTTCCGCTTTCTTCACGTCCGGGTCGCGGATGTCGAGGATGAGGTCGCGGTCCAGCCAAGGCAGTGCGCCCAGCTTGGTGCCAACAGCGATCCGCAGCTGGTCATCGGGCGTGTCAGGCGTCGAGCGGTCGGCGGCGGCCTCGCGTGCGAGCGACCAGATCTCGTCCTCGAGAGGCGATCCCGAGGCGAAGTCCTCATCGCCCTTTTCCGGCATATCGTCCGGAAGAATTGCCCGCCGCAGGAGCGGATGGCTAAAATTGAAATCGGTCACCTGCGCCCGGCCCTCGGCGGGGGGCGAAACGATGGCGGCGAACGGTTCTCCGTCCAGCTCTACCGCGAGGCGCGAGACGTACGGCGCCTGTTCAAGTGCGCTCCAGCGGATGTCGACTTCCAGTCCGGCGTCCTGAACGATGGCGTAGTCGCGATATTCCTCGCTTTCTCCGACAAGGTAACGGACGGACAATTCGGCGAACTCGGGATCGCCGATCGAGAGGCCGGCATTCAGCGGCAAGCCCTCCGAACCCTGTTCATCCGAGAGGTCGATGACGACCTTGAGGGTCACAGTGCGGTCGAGCTCGTGGTTGTGGACCAGCGTTGCAAAGCCACCGAGGTCAATGAGGCCGCCAGCGATCGTCCGGTCGGGATCGACGTTCCCACGCTCGAGGATTTCGCGCAGGTAGTGTAGCGCCTGTAAGATCGTGCTCTTGCCGGCGCTATTCGGGCCGAAGAGCAGCGTAATGGGCCGTAGGTCGATCCTCTGCCGCGAGCCGATGCCTTTGAAGTTCTCGATTTCGATCCGGGTCAAGCGCATAGCGGAACCTCACAGCTCGCCGCGGAAAGCGCGCTGAGCGAGAGAAGAGAAGAGCTCGTCGAGCCCGTACAGCTGTACGTTCCCTTTTTCAGCATGGCTCTCGGTAATCTCCGAGAGGCGCTTGAACTTAAGCTGCAAGTCCATCGGTGGGATTGGAATTTCTAAAGCCTTAAGCGTCTTGGGATTCAGGAAAGTGAAGGCATTTTCCTTATTGTTTGCCTTCAGTGCACCAAGACGATGAGGAACGTAGGTGAACAATGCCACGAAGTACTCAGGTAGAAGGGTCGCGGAATCTAGCACGACCCGAACAAGGTTGGTGCTAATTATAGACTTGCTGACTAATGGCTTCGCAATACACATCCGGCCAACGGTTCCTGCTCGCGAGATTAGGACGTCGCCTGGCAGCACACGGTATCGTTCCAATTGCTCGAACTTGTGCTCAGTTATGAATAACTTTGGCTTCGCAATGAATTCATTGTGCTGCACATTGTCCACGCCCCAAACGGGAATACCATCGTCGACATACTCATGCTTCTTAAGTGCGGAGCCGAACGGACCAGATTGCGTGCCAGCTCGTTCTGTGCTGAGGTGCTGAGATACGGCTTCGTTTTTGAAACCCTTGGGGTTTTTCGCTGGGTCGCCGAACAGGTCGAGGAAGCCAGACCTCAAGAACTCGTTTGCCAGATCGCGCGCCTCTTTGCGCTTGCGGCGGATACTTTCTGCTTTGTCGAGAATAGCTGCAATTCTCTGCTGTTCTTCGATACTCAGCTTTGGAAACTCAAGCGAGCGAAGAAGATCAAGCTTAATTCCCTTCACAGTAGCGCCTTGGGCTCTGCCTTCCAGGTATTCAGCTTTCGAAAGAATAAAATGAAGAAGAAAGTTCCGATCAACAGTCTCTTTCGGCAGGAGGGCTTTAAGGTCTTGGTTTATTGCCAGGTCAATCAAATTGATTGCGGCTTTTCCCACTGCCATCCTTGTCGGCACGATAATCGAACCCGCCGGAACGACATTTGTCGCCGAGTTAGCAACCCCTTCCGGGGTGATGCTCTCTTGCGTGTATTCCAAGAAGTTGGACTTGAAGTCCTTCACGGTGGCCCACGGGATGGACCCACCCCAGTAGTCGGAGACCGACCGGCTAGGTGTGCCGCCGCCTCTAATCTCGACAACTTCCCCCAGTGGCACAGTCGTGGTCATCCGAGCATCTCCTCAAGCTCGGCCAGTTCGTCTGCAATTTCGTCGTTGAGCGACTTCATTCGGCCAAGGATCATGTGGGGCGGATCATAGTCCTCCTCTTGGTAGACGCGCTTTTTGTATTGGCTGAGAGAAAGGTCGTAGCCAGCCTCCTTGATCTCAGCCGCAGATATGAAAAAAGCCTTCGACGTACGGTCTTTGTCCGTTGCCGGATTGCGTGAGCGCCAGCGGGCAAGGCAGTGGGGAAGATCGTTCTCGGCCACTGGCTCGCGCTTGTCGTCGAGCGAGAGACCATCGGCCTCTACGTCATAGAAAAAGACGTTGTCAGTCCGCCCCCCCTTCGTGAAGACGAGAATGCCGGTGGACACGCCCGCATAGGGTCTGAACACACCGCTGGGTAGCGAGATCACAGCTTCCAGCTGGTTCTGCTCCACCAAGAGCTGGCGCAGCTGACGATGCGCGCCGGAGGAGCCGAACAGCACGCCATCAGGTACGATAGTCGCCGAGCGCCCGCCGGTGTTCAGCATGCGCAGGATAAGCGCGAGAAAGAGCAGCTCGGTCTTCTTCGTTTTGACCTGGCGTAGGAGACCCGAGTGCACGTCCTCGAAATCGAGGCTGCCCTTGAAAGGCGGATTGGCGAGGATCACGTCGAAACCCTCGGTCGCTTGCCTCGGGAACTTGTCCGTGAAGCCGGTGCTGAGCGTGTCCTGATAGTGGATGTCAGGATCGTCGACCCCGTGCAGCATGAGGTTCATTGCCGCGATCCGCAGCATTGTGGCATCGAAGTCAAAGCCGTGGAACATGCCGCTTCGGATGTGCTCGCGGTGCTCTTCGAGCAGGTCGCCGGTGAAGACCTTCTCGACTGCGCCGGTCTCGGGGTCCTTCTCTTCGATCACCGCCTCGGGCGAGGTGTAGGTCTCTAGCAGGTATTCCATGACGCTGACGAGGAAGCCGCCAGTGCCGCAGGCGGGGTCGCCAATCACGTCGGTCGGCTTCGGCTCCAGCATGTCGACCATCAGCCGGATGATGTGCCGCGGTGTGCGGAATTGCCCGTTTATGCCGGCCGTGGTCAGTTTGCTGAGCAGGTACTCGTAGAGGTCGCCCTTCGTGTCGCCCTCTGTCAACGGGAGCTCGTGGATCATGTTGACGGCCTTTACCAGAAGCCCAGGCTTCTGGATCATCAGCTGCGCGTCCTTCATGAACTCGGCGAATGCGGTGCCGCTGGCCACGGTCGATTTGAAGTGCGGAAACACGCCGTCGCGGATCACGGGGAGCATTTGCTCGGCCCCGAAATGCCGGAAGTGCGACCAGCGCAGATGCTGCTCATCGTCCTTGAATCGGTGCTGGAACGGCTTGCCGGTGCGCTTCGCGCGATTTTCATCGCGCGTTTCGTTGATGTCGAGAAGCCGGGCATACATCAGGAAGGTGATCTGCTCGATCACCGTCAGCGGGTTGGTGATCCCGCCCTGCCAGAATTCTGTCCAAAGCGCATCGATCCGCCGTTTCAGTTCCCCCGTGACCATCTTATTGTTCCCTTTCGTTGGGGTTCGTCTCATCGCGATCTGCGGGCGGCGGGCCGAAGCGCCGCACGATCTCAAGCAGATCGCTCACCTCATTTTCATTCTCGAATACGCCATCCAAGCCGTCGGCATCGACGACCGTGAAGGGTGCGTCATATAGCCGGTCGACCGTGATCGTGCCGTAGCGCGCGATGTGGTTCTGCAGCAGCGCAAGGAACCGAGTCTGCTTGGCGGTCAGCGCTGGATGCTTGCGGGCAAAATCGCTGAACTTCTCCTTCACGGCTTCCGGGTCCATGCCGATGATGGCGCGGATCGCAAACTGCAGCGGCTCTGCCGTCGCGCTGAAGAATTCGGCGAGCACCTCGCGGCTGGCATTGGGGCTCTGGGTCAGGATCAGCGAGACGAGCGCCTGCAGGTCGGCTTCGGAGACCGGCTCGCCCGTCCTGATTTTCTGCAGCGTCGGATTGGTCTCGAAGTGCTTCTTGAGTTCGGCCTCGACGATCTGCTGGTAGGCTTTCATGTCGACCGAGCGCAGGCTGGTCGAGCGGCGGCCATACTGCACGCCGCTCAGTTCCTCAGTGACGTCGATGATCTTGGGCGGCAGGGCTCCGCCGCCGCCGCGCTCGC
>FPIC01060082.1_pt1 | contig 9940 bp, 11 predicted proteins | sample 1504481 | NCBI WGS metagenome assembly FPIC01 (sample SAMEA4475357, study PRJEB15587) | soil metagenome | biome: Soil; feature: Field | place: India | collected 2015-03-11 | depth 0 m
GTTTCAATACTTTTAGTTAACATTATCAAACACTCAAGGGGAGGTGTGAACATGAGGGATATGACGAAGAAGTTCCTTGAAGATGCTTTTGCGGGTGAATCTATGGCACACATGAAGTATCTCATTTTCGCGGATGAAGCTGAAAAGTCCGGACTTAAGAAATTAGCAAAACTTTTCAAAGCTATTGCTTATGCAGAATTTGTCCATGCAAGGAACCACTTTAAGGCGCTCAAAAAGTTGGGGGATAATCCTGTCAACATCCAGTCCTGTATTGCAGGTGAAACATTCGAAGTAGAGGAAATGTATCCTGTTTACAACGAAACGGCGAAATTGCAAGGAGAAAGAGAAGCACAAATAAGCACATATTATGCGTTGGAAGCGGAAAAGATTCACGCTGAAATGTATAAGAAGGCGCTCGAGCTTGTAAACGCAGGAAAAGACTACGAAGCTGAAAAAATCTACATTTGTTCGGTATGTGGATACACAACCGAAGAAGAAGCACCAGAAAAGTGTCCAGTATGTGGTGCTCCAAAATCAGCGTTTGTTGAATTTTAAAGCTTTACCACTTTAGCAATCCATGAAAGGGGGTTAGAAAATGATAGGCGATTTTGTAAAATCCGGAGATTTTAAAGGTGAAAAGCACGTTCCAGTAATCTGTGCTCCAGACAAGGTCAAGAAAGGTGAATGGTTCGAAGTTGAAGTATCTGTGGGAAAAGAGATTCCGCATCCAAACACAGTTGAACACCACATTGCTTGGATAGAACTTTATGCAATGCCAGAAGGCGCACCTTACATATTAAGAATTGGAAGATACGAATTCTCACCAACGCTCGAAGAACCAATCGTCAAAGTCAAAATAAAACTTGAGAAAACTTCACAGCTTATCGCCTTATCCTACTGTAACCTACACGGTCTTTGGGAAGGTTTCGCAGACGTTGTTGTAGAAGAATAATAGCTCTCAAACAAGTTAAGCTAAAGCCCCCTCTCTCAGGGGGCTTTGCTGTTCGTTATATCTCATTATTTAAACAGCGTTGTTAGAAACGTAAGCATCGGAGAAACCAAAAGCGCCGGCAAGTAATTTCCTACCTTCGTATCTTTTATTTCAAGTATCCTCAGACCTATCCCAAAGACCATCAAGCCACCGACCGCGACAAGGTCATTCAGATATATCGGATTTGTCAAAAAGGTCAATAATCCTGAAAAGAGTGTTATTCCACCTTGAATTACCAACACACTGACAGCAGAGAGCATTACTCCGAGTCCATATGTTGACGAAAGAACAATAGACGAGACGAAATCAAGTAGTGACTTTGTGTAAATAAGACTGCCATCACCTTTGAGACCTGCGGTTATGGAACCAACAATTGTCATAGGTCCTACAAGGAACAACAGAGAAGAAGTCACAAATCCGGTTGAAAAATCGCCTTCTTTGATACTATCTCCAATTGCTTTCAACTTGCCTTCTATATTAAAAAATTCGCCAATCACACCACCCAGAACCATGGAAAACAATACTATTAGAAAATTATTTGCCCCTAGAATCATCTTTGAACCTATTCCAATCGTCGATAAACCAACAGCTATAAACAAGACTTTTTTGTACCTCTCCGATATGCCTTTCCTAAAGAAGAAACCAATAGAACTTCCAAGAACAACAGCAAAGGCATTTACAACTGCTGGTATCAAACCTGTTACATTCGCCATATTCAAATCCCCCCTAGTTTTCAAAGGTTATTCATCTTTATTCATCTTAGAAAGGCAGATAAATTGCAAAATTGACAAAGCTTTTAGGTTTATCAAGTAACTCTTTTCCACCAGCTTCAAGTGAAAAAATTATGTTATTTATACCAGCTATTCTGAAATTGTAACCTACTGATAGACATAGATTTAAACTTGAATTGTAAGGTAAATAAATACTTGGCGATAGATACAACCCTTGTGTATGCTTAGAAGACAGTCTAAAACCAATTGATAAGTAGCTAACCCCTATATCGGCGAAAAAATAAGAATAGGAATCATTCCACGTTCTGAACTCGACCCCGATGAAATTTTCGGTGTTCAGGAATACAAAAACCTTAGAAACACTGGTGTCTCCGAGTGCAAGTGAGGAAAAAGCCAAAAGTGTAACAATCATTGCTATGATGAATGGGTTCTTTTGCGTCAAATCGAATTCACCTCCGATCTAGATTTTCATGTCTATTCAAAACTTTCAAGTAATGTGTAATATAGACTCTCATGCAATCTTCTATCTGTTGCTTTAGGAAGAATCATATTTCTTTCAGGTTCAATAGTTTTTGAAATTATCTCAGCAGCTTTCATAAGTGTTAAAAGCGTTATCTTTCTTTGCTTTTCCACAGCTGCACGCATGATTCCTGGGAATGCCAGTAAGTTATTTACTTGGTTTGGATAATCTGACCGACCTGTCGCAACTATAAATGCTCCGTTTTCATAAGCGACTTCAGGTGCTATTTCAGGTGTTGGATTGGCAAGAGCAAATATTATAGGCTTCACAGCCATTTGCTTAATATCTTCACCTGTTAAGATGTTGCCCTTTGAAACCCCGATGAAGACATCAGCTTCCTTCAAACATTCTCTAAGAGTTGCGGAAATGTTGCTTGGATTTGTAAGTCTTGCAATCTCCAGGTGGTATTTATGAAGTGATGTTTTCTCATTCAACAAACCGTCGATATCACAAGCAAAAATATTCTTTGCTCCAAATTCGAGAAGAAGTTTTACTATATTGTAGCCAGCAGCACCTATACCATTTACCACAATTTTCACATCAGATATTCTTTTACCTGCCAATTTCAAAGCATTTAACAATCCAGCTACCACAACAACGGCTGTTCCTTGTTGGTCATCGTGAAACACGGGAATAGTCATTTCATTATCCAGACGGTTCAATATTTCAAAACATCTTGGAGCAGATATATCTTCTAAATTTATTCCTCCAAAAGAAGGTTCAAGAGCTTTTACAATGTTTACTATTTCCTCCACATTTTGAGTACCGAGACATATTGGGAACGCATCTAAATTTCCGAATTCCTTAAAAAGCATAGCTTTTCCTTCCATAACTGGTAAAGCACCGTAAGGACCTACGTTGCCAAGACCAAGGACCGCACTTCCATCACTTACGACCGCTATTGTATGTTTCCGCCTGGCGTATATAAAACAATTTTCTGGGTTTTTCGCACATTCGAGTGCAACCTCCGCAACTCCAGGTGTATAGAGATATTTTAAGTTATCTTCAGTAACTTCCAATGGTGTGGTTATCCTGTACTTTCCTTGTAAAAGCTTGTGAATATCTAAAGGTCCCATTTATCATGCACCTCCTGGAATTTTACGAAAAAACAGAAATAGATTATTTGAATTTTATTCAATTTTTGTAGTTTTTCCTGTTTCGTTTCGCAATAATCACGAATAGATATGATATAATTATTTTTGGAAATGGTTTCAAAACGTGTCTCATCAATTTTCAAAAGAGGTGATATTTATTCTCTTGGCTTTGAACAAACTTTTGGCGTTGTCTGGGTTGCTGGTGTCCGTTGTTAACTTTGTATATGTATTAGATAGAAGAGTTTACAATCTCTCAAAAGCTGTCATTCAGATGGCTTTATATGTTTTATTTTTCAGCGCTGTTGAATCTTTCAAATACGAAGTGCCTAATATAATCCTTCTAGAAAAGCTTCAAGACATACTTTTACTCTACATTCCAGTCACTATCTTGTTCTTCAGCTTGGATTTGTCAGGTATTCAAAAATCCAGGCGAATGACTCTACTTGCATACTCTATACCCACGCTTTACCTAATTTTAGCATTTACCAACAAATTCCACAAGTTATTTTGGTCGGGTGAAGTGAAGACTGAACTTTACGGTTTACAGAAAGTGCGCCCACATGGCGGGTTCATTCCCTGGACGTATTTTATTTTTGCAATCGTTTTGTTTACGTTAGCCTTTATTTGTATAGCCAGAAGTAAGAAACTTGACTTAAGAACGAAACGTCTTTCAGGTTTTACATTTGCTTTTGGAATGGTTGGCTCGGTTTTAGCATATCTTGTGAATTTTAACTATACTCTTCTTTCTTTCATATTGTCACATACAACGATGTTCTTGGATCTTATAGCTGTAGATTTGGTATGGAGGAAGCTATCACTTTCGGCACGTTACAATGCATATGAACACTCCGATGACGGATTTATCGTGGTTGATGAACTTAGTGAACGTGTTCTTGATATCAATGATAAAGCGGCTAAGCTCCTGGATTTAGATGGAAAGGCTATCATTGGAAGAAAGGAGGAAAAAATACAAGCTTTAATTAAAAAAAGTGGAGAAATACTCTTTGAGGCAAACAAATATCTGAAGATTTCCACCATTGAAGATGATAAAAACAGAGCGTTACTTGTTGTTGTGAAAGACGTAACAGCTGAAATGGTTTCTAAAAAAGATATTGAAAAAGTGCAAACCCTTTTCAAAACTCTTTTCGAGAATATTCCTGATGGGGCTGTGATACTTAATAAAGAAGGAGTGGTAATTGAGTGCAACAAGCAATTTTTAGCGATGTTTGGGTATACGAAAGAAGAGGTATTGGGAAAAAACATAGACGACTTGATAGCTCCAAATGATTTGCAATATAAACCAGACAAACTTCGGAAATTAGCTATTGAACAAAAAACATTAAAGGTTGAAACTACCAGAAAAAGAAAAGATGGCTCATTAATTGAGGTTAGAATTAACGTATCCACAATAGATACCGGTGAAGAGGCACTTATATATGCTATATATACAGACGTAACAGCAGAAAGGGAGGCAATGAACGTCGTTAGGAACATTCTACAAAAAGACCCACTTACAGGACTTTACACAAGGCAGTACTTCATAAGAAAACTGAGCTCCACAATTGAGTTTTCTTCTATAGATGACTACAACGCTGTTATTGCAATTGATATTAGAGAGTTCTCTTTGTTTAATAGTACCAGGGGACATAGCTTCGGTGATGAATTACTAAGAGAAATTTCAAAGAGATTAAAGAGTGTACTTCGCGAAGGCGATACCATAGCTAGGCCCTACGCAGATGAATTTTGGATTTTGCTTGAAAAAGTTGGGAAAGACTACAGACAAGCTAAAGTAACAGTGGCAAACATCGTTGGGAAACTTGAATCAGAACTTAGGAAGTTCTACAACATCAATGGAGAAATTTTGGACATAAGATTCTCAACCGGTATATACATCTTTACTTCAATGGATTCCCCGGAGGACGTGTTAAGAAAACTCAACTTAGCACTTGCACGTGCGAAAACATCGACTGATGGTGTGGTTTACTACAGTGCCCTTATTGATAATGAGCTCCAAGAATTAGCTGCCAGAGAAAGGGAACTGAAAGAAGCTGTCTACAACGGAGAATTAAAGATTTTCTTACAACCTATATGTAATTCATATTCGGAAGTGGTTGGAGCTGAAGCCTTATTGCGCTGGGTAAAGAAGGATGGTTCCGTAGTTCCGCCAATGGACTTTATAAGAGTTATAGAGGAAAATGGGATGATAATAACTGTTGGCGAAGAAGTACTAAGACAAGTGTGTGAATTCATACTTGATAACGATACTTCTATAGGTTTTATCGATGTGAATGTGAGTCCTGTACAGCTGAGATATCCAAATATGGCTGACCGCTTTATCGACATTATTTCAGCTCATAAAATTGATCCAAGAAAAATAGTAATTGAGTTCACAGAGAACATTCTTATAGAGATGAATCAAATAGTTAAGGACAACATAGAAAAACTGTTGAATTTTGGTTGCCAGCTTTGTATAGATGACTTTGGAACAGGATATTCATCGCTTTCTTACTTAACACTTTTACCGTCGAATAAAATAAAAATAGACAGGTCTTTTGTATCGCGAATACCAGAGGACTCGCGGTCAGTAAAATTACTTGAAGCGATTTTTAATATTGCACGGTCATTTAATTTGGATGCAATACCAGAAGGTGTGGAGAACGAAAAACAGCTAGAAGTGTTATCAATGATTGGTTACAGGCTATTCCAGGGATATTACTTTGGAAAGCCAATACCAGTTGATGATTTTGCCAAGATTTTACGTGAAAGGTCGAAGTTTACGAAAAGTTAATTTTTTAGATTAATTGATACAATACATTTTTCACTTAATCTCACCTCAGAGGAGTATAATTATCTCTGAGGTGATTTTTTTGATATATACATTCCTAAGTCCCAGAGAAGCTCAAGAATGGATAATTGAGCAGCGTGAGTTATTTGTGAAACAATTCAACGTTTCCGTTGTTATTGATGTACTGCGTGCAACATCTACTGTAATTACAGCACTGTCAAATGGTGCAAAAAGTATTATACCGGTTTCAACCGTTGAACAAGCTCTGGATTTGAAACATCGGCATCCAGAATATATAATTGCTGGTGAGCGTGGCGGGGAAAAAATAGAGGGCTTTCAACTTGGAAACTCACCTACAGAGTACACTGAGGCAGTTGTTAGGGACAAAACCATTGTTCTTACCACAAGTAATGGAACAAACGCCATAATCCATGCCTCGAATTTAGCTGAGAGAGTTTTAATAGCATCTTTTCTAAATTTAACTACTGTTGTACGTGAATTAGCCGGTTATGATTCTTCAACAAACATTGTTATTGTATGTGCAGGCAACAACGGTGAGATTTCTTACGAAGATACACAAGTTGCAGGAGCGATTATCTCAAAACTTATCAAGGAGCGTGTCCATTATCTGTCTGACAGTTCTAAGATAGCGATGAAACTATGGGATGCTCTTAAAAAACCCGATTTCTCAGGTGAACACGCGAAAAAACTTTCTCAGTTAGGTTTTGACAAAGATTTAGAATTGTGTCAAAAGGTGGATTACATGCCCATTTTAGCCGAACTAATGGATTGTAAAATAATTAAGGTAGAATAATAGAAAATTCAAACGAGGTGAAAAAGATGTTGGAGTTGGTTGATGTATCATACAAAACAAATGAGAAAGAGATATTAAGCGATGTGAGTATGAAGTTTTTACCTGGCTACAAATATGCGGTAATAGGAACTAACGGTGCAGGTAAGAGTACTATTGGTTACGTCATAATGGGGCTGAGTTCCTACAAGCCTTACAAAGGAAAGATTTTACTTAATGGAAAGGACATTACAGATTTACCAGTAACAGACAGAGCAAAACTGGGAATTACATTGATGTGGCAAGAGCCCGCAAGATTCGAAGGAATGACTATCGAAAACTACTTGACACTCGGAGGGAAATTGTCGGTTCAAAAGAGTGAAGTAGCTGAAGCTATGGAATTTGTAGGCCTTAATCCAAATCTTTATCTGAAGAGGTTTGTTGATAAAACTCTCAGTGGTGGGGAAAGGAAACGTGTAGAACTTGCTTCCATAATTCTTTTGAAACCAAAGTATGCGATTCTTGATGAGCCAGATTCAGGCATTGATTTGATGAGTTTGAGCATAATCAACGATGTAGTGAACTACATTGCTCAGTACGGTGGGACTCCAATAATTATAACCCATAGGGAGGAAATGGCTTATAACACGGACTATGGATATCTGATTTGTGCAGGAAAGGTGCTTATGCATGGGAAAACAGAGGATGTCCTGAATGCGTTTCGTAATACCTGCGAAACATGTGCTCATCCGAATATTCCTGAGATTAACGAACTTAGAAAGTAAGGGGATGAAATTATGGATGTGAAAAGAGAATTTGAAGCTATTGTAAAGACCGCGGAAAAACTTGGAACTGATGCATCTAATTTTATGGATAAGCGTATTGCCTCAATCATAATTAGTGGCAATAGAGTCATAGGTTTAAACAACGTTCCTGGTTTGAAGTTGGCCCCCACAACATTAGAAGATGGCGTACAAGTTGATATGGAGATTGAGGAAAACACTCAAATTCCTTTTCCTGTACATGTGTGCACAGGATATCTGGAGAAGAAAGGATACCAACGCGTTATATTCAATATCAGGGTAAAAAGGAACGCCAAAGTCAAATTCACCGCACACTGTGTTTTCCCGCAAGCCGAAGAATTTACACACGAAGCAACGTCCAACGTTATTGTTGAAGATGGAGCTGTTATGGAATACAATGATGAACATTACCATAGTGATGCAGGAACGATAATTTTGAAAACCACAACCAATGCGGTAGTCGAAAATGGAGGAGTTTATAGAAACACTTTTCACCTCACAAAAACCAGGGTTGGAAAGTTGGAAGTTAAGATGAACCTAACTTTGAGAGAAAATGCCGTAGGTGAACTTGTTAGTAAGGTAAAAGCTTCGAAGAACGATGAGGTTGATATAAATGAAATAATTCATCTCAATGGAGAAAAGGCGAGGGGGCTAGCCAAAACGATCGTCGTTGGACTTGACGAAAGTAAGGTTAATGTTTTGAACGAAGCGTATGGTAATGCACCTTATTCAAGAGCCCATATTTCATGTGAGGAAATCACAAAGGGAGAAAAAGTCATAGTAGCAACCACACCTATTTTGAAAATCACAAACGACCTTGCAGAGTTAACCCACGAAGCTTCGATAGGACGTGTAAGTGAAAAGCAATTAGAAACTCTCATGGCTAAAGGATTAACAGAAGAAGAGGCAACTGAATTGATAATCAAAGGACTCCTTATGTAATTTTTTCTCTACGACAGGTGGTTTGAATGATAGCTACGATTATTACAATCCATTTGTTCTTTGCTACAGTTTACCTTGTTATTAAGGAACCGGAGCTTGTGATAAAAAACAAAAAAGTTGTATTAGATTCTGGACATGACGCATGTAACAACCGTTGATAGCTTCGGCTTAGGTATTCTTGTTGGTATATATAAAAGAATAGTAGCAGTAGACGGCTATTTGAAAGTTGTTGCGCCTAATAAGAACGTTCGTACCTTGTTTAAAATAACGGATTTGGAGAGAATTATAAAAATTTACAACACCGTTAGCGAAGCACTCAGAGAGGAAGAGTAATTGTTCTTTTACTAAAAAATCTGAAAAAAGCTTAAAGGAGGTTTGGCTATGTTTAACTTTTTTGTGTTGTTTTTAGAATACATACTTTCAGCCATGATAATTTTGTTGGCACTGAGGTTTATGAAAAAAGAAGGCGCTTATGTAGCACTTGCTACTCTTATTATTGCATCCAACCTCGGTGTTGCAAAGCTCTTCAAGTTGTTTGGAATTGAAGTGACGGCTGCAAACATGAGCATGGGTATGGCGTTTGTTATCTATTCCATTTTGACAGAAGTATATGGGAAAGAAGAAGGAAGAAAAGCTGTTTGGACTGGTTTCTTTGCACAACTTGCTTTTGTTTTGCTTGGCTTAGTTTACACAAGTTATCTCCCTTCGCAAAACGATTTTGCTCAGAGTTACCTATCACAAGTTTTTGCAGTAACTCCTAGGATAGCATTTGCAAGCTGGACGGCATTCATACTTTCTGGTTATACAGCGGTATGGATACATCACGCACTTAAAGGAAGAACGAAGTTGTGGTTCAGAAATAACGTTGCAACAAAAGTAGGACAGATTGTTGATAACCTGATATTTGTAACTATTGCATTCTTAGGGCTTGTAGACTTTAAGACATACCTTCAGATATTTATAACAACAACCATTGTTGAATTTGCATTAGATTATGCAGATACTTGGGTTGTGTATCTTGGAGTTGGTTTTTTGAAGAACGAAGAGCGCGATGAAAATTTTAAAATAGCGGAAGCTAGAGATTGAAATTTCGATTAAATCTGTTTATAAGATTTTGGGATCTATGCAAACAGGGGAGAAAATTCCCCTGTTTTTTTGTTTTTTTGATTTAATCAATCAAATGCTTGAGAATGATTTTTCGTAAATTGTACAGCTCATGATACAATTTATGTTGGTACACATTGGTCTTTTGTGGATAGTGTTAACTTGTAGTGATGAAAGAAT
>FPIC01051740.1_pt1 | contig 9938 bp, 15 predicted proteins | sample 1504481 | NCBI WGS metagenome assembly FPIC01 (sample SAMEA4475357, study PRJEB15587) | soil metagenome | biome: Soil; feature: Field | place: India | collected 2015-03-11 | depth 0 m
GCCAGAAGAGGCGGCGCAGAAACCGGCGTAGGCACAGCGCTAGGATTCTCAGCGCCACCCCAGCAACCGCCGCGGTTGTAGCCTTTATCGGAAGAGGCGCCTCCAACTACTGTGTTAAACTACCGCTCTCTGCACAGACTTGGCGAAGTAGCAGACAAGGTTTGAGACGTTATGCGCGGCTAGGGGGACACGGAGAAGGGGATTAGTAGCAAGGGGCGTCGGCATTAGGGGCTTGTATGAGTGCGTTGGTCGCCGGAGTCGTGGGTATTGTGTGAAAAGCTATGATGAGTCGGCAGAAAAGCTTATAAACAAATAAGATTAGATCTTTGACGGCCCGCTAAGCCGGGCCTCCGCGTGCGCGGCCCGTAGCTCAGCGGTCCAGAGCGCCCGGCTGTAGACAGCCCCCGGGGGTACATCTCCAAAGCCCCCCGGGCCTGTAGCGGGCGGTCCCGGGTTCGAATCCCGGCGGGCCGATTGTTTCCAGGTTTTGCCTTACTAAACATGCGCCGAGGTCCTAGGCCGCTCGTCTTATGCAGAGCCCGGTGTCTGGGGGCCTAGGCTCTGTGGTCGTAGTGTAGGGATGTGTAGGCGGGTGGTGTGTTATTAAGGGCGTGTGTGGTGACTTGTATGCGGATTGCTGTGCTTTCGTCTAGGGAGGTGCCGAGGGGTAGGCCTATTGGTGTGAGGAGGTTGGGTATGGACTTGGTGTTTTGGCGTGACGATTCGGGGAGGATCCATGCCTTGCTTGACGACTGTCCACATAGGCGTGCGAGACTTTCACTCGGCAAGGTGGTGGGTGGGAAAATCCAATGTCCGTATCACGGTTTTGAGTTCGACGGGTCTGGCAAGGTTATTAAAATACCGGCTTTGGGGAGGTCGGCTAAGTTGCCCGAGTATTTGAAGGCCTTTTCTATGCCGGTGTACGATGCCTATGATATTGTTTGGGTTTGGTATGGCGGCGGCGAGCCAAGGGGGGCGCCGAGGTTTTTTGAAGACTTGGAGGGGTTGGAGGCGTACTCGGAGTACAGCGATGTGTGGGGCGTCTCTTTGCCGAGAGCTGTTGAGAATCAGCTCGACGTGTTCCACCTGCCCTTTGTGCACTACAACACCATTGGGAGGGGCGGGAGGACGTTGGTGCACGGCCCGTTAGTGAAGCCGGTTGATGACTACTCTTTCGTAGTTTACCCATTTAACCAGGTGGATAGGGGTCAAAGACCGCTGAGAAGTAGCGAGATTGATGTGGGGAAGTTGAGGAACTACTTGTGATTCATATACCCAAACCTGTGGGAAAACTACATATCGAAGAATATGAGGGTTGTGGCCTTCTTCGCGCCTGTGGACTCAGACTCCACTAAGATTTACCTAAGGCTCTACATGAAGGTTACCGGAGTGAAACCGCTGGATGCGTTGATTGCAAAGTTGCTAATGCCTTTCAACGTCTATGTGCTCCACCAAGACCGTAGAGTAGTCACTTCGCAGGCCGGGGATATTATGCGCGACAAGCTAATCCACGCAGACGCCCCAATAGCGATGTACAGGAGGATGTACCTCAGCGACAAGGAGCTAAACAAGCTCCTTGAAAAGAAGAGCTGGGGGAAAGGGTCGTAAACTAGGGCGGTTTGAGAGTCGTCGCCTTTTCCACCCTGTGTATCACCGTGTTCACAGACTCGTAGTGCTCTTGGTAAACCAACTTCTCGATGACGCAGTTTGTGAATCTGCCACGGGACGCCGCAACTTTTTCGGCCTTGGCGTTGATCATCACGACCTCTTCTGCCTCTATCTCCTCTACCTTGCAGTTAGTCGCGGCGACGTATCTCCCTACGACTTTCCCCACATTTGCATTAAACAGCTCAACACGTTCCCCCTCCACTAGGTGGAGCCTTGCGTTTTTCACAACTACGTGTTTGCCCTTTAAAACCTCGGCGCCGCGGCCTACCAGCTTCACGCTTTCCCCATCAACCACGGCGACCCCCTCGGTGCTACGGCTCTTAAAAAGCGGAAATATGTCCACCCTCCCCCCTCGTAAGTCGATGGACACAAATCCCAGGTTAATCCTCCTTTCTCTAACCTTTCTCCCCCTTCTCTTGACGAAGTACTCGTAGTATTTATCAAACTTCTCAGCCATTACTCTACTCTCAGAAGCTCCCTTATTTCTACAAGTAGGCGCTTTATTTCTCTAATCCTCTCTCTCAACATTTGCATAACCTCCTCATCGCTTGCCTCTGCGTATTTTAGGGTCATGTCCCGCCTACCCTTCTTAGCTCGTCTCTTATGTCTCTGAGAACGGCGCTCGCCTCATCTAGCTCTTCAAGCAAGCTTCTTAAAAATGCCCTATGCGCGGCGAGTTGTCTCTCCGCCTCCTCCGCCGCCTCGTCCATATACTGAAGCACAGGCACAAATCCCACAATTGCCAATATGCCGCCTCCAACAACTGCGAAGACGCTGATTATCGTGGCTGCGAGTAGGTAAACCCAACTGCCGGCGTTAAGCGCCATGTAGAACAACGCGACGGGGACGCCTGCGCCTATTAATAAACCTGTGAGTATCATCAACACCACGTACCACGTCGGCATCTTTACTCCAACAAACTCGCCAGTCTCTCCAACAACTCCCTGTCTATAACTATTTTGAAGTCTCGCACCCGGTACACCTTCCTTAGATGGGGCCTCGGCTTCTCCTCCACCTCGTAATACCCCTCCACCAGCCCCGCCTCCTCCAAAACCTTCAAATGAAGGTGAGCCAAGGCATAGGGTATGCGTAGCTTCTGGGCAACGTCTTGGATGTAAGTCGGGTTTTTCACCAGCATAAGCAAGATCTTCACCCTTAAGGGGTTGGAAAGCGCCTTTCCAAGCTTTACTAAATCTTCCAGGGAGGACATCGAATTTAGCCATATCTCTCACTTCTGTGCATGGCGTATTTTGCTATGGCGATTGATATGAAGGCGTATATCGATAACCCTGCCAATCCGGTGGCGGCTTGGTGGAGGTCTAGGTTTAAAACCCCGTTTACTGCCAGCGCCATGTAGGTGGTGGGCATTGCCATGCTAATATATCTTAGAGCCTCGGGCAACACTGAGGCTGGGTAGTATACGGGTGCCAGAAGCAGCAACGGCCATGGGATAATCTGGGAGAGCTGGTTGCTGATTCTGTAGTTTCTAATACTAATGCCAAGGGAATATCCCAGCAATGCCGAGATGAGCGATATCAGTAGCGCCGCACCTGTAGCGGCTAGTATCTCAACCACACCAAAAGACGCGCCCATGATTACAATCGATGCTGACAAGAGCGCTATTATCACTGGGGTGTTTAAGATCGCTGTGTGGAGAAGGTAGCCAATGGCTATGTCGAGATCGTCTGCGCCGTTGGAGGAGAGCATGGTGTATATGGAAGATGCCCTCTTGAAATACCCCATATCTTGCGTCGTGCCTATGAAGGGGACGAGGAAGCTCGCATTTACTACAGTGCCGACAATGAAGTAGTTAACATACTGGGGGTTCCCCACCACCTTGAGCAGTACTAGCCAAAGCACGGGGAATATCAACGTGATGCCTATCGCCACGTAGGCCCAGCGCCTGCCCATGACTATCATATATTCTGTAATAGTCAACACCTTTCCCCACCTCATTGCGATACTCCGAAGAGCTCTAAGAACAAGTCCTCAAGAGAGGGCTCCCTAACCTCAAACCTGGCCTTTCGCGCCACAAGTTCGTGTAGTGCCTTCACCGCGTCGTCCCACTTAGCTCTAATAGGTTTTTCCAAGCTGTCCCCTCTTATCTCTACCCAGGGAAGCTTCCTCCTCAACTCGCCGGGCGTTCCCTCCATGATTATCCTCCTGTTTATCATGTACACCCTATCGCTGAGCTCCTCCGCCTCGTGGATGTAGTGCGTGGTCAGCACAACGGCGGAGCCGCCGTCCTTCGCGCCCCTAATGGCCTCCCATATCCTCCTCCTGTTATGGGCGTCTATCCCCACGGTGGGCTCGTCGAGGATTATGAGCTTCGGCCTACACGCTATGGCGGAGGCCACCAGCACCAACCTCTTCATGCCCCCGGATAGATCGTAGACGAGCTTGTTTCTATAATCGCGTAGCCCCACCGCGTCTATCGCCTCCTCTGCGCAACGCTTGGCCTCGCCCTTGGGCAAGCCCCTAAGCCTCACGAGCATCTCCACGTGCTCTGTTACCTTCAGCATATTAAACGGCGTGGCCTCCTGGGGGACAACGCTCACGTATCCCCGCTCCTTCGCCTTTTTTGGTCTCATGCCAATCACCGCCACTCTGCCCTTGTCCGGTCTCAGCTCGCTGTAGATCTGCCTAACCAGGGTGGTCTTCCCAGCGCCGTTTGGCCCCAGCAAGGACACTACCTCTCCTGCGTCAACATATATCGAGACGTCTTCATTTGCCACCACGTTGCCGAAACGCTTCCAGACGCCTTCGACAAATACAATTTTTGATTCCATATCAAAAATTTTTGATATAGATATTTAAGCTTTTCTATGCCGTGCATCAGAAGACAACACCATAATACCTTCACTTGATGCGGTGAGAAGGCCCGTGGGCATTGGGCAAGGTAGTATCACGACGGCAAAGACGGCTAGGCGCTTTTAGACGGGCAATGGCGGGAGAGAAACGGTGGAGGTCTACGGCTTGCTCGTCACTTGCCGTGTCTCTTTGTCTCTCCGAGGCCTTTGGTCATTAGCCAGAGAGCCGCTATGGTTGGGAGTACTAAGAAGAAGAGCGCGAAGAGGATGTAAGCGGTGCGGAAGTATTCTACTTTTTCCCTTATAGCGTCCAGCACCCGCCATGTACGCCTTGACGTAGCCGACGAGCCCGGCGAACAGGACTGCCAACACGGCGGCCTAGCCCAACCAGCCGAGGAGCGCGAAAAGAAGTTGTGACAACGCCGTGAGCGCCATGTACAGCGGCGAGGCGACGAGCAAGATCTCAGCACCGGCGGCAGGCTCGCTAGTCGATCTAAGCACAGCGGCATAGCCAGCACGGAGTTGGCGCGCGCTTCCAAAGACAGCGGCGCCGCCGGCGAGGTTGGCGACTTGCACAGCCAACGGTGTCGGCTTCACAGCGCTCGACACGGCTAAGGCGGTCGCCACAGCGGTCGCGACGCTGACGGCCAACACCGAGGCGGCATCCAGCTGAATCCTAAACCCCGCCCCCAGCTACGACAGCCCCACCGTCTCAGACGTAGCAAACCCCGTGTCAATATTTTTAATTGTGTGGTGGGGACTGCCCGCTCGTCTGGCCGGCGTTGCGTAGTTTGTAAACGCTAGCTAGAAGGAGGGCGAGGCGGTCCCGCTCTGCTCTATCTTTCGAATAGCATCCCTTGAACCTTTGTACATGAGCCAGATCCCTATTATTGGGGGTATCACGAGGAAGAAGAGTACAAAGAGGATAAACGCTGTGTGGAAGCTGTCAACCTCGTATTTTAGGTAGAGCTGGCGCGCGCCTATGATGTAGGCGAGGACGTAGCTGACGAATCCGAGGACCCCCGCCGCTAGGTTGATCAAGTCCCCCGCCGGCGGCCACAGAGCAGAAACGAGTAGGGAGAGCAATCCCACCGCCGCGGCGATTAACCCCAGTTCAGCGCCTACGGCGGGTAGGCTACCCTTCCCAAAAACTTCGCTGTACCCTCTCCATATGGGAATTAGGGCAAAGAGATTGGCAAGCACCACGACGATTGCAACTACGACTATTACGATGACTGCCAGGGCCAGGCTTGCTAGTCCCAGCACGACGGCGAGAGGTATCAACGCCAAGAGGCCGATGACGGCGTATGCCTGCAACTTGAATCCTGCCTGGAGTTCCAGAAGCCCCTCCAGCTCTGACATGATCTGCCGGAGGTGCCGTGTTTTTAAGCGTTTTCTGAGGGCGGCTAACGTACTCGTGCCTGCGTCAAGAAGTTTGTAACAAACATTGACATATGCTTGTTTCTGCCTTCTTATGAAAAGGTTTAATAGTGACGACTTACATAGATTAGTGGAGTTGCTGTCTTACGACGAGAGGAGGATCTTGGTGATGCTTCTCACGGAGAGTTGGGCCACCCCCAGCGCCATTGCCCGGAAGCTGGGGATGAACCGGCAGACGGTGTGGTACGCAGTTAAGAGGCTGAGAGAGGAGGGGTTTGTGGGGGCGCCTATGATCTACGTGAGGCCCGACCTCCCGGGGCTCTACTACGCCTTTTTCTACTCGGAGTCGGAGCCCAAGGACTACACGGTTCTCAAGTTCGAGACGCTGGAGGGGCACTACATCTTCGGCGTGCCCTTCCAGACCTTCGACGAGCTGGAGGCCCTCTCCGCCAAGTACGGCAAGCCTTGGCTGGTGCCGGGCTTGGCGCCGAAGAGGCTCACCCCCCTCCAGAAGGAGGCCCTCAGGAGGCTTGTGTCCAACCCCACAATATCTTCGACGGACTTGGTGGAGGAGCTGGGGTTGCCGAAGACCAAGGCGAGGTCCCTACTTGCGTGGGCGAGGAGAAACGTCAACTACACCTACTGGGTGAATCTCGAAAAGGCGGGCATCGCGGCCCTCGCAGTGGTGTCCGACCTGCCCCCCGCCACGACCTCAAAGTTCTTCCGTTGCTTTGCGGCCGCCGTTGGCTTCTACGCCGCGGCTTTCCCAGACCTAGGCTCAGCCTCGGACTACGCCAAGAAAGTGAAGGCCGCGGATCCGAAGGCCAGGATCTACGTCCTTAGGCACTACGAGCTAAGGCCGCCCCCCGGCATATAGCTTATATCCCCCCACCTACACACCTCCATGAGGGTTTTAAATCTGGCCCAGTTCGAGGGCATCTCGACGAAATACGACGGCGGGTGGGTCTCCGTATCCGTCACGGGGCTGGGCAGGCTTAGGTCGGTGCTGGTCGGCTACGCGTCGCTTCAATACCTCAGCGGGAGGGAGTTCCGGGTCGAACTCTCCATGCTGGAGGTGAGCGAGGAGCCGCCGGTGTTGGAGGGCTCCGCTTTCTTTAACCTGCCCCCAGCCCCCGCCTCGGGTCTAGCTGTTGACAACATGGGCGTTCTAATGGCCTCGGGGGCCCAGCTGGACGTGGCATACGGCTCCGACATATGGGTGCTCTACTTCGCCAAGTGGGAGGGGGACTACGCCGTGGAGGTGGGGAGGGCCCAGCTCAGCGTCTCAGACGGCGAGAGGTCGGCGTATCTCTCAATCAGCAGAACTGAGGGAAGGTTGGAGGGCCACCTATCGCTCTACGCCCCCGACGACTCGGAGGCGAGGCTGGAGCTCGTAAGAGAACACGACGTCTTCCTCAGCAGGGCGAGGGTGAAGGAGGTGGTGGCCAGGGCTAAGCCGAACCAATCAGTTGCGTTTACGTGGCGTCCGGTCCGAGGCCCAGAGCCCCTGCTGGTAATTACGAAAGGCGTGCCAAGCCGTTCCGATGTTTTGCAGATCTTGGAGGCCCTCGGCGCCCCTCCAGGCGGCTTTTTCAATATGACAGACGACTACGTTGTCGGCGACGGCGACAGGCTGAGGTACAGGCTTAGGCTGACCATCGCCAGGAGGTTTAGGCGCGATCTCCACGCCGAGGAGGAGCTCCGCCTAAAAATGACCCCGCCGCGCCGCCTCGGAGATTTGCCCGGGGATGCGTAAAAGCGTATCCACGTTAGGCCACCGCCGTCGATACTTCATCGCACTAATCTGGTGAGCTGTATGGAGAAAAGCTTAAAATAACGCCTTGTCTATGTGACAAGGGCCCGTAGCTCAGCCTGGATAGAGCGGCGGCCTTCTAAGCCGTAGGTCGTGGGTTCAAATCCCATCGGGCCCGCCATTTTCCTGAAGCCAGCCAATCCACTGTCTCCCGACATTCGGTAAGCCGGCGTAGCGACTGGGCAAAGACATATATACTCACACATGTCTTGGATCTATGGAGAAAATTCGTACCAGCATATATATCGACGCGGCGGTGTGGAGGAGGCTCAGGGAGGAAGCGGCGCGGGAGGGGATTGACGTCTCCCAGATGCTTGAGAGGATTCTGCGGGAGTACTTCGCCGAGGTGCCCGCGGCCTCTGAGGAGCTGGACTTCGACCCGATGGATCTAGAGGTGGTAGCATCGGCTGTGGTGAGGGAGATGAGGGATGAGGCTATATCTTGACACCAGCGCGTTGGTTAAGAGATACATCAAGGAGCCGGGCTCGGACAGAGTGAGGAAGATGTTCATCGACGCCTACAATGGAGACGCCTTGTTGTACACCAGCCTTTTCAATATTGGGGAGGCCATGTCGGCTATACACAAGGCCGCGAGAAAGGCGGGAAGGCTGGACGTGTACCCGGTGCTACGGGGGAGATTGCTGGGCGACGTAAGGAGGCTGACAAGGCTCGGCGCGATGAGACTCGTCCCGCTGACAGTGGCCCTAATCCTCGACGCAGGTAAATATGTGGAGAAGCACGGGCTCTACATAGCAGACGCCTTGCAGATAGCGTCTGCCGCAAAGGTGCAATCGCCGCTCGTCACTGGGGACGAAAAGCTCTGCAACACCGCGGCGCAAGAAGGTGTGGAGTGCCTCTTCGTGTAGCCCAAAGCGGTAGCCGCTCCGCGGTTTCGTCGTTAATGACAACTAACCCGAGAGTAAAACTATCCATCGGAGCCCCAGCCGGGCATTGTAAGTTTACTACGCCGCGCCGTGGGGTTTGCCAAGAGCCAGAACACGGCGGCTGTAGCCGCAAGGGTGGCGGCGCCGTACAGCCCAGTTAAGCTCCACGCCAAGTCGCCGAAGGTGTGGTGGTAGATGAGGAAGTAGGCCCCAGCCCAGCCGTTTACTGCGCCGTGTAGGAAGGCCGCTCCCCACACGCCGTATTTCAAATAGGCCCAGGTGTGTATGAAGGACACGGGCACCGTCAAGAGGACGAAGACGGCTAAGCACTCTAAACACCACGGCCTCCCGTAGTTGTGCCCCACCACCAATATGGCCGGCGCGTGCCACACTCCCCACACAACGCCGACAGCCGCCGAAGCCCAGGCCCAGCCGATCCTCTCGGCCAGCCGGGGGAGGAGGTATCCCCGCCAACCCAACTCCTCGCCGAATGTGGCGAAAAGGGCGTTTATGAGCGGCGCGATAATTGACAGCAGGAGAGTGGCATACACCACCCAGCCAGGTGCCTCTACAAGCGATCCGGAGATGAGAATGCGGGTTGCAGGCGGCGGTGCGTAGGGGCTTGGCCCCACTATGAGGTATGCCAGTAGGATCGACAGAGCCAGCCAAAATGCCGCAGGTGTGGTGGCCTTGTACAGCGTCTTCAAGCCCGGCCACTCCTCACCAAGAGGCCTAGGCCTGAGCTTGCCCTCCCTCTTCAGCTCGAGCAAGGCCCCCAGCCCCGGCGTCCACATAGTTGCGGCGAACCAGAAGGGGCTGTACACGGCGAGGAGCTGGAAGAGCCACCCGAGCCCAAAAGCCGCGACCAAGAACAGAATCATACATTGCCGGGGCAGACCAGGAGATACCTGTCCTGCCCCCTCCTCCTTACCAGTAGCCACCTCCCCCTGCAGTCCCTACCGGCGTATACGTCTACGCCAACCCACTCGCCGCTACGTCTCTGAAAGCTCCCATAAAAGCCCCAGAAGAAGCATTGCAAGATAATCCTGTTGCCGACGGGGACGAATGAGAGCCTCCGCTTGACCTCGTCATACGTGTACTCCTCTACAACTTCGCCTTCGATAAACCTCCTACGCACAAGCCCTATCAACAGGACCCCTCTCTCTTGTATATATGACTCTTTCGGAATCCAGAGAAGGACTTGAAAAGATGCTCCAATAGTTATGAATAGGATGAAGATTTTTAGGACAAGTGGGGCTGGAGATACGACTATTAAATAGTTAACAAGCCCTAACAAGATGTATGCAGGAATCATGATAAACAGTCCCTTATAGTAACATGGTATGTTCGACGGCATAAAGCTTAAAAAACTGCAAAAAAAAA